>Ga0153924_1000007_pt1 | contig 309415 bp, 275 predicted proteins | sample TSNJ008MetaG_FD_104709 | JGI IMG/M metagenome (GOLD analysis project Ga0153924, IMG submission 104709) | Attine ant fungus gardens microbial communities from New Jersey, USA - TSNJ008 MetaG | ecosystem: Host-associated > Fungi > Mycelium > Unclassified | place: USA: New Jersey, Wharton State... | reverse complement strand
GCCTGCTGTGCTTCCTTCCGGGACCTGTCCACAGCCTGAGCAGCAACAAGCTGTAAGTACTCCACACTCCGGGAGATCTCCTCCACACGCCCGGCAAAATCAGCAGCCTCCACAAAACCCAACCACCGAGCCTCATCGGCGGCCACAGATCGCAACACGTCCGTCGCCGCAGTACCCTCAGCAAGCGCCTCTTCCAGCGATGGAACACCAGATGAACTCAGCCGCGTGTGGTTCGCGTATTCAGCCAGCCTGGCAGGTAGCCCCAAAGATCGTCGGGAACGCTCACGAAGCAAGGCGTAGGCGTGCTGCGAACCCGCCCGACTTGCCACGATCTGCCCAATAATTCCCATACATGAAACTTCTCATGGGGGTCTGACAATATTGGCACCTCGGATTGGCGACCCGGTTGGATGCCACCGCTGACAAGCCGGCGCTGACAAACCCACACGGACGAGCCCACACTGACAAACCCACACTGACGAGTCCGCTCAGCGGCCCGCACTACCGGCCCTCGTCGACGGGCCGGGGCAATCCCCAGTCCGGGCCATTGCCGGTCCCGCAATATGTAGCTTCCGGCGCTTACAGCGTGGGCAGTAAGTAGGCAGGTTCGGGTCGGTGGACGCCCCGGGGCCGGTAGCCGAGGGATTCGGCGCAGCCGAGAAGGTCCGCGAGGTACCAGATGATGGCCAGCCACATTTCGGTTCCTTGCAGCGTCGGAAGATGCTGGTTTCCGGCTTCCGACGCACCGCTGAAGGCAAACCCTTCGCCTGGATGCCATCGGCCAAGTGCCTGCTTCAGCTCTGACTCGGCCCAGGAAATGACCTCGTCCCGACGGTGCGCGGTCTGCTTGGAGGCTAGCCACAGCGGATGCACCACGTCCAGCACATTACACGCGTTCTGCCGGCCCGGGGAGAAATAACGCGGGTCCTTGGAGTGCGTCAGGACGGTATCCACCAGCGCCTCAGCATGGGGCACCGGCAAGCCGAACTGGGCAAACGTGCCACGCGTGAGGCGGTAATAGCCATTGACTACCTTCAGCCGGGTGTGGTCGGTGGGCGTACCCCAGGTTCCCGCCGCCGGATTGACATGCGTCAGTAACCAGCCGAAGAGCGCCTCAAGTGAACCAGAACTGTTGGGACGCTGTTGGTCGAGGTTCCAATAGGCGGCAGTTCCCCAAGCGTCCACCCACGCACCGGATTCCCAGGCTTCCTTCCGCCAAGGCAGAGCCCCAAGCGAACGCACCACTGCTGCCGGGTCCATTCCTGCTACGGCGTGTATGGGATGACGGAACCGGCTGCCCAGTAGATCCAGGGCATAGCCGACAGCTAGCACATGATAGGTGGCGGCGCCGGATCCGAAGCGAAGGTCCTCCCGAGGATCGCGGTGATCAGGAGCCAGTTCCGGGACCAACCCCGACAAGGGATCTTGGAGATCCTGCAGCCGTGAGGTGTGTTCCTCCCTCGACAGCTCCAACGGAACGGAACCCATCAGCAGATCCGCTATTTCAATTGCATCGCACTGAGCCCTGACTGTCGGTGCCGCGCCGGGGCGGTCCACATAAAGGCCGTCGGCGGCGGGCGTCCAACTCCTCGCGAGAATGGCAGGAGCATCCGAGCGTGCCGTGTCCGCGAAGGCCGCCAACCCGGCCAACATCCCGCCGTCGGGTGTGTCTTTCCCATCAGTAGAAACACTAGGCGAGGCAACAGCCCTCCGGTCCTTGATCCGCCGCGCAGGGTTCCCACCAACGATGGTCCACTCAGGGACGTCCTTGGTGACCACGGCTCCGGCAGCCAGCACGGCATGCGAACCAACAGTGACTCCGTCGAGGACCACCACATTCGAACCAATCCAGACGTCGTCGCCTATGGTGATGCCCTTGCTCGTCAAGGGCTGCTTGAACACAGGTTCGGAAGGCTCCATGGAATGGTTGAAGCCCAGGATTGACGTGTGTGCGCCGATCCGAACACCGTTACCCATGGTGATGGTGCCCCGGATCACGCTGAACGCATTGACCGTACAGTCGTTGCCCATGATGATGGCGCCTGTGATGTAGGCGTGCGCCGCGATGAAGGAATCTGCACCGATAGTGAGTGTGTCCGGATCGATATTTGCGGAGGGGGAGAGGAAAGCTCGATCACCAATGGTGACTCCGCACCGTTCCGCCAGGTGCTGGTGGTATTCGTGCTGCGCGTCGCGTTCAGGCTGGGAGGCTGAGCTCCAGAAAGTCCATGGGGAGTAGTCGTAACTGAGGTTGTGCTGGGAAATCACGTAGTTGTCTCCGCATGGGTGATGGTGGAAAGCGCTTCCCATCAATATTTCCGCCTTGAAAAGGAACAGTCAATGCGTCATCAGCAAACGATCAACCTCGATCTTGATGAACTGGCGGATCCCCCGGGGATAAACCCACTGACCGGCTCAGCTAGTGGACGTCCTGGACGAGCCCGGAATCTCCAGTGCTAGTCAGCGTTGTGGCTCCCCAGCTGGCGAGCAACTTCAAGGCGTCGCCCGTGCCAGTGCCCGGCTCGGCGTTGTAAACCGTCAAAGTCATGCCTGCGTCGGCGGACAGCTCAAGGGCTTCATAAAGAAGATGCAGGTCTCCAACAATCCGATGGCGGAAATGCTTTTTACCGCTGTAATGCTGCCGAACATTATGCGAGGCCCAACGAACACGGAATTCTTCGCTGCGGGTGGATAGCTCGCCCACTAAGTCGCTGAGGCCGCGGTCATATGGATCGCGCCCCGCCTCGGTCCGCATGATGGCCACGGTGTCGTTCGCGGCGCGTTGCCAGTCGGCGTAGAAATCGTGACTTCCAGGATCCAGGAAAAGGAACCGGGCATGATTGGGCGGCCCGGCGGGACTGTCGTAAATGTCCGAGTACAGAGCTCGGCCCAAGGCATTGGTGGCCAGGAGATCCAAACGGCCATTGCGGATGAAAGCAGGTGCCCCGGTAATGGCATCCAAGGTGAGCTGGACGCCAGGCCTGATGGCCTGTTTCCGGACCGGCCGGCGTCGGGCCTTACCGCCGTCGCTTGCCGCGCGGGCGAGGTCGTAGAGGTGGGCGCGTTCGGCGTCGTCGAGTTGCAGGGCATCCACTAAGGACTCCAGCACGCTTTCCGAAACGCCAGCGAGGTTTCCCCGCTCCAAGCGCGTGTAATACTCAACACTTACTCCGGCCAGCATGGCCACCTCGCCGCGACGCAGGCCCGGTACGCGACGGTTACCGCCATAGGCGGCAAGTCCCGCTTGCGCCGGCGAAATCTTCGCTCGCCTCGTGGAGAGGAAGTCGCGCGTCTCTGTTCGGTTGTCCATGCTTCAACGGTAAGACCTTTCGACGCCTAAGGGAGTCCCTGCCAGTACCCCTAACAGCAGTGACTCCTTTCACTCAGGGAAGCAGTGTTAGATGGAGTTATCCAACGAAGTGAACCACGCAGGAGAAACATGCCTACCGCTAACGCTTATGCTGCCCCCTCGGCCACAGGCGATCTGACCCTGACCACCATCGAACGCCGTAAGGTTGGACCCAACGACGTCCACATTGACATCAAATTCGCGGGCATCTGTCACTCGGATATCCATACCGTCCGGGGAGACTGGGGCCCACAGCAGTATCCCTTGGCACCCGGCCACGAAATTGCCGGCATTGTCACCAAGGTGGGCTCCGATGTCACCAAGCACAAGGTTGGCGACCGTGTTGGCGTTGGCTGCATGGTGAACTCCTGCAAGGAGTGCAAGAACTGCCTGGCAGGTGAGGAGCAGTACTGCCTCAAGGGAAACGTGGGCACCTACGGATCCGTTGATTGCGACGGCACCATCACCCAAGGCGGCTACTCCAGCGACGTCGTAGTAAATGAGGACTTCGTCGTGACCATTCCGGAAGGTCTGGATCTGGACGTCGCCGCACCGTTGCTCTGCGCTGGCATCACCACCTACTCACCTCTTCACCACTGGGGTGCCGGTCCCGGCAAGAAAGTTGCCGTGGTAGGTCTCGGCGGGCTGGGTCACATGGCAGTTAAGATTGCCCACGCCATGGGCGCTGAGGTCACCGTTCTCTCGCAGTCGCTGAAGAAGATGGAAGACGGACTCAAGCTGGGTGCCGACCACTACTACGCCACCAGCGATCCCTCCACGTTCGAAGAGCTCGCGGGCACCTTCGATCTCATCATCAACACCGTCAGTGCCTCCATTGACATCACGGCGTTCTTGCAGCTCCTCGCGCTCGACGGCACCATGGTCAACGTGGGTGCGCCCGCCGAACCGTTGCCGGTGCAGGCCTTCGCCCTCATCGGTGCACGCCGCAGCTTTGCCGGTTCCGCGATCGGTGGCATCCGCGAAACCCAGGAAATGCTGAACTTCTGCGCCGAGCACGGTCTTGGGGCCGAGATCGAGGTCATCCCGGCCAGCAAGATCAACGACGCCTACGAGCGCGTTCTTGCCTCCGATGTGCGCTACCGCTTTGTGATTGACGCGTCCACCATCGGCTAGGGAGTCGAGCACTCACGCACCGTAGAAAGGCCACGCTCCGTTGGGGGCGTGGCCTTTCGGGTATCTGGCAACAGGGACAATGTACTGGTGACTTTCAGACTGGAAACCATTGGCGCCGGCTTGGTCTTTAGTGGTTCCCTCGGGAATCTGGCCAATGTTCTGAGAAACCAAGGCGGCGGCACGGCCGTTGTACAGGCGCCTCCGGGCACCGGTAAGACCACGTTGGTTCCGCCCCTGCTTGCCAATCTTGTCTCCGAACGGAATCCAGGCCGGCCACGCGTGGTGGTCACGCAGCCGCGCCGCGTGGCCGCTCGCTCAGCTGCACGCCGGCTCGCCTCGCTGGACGGAAGCCGCCTGGGGAGCCGGGTGGGGTACACCGTCCGCGGTGAAAGCAAAGTCAGCCAGGACACGGTGGTGGAATTCGTCACACCCGGCATCCTCTTGCGGAGATTGTTGGCTGACCCGGGACTTGAGGGCGTTCATGCAGTGGTCCTGGATGAGGTCCACGAACGCGGACTTGAGACGGATCTCCTGGTGGGTATGCTCACCGAGGTCCACGAGCTGCGCGGTGACCTCACGCTGGTGGCGATGTCGGCCACTCTCGACGCCCGGCGTTTTGCAGCCCTTCTTGGACCAGGCGAACTGCCCGGCGGGACGCCCAGCGAAACAGAACTCGACGGCGGTACAGCATTCGACGGCAATACAGCGTTCGACGGCGGTGGGTCGGCTCCAGTGATCGACTGCCCTTCTGCGCTGTACCCGCTGGAAGTCCAGTGGGCTCCCTCCCGGGAGCAGCGGGTAGACGCCCGGGGTGTGTCCCGGAGCTTCCTTGCCCACGTGGCTGACACGGCGGCGGCATCTCATGAAGCGGCCCTCAGCCGTAATGCTGACGTAGATGCACTGGTTTTCCTTCCGGGAGTACGGGAAGTGTCCGACGTCGCCACGCGCCTTCGCGGTCGGCTGTCAGGAAGCGTAGAGGTGCTGGAGTTGCACGGCCAGATCGGCGCGGACGCCCAGGACCGGGCGGTAGGTGGCCGCGCTCCCGGCGGACCGCCCCGGATCATCGTGTCCACCTCCTTGGCGGAATCGTCCCTGACAGTCCCTGGCGTTCGTTTGGTTATTGACTCGGGGCTCTCACGGGAACCACGGCGGGACTCCGGCCGTGGCATGTCAGGGCTGGTAACCGTTTCCTGTTCCCGGGCGTCAGCCGATCAGCGTGCGGGCCGCGCGGCGCGGCAGGGGCCGGGGACAGTGGTGCGCTGCTATGACCAACAGGCTTTTGCCGCAGCTCCAGCACACCAGACCCCTGAAATTGCCGTAGCGGACCTCACCGGCGCTGCTCTCATCCTTGCCTGCTGGGGTGCGCCTGGGGGTTCCGGACTCAAACTCCCGGACGCACCGCCTGCCGCGGCCATGAACGATGCCGTGGAGGTGCTCCGTGAACTGGGCGCCGTCAGCCGGGACGGAACAGTCACCTCAGTGGGCAAGACCTTGGCGCGCATCCCGGCCGATCCCCGGCTTGCCCGCGCCTTGCTGGAGGGCTCGGCCATAGTGGGTCGGCGCAATACGGCTGAAACGGTGGCACTCGTGGCCGGTGACCAGAGAGCTCCCGGTGCTGACCTGACCAAGCTGCTCTCGACGCTGCGTTCGGGCTCGGACCTCGGCACCCGTCGTTTTGCGGAGGACGTTAAGCGGATGGAGGCGCTGGTGGGGAAAGAGTCGCAGCTGGAAAATGATGCTGCCACCATCGTGGATCGGCAGACCAGCGCCGTGGATGTCACTGCGAGGGAAGCTCCTGGGTTTGTGGTGGCCCTGGCGTTCCCGGACCGCATTGCCAGGCGTGTACCCGGCGATGGGTCCACCACGTACCTCCTCTCGTCCGGGACACGGGCGGGACTCCCAAGCGGAAGCTCCCTGACCGGGTACGACTGGCTGGCCGTGGCCGAGGTCTCGCGCGCGCAGGGCCGCGATGCCGCGGGAACAGGTGCCGTCATACGTTCCGCCGCGCCGTTGTCTGCCGAACTGGCGGCCGCTGCAGCGCCGGGACTCCTCGCGGAGAAGGTCCAGGCTAAGTTCCACCAAGGAAGGGTGATGGCCACGCTGGAGCGCAGCCTGGGTGCCATTGTGCTCTCCTCCACACCCGTCCGCCCCACCGCAGAAACCGGTAGAAACGCAGTGTCCCGGGCGCTGGAGAAGGCGGGGTTGTCCATGATCGGCTGGTCGGGGGCTGCCGCTGCCCTGCGCCGGCGTCTTGCCTTAGTGAACCGTGAGCTCGGGAGTCCGTGGCCTGATGTCAGCGAGGTCGCATTGCTGTCCAGGCTGGAGGACTGGCTGGCCCCGGAGCTGGAAGCAATAGCCACCGGCGCGCCAGCGGGGTCCATCAACCTGGTGGACCCCTTGAGGCGCCTGCTTCCCTGGCCGGACGCCGCGCGGCTTGATGAGCTTGTGCCGGAACGCCTGATGGTGCCCAGCGGTTCGCGAATCCGGATCGATTATCCAGAGGTCCAGGAGCGCGCAACCAGTGACGACGGGACTGTGTACAACGCTTCCGGGCCCAACGGTTCCGGCCCCGACGCCAGTAATCACGACGCCAAAAATCACGACGACGGCCGCCCGGTGGTTGCTGTCAAACTCCAGGAATGCTTCGGTTGGGACCGTACGCCGCGCCTCGTGGACGGCAGGGTTCCTGTGTTGTTTCATCTGCTGTCCCCGGCTGGCCGGCCGTTGGCTGTTACCGATGACCTGGCCTCCTTCTGGTCCGGTCCCTACTTCCAGGTTCGGGCCGAGATGCGCGGGCGCTACCCGCGGCATCCCTGGCCCGAAGATCCTTGGACTGCTCCGGCTACTGCCAGGACGAAGAACAGGATGTAGTTTTCCTCTCGCCCGGGAGGATGTTCCCTCAAGCTATGCGCGGTGCTCCAGCATGAACTGGATCTCGCCATCAATGAACGTTCCCAGGACGCTGCTCGCCGCGAATTCGTCCGCGTCTGTTGTCAAAGGATCGAGTTCAAAGGCCGTGAAGTCCGCCCTCTTTCCCACCGCGATGGATCCTGATACGTCCCAGAGCCCGGCGGCTTTGGCCGCATGGGAGGTATAGCCTTCCAGAGCTTGCACGGCGGTGAGCGCTTGGGAAGGAGCGATGGGTTGCTGTTCCGGTTTCCCTGAGCGTCGGCGCAACCGGGCGTCGGCCATGATGGGAAGAGGCTCAAAGGGTGCGATCGGCCAGTCCGATCCGATGCCCAGGGTCACCCCGGCCTCGCGTAGGTCCCGGCAGCGCCAGGCCCTGTCCGCCCGCTCGGGGCCAAGTCTGGCGGACCAATTGTCGCTGTGATCGGCCAGGGAGTAGTGGGTGCAATGGGTCGGCTGCATGCTTGCCACCACACCTGTGCCCTTGAAGCGCTCCACCAACTCATCCGGCACGGTCTCAAGGTGCTCTATCCTGTGAACGGTTCTTCGCAAAACGTCGGCGGGCACATGACTGCGCAAGGATTCAAGTGCCTGCAAAACATGCTCGACCCCGGCATCGCCGATTGCGTGGGTGGCAGTTGGAATGCCACGCGCGGCAAAGTAGCGCACGGCGGCGGAGTATTCTTCCGGGTGTGGCCAGAACGGCGCAGTTGATTCGCCCAGCACATCAGGTTCGTAGAGCCACGCAGTTCCGTTATCCACCGTGCCATCGACGAAGAGCTTGATGGCTTCGATAGACCAGCGGCGCCCACCGGTTCCTATGCTGCGGGCCAGTTCTTTCCAGTCGGCTTCGTCGCTGCCCGGCATGCACCAGGGCGCTGCCCGCAGCCGCAGCGGGAGATCTCCGTCCATCTCCAAGGACTGGAACAGCTCAGCGGATTCGGTGCTGTGGTCCATAATGTGGCCACCGGTCAGACCTGAGCGGGCAAAGTCCCTCAAAAGCTCCCCAAGCCTCGCTTTTCGCTGGCCAAAGGACTCCTGCGGAATATGCCGTTGGACCAATTCCATGGCTGCAGCCTCCAACAGGAGTCCTGTGGGAACACCATCTGCATCACAGACCACCTCAGAGGCCTGGTGGAAGTCATATCTGCCGTGGATTCCCGCCAAGTCCAATGCGCGGCTGTTGGCCAGTGCCGAGTGGCCGTCGAACAGACGTATGAATGCGGGCTGCCCGCCGCTGATGCTGTCCAACACACTGCGGTGCAGAGGCTCTGTGCCAAAAGCGTTCGGGTTCAAACCCCACCCACGCAACCAGCCGCCGTCGGGCCTTGCTTCCGCCCGCAGAAGCGTGAGGACCTCATCCAGCGACGCCGCTCCTGTGAGGTCCGCACCGATGGTCAAGTCCAAGCCAAACACTGGATGGATATGGCAATCCACCAGTCCTGGCGTGAGGGTCGCCCGGCCCAAATCCACCACCTGCGTCTCAGCTTGCTGCCATTCCTTAGCGTCCTGGCGAGTCCCGACGGCGGAAATCACTCCGCCACTGACGGCAACGGCTTGGACGGGCTGCCGGGGTTCCATTCCGCCATGCTGTGGATGGTTCATGGTGTGAATGGTGTCGGCAAGGACAATGAGGTCAGGAGTCATGGGTTTCGAAGCTTCCAATCCGGGCGAAGACGTCGGGGCGGGTGAGGCGCAGCCTGCGGGCAATCAGCAGGCCTGCAAGGAACACTGCGGGTGTCACCAGAAGCAGGAGCGTGTTGGTGAGAGCGTCGGCGAAGGTAAGGAGTTCGATGTTGATGGCAATCAACGCCACCACGCCGAATAGGAGGACGGCCGAAGCAATGCTCATGGGAATGAGCAGGCGGTTGGTAGCTGCGGCCGGGTTCCGGCGCAGATACATGAAGGCGGCCACGGACACGAGTCCTTGCAAGGCCACGATTCCGAAAATTCCCGGCGTATTGACCCAGATCAGCAGCTGCTTGTACGGGTCGGCACCCGCGATTGCGCACAGAATGATGACGACGGCGGCCAGGATGGTCTGTAGCTGCCCGGCGCGGTGGGGGGACTTGTACTTGGGGTGGGTCCTGCCAAGGAAAGCCGGCAGCACCCCGTCTTTGGCCAGCATGTAAACATAACGGTTGATGGCATTGTGAAAGGCCAGCTGGGAGGCGTAGACGCTGGTGACGATCAGCACGTACATGACCACTTCAGCCCATGGACCTACGTACTGGTTGATGGTGGCAAAGAACATTCCATCGGCGAGTTCGCCGGCAGCAGCAACCACGTTTCCGTTGCCGAAAGCCTGGATGACGGTCCACACAATGAACGCGTAGAAGAGGGACATGAAGCCCACGGCAATGTAGGTTGCCCGCGGAACGGCTTTGTCCGGATTCCGTGCTTCGCGCCGGTACAGCACAGTGGATTCGAAGCCCATGAAGGCGGCGAAACATATTGCCAGGATAGCGAGGACACCCGGGGTGAAGGCATGCTCGGGGGAGAACGAGGCGAAACTGATGCCTTCGGCGCCGCCGCGTGCAAGTATTCCCACGCCCATGACCGCCAGGATCGCGGTCTCGGCAATGAGGAGGACGCCGAGGACCTTGGCGCCAACGTCGATGCCCCGGTAACCAAGGAACCACACCGCTGCTATGGCCACCAGAGCCACCATGGGCCATGGCACGTCAAGGCCGAAGAGGGCCCGGAGCATGGATTGTGTCTGGACGGCGAACAATCCGTACACGCCGATCTGCAGGCAGTTGTAGGAAACGATTGCCAGGATCGCTGAAGCCAGCCCGACTGTCTTGCCCATGGACAAGGTGATGTACGTGTAGAAGCCACCGGCTGCTTTGACGTGCTTGGTCATGGCCATAAAGGAGACGGCGAAGACCAGCAGGATCGCGCCGGCAATAACGTAGCCCATAGGGGCGCCTATGCCCCCAACGCCGATAGCAACTGGGGCCACGCCGGCCATCACTGTTAGTGGAGCCGCTGCGGAGATCACCAGGAAGGCAATCCCTCCGGTGCCCAGGGCATTTTTTTTAAGCCCGTTTCCGGCGTCTGCCGCCGGGGGTCGCGTTTCGAGGTCAGACATGGGAATCCTCAGGATGTTTGGGGAGGGGAAGATGTAGACGGAGCCACTCACTAAGCGAAAGGCTTTCGTTTATCGTAAGGGCTTGTGATCCGGGGCACAATACCTCGCGGCAAAGTTCTGGCTAGAGTCGTAAACAACAATCGTGAATGGAGACACCTGTATGGCACGCCCGTTGGTCCCGCTGATATCCGTCGACGCACTCGTCACCGCCGCCCTGGAACTGGTGGACGAGGCAGGGGACTTCAGCCTGCCCAAACTGGCCAAGCGGATCGGGGTAAGCCAGTCCTCCATCTACAACCACGTCAGCGGGCGGGAAGAGATCCTGGAGCTCATGCGCGGCCGGATCATCTCCGAGCGCCCGTATGTTCTGGAAGATGAACAGAATTGGGAAGCATCTCTGCGCACCATCGTCCGCAGTTACAGGGATGCGTTCGCCCGCCACCCAAAACTGGCGCCCCTGCTGGTCCTCCAGACCGTGCAGGATCAGCAGGTTATGGCCCTCTACGAAAATCTGGCCGTGGCACTCCAAACGGCCGGATTCCGGGGCCGGGACGTGATGTCTGCGGTCTCCACCATTGACAGTTTCGCGTTGGGCTTTGCGCTGGACCTGGCGGCTCCCGATGTTGTTTGGGCACCCCCTGCCCAGGGTTACCCGACGCTCAGTGACGCGTTGTCCCACGCAGATCCCGCCGGGCAGCGCGGAGAGGCCGCCTTTGATTTCGGCCTGGAAATCCTCATTGCCGGACTGCACGCTCGTCTTCAATCCAGTGTTCTGTGAACGTGGTCCAAGACTGGTGGGCCGCCGTCACCCGGGGCTTTACCGATACCCACACCTCAGCCGTACCCCTGCCTGCACTGCTGGGCATCCTCGCCTGTGCCGTTGTCCTTAGCATCCCGCGTGCCACGTGGCGTTGGTTCGGCCTGTACGTCACGTTCATCCATGAGCTAGGTCATGCCTACGCGGCACTGATGACCGGCCGTTTTGTTCATGGACTTCGGATTGGCCTGGACCATTCGGGGCGTCTTGTGAGCAGCGGACGGAGTGCCTTCGGGGCGGCGTGGTCCGGATTCTGGGGCTATCCTGCGCCAGCAGTGGTGGGTTTGTGTTTGATTGGGGCTTTTGCGTCGGGGCGCTCGGGCGCCGCGATGTCCATTGGGGCGTTGATTCTGCTGGTCTCGCTGATCTTCCTGAGGAACCTCACAGGAATCCTGGTGGCGCTGTTGAGCGCTGTGGTCGCTCAACTCATGATCTTGTTTGGCAGCCCCACAGCCGTCAATTACGTGGTGCTGGCGCTTGGGGTGGCTTTATCGGTGGGCGGCGTCCGGGACCTGCTCAAACTCCTCGGTGTCCATACCAGGCGCCGCGAACGATTGTCCTCCTCTGACGCTTTCATCCTGAGCCGTACCACGGGGGTGCCGGCAGTGGTCTGGCTGATCGGATTCACAGTGGTGATCGTCGGATCAGCCCTGACGTCCGTTTGGTTGCTGTGGGGAATCCTCACCTTATAGTTCACAGTTGGTGGCCGCGCGGAAGCGTCCGACGGCGGTCGAGCGGATTTTGCTTCGCCAAGGGCCTTGCCCTGTGGTCGCTTCAGGGTGTCCAATCCTCTTTAACGATCGGACCGGGCACGTTCGGACTGTGTGCCGGGAGAGCACCAGGAGGTGCCCATGTCAACGAGGGCGGCGCGCGAGAACGCCAAGGGGCCCGGCCCGGGCAGCACGGATGCCAGGCGGGGGGATAACGGGGCGGCCTTCTCTGCTGGCGATCCCGCCAAGATACGTAATGTGGCACTCGTGGGACATTCGGGAGCGGGCAAGACCACCTTGGTGGAGGCCTTGCTGGCCGCAACAGGTGCCATCTCCAGGATGGGCTCCATCAGCGAAGGCACCACGGTCAGTGATTCAGACCCCTCCGCCATCCATCAGCAACGCTCCGTTACGTTGTCCGTGGCTCCGATCCTGGTGGGTGGGATCAAGGTCAATCTGATCGACACCCCCGGCTACACTGATTTCACCGGCGAACTGCGCGCAGGTTTGAGGGCCGCCGATGCGGCCCTTTTTGTTGTCTCGGCTGTTGACGGCATTGACGGTGCCACCGTGGGCTTGTGGGGCGAGTGCGAGAAGATCCGGATGCCCCGCGCAGTGGTGGTCAGCAAACTGGACCACCCGCGCGCAGACTTTAGTGCCGCCGTCGTGCGCTGCCAGGAAGCGTTTGGTGAGGCGGTGCTGCCGCTGTACCTGCCGGATGCGGGCAATGCCGGGCTCATCGGCGTCCTTCATGGCACAGGGGCGGAGGACCTGGTCCCGCCCCCGGACATGGAAGCAGCCAGGGGAGCATTGATCGAAGGGATCATCGCCGAAAGCGAAGATGAAACACTCATGGACCGTTACCTTGGCGGCGAAGAACTGCCTCTGGCGGACCTGATGACGGATCTTGAAACAGCCGTGGCGCGGAGCAGCTTCTTCCCCGTGATGCCCACCTCCGCCGAAACCGGACGTGGACTTCCCGAACTCATGGCACTGATGACCGATGCTCTGCCGTCGCCGTTGGAGCGGATCAGTCCCTCGGTGATGAAACCCGATGGTTCCTCGCTGAAGCCGCTGAAGTGCGACCCCACGGGCATGTTGGCCGCCGAAGTTGTGCGGACCACCGTAGATCCGTTCCTTGGCCGTGTGTGCTTGGTCAGGGTCTTTTCAGGGACCCTGCGGGAAGATTCGTCTATTCACATCGGAGGAAGGGGCTTGGCGGACAGGGGACACGAGGATCATGACGCCGACGAACGGCTTACTCATCTGTACTCGCCGGTGGGTTCAACCCTCAAAGCCATTCCGCAGTGCATAGCCGGCGATATCTGCGCCATCAGCAAGCTGGCCAGCGCCGAAACGGGGGATACTGTCTCCGGCCGTGAGGCGCCCCTGCTGATCGAAACCTGGAACATGCCGGAGCCTTTGATGCCCGTAGCCATCGAAGGGGCGTCGCGCAGTGACGAGGACGCCCTGGCCAAGAGCATCGGCAAAGTGGCCGCTGCCGACGCCACACTTCGCCTGGAACGCAACCAGGACACCCACCAGCTCATCCTGTGGTGCATGGGGGAAGCCCACGCGGAAGTGGTCTTGGACAGGCTGCGCAACCAAGGCGTGAAGCTGCAGACCGTTGACGTCATCACTCCCCTCAGGGAGACTTTCGCCGGGAAAGCCACAGGCCATGGCCGGCACGTCAAACAATCCGGCGGTCACGGGCAATTCGCCATCTGCGACATTGAAGTGGAACCCTTGGACCGCGGAGCGGGCTTTGAGTTCAGGGACAAGATCGTGGGCGGCGCCATTCCCGGAACATTTGTGGCCTCTGTGGAAAAAGGGGTCCGCTCACAAATGCTCAAAGGCGTGTCAGCGGGATTCCCGGTGGTAGACATCAAAGTGACGCTGGTGGGCGGAAAGACCCATAGCGTGGACTCCTCCGATGCCGCCTTCCAGGCTGCCGGTGCGCTGGCACTGAGGGAAGCTGCGGCAGCTGCCAAAATCCAACTGCTGGAGCCGGTCTCTTCCGTAGTCATCAGTGTTCCCGACGACTACGTGGGGGCAGTGATGAGCGATCTGTCCGGCCGGCGGGGACGGGTTACCGGCACCACGGCTGCTCACGGCGAGGGAACGGACATTAGCGCCGAAGTCCCGGACCAGGAGCTCCTGCGCTACGCCATTGACCTTCGCGCCCTCACTGCAGGCACGGGGCGCTTCCGCCGATCCTTCCTTCGTCACGAGCCCTTGCCGAAGCAGGCCTAGGAGTTCGACCCAAGGAAGGCAGCCACAGCCGGTGCAAGGGATGCCCCCACCTCGGCCGCACCGCGCTTTACACCCTTGACCGCGAACGAATGGTCACCGCCTTCAACCCACTGAAGAGTTGCCGTCGGGCCGATCCGCTTCACCACGGACTCCAACAAGTCCGGGGTCGCGAAAGTGTCACGGGTTCCCTGAAGGAAGAGCATGGGCACGGTGACGCCATAGAGATGCTCATCCCGTAGTTTCTCCGGTTTGCCAGGGGCGTGGAGCGGATAGCCAAGGTACACAAGTCCTCTCGCGGCCATGCCCTCCGCCACCGCCATGGAGGCCATGCGTCCACCAAAGGACTTACCCGCGGCCCACAGGGGCACTCCATCGCTGAGTTCAGCTGCTGTGTCCATCACAGCCTTCCACGTGGCGATGGCCAACGGTGGACGGTCTGGAAAGCGGCGGCCCGCTTCCCGGTAGGGGAAATTGAAACGCAACGTGGCCACGCCTTCTCCGGCTATCGCCTCAGCGAATCCCTGCAGGAACGGGTGTTCCATTCCCGCCCCGGCACCGTGGGCCAGCACCAGGGTGGCGGTGGCTTGCTCCGGCCGGATGTGAAGGCCTGATACTTCGCTTTCACCAACAGCGATTGTCACGGATGTTTCATGGTTTGGCATGCATCCATCATTCCCCACCACACCCAAACGTGCCGGGTGCTGACGCGCGGGGCTTAAACGCGGTAGCTTGTGGCCATGGCGAGCGAAGCAACCACCGTTACTGTCCCTGGTCCCCACGGCCCCCGGGAAGTCAGGATCTCCAGTCCGAGCCGGGTGATGTGGCCGGAGGCAGGACTGACCAAACTGGACCTTGCCAACTACCTCACCGACGTTGGGGAAGCCTTTGTCACGGCCAACGGAAACCGCCCGATCAGCCTCCAGCGATACTCGGGAAATATTGACGGGGACATGTTCTTCTCCAAGAATCCGCCCAAGGGAGCCCCGGAGTTTGTCCGTTCCGTGCCCGTGACGTACCCCAGCGCGCGTTCCCATCCGCAATTGGTCATTGACGAGCCGGCAGCAGCCGTGTGGGCAGCGCAGATGAACACGGTGGTGTTCCACCCTTGGGCGTCCCGGGCCGATGACCCGGATAATCCCGATCAACTGAGGATCGATCTGGATCCTCAACCCGGCACGGACTTTGATGACGCCATTCCGGCCGCGCTGGAACTTCGGTCCGTGCTGGAAGAAGCAGGACTCACGGCGTTCATCAAAACCTCCGGAAACCGTGGCCTCCACGTCTATGCGCCAATCCATCCCAAGCATGAATTCCTCGACGTTCGCCACGCCGTGATCGCCGCGGGACGGGAGTTGGAACGGCGAATGCCCGAGAAGGTCACCACAGCCTGGTGGAAAGAAGAACGCGGAACCCGGATCTTCGTGGACTTCAATCAAGCAAACCGGGACCGCACCATTGCCGGAGCGTACAGTCCCCGGGCTGTACCCAACGCACAGGTGTCCTGCCCCTTGACATGGGAGGAACTGGAAAACGCTGATCCCGCGAAGTACACCATCAAAACTGTCCCGGATCGCCTGGCCAAGGTAGGGGACCCCTGGGCGTCCATGCACGATCACCCTGGAGACATCGCTGTCCTGCTCACATGGTGGGAGCGCGACGTCACCAACGGCCAGGGTGAAATGCCCTTCCCACCGGAATTTCCCAAGATGCCCGGTGAGCCCATGCGTGTCCAGCCAAGCCGGGCACGCAAGCCGGAGGAGTAGGCCGGAGCGAATCGGGCGGAACGAGCCGGGAGAAAATGTGCCACGACAACCAGGCCGAAGCAGTTGGCTCCTTGGCTGCGTACTCCTGGCCGGGTGCACAACAGCGCCTGAGCCGCAGCCGATTCAGCCCACCACGGCCTCACAGTCCCCGCCGGCACCTCAAACGACTACGCTTAGCCCTCCGGCCGCGCCCACGGTGTCGCCTGCTCCGGCACCTACGGAGACTGCCACCCTTACCCCGGCGTTCCAGGAGCTCGAAGCCAGTCTTGAACTCTTTTCACGGGAGAAGCTGGAAGAAGGGGCATCGGCTGTCCTCATCAAGGCCAAGATCGGCCAGCAGGAGTGGACGCTCGCAGAAGGGGTCAGGAGCCGCGAGGCACGCCTTCCTGTCCAGCCCGGCGACCGTTTCCCCGTAGGTGGACAGTACCGGTCATTCCTGGCTGTTTCCGTCATGAAACTTGTGGAGGAGGGCCGGCTTGGACTGACGGATCCCGTCTCGACCTACCCTCCCGGAACCTTTACGGCAGGTACCCGCCTGACCATCCTGGACCTCCTTGGTGACGCCGGTGACTTGCGTGCCGATGTGGGGGACGCGGCGGGCCCGGAAGCGTACTCGTTGCTCGGCCAGGTAGTTGAACAGTTGCGGGGAGCGCCGCTGGAGGCAGTTCTTAGATCCGATGTCCTGACGCCCCTCGACCTCCGGTCCACAGCACTGCTGGAAACAAGAGCTGTACCGGAAGACCTCATCCACGGATACGTCCACGTGGAAGGGGACACCGTGGACGTCACCGGCACAGCAGTCCCAAACGGAGATCCCGCTAGGCTGGTGTCCACCGTTGAGGACATCTCCGCTTTCCAGGCCGCTCTGTTGAGGGGGCAATTGCTGACCCCGGCCAGCCTCATCACCATGAAGGGGACTATCTTCGCCGAAAACGGCCTGGGCCTGGGCCTGGACCATTGGGACGATCGCTGCACCAACGGCTTGTACTACGGCAGCGCCGGAGACATTCCCGGCTATGGAAGTGTCTCCCTCAGCAGTGCGGACGGGAACCGCCAACTCTCCATCTTCCTGGCTTACCCGCCGCAGCCGGTCTCATCGCAGCCTTCGGCCCTGGCACTGGAAATGACGGGCGTAGCGCAGGTTGCCCTGAACTCGGCATGCCGCTTCCAGTTTCGCTGAGAGTCCGTAACTGGTGCCGGTAGTTTCTATTCGAAACGCGAAGGGTCGCCCGTTCCATACCGGACAACCTCTGCCACTCCGCTGGAGAAGTCGATCACGGTAGTCGGTTCCGCTCCGGTGTCGCCAGCATCAATGACGGCGTCCACTTGGTTGTCCAGGCGTTCCTTGATTTCCCAGCCCTGGGTCAACGGCTCTTCCTCATCCGGCAAAAGGAGTGTGCTGGAGAGCAAAGGTTCTCCCAATTCTGCCAAAAGGGCCTGGACCACCCGATGATCCGGGATGCGCACACCTACGGTCTTTTTCTTCGGGTGCAGGAGGCGCTTGGGGACTTCCTTGGTGGCCGGGAGGATGAACGTGTAGCTGCCCGGTGTGACTGCCTTGATGCTCCTGAAGATGTCATTGTCCAACATCACGAACTGGCCCATCTGGGCAAAGTCCTTGCACACCAACGTGAAGTGGTGTTTGTCGTCCAAATGCCTGATGGATCGGATGCGGTCCAAGGCTTCCCGGTTACCGATCTGCGCGCCGAGCGCATAGCAGGAGTCGGTGGGGTAGGCGATCAGGCCGCCGCCTTGGAGCATGTTCACCACTTGGCCGATGGCGCGTGGTTGTGGATCTTCCGGGTGCACATCAAAGAATCTGGCCATGGAAAGAGCCTACGACAAAGCTATGACAAGACGTCCTTGTTGGAGAATTTTGCGTAGGCCAGCGCGCCGCATACCGCGATGTACCCGGCTTGGAGGAGCGCATTCTCGCCAAAAGATGTCCAAGAGATGGGTTGTCTCAGGAGATCTGCGAAACCAAGCCAGTGGTGGCTGAACAACCAAGGATGCAGCCACTCCAGTTGGGGCAGGTTGTCCAGAACCTGCGAAACCACGGAGAGCACAATGGTGGCCGCCATTGCCCCCACAGGGACGTCGGTGAAGGTAGAAATCAACAGGCCAATCGCTGAGAGTCCCAGCAGCGAAACCGTGATGTAGGCAGCAATCAGCAAGGATCTCACTGCCGACTCACCCACGCTGATGGTGTCCCCGGACAGCAAAGTCACCGGACCTACGGGGAAAAGCACGACGCCGGCCAAGGCGCCGGACGCTGTCACTGTGGCGGTAGCGGCGAAACAGAAAGTGACAGCCCCGGCATACTTCACCAGGAGCAGCCGTATCCGCCCTGCAGGAGCCAGAAGCAGGTACCGCAAAGTTCCATGGTTTGCCTCCCCGGCGATGGTGTCCCCGGCTACCACTCCAACCGTGAGAGGCAGGAACAGGGGAACACACACCACCAAGGCAGTCACTGCAACAAAGAGGCCGTTTTGGGTGATGCGGTCCAGGAAGAGCGGCCCGCGGCCCGGAGCGGTGGGACGGGAAGACAACTTGACGGCCACGGCGATCAGCAGGGGAACGGCCGCGAGGGCCAGCAACATGGCCCAGGTGCGGAGCCGCCGGAACAAAACCATAACCTCAGATCCCAGCAGCGACCACCCCGCGCCGGGGCGCAGCCCCGCTGAGCCGGAAGAACCCACTGAGCCGGAAGAACCCACTGAGCCGGAAGAACCGGTGGTCTTAGCCGACAACGTCAAACCCCTCTCCCGTCAAGGACACGAATCGTTCTTCCAAGCTCGCGTTCTCCACCGTGAAGCCACGGACACGTACACCCTCGGCCACCAGTGCCGCCACGATCGCCTCTGGTTCGCGTCCGTTGATGCCCGTACCCAGCACCGCAGTGGTTCCCCACGGGCTGCCGGTTCCTGGCGCTTCGCCGGGAACAATACCCAGGCGCGCCAAGACCCGGGACGCACGGTCGACGTCGGGCGTTTGCACCACAACGTGGGCTTGCCCCGAAGACCGCAACTCGTCCAAAGGACCTTGGGCCACCAAGCGCCCGGCACTCATGACGCCCACGTGTGTACACATCTGCTCCACCTCAGCGAGCAAATGACTGGACACGAACACCGTGGTCCCGCCCGCGGCAAGTGAGCGAACCAGGTTGCGGACCTCACGGGTGCCCTGAGGATCCAGCCCATTGGTGGGCTCATCCAAAACCAGGAGCTCCCGGGGCCTGAGCATGGCATTGGCCAAACCAAGACGCTGCTTCATGCCCAACGAATAAGCCCGGACTTTCTTCCCGGCGGCGTGGCTGAGTCCAACCCTTTCCAAGGCATCCTGGACGCGCCTTCGCCTCGTGGACGACGACGCATGGGGGTCCGCAGCATCCAGGCGCATCAGGTTTCCCGTGCCTGAGAGGAAGGGGTAAAAGCCGGGACCCTCCACCAGCGCGCCCACACGGGGCAGAACCGACGCCAATGCCTGGGGCATCTCCTCATCAAGAACGCGGACCTTGCCGCTGCTCGCCGATGCCAGCCCCAGCAGCACCCTGATAGTGGTGGTCTTTCCCGAACCATTGGGCCCCAGGAAACCGAACACTGAACCGCGGGGCACGGCGAGGTCAATGTCCTGGACGGCGGACTGCCTGCCGAAGCGCTTTACCAAGCCCGCAGTCTCTATGGCCAGATCAGGGGACCCTGCCGATGAAGGCCCGGTTGCACCACCAGGGACAGCCACCGGGGAACTGTTCACTGGGCGGCAGCAGCTGACTGGAGTCGTTCCAAAAGCACCATGCCCGCATAGACGCGTCCGTCGTCGAGAATCAGTACGCTGACCAGGGATGACGTCACTGCCCGGCCGCCGGCAACAGGGTGCAACATTTGCGAAAGCTGAGGGTTGGACGTCACCTCGGCCGGAACGGAACCAGCGGGCAGAGACAGTACCGAATCCCAACCCTGACCTGAAACGGCCGGCACCTTACTGCCAGGGTTCTGGCCAGAATGGTCATGTCCGCCATGAGCCGGTGTCGCCTGGACGTTGGGCAGCACCTTCTCATTGACTGTTGCGCCTTGCGGCGGGGTGAACTCGAACAACGCAGCATCGGGCCGGGAAAGGTCCAGCTGGGTATAGGCAAGCGAATACGCCGGCTCCGGCTGGCCTTTGGCCCGCACTTCCACCCTCAACGGCAAACCTGTTTGGGAGTCGACGGCGATGCTCACCGAATCAACCAGCGTTCCGGTACTGCGCGGACTAAGGACCAACGAGTAGGCGCTCCTGCCAGCAACAGATGCACCGTCAGCGATGGTGACCTCCGTGGTGGTATCAATGGCCGCGAGGAAGCGGGAGGCCATGGCCTCCGGCGTCGGAATACCGTCCGCAGGCGGATCTTCTCCAGGCATCTCCGTGGCAGGCATTTGCGGTGCCGGCCTGGTCACGTGTGTTGCGCTGTTGTCCTTTGAATTGTACAGCCAAGCCTCCGAGCCGTTGATGACAACGTCACGCTCGGCCAGGTGGTCCAATACTTGCAACCGCGCTTTGAGCGGCCCATCTGCGTACACCCGTGCAGTATGCGAGCCACTGAGGAACTCCATGGCAGATGCGGCCCCAGTGCCAGTACCTGGAGCGGAGGCAGGCAGCTCGGGTAGACCCAAGGCAGCATTCTGCTCCACCGTGCCGGACAACGCCCGCACCTCAGTGCGCGCAATCATGGCAAGGATCTCGTCAGCGCTCTTGGGCGGCAGGGACACCGTGGCGCCGGCCTGCACTGAACCAAACACCACTGCGATTGCCACAGCAAAGGGAAGCAGGACAGCTGGCAACCACCGCTGCTTGGCCCTGGACATACTTACCGACCACCGCTCGTGAAAAGCATGAACACAGACTACTCCCGTTGGCGGCCGCGATCACGGGCACACTCGATCACGGGCTCACACCATCACGGGCTTATCAGGGAACTCAGTCCCGAATCAGTTGGCGGGCCAGTTCCACCGCACCATGAACCGGCGGCTGCGCCAGAATCCGGATCGCGGACGGATCCTCCAAAGAAACCTTTCGCGCCACGGCGGCCGCCAACTGCGACTGATTCACCAGGAGGGCGCCGGCCATGACCAGCGGCAGATCCAGCCCCAACTCTCCCATGACCTGGCGGGCAAGGGTGGCCAGGGAATGCGCGGCTTCCGCCTGAATGCGCAACGCGGCAGGATCGCCCTCGGCCGCCAGATCCAGTACCAGCGGAGCCAGGCCCGCCCAATGGTCAGGTTCGGGTTTTGCGTAGAAGGAGTCCATGAGTTGCAAGGCATCCGCGCTCGCTGTAGCAGCCATCAACGCCGTGACCAATGTTCCCGGTTCCAGCCCGGCATAGTACTCCCGTAAAGCCTCACGGACAGCGTCGCGCACCACGGAGTAGCCCCCGCCTTCATCGCCCAGCAGATATCCGTAACCTCCGCTGCGGGCTTCTTGTCCGTCTTGGTTCCGGCCCCAGGCGACTGAGCCCGTTCCAGCAACCACCACTGCGCCTACGTCGAGACCGGCAGCGGCCAGCACGATTCGGGTGTCGTGCACTACGTCGATTTTGGCGCCGGGGAAATGTTCGGTGAGGAGGGCAGAAAGCACGGCGCGGCTCGCCGGAGTGTCCGCTCCGGCCGCGCCGGCACAAACGGCTTCGATCCCGCCGCCCACGTTTGCCGCGATCCTACGCAGTACGGCGTCGGCACCTTGGTGTCCAACGGAGGACAGGTTGGCGCTGGCTTCAGTGATTTCGACGCCGGTGCCACCTTGGGCTTGAGAGCCATTCAGTGCTGCGTCGGAGCGAACCGCGTGCGTCTTGGAGCCGCCAATATGCAGGCCCAGTACAGCGGGCGTCATAGAGTACCCACAGATTCGCTGCTCTTTTGCTGCATTTGCTCCACCTGACGGCCCTTCGATTCGTGTACAACTTCTCGACAAACATAAACCCGGCCATAGCCTGCTCACCGGCGACCGCGGCGGTGTTTCCACCGGGCAGCCGAACAGACGGTTACCACTGAGGTCCACATTGGCATAGACCAATCGCCTTGTCCATCAATATGATGTCCAGTATGTCCACCGAAGTCGCCCCGGCAACCCCCAAGTATTACCTCCTGAAGACTGAGGTCCTTGGGCTGATGGCGGGCATGGCTCCAGGCACCCTCATTCCCACCGAACGTGCCTTGGCAGAGAAGTACGCCACCTCCCGGACCACGGTGCGGCAGGCGATCAGCGAGCTCGTCGCGGAGGGAAAGCTGGGCCGGATCCAAGGCCACGGCACGTTCGTGGCACCTCCCAAAGTGACTCATGTCCGGCAATTAACGTCCTTCTCCGACGATGCCCGCACTCAAGGCCTGCGGCCTGATTCCACGGTACTGGCCCTGGAGATCGTGGATTCTGACGCCGAAGTATCCTCGCGTTTGGGACTGGCCGAGGGGACGCCTGTGACCCGACTGGAACGCATCCGGCTTATTGAAGGGGAAGCATTGGCGCACGAAATTGCGTGGCTTCCCGGCAAGTTGCCCCGGTTCAAAGCCAACCTGGCCAAAGAGGGCTCCCTGTATGCGGTGCTTGCCGGCGCCTACGGGATTCGGATATCAGAGGTTGAGGACACGGTGGAGACCGGACTGGCTGGTCCAGATGAAGTCAGACTGTTGGGAATCGAAATGGGCGCACCCCTGCTTGTGGTGCACCGCTTGGCCAGGGATGTATCCGGCACACCTGTGGAATGGACCCGGAGCGTTTTCCGCGGCGACAGGTTTCGGTTTGTATCCCGGGTGAAGTCAGGGCACCAGGGTGGCTAATTCATCCTCCGGCGAGTCAGTGATTCGCAGGGTAGTCCGCCTCGTGGGGGCTTTCGACGACGCCCACCGCACCATGAGCGTGGCCACACTGGCCCGTCGCTCCGGCCTGCCCGTTACCACCACCTACCGCTTGGTGGACGAACTCCTTGCTGAAGGACTGCTGGAGCGCGAACCAAACGCCCAAGTAAGGATCGGTACCCGCCTGTGGGAGCTGGTCTCCAGGAGCTCCCGCATGGTGGGGCTCAGGGAGGCGGCACTGCCTTTCATGGAGGACGTGCAAGCAGTAGTCCAACACTCCACTACGCTGGGGATCCTCGATTCCGAGGAAGTCCTTTACATAGAGCGAATCGGATCCCGGGAGTCCTTGGTGGATATCACCAAGGTGGCTGGCCGGCTTCCGGTCCACGGGACGTCCTCCGGGCTGGTACTGCTGGCCTATTCTCCAGCTGCGTATCAGGACCTGTTCCTCTCGCGGACGCTGGAGAAGTTCACTGACGCCACGTTGACCGATCCCGCTGAACTTCGTCGCCACCTGGCGGGCATCCGCCAGCGTGGGTTCGCCTCCATGCCCGGAATCATTGTTCCTGAATCCAGCGGTGTTGCTGTTCCCGTTTTCGGACGTGCCAATACCGTGGTTGCTGCGCTCAGTGTGGTGGTGCCGCGAAATGAGGAGAACCCTGCAACCAGGGTGCCGGTCCTCATGACGGCAGCCCGCGGAATCTCGCGGGCACTTGGATGGCGGGGCGAGCTCAAGGGCGCTCTTCGGCAAAGCAACGGAAACATCTAATTCCCGTTCATCGGTAACGCTGTGGCTCCACTCACAACCTCGCTGGGAGAGTGGAACCAAGCAGGGCAGCTCGCCCGGTCACCGCACCTCACGGCCCTTCAGGGGTCCAAAGCGCGCTGCCCTGCAACCCATCGAAGTACCAACAGCGGCTATGCCGCGGCGGGAGGAGTTGTGGTGAAAACAGGAACCCAGGCAGCAAACGAGTCCTTATTCCAACGCGTGGCGGGGAAGGTTGCCGTAGTCACGGGAGGCCGGGGAGACCTGGGTGGGGCAACCGCCAGGCTGCTTGCTGATCACGGCGCCAAGGTGGCCAGCCTCGACCGGGCTGGAACACCTGCAGAGACCTACCCCGGCGTGACCGAGTTCGACGTCGACGTCACTGACGAGATCAGCGTGGCAGAGGCCGTCCGCAAGGTGACCGCAGCGTACGGAACTGCAGATGTCCTGGTCAACGCCGCCGGCATCATTGGACCGGCCGGGGCCAGCCATACGGCAACCATGGACGATTTCAACCTGATCTTCGACGTCAACGTCAAGGGCGTGTGGCTCATGACCAAACACGTTGTCCCGGCCATGATTCGGCAGCAGTCCGGCAGCATCATCAATTTCTCCTCGATCCACGGGCTGACTGGAGGGCGCAATGTACCGCTTTATCACGCCACCAAAGGCGCAGTCCGGCTTCTCAGTAAGTCCGACGCGGCCGCCTATGGCATTCATGGCGTGAGGGTGAACTCCATTCACCCCGGCTCCATGAACACCCAAATGAGCCGCCGGTCGGCAGAGCAGTCGGACATTGGTGCGGAGGCGTATTACAAGCAACTGGTGGGTGGAAACCCGCTTCCACGGCAGGGCGAACCGGACGAGATCGCCTACGGAGTCCTTTATCTGGCCTCTGACGAATCGAGGTTCACCACTGGCTCCGAGCTGGTAATCGACGGCGGCTACACGGCGGTTTGAGCACGGTCCCCACCCATAACTTCACCTTTTCAGCGAGAGGCACCACCATGAAATTCATTAACGGCACACCATCCGATACCTACGACGTCGTTGTTGTAGGTTCCGGCGCAGGCGCGCTTACAGCTGCGGCGACGGCCGCGCGGGCCGGCAAGTCCGTCGTCGTGCTTGAAAAGACCGACCTGCTGGGCGGCACGTCTGCTGTGTCAGGCGGAATGCTGTGGGTGGCGGACAACCACCACGCCCGCGACGCAGGGCTCAGCGACTCCAAGGAAGCCGCTGCAAAGTACATCCGGGCGGTGGCACGCGGCAGGAGCCGCGATGAATTGCTGGACGCCGCCTTGAACTATGGGGACGCCATGCTCCGATTCACCGAGGAAGAATGCGGTGTGCGTTTCATCTTCCTGGACAACTTTCCGGACTACCGGCAGGACCTTCCCGGCTCGGTGGAAGGCGGCAGGACGGTTGAACCTGAGCTCTTCAACATCCGTGAAGCACTGGGCGGGCTCGCTGTCCATGTGCGTTCGGATGGTAGGGCCCCGTTCACCATGCAGGAATACGAAAACTGGGGAGCTTTCACTAAGTTCCCTTGGCAGGAACTGAATGAGCGGCAGGACAACGGGCTCGTCGCCAAGGGACAAGCATTGGTTTCCATGCTCTTGGCCAGCCTGATCCGTGATGACGCCTCTGTGGTTATCGGCGCCCGCGGAGAGCGGTTGCTGAACGACGGCGGCAGGGTAGTAGGCGTCCAGCTTGAGTCGGGCGAGACTTTCCACGCCAACGAAGGCGTGGTCCTCGCCACGGGCGGTTTCGAATGGGACAAAGCCCTGGCAGACTCCTTGCTGGCTTCACGGCTTTACATCATGTGCTCACCGCCTTCCAATACCGGCGATGGCCTGAAGATGGCCCAACGAATCGGTGCCCAAACCCGAGGGACCCGGGAGGCGTGGTGGGCTCCGATGGCAATCACCGGTGACGCCCGGGATGGTGAACCCATTGGTACGCTGCTCCGCTTCGAGCGGCAGGGCCCGGGCTCACTGATGATTAACCGCCATGGACGACGCTTCGCCAACGAATCCCAGAACTATAACGACCTCGCCCGGTGCCTGCAGTCATGGGATTCGCCCAACAACCAGACGCTCAACACACCGGCTCATGTGGTGTTTGATCACAGCTATTTGCAGCGTTACGGCGTCCTGGCCCACCGTGCGGGGCAGCCGACGCCGGACTATCTGGTGGAAGCTCCCACCCTGCCGGAACTCGCAGCAAAAATCGGTGTACCAGCAGCTAACCTTCAAGCCACGGTGGCCCGCTTTAACGAGTACGCGGTGAAGGGGCAGGATCCTGACTTCGGGCGTGGCGAAAGCGCCTATGACAAGTACTGGGGGGACGACGATTGCCCGTGGCCCAACCCTTCATTAGGCCCGCTGGAGTCGGGGCCGTTTTATGCCATGGAAGTGGTCAATGGGGCATTCGGCAGCAACGGGGGAGTGGCCACCGATGGTTCGGCGCGGGTCCTTGACGTTGACGGACGCGTCATTCCAGGTCTGTACGCGGCGGGCAACACCACGGAGAATGCCTATGCTGCCGGCTACCCCGGGGCAGGGGCCACGTTGGGACCCATCATGACCATGGGCTACCTTGCAGGCCGCGCCCTTGCCGGCCAACCGGCGGAATTCGTTTCCTCGGAACTGGCCGGTTCCGGTGCCGCGGCTGCCGTTTCCGGTGCCGGAGCATGATCCGCCACACCGTGCTTTTCAAATTCAGGCCGGACTTTCCCGCCGCAGAGCGGGCGGCGTGGATAGCGGGCTTGAACCAGATGGAGGGCAACATTCCAGGGCTCTTGAGCCTGACTCATGGGGCCGACGTTCTGCATCATGATCGCTCGTTCGACTACGCAATCGTGGCCGATTTCAACACTGTGGAAGACATCGCCGTCTACAACACTCATCCGCTACATGAGCCGCTCAAGGCGTTCTCGTTCCCCAACAGCGAGCAGATCATCGCCGTCGATTTTCCGCTCTAGCATCCGAACACTTTTCGAACCTGCGCCATTCAGAACCTGCGCCATTCAAAGGAGAATCGCATGTCAGCCCCCACCCAGCAGCCAACAGTGCTGCGCAAGACCCCCCGCAAAGCGGCCCTTGCCTCATTTCTCGGCAGTACGCTCGAGTACTACGACTTCTTTATTTACGGCTCCGCAGCTGCTTTGGTCTTCGGACCGCTCTTCTTTCCCTCCGATGACCCAGCCGTGGGCCTCATAGGTGCCTTCGCCACCTTCGGGGTGGCCTACGTGGCCCGACCCGTGGGCGGGCTGGTGATGGGCCACTTTGGCGACAAGCTGGGCAGGAAGAAGATTCTGCTGATCACGCTCAGCGTGATGGGATTGTCGTCCCTGGGCATTGGGTTTCTGCCCAGTTACAGCCAGATCGGCGTCTGGGCTCCCATCCTCCTTGTAGTGGGTAGGTTGGCGCAGGGCTTTTCTGCCGGCGCCGAATCGGCCGGGGCTTCCACGCTGACCCTGGAGCACTCTCCGGAGGGCCGGCGCGGCTTCTTCACCAGCTTTGTCATGACCGGATACGCCTCCGGCATGGTGTTGGCCACGCTTGTCTTCATTCCCGTTGCTGCTCTTCCCACGGAAGCTTTGATGAGTTGGGGGTGGCGGATACCGTTCTGGCTTTCCATCGTGGTCCTGGCCATCGCTTACTGGGTGAGGACCCACTTGGACGAGACACCGGTGTTCGAGGAAGCGAAGGACAGCAAGTCCGTTGCGCCTATGCCGCTCAAGGAAGTCCTGCGCTTCCAATCCGCGGATGTGATCCGGGTGGTCGGCATGTCCATCATGTCCGTCATGCAAACCATCTTCACCGTCTTTGGCCTGTCCTACGCCACAGGCGCAGCCGGATTCGACAAAACATCCATCCTCACTGTCAATGCCGTGGCCATAGGACTGTCCATGTTCGTCATGCCATTTACTGCCAGGATCTCTGACCGGGTGGGCCGCCGTCCGCTGCTCCTGACGGCGGCGATCGGTTGCTCGCTGACGATCTTCGCCTATTTCGGAGCGTTGTCCACTGGCAGCATCTTCCTGGTATTCGCTGCTGCATTGGTCAACATGACCTTGCTGTACTCGTGCTTCAACGGAATCTGGCCCGCCTACTTCGCAGAGCTTTTTGCCGCCCCAGTCCGCTACTCCGGAATGGCCCTGGGAAATCAGCTGGGTTTGGTAGTTGCCGGGTTCGCTCCGTTGATCGCGGGCCTATTGCTCGGCAAAGGCAGCGATGGTTGGTTCCCGGTGGCCTGCTTCGCTGTCCTGTGCATGGTGATCGCAGGTGTTGCTGCCTTCTTCTCCCGCGAGACCGCCAAGACACCCTTGGAAGATCTTGGCGAGCCGTACTGGCGGGGTGTCGCAGCCAGAAAAGGAAGCTAGGTGCCACTGGCAAGGAGCGTTTTGCGCACGAACTCCCTGCTGGGTTCGGCATAGGCCTGGACTATTTGGCCGAACAGCGCAGCGCCATCGGCCCCGGGCCAGTTCGCAGGCAGGAATGCCGGCGGCAGTCCAGGGTCGAGGTACGGGATGATCCGCCACCGGTCGATGCACTGCACGTAAGAGGCAAAGGCCGCCGAACCAGCTGGCACCTGTTGGTCGCCGGGATGTTTGGCGGCACTATGCTCGCGGATAAAGTCACTGTGTTCGCGGATGAAGTCATGGTGAAGTCCAGCCACAGCGTCCAAGTCCCACCATTTGGCCGCGGCGTCCTGGAGGTTGCCGCCCACCAGCGGAGTTTCCGTCACGAACACTGTGGTCAATGCACGTAACTGCAAATCGGCAAGAATCTCCTCCACCTCCGCCCGCAAGTAAGCCGGGCAGATCCACAGGCCAGCCGCTACGGTACCGCAACCGATCCAGTGAAGCCTGCGGCGCAATTGGTGCCGCTTTTCACGTTCCGTTTCCGGGATGGAGAAGGAGATCAAGCACCACGGATCAGATTCGGACATGCTTCGCGGCGTGTAGATCCTTCGGTCTCCGCGGGCCAGCATGGTGGCGGCACCTTCGGTGAGCGTGAATCCGGGCACGGCATCGCGGGCGTCCTGCAGCACAACATCTTTCTTGCGAAGCCTCCCCAAGGCGGTCCGGGTTACGGTCGCGGATGTCCCCAAGGCTTCCATAAGGGTCACCAGGTCCTTGGTGGACATCCACCCGCCGGCATCGCGCAAGTACAAGCCAATGACCGTACGCAACAGAGATGTTGTACTCCCCGGACGGGAGTCCATGTCGTCAAGGACGGCACTCATCTCCGGCTCACAGCAGTTCGGTCAGGGCGTCGCGGATGGCGGCGACTCCCACTTCAACCTCGGCATAGCTGGTGCTGAGGGGTGACAAACCAATGCGCAGGCCGTGCGGCGGACGGAAATCAGGAATGACCCCCTTCGTCCAGAGCTTGGCCGTTACGTCAGCAAACAACGGGTGGTCCACAGTGATGTGCGAGCCGCGCTCGGCAGGATTCCGGGGGCTGACAATTTCCGCGCCCAGAGGTACAAGGTGTTCTTCGGAGAGCGTGATCGCGTATTCGGTCAGCTTGATGGATTTTTCCCGGACGGCGTCCATTCCAACGGAAGCGATCAGCTCCAGCATGTCCTTCATTGGCTGCATTGCCAGTACTGGAGGAGTGCCGGTGATGAACCTGCGCATGCCCTGCGCCGGCTTGTACGAGTCCGTCATACCGAAAGGGTTGTCCGCGCCCATCCAACCCCAGATGGGTTGCTGAAGGCGATCGTGCTGTGACGCGTTGACGTAGGCGAAGGCCGGAGAACCTGGCCCGCCGTTGAGGTATTTGTAGGTACAACCCACGGCCAGGTCCACGCCCCATGCGTCGAGTTCAATCGGCACCGAACCTACGGAATGGCACAAGTCCCACAGCATCAGCGCCCCGGCCTGATGCACTTTTTCGGTAATTCCTTTGGCATCTGCCAGGAACCCGGAGCGGTACGCCACATGGCTGAGGACCACCACAGCCGTCCGTTCGCCCAGCAGCCCGTCAAGGTCTTCAGCCCGAACACCGCTGGTGGGGTTCGCCGCGATCCATTTAATGCTGGCTCCGCGTTCCTTGGCGATGCCCTCGATGATGAATCGGTCCGTGGGGAAGTTGTCACGGTCAATGACGATTTCGTCGCGGCCCGGCTGGGCATCCACTGCCGCTCGGATCATTTTGTAAAGCATTACGGAGGTGGAGTCACCCACGGTGGTTTGTCCCGGGGCTGCTCCCAGGGTTACTTCACCGATGCGGTCTCCCACCATGGTGGGTTCATCCATCCATTGCTCGTCCCAGCCACGGATGAGGCGGCTGCCCCACGCGTCGTGAACAAAGGACGCCAGGTTTTCGGAGGTGACCTTCAAGGGGCGGCCAAGTGAGTTGCCGTCCAAATAGGAGGCGAGTTGATCGGCGTCGGGCGCGTAAAAAGCATCACGCTGGGCGGCGAGCGGGTCAGCGGCGTCCAACTCGGCTGACGTCGGTTTGTGGGTCTGTTGCGTCGTGGTCATGGTTTCTCCTGCTTAAGTGTCAGTGGCCGGGACCCGGCGTGGTCTTCAGTTGCCGATCTCTGTTCGGACGGCGTAGAGCTCGGGGAAGAAGGTGAGGTCCAGGGCGCGTTTGAGGAAGTCCACTCCCGAGGATCCGCCTGTCCCAACCTTGAATCCGATGGTTCGCTGAACAGTCCTCAAATGGCGGAACCTCCAGGCTTGGAAATTGTCCTCGATGTCCACCAGGTCCTCGCAGGCTTCGTAGAGGCCCCACGGAGTCTCGTCCGATTCGTAGATCGTGGCGAAGATGGGCACCAGCTCCTGATGAAATGTCCATGGCTCGCTGGGGTCCCGATCAAGAATGTTCCGCGGGATGTCGTAGCCTGCGCGGGCAAGGACTTTGAGGAAGGAGTCGTACAGCGTTGGCTCTTCCAAGAGCTGGCTGAGCAGGGCATGCGCCTCTGGCTCGCTTTCGAACACACGCAGCATTCCGCGGTTTTTGTTTCCGAGCAGGAACTCGACTCCACGGTATTGATATGACTGGAAGCCCGAGGAACTTCCCAGGAAGCCGCGGAACTGTGCGTATTCGCGAGGAGTCAACGTTCCCAGCACGGACCATTGCTCAGTCATGGTCCGCTGGATGGCTTTGACCCGGGCGATGCATTTGAGCGCCTTGCCGAGGTTGTCGGCGTCGAAAAGCCGCCGGGCTTCCAGAAGCTCGTGCAGGACCAGCTTCAGCCACAGTTCGCTGGTCTGGTGCTGGATGATGAACAGCAATTCATCGTGGTGTTCGGGCTCACTCAGAGGATGCTGGGAACTGAGCAGGCGATCAAGGTCCAGGTACCCGCCGTAGGACATGGCATGCCGGAAATCGGTGCGGACGTTGTCCTCGATTGCGCGGACGTTTTGGGCGGGATGGACTGCGGGTTTTTCCATATGCCCAAGAGTATCAACTACATGACGCACGTCAAGAGAATGATTTTTCTGATGTTTCGCTTCCCTGATGACTTCCTGGCTCACCGAAGGAACTTCTCACGTAGGCTGAAGCCCGACCATTGGGGAAGGTGGCGTTTTCATGGATCACTTGGGAAGTCCCGCAGCTCCAGTGCCTGTTGAGGCTCCAGTGTCCGTTTACCTGGATGTTGACGGGGTAGTGAACCCGTTCAGCCCCAGCGGAACCACCGACTGGGGGACCGAATGGAACTTTGCCGACGCCGGTATCCTTGATGTCGCCTTTGCGGCCGAAGCCATCACGGAGCTCAATGACTTGGCCCGGCACCCCAATGCCCGTTTTGTATGGCTGACCACATGGGAGGGCCTCGCGCCTGAGTTCCTGTGCCCTGCAATCGGGCTCAACGGACAAGACTGGCCGGTGCTCTCGAGCCTGGGCTGGGATCAGGCTCCGGAGTGGTGGAAGTTAGTGGCACTCCAGAGGGACCTGGCCATCGTCGGCAGCGAACGGATCATCTGGCTTGATGACCAGCTGAGCCAGGAGTCTGACGCCTTGTCCTGGGCCGAAGACCAGCAGGATCGTGTGCTTTGCATCTCACCGGATCCCCGCAAGGGACTCTCCCGTAGCGACCTCGCGGCTGTGAGGGCGTATCTGGGGTGAACCGGGCCCCGGCTACGTTTGTAGGCTCACCGGAAGGCACGTAGGATTCTTAAGGTTTCAAGCCCGCCAGAGTGAATCCCACAAGCCAAGTCAGTTGAACACTTGCTGAACTATGCTGTGGATGGCAGGTATGGGGAAGTGAAACTGCTGAACGTCGTCGACTCTGCAGATTGGGCAACAGGTGGACATCACCTTCATGGTCGCGCTGGTAATAGCGTTGGCCCTATTCTTTGACTTCACCAACGGGTTTCACGACACTGCCAATGCGATGGCCACGCCCATCGCTACGGGGGCGATCAAGCCCAAAACGGCAGTCGCTTTAGCTGCAGTGCTCAACCTCGTCGGCGCATTCCTCTCCACGGAAGTGGCCAAGACCATTTCCGGCGGCCTGATCCGGGAAGGCTCAGACGGCATCCACATCACCCCGGACATCATTTTTGCCGGCCTGATGGGGGCTGTTCTTTGGAACATGATCACCTGGCTCAAGGGGCTGCCGTCCAGTTCCTCCCACGCCTTGTTCGGTGGCCTCATCGGCGCTGCAGTGGTGGGTATTGGATTCCACTCCATCAACTTCGAGACCGTGTTGCAAAAGGTCATCCTCCCCGCGGTTTTCGCGCCGCTGATTGCAGGGCTCGTAGCCTACATATGCACGCGCCTCGCCTATGCCCTGACCTCACGGCACGATCCCGAGACAGGTGACAAGCTCACCCAGAAACGTGGCGGTTTCCGCACGGGACAAATTTTCACCTCCAGCTTGGTGGCCCTGGCGCACGGCACCAATGATGCGCAGAAGACTATGGGCATCATCACTTTGGTACTCATCGCAGGTGGAACACAAGCTCCCGGAAGCGGCCCCCAGTTTTGGGTCATCACGGCCTGCGCGCTGGCAATCGCCATCGGTACGTACGCCGGCGGCTGGCGCATTATCCGCACCATGGGCTCGGGCCTCACCGAGGTCAAGCCCGCACAAGGTTTCTCCGCTGAAACCAGCACCGCCTCGGCCATCCTTGCCTCATCCCACTTGGGCTTTGCCCTTTCCACCACCCAAGTGGCGTCCGGCTCGGTGATCGGATCCGGCCTCGGCCGCAAGGGAACATCTGTTCGATGGGGAACGGCTGGAAAAATTGCCTTGGGATGGTTGTTCACGTTGCCTGCCTCTGCCATTGTCGGCGCCCTGACGGCCCTCCTGGTGGGCATCGGCCTGGTAGGCGTCATCATCGCCGCAGTGGTGGGTACTGCCGCCATCCTCTTCATGTTCGTCGTATCCCGCAGATCGCATGTGGGCCATCACAACGCCGTCGAAGTTGAAGAAGCCGGCCATGCCGTGCGGTTCCGCAAAAAGAAGAAGTCCCGGAAGAACACCACAAGCGAGGATGTGCAGCGATGAAATGGTTGGAACTGCTGCAGGTAGCTGGGGTCACCCTCGTCGCCGCTGTCACCTTGGTGGTGCTGTATTCCTTGGGAGTTCGCCTGACGGCCATTGCCGGTGACACCCAGCAGAAGTCGCCGGCATTGATGCGCTCCCTTGCTTACGTATGCTTTGGATTCTGCGCCGCTGCGGTCCTGTTTGGCATCTACTTGATCGTGCCCTACTTCGGAAAATAGCTATCTCTAGCCCCCAGGTGCTCCGGGGAGAATAATCAGCCGTGTAGCCAAGACAGACAGCTACGTGGTTCTCTTCGGGCAAATATGGGGCCGCCATGACGTTCCAGACCAAGGAGCAGCGCATCAGATGGGCGCTGGTTCCGTTGTTGTTCCTTGGTCTTTCGGCGTGCAGTCCTTCTGAAACGGATGGCTTGGACACATCCCGCAGTTCACCTCCTGTGGTTTCAGTTGGCCCCTCAGAATCCATCTCACCGCCATCTTCGGAAATGGCCACTGGCCCGGCGGCGCCGATAGTGCCCACTACCCCTCCGGCCGTTTCGCCGCCAGCTTTCCCTCTCCAGCCCGGCTCAACACCGGAAGCCACCCAACAGGCCCCTGCTGCGCCTGCGCAACCCACCGCCGTCGAACCCTCCGCCGCCGAACCGTCCGTCCTGGAACCTTCGGCAGGCTCCGGCTCCGAGTCGCCTGAGCTGACTCCGGATCCCGGGGACGCACCTCCTGCGCCTTCGCAGGACCCGGTGGTGGTGAGCTGGCTCCCCGTGGGGCCCATTGGGCCCGATGATCCAGCCCCGGGCCAGCGATATCTCATGCTTGAGCATTTCCAATGCGACGCGTTGACTCAGAGCGTACAGGGCGCGCCGGACGCTGCGGTGTGGATGGCAGGCGCCGCTGTTTGCAAGGCCCTGCAGACGGGAGCCCAGGAAGACTGGCAGAAAGCATCCATCGCCGTCGCCAGGACCCCCAGAGTCCCGCAAAAACAGTGCCTCGAGTATCGGGTAGCAGCCACGTCAGCGCTCATTGTGGCCCAGTACCGCAGCAACCCGAGTGGATCCTTCAAGGCCGAGCCCGCGCCGGGGCAAGCCTGCCCCCGGCAGCTGCTGGGGCTGACAGTGGTGGACCAGGACCTGCGGGCAGTTCCTGGCATGAACCGCGCCTCCGGCCCCACCTCAGGCGGGACCATAGTGCGTCTGGATGGCTACTACGTGCGCGTGGGCAGCGTACAGTTCGACGGCGTCCCGACCGTTCCGAACATTGTGGCCGGGGGAGGGGACTACCAGCCTCTGTATCTGCGAATGCCACCTGCCCAAGCGCGCCAGAGCCTCCGGATCACCATCACGGACACCGTGGAGGTGGCCGGAGCTGTGACGTTCTTCTACGACGATCCGGCTGCGTCCGGAAGCCCTCCGGCGCCCCCGGCCCAAGTGCCAAAGGAGTAGTCCAGGGCCAGCCGCTTGCTCCAGGCTGGGCTTGTTCTAGTCTGGGCGCATGTCGATTTTTCAGTACTACGTAGCTTCAACCATTGACGGGTTCATCGCTTCAACTGACGATGACCTCGGTTGGCTCCTGCAGTTCGACCACGTCGAGGGCGTCACTGAGAGCATCGAATCCTTCATGTCCGGGGTTGGATGCATCGCCATGGGCGGAGACACATACCGTTGGCTCATAGAACACGAGCCCGGCAAATGGCCCTACCCGGACACCCCTTGCTGGGTCTTCACCCACCATGAATACTCGGCCCCCGCGGGTTCGGATGTCACCTTTGTCCGCGGCGACGTCCGCGAATTTGCACCGGACCTCCTCAAAGACGCCGGGCACAAGAACGTCTGGCTGGTGGGCGGAGGCCACCTCGTGGCGCAGTTCGCCAACGCCGGGCTGCTCCAGGAGATGATCGTCACCATCATTCCAGTGGTGCTGGGTGCCGGGAAGCGGCTGCTGCCGCTGGAAGGCCCGACGGCGCCACTTGAGTTAATCTCCTCAAAGATCCTTGGAGGGGCTGCGGCAGAACTGCACTACCGGCTACCCCGGCCCGGCGTTGCATAGGCTGGTCGGCCTCCATGGCACCAAGGCTCAGGCGCCCGTTAGTGCCGGTTGTCCCTGATCATGTTGGTAATCCGGGCGGTTGAGAGCCGGCGGCCCTTCTCGTCCGTGATGACTATTTCGTGAGTCGCCAGGGTTCCACCCAAATGAATGGCAGTGCATGTCCCTGTCACCAAGCCCTCGGCCACCGAACGGTGATGGGTGGCTCCTACTTCGATGCCCACTGCGTGGCGGCCTCGTCCAGCATGAAGGGATGCAGCGAACGAGCCTAACGTTTCCGCCAAAACTACATGCGCGCCACCGTGCAGGATGCCCGCCACTTGCGTGTTGCCTTCCACCGGCATGGTGGCCACCATTCGTTCTGCGCTCATTTCAGTGAAACGGATGCCCAGTTTTACCACCAAGGCACCAACGCCATGGGCTGAGAGCCAATCGTGGAACTCTTCGGGAACACCAGCTTCATTGAGCTCGTCTACAAACCGGTTCGGCGTGAAATTGTCCATCATGCCAACTAGGCTGGCACCTGTGAGTGAAACAACCAAACCGGACCAGGTTCCAACGGCCCAAGCTGCTGCTCTCGCAACAGCACCCACCCCCTCTGCCTCCACATCTGCCAACGCCACAGGGGAGGGGCGGCCACGATTGCTGGTCCTGGACGGCCACTCCATGGCTTTCCGCGCTTTCTATGCGCTACCAGCGGAGAATTTCTCCACGGCCAGGGGACAGTACACCAACGCCGTGCATGGGTTCACGTCCATGCTGATCAACCTCATCAAGGACCAAAAGCCCACTCACGTTGCCGTGGCCTTTGACGTCTCGGACGACACTACTTTCCGTAAAGCCGAGTACAGCGAGTACAAAGGCGGACGCAACGCTACCCCCTCTGAGTTCGCTGGCCAGATCGGCCTCATCGCAAAGGTCATGGAGGCCTGGGGCATCCGGACCATTGCCATGCCGGGATATGAAGCAGATGACGTTCTGGCCACGCTGGCGGCCCAGGGTGACGCCGCCGGGTTCGAGGTCCTCCTCGTCTCCGGGGACAGGGATTCTTTCCAGCTGATCAATGACAACGTTTTTGTTCTTTACCCCAAGCAGGGCGTAAGCAACATCCCACGGCTTGACGCCGCGGCGATTGAAGAGAAGTACTTCGTCAAGCCCGGCTTGTACTCGGACCTCGCCGCCCTGGTGGGCGAATCTGCTGACAACCTTCCCGGCGTACCCGGCGTTGGACCCAAGACGGCCGCTAAGTGGATCAACCTTTACGGCGGCCTTGAAGGCATTCTGGAAAACCTCGATGCAATCGGCGGCAAGGTTGGCGGCGCGCTCAAAGAAAACATCGAGAACGTCAAACGCAACCGCAGGCTCAACCAGCTGCTGACGGATCTGGAACTGCCCGTTACTTTGGAGGATCTTCACGAGCCCCGCCCGGATCGCCAGGCTATTGAGGACCTCTTTGAGGAACTCGAGTTCCGGACGCTCAGGACACGCCTCTTCGATCTCTATGGCGACGACACCGCCGGAGCTGCACCGGACACCATCGATGCGCCGGAATACTCCGTCCTCACGGACGCCGCCGGACTCGAGTCCTTCTTCGCAGCAGGATCCGGCGTGCGCTCGGCGCTGGCAGTACAGCTGGTACCCGGACGCATCGGCGAGGACGCAAGCGCATTGGCTGTAGTGCGCGGCAATGGAGCTGCCTACATCGAACTAACAGGTCTTGACGCTGCGGCTGAGGCTGTCCTGGCCTCGTGGCTCAATGACCCGGAGGAAGCCAAGGTACTGCACGAGTTCAAGTCCGCACTCAAGGCCCTTCACGGCCGCGGGCTCGGCTTGGAAGGCGTGGTGGACGACACCTCAATCTCGGGCTACCTGATCCAGCCTGACCGGCGGAGCTACGAGCTCGCGGAGCTCGCACAGGTTCACCTGAAGATCTCTCTTGCCGCCGCCGCTGCCCCTTCCGGCCAACTGGAACTGGATCTTTCCGGTGGAACAGACCAGGCCGCCGCCGCAGCGCTCGTCCAACATGCCGCCGTCGTTCTAGCCCTTAGCAAGCACTTCGAAAAGGAGCTGGTTGAGCGCAAGGCAGACGCGCTCCTGACCACTCTTGAACTTCCGGTGGCGCGCGTGTTGGCACAGATGGAACTCACCGGCATTTTCGTGTCCACGGACCGCATGGATGAACAGCTCGCGGATCTCACCAAGGTGATCGAGAACGCCCAGGAGCAAGCATTTGCAGCGATCGGGCATGAAGTGAACCTCGGTTCGCCCAAGCAACTCCAAACGGTGCTCTTTGAAGAACTTGGCCTTCCCAAAACCAAGAAGATCAAGTCCGGCTACACCACAGATGCCGCATCCCTCAAGGGTTTGCTGGAGAAGACCGGCCACGAATTCCTGGTTCAACTCATGGCGCACCGTGAGTCGTCCAAGCTCGCTCAAATGGTTGAGACACTCAAGAAGTCCGTGGCCGACGATGCGCGTATTCACACCACCTACGCGCAAAATATCGCAGCCACCGGGCGAATCTCTTCCAACAACCCCAACCTGCAGAACATCCCGGTCCGCAGCGAGGAAGGCCGCAGGGTCCGCGGCATCTTCGTGGTCAGCGAAGGCTACGAATGCTTGTTGTCGGCCGACTATTCGCAGATCGAGATGCGGATCATGGCCCACCTTTCGGGCGACGAAGCCTTGATCCAGGCGTACAGGGACGGCGAGGACCTGCACCGCTTTGTCGGATCAAGAATCTTTAATGTGGCGCCCGACGAAGTCAGCAGCGCCATGCGCTCCAAAGTGAAGGCCATGTCCTACGGTCTGGCCTACGGCTTGACGTCTTTCGGCCTGTCAAAGCAGTTGGAGATCTCCGTGGATGAGGCCCGTACGCTGATGAAGGACTACTTCGACCGCTTCGGTGGAGTACGTGACTACCTGCGGGGTGTCGTCGATCAGGCCCGGACCGATGGTTATACAGCCACCATCGAAGGCCGCCGTCGCTACCTGCCGGATCTGACCAGCACCAACCGGCAGGCCCGCGAAGCAGCCGAGCGCATCGCACTGAACTCGCCCATCCAAGGCTCCGCTGCTGACCTGATTAAGCGAGCCATGCTGGGTGTCTCGGCAGAGCTCGCCAGCCAAGGACTCAAGTCGCGGATGCTGCTCCAGGTCCATGACGAACTCGTCCTGGAAGTTGCCCCGGGAGAACGCGAGACCGTGGAGAAACTAGTCATCGAACAGATGGGCTCCGCCGCCGATCTGTCGGTGCCGCTGGATGTCCAGATCGGCGTCGGTTCCAGCTGGTACGAAGCCGGGCACTAGTCCAGCCAGCGATTCGCGGGAACGCGTTGGGGGCGCGCCGCCGAGATGGTGGCGCGCCCCCACGCCTCTGGCTAGGCTCAAGGACGTGGCCGATCCCAATGAAAACACGTCCGGAAAGTACACCGTCCAACGATTCCCAGCCGTGGCCGATCCAGATCACGCAGACTACAGCCGCAGCTCATCGTGGGTTCAGGCCGTCTCACACGGTTTCCACGAGCAACGCCGCGATGATGAGCATGTCGCCAAGACCCTCGCGGCTTATCAAACAGACCAGCGTGAACTGACTGGCGTCTACGTCAATGGCAGCGTGCCGGACCACTCGCTGGGCGCGGGTACTCCTGTGGCAACCTACGCCACCATGCGCAAAGCCCTGAACATCGGCTTCGGCCGCCAACTGGAGTCCAACCTTGTTACGGCGGTGACCGTCCGTGGCACCCACAGGCGGCATGGCATCCTCCGGGGCATGATCACCGCGGACCTGGAGGCAGCCAAGGATGATGGCCTCGCCATGGCCGCCCTGACGGCGTCCGAGGCGTCAATCTACGGACGCTTTGGCTTCGGCGTGGCCACCTTCGAACGGAGCATCAAGGTAGATACAGGCCCCAGGTTCCAGCTCCGGGGCACGGCCCAAGGCGTTGTCGAAGTGGCTGACCCCGCGGTTCTGATGGATGTTGCGCCCCTTGTTTTCCAGCGCGTTCAGCGGCTCTCGCCAGGCTCCGTGGACCGCCAGGAGTACTATCGCTTGCTCGCTTCGGGTTCGATCGGCCACGATGGCAAACCGGATACCTCCGTCCGTTGCGCACTCCACTACGATGCTTCAGGTTCACCGGACGGTTACGTTTCCTACCGCTTCAAAGGCTGGGACCATAAGCCGTACACCATGGAGATCGTAGACCTCGTGGCGGCGACCAACGCCGCCTACCTGGACTTGTGGCGGTTCCTGGGCAGCATCGATCTCATTGATGAGGTGACGTGGGCCGAAGCGCCTATAGATGACCCCCTGACGTGGGCTCTGACGGATCCCAGGTGCATTGACGCTTCCGAGATCCGGGACATGCTGTGGCTCCGGATCCTGGACACGGGGGCGGCCCTGCGGGCGCGACGCTTCGCCACCGCGGGCAAGCTGGTGATCGAGGTAATCGATGCTTTGGGCATGGCGGGCGGCGCCTGGGTTCTTGAATCCGACGCCGGTGGTGCCGCCGTCGTCACTGAAGCATCCAGCCTCACACCGGACCTCAGCCTGGACGTAGCAGACCTCGCTTCGATCTATCTCGGGGCGGTGTCACCGGTGACTTTGGCAGCCGCCGATCGCATCACCGAGCACTCTGCGGGAGCTGCCTTCCTGGCGCAGCAGCTTTTCGCTCTGGAAAGATCCGCGCACTGCCTGACGCACTTCTAGATTGTGCAAGGCAGGCATCACCAAACCAAGCTTCACCACAACAACATAGTCACCATCAGATAGGGACATCCATGGGGGATTCCAAGCGGCGGCCGTTGGCCGGCCGGCGATCAGTGCTGCTTGGAATGGCAGGCGTTGCTTCCGTTGCTTTGGCAGCGTGTTCGGGCCGGGGGAGCGGCGCCGCTCCTTCCGTACTGAGCGATCCCACGGTCAAGGCGCCCTCTCCAACAGGTCCGGCCACCCCGCCACCTTCGGTAGCTGCCAGGTCCAGGGAACAAGCAGTCGCTGCCCTTGCCCCCACTTCTCCCGCTGCCCCGTCCGAAGCTCCCGGTACGAGCACCTCTACGGTGCCGTCCAAACAGCAGATCGTTACCGAGTTCACGGGAAAGCACCCCAAGGAATGGGGACTCCACGTCACGGGAGTGGTGAATCGTTCGCCCTCCACCAAAGTGGCTTTGACCTTTGACGCATGCGGTGGTCCCGGCGGCACAGGGTGTGATCACGTACTCTTGCAAACCCTTCGCAGGCTTAGTGTCCCCGCCACGCTGTTCATCAACAGTCGTTGGATTCAAGCCAACCCATCACTTTCTGCGGAGCTCGCGGCCGATCCTCTCTTCGAGCTTGCCAATCACGGCACCGCCCACCTCCCACTATCAGTCAATGGCAGGGCGGCCTACGGCATTCAGGGGACGGCAACTGTTGCAGCAGCCTACGACGAGCTGATGGGCAACCAAGCCATTCTGCAGGCACTCACGGGGAAGGTGTCCAGGTTCTTTCGTCCAGGAACTGCGTTCTACGACGACGTCAGCGTTGAGATGACACGACGGCTCGGTATGCTCCCAGTGAACTTCACGGTGAACGGCGACGGCGGTGCGACCTTCTCATCCACCACCGTTGCCGCCGAACTGGGGCGGCTAGCAGGCGGGGACATCGTCATATCGCACTTCAACCGACCCGCAGCGGGCACCGCCGGCGGTTACGCGCGGGCCTTGCCGCAGTTGTTGGATCACGGGCTCGTGTTCGGCAGGCTCGGGGACGTGCTCAAGGCTTAGCACTCCTTTTGACCCTGCTTTGCCAATGCGACTAGAATAAACGGGCGTGTACTACGTGCATGCATCCATTTTGTATTAATCCACAAATCAGGATGACCCGGTAATTTGCCGTGTTCTGCCGTCCGGACCCGGACGGCAGCGGTTTGCCTGACCGACTAACTATCCACAACGGAGCCCCTACTACATGACCATCACCTCCACCGAGAAGCCCGGTACCCCCGTAGTCGCCATTAACGACATCGGTACCGCTGAGGACTTCCTCGCAGCTGTCGACGCCACCATCAAGTACTTCAACGACGGAGACCTCGTCGAAGGTACCGTCGTCAAGGTCGACCGCGACGAAGTTCTGCTCGACATCGGTTACAAGACCGAAGGTGTCATCCCTTCCCGCGAGCTTTCCATCAAGCACGATGTTGATCCCGGTGACGTCGTCGCCGTTGGCGATCAGGTCGAAGCTTTGGTTCTCACCAAGGAAGACAAAGAAGGCCGTCTGATCCTCTCCAAGAAGCGTGCTCAGTACGAGCGTGCCTGGGGCGACATCGAGAAGGTCAAGGAAGAAGACGGCGTCGTTACCGGTACCGTCATCGAGGTTGTCAAGGGTGGCCTCATCCTGGACATCGGCCTGCGCGGCTTCCTGCCCGCATCGCTCGTGGAGATGCGTCGTGTCCGCGACCTCGCTCCGTACATCGGTCAGCAGATCGAAGCCAAGATCATCGAGCTGGACAAGAACCGCAACAACGTTGTTCTTTCCCGCCGTGCATGGCTCGAGCAGACTCAGTCCGAGGTTCGTTCCACGTTCCTCAACAAGCTGGAAAAGGGCCAGGTTCGTCCCGGCGTCGTTTCCTCCATCGTCAACTTCGGTGCATTCGTGGACCTTGGCGGCGTAGACGGCCTCGTCCACGTTTCCGAGCTGTCCTGGAAGCACATCGACCACCCGTCCGAGGTTGTCGAGGTTGGCCAGGAAGTCACCGTCGAGGTCCTCGAAGTGGATCTGGACCGCGAGCGTGTCTCCCTGTCGCTCAAGGCTACGCAGGAAGATCCGTGGCAGACCTTCGCCCGCACCCACGCCCTCGGCCAGGTTGTTCCGGGTAAGGTCACCAAGCTGGTTCCGTTCGGTGCGTTCGTTCGCGTCGAAGACGGCATCGAAGGCCTCGTGCACATCTCCGAGCTGGCTGTCCGCCACGTGGAGCTCGCAGAGCAGGTTGTCTCCGTTGGCGACGAACTGTTCGTCAAGGTCATCGACATCGACCTCGAGCGTCGCCGCATCTCCCTCTCCCTCAAGCAGGCTAACGAGGGCGTTGACGCTGACAGCACCGAGTTCGATCCCGCTCTGTACGGCATGGCCGCTGAGTACGACGAAGAGGGCAACTACAAGTACCCTGAGGGCTTCGACCCCGAGTCGAACGAATGGCTCGAAGGCTACGAGAACCAGCGTGCAGCCTGGGAGCAGCAGTACGCTGACGCCCAGACCCGTTGGGAAGCCCACAAGAAGCAGGTTGCCCAGCACGCTGCTGACGACGCTGCGGCTGCAACCTCCGGCGAGAGCGACTCCGGCACCACCAGCTACTCCTCGGAGCCGGCTGCTGCTGAGTCCAACACCGGTGGCGGCACCTTGGCCTCCGACGAAGCACTTGCTGCACTGCGTGAGAAGCTGACCGGCAACTAATTCCGCCTCCCTCACGGGATGTGCTGAATAGCCACAGAAGGACCCCTGCCTCCGGGCAGGGGTCCTTCTGCTTTTGGGGCTCTGCGAATTTAGACGGGGACGTCTACCCACTCGGTACCCTGGGGCCGTAGCTCGAGGTTTCCCGCAGTCAGGGAAGCGAGCCGAGCACGGGCCTCTGAGATAGCGCCCGAGTCGTCCGGCAGTGCTACGTGCAGGACCGCGTGCTGCGCCTCGTAACCGGTCTCTGCCATGACATATCCGGCGTTGCGAAGTTCGTTCTCCAACCGGCCCGCCTCAGCATGGGCGACGTCAATAGCGCACAGACGAAGGCGTCGCCTACGCACCAATGGGGCTCGGTCCAGGGCTGCTGACACTGATTCGGAGTATGCCCTCACCAAACCCCCGGCACCCAGAAGAATCCCGCCGAAATAGCGCACGACCACCACACTGACGTCGCTGAGATCGGCCACCTTCATTGCCGTCTCACGTTTGATCAAGGCTTCCAGCATGGGGATACCCGCCGTGCCCGACGGCTCGCCGTCATCACTGGACCGCTGGATCATCCGATCCGGGCCGACGACGAAGGCTGAGCAATGGTGGCGTGCATCGTGGAATTCGCGTCTCAGGTCACTGACCAGTGAGCGGGCGGTTTCTTCATCAGGTGAGCGCCGAAGAACTGTGATGAAACGGGACCTTTTCAGCTCCAGTTCACGGCGGAGATCCGGGCCAACCGCGATTGTTGTGTACGTTGTTGCGCGGCTGTCATCCTCGTTTTCCACCGCTTCAGTCTAGTGTTGGAGGGTGCTGAAGATTGGACTGACCGGCGGCATAGCGTCGGGTAAATCGCTGGTTGCTGCCAGACTGCGGGAATTGGGTGCAATTCTTGTGGACGCGGACGTCCTGGCGCGGGAGGTAGTAGAGCCTGGCACGCCAGGGCTGGCTCGTATTGTGGAAGCCTTCGGCACTGGAGTCCTCACCACCGATGGCCATCTTGATCGGCCCAAGTTGGGCGCGATTGTATTCAATGACCCCTCCCGGCGCGAAGTGCTCAATGGCATCGTTCACCCGTTGGTTCGGGAGGCTGCCGCGGCCATTGTGGCAGGTGCCGGCCCGGGCGACATCGTGGTCCAGGACATTCCTTTGCTTGTTGAGACCGGGCAGGGCAGCAACTTCCACTTGGTGGTAGTTGTGGATGCACCGGAGGATCTGCGCGTTGAACGCATGGTGGAGCTCAGGCAGATGAGCAGGGAAGACGCGTTGGCCAGGATGGCCACGCAAGCTAGCCGTGCAGAACGCAATGCTGCCGCGGACATCGTTCTTGACAACTCCGGAACCAGGGAGCAGTTACTTGCTGCCGTGGACGAATCATGGGCCCGGCGCCTGGTGCCGTTTGCGGAGAACCTTCAACGTGGATCCAGGGCTCCACGGACAGCCGGACCAATCCTCAGTGATTCCAAGGGGGAGTGGGCCACCCAGGCAGCGAGGCTCGTTGAGCGCCTCGCTAAGTCTGCACCCGCGGACATCCTCGCCGTGGACCACATCGGCTCAACCTCGGTCCCGGGACTAGCGGCCAAGGATGTCATTGACCTCCAAGTGGCCGTGGCTGATCTAAAGACCGCGGATAGCCTCGGCCCTGCCCTGGCCGCTGCCGGCTACCCGGCTGTGCCCGGGGTGACCCGCGATACCCCCAAGCCCTCTGACAATGCGCCCGGGCAGTGGCAGAAGCGATTCCATGCCAATGCCGACCCGGCGTGCGCCGTCAATGTGCACGTCCGGGTAGCCGGCTCAGCCGGATGGCGGTATGCCTTACTGTTCCGTGATTGGCTGCGTGCAGATCCGGTAGCAGCGAAGCTGTATCAGGCCAAAAAACTTGAGCTGGCCGCGGCCTTTTTACAGGAGAACACCACGGCCTCCTACGCCGAAGCCAAAGAACCCTGGTTTACCGAGGTTGCCTGGCCGCTCATGGAGGAGTGGGCCGAACGCACAGGCTGGACGCCGCCGTCGTATATGTCTTCCGCTGAAGGCAAACGCGGACAGTAGCTGTCCTGGGACGGGGGTAGATTGGTTTTATGAGCCTTGCCCAGGAAATCAACCGTGTCGTCGCGCCGTTCGAAGTGATCAGTGAGTTCAAGCCCGCCGGTGACCAGCCAACGGCCATTGCAGAACTTACGGAACGCATCAACAACGGCGAAAAAGACGTCGTCCTTCTCGGCGCAACCGGCACGGGCAAAAGTGCCACCACAGCCTGGCTCATCGAACAGGTTCAGCGACCCACTCTGGTGATGGTCCAGAACAAAACTCTCGCGGCGCAGCTGGCCAATGAGTTCAGGGAGCTCCTACCCAATAACGCAGTGGAGTACTTCGTTTCCTACTACGACTACTACCAGCCTGAGGCCTACGTAGCGCAGACGGATACGTTCATTGAGAAGGACTCCTCCATCAATGAGGAGGTCGAAAGGCTCCGCCACTCGGCAACCAACGCCCTCCTGACCCGGCGGGACGTCATTGTTGTGGCCACGGTTTCCTGCATTTATGGCCTGGGTACCCCGGAAGAGTACATCGCGGGCATGGTCACCCTCCGCAAGGGTGCGGAAATGAACCGCGACCATCTCCTGCGGAAGTTCGTCTCCATGCAGTACGCCCGCAATGACATGGACTTCCACCGGGGTACCTTCCGGGTCCGCGGCGACACCGTGGAAATCATTCCCATGTACGAGGAACTCGCCATCAGGATCGAGTTCTTCGGCGACGAGATCGAGAACATCCAAACGTTGCACCCTCTCACTGGCGAGGTAATGCGGGACGAGGAAGAGATGTATGTCTTCCCGGCCTCACACTACGTGGCCGGTCCGGAGCGTATGGCCCGCGCCATCAAACGTATTGAGGACGAACTTGCCGACCGCCTGAAGGTCCTGGAAGGCCAAAACAAGCTCGTGGAAGCCCAGCGGCTCCGGATGCGCACCACTTACGATCTCGAGATGATGCAGCAGATGGGTTTCTGCAACGGCATTGAGAACTACTCCGTCCACATCGATGGCCGTGAGCCAGGAACGGCGCCGCACTGCCTGATCGACTACTTCCCCGATGACTTCCTGCTGGTGGTGGACGAATCCCACGTCACCATTCCGCAGATCGGTGCCATGTACGAGGGCGATATGTCCCGTAAACGGAACCTCGTGGACTTTGGGTTCCGCCTGCCTTCGGCCATGGACAACAGGCCCCTGAAGTGGGACGAATTCCTGGAACGCATCGGCCAGACGGTGTACCTGTCCGCAACCCCGGGTAAGTACGAGCTTGGCAAAGCAGATGGCTACGTTCAGCAGATCATCCGCCCCACGGGTCTCATCGACCCCGAGGTGATAGTCAAGCCCACCAAGGGGCAGATCGATGACCTCCTCGGTGAAATCCGGGCCCGTACGGAAAAGAACGAGCGAGTACTGGTCACTACCTTGACCAAGCGAATGGCTGAGGACCTCACCGATTACCTGGTGGGTCATGGTGTCAAGGTGGAGTACCTGCACTCCGACGTCGATACTCTGCGACGTGTTGAACTCCTGCGGGAACTCCGAATGGGTGTGTTTGATGTGCTGGTGGGCATCAACCTGCTCCGTGAAGGCTTGGACCTCCCCGAAGTTTCCCTTGTCAGCATTTTGGATGCAGACAAGGAGGGTTTCCTGCGTTCCTCCACGTCACTGATCCAGACCATAGGCCGTGCCGCCCGTAACGTATCCGGCCAAGTGCACATGTACGCGGACAGGATCACAGATTCCATGGCGCATGCTATCGAAGAAACCAACCGTCGCCGGGCAATCCAGGTTCAATACAACACCGATCACGGCATTGATCCCCAGCCCTTGCGCAAGAAGATTGCCGACATCACCGATCAGCTGGCCAAGGAAGACGCAGACACCCAGGAACTCCTGAATAATAACCGTCTGGCCAAGGGTGGGAAGCGTAAGTCTTCCGCCAAGGGCGCCGCAACGGTTCGCCAGGACGGCCTTGCCGCAGCTCCGGCTGAAGACCTTGTGGGCCTCATTGAGCAGTTGACTGAGCAGATGCACGGTGCAGCGGCCGAGTTGCAGTTCGAAGTCGCCGCCCGTATCCGCGACGAAGTCAAGGAGTTGAAGCGGGAATTACGCCAGATGCAGTCCGCAGGGCACGCCTAAGGTAAAGTTGGTCCAACGTAGGGGAGTATCCCAAGCGCTAGATTCGTCAGCACGCAAGGCAATGTTGCCTCGCCGGGCCTAGCGGGCCGCCAAGTCAGAGCTATCTTCGCTCCAGGCGGCCGGAGAGACTTACACCGTTTTCACGTACCCTGCGAAAGGCCCTTTAATGGAGCTCCCTGTCTGGTTCGAGATCGGCTCATTTGTCGTACTCGGAATCATTTTGGCTATCGACCTTCTTCTGGTCGTCAAGCGCCCTCACGAACCTTCCATGAAGGAAGCCGGCCTGTGGGTCGGCTTCTATGTGGCACTCGCACTGCTTTTTGCCGTGGCAATGTTCGCCTTTGCCGGACCTGAGTACGGCGGTCAATTCGTCGCAGGCTGGGTCACTGAATACAGCTTGAGCATCGACAACCTGTTTGTGTTCATCATCATCATGGCCCGCTTCTCCGTACCCCGTAAGTACCAGCAGGAAGTGCTGATGGTGGGCATCATCATTGCCCTGATCCTGCGCGGTATCTTCATCGCCCTGGGTGCAGTGGTCATCGAGCAGTTCAGTTGGGTCTTCTACATCTTCGGAGCATTCCTTCTGTGGACTGCCTGGAAGCAGGCTAAGGATTCCGGCGAGGACGAGGAAGAAGGGGCCGAGAACCCTCTGATCGCCCGACTTCGCAAAGTTCTGCCCATGTCAGAGAAGTTCGACAGCAACAAGATCCGCACAGTAGTTGACGGCAAGAAGGTCTTCACTCCCATGTTGATCGTCTTCGTCACGATCGGCCTCACCGATCTCCTGTTCGCGGTTGACTCCATTCCTGCGATCTTCGGCCTGACACAAAGCGCCTTCATCGTCTTCACCGCCAACATCTTTGCCTTGATGGGCCTGCGTCAGCTGTACTTCCTCCTTGGCGGACTCATGACCCGCCTGGTGTACCTCAAGCACGCCCTCTCCGTAATTCTCGCCTTCATCGGCGTCAAGCTGGTCCTGCACGCCATGCACGTCAACGAGCTTCCGTTCATCAACGGTGGCCGGCACATCGAATGGGCTCCTGAGATCCCAACGTATGTCTCCTTGGCGGTCATCGTCGGAACCATCATCGTTGCTGTCATAGCCAGTTTGTTGAGCCCGCAAGCACGGCAGGCGAAGCTTGACGCGCGTCTTGAGGCAGATCAAAAGAAGAGCATGAGCGACGCCGAGTAACCACCCTCCAAAGGTTGTAGTCTCGTGAAGTGACTACCACTTCTACTACGGCGCTGAACCCGCAACGGGTTCAGCGCCGTACTGTTTTTCTGCTCAGTTCGGCACAGTTGCTCAGCGGCGTTGGCAACGGGGCCACGCTGTCTATTGGGTCTCTGCTGGCCGTGGAACTATCAGGTAGTGAAGCGTGGGCGGGCTCCATCACCACCGTCCTCACGCTGGCTGCTGCGATCGCCGCCCTTCCCCTGGCACGGTTGGCAGAGGCACGCGGCCGGCGGGTCGGACTTGTCACGGGACTGTTTGCCGCCATGGTTGGTGCTCTGCTCGTCATCGCTGCGGCGGTGAGCGGGACATTTGTACTTCTCCTGCTGGGTGCGGCCTTCCTCGGCCTCGGTACCGCCGCGAACCTGCAGGCGCGGTTCGCCGCCGTCGATCTTGCCGAGCCCGAACACCGAGGGCGATCGTTGTCCACAGTTGTATGGGCTGTCACCATCGGCGCGGTGGCGGGCCCCAACCTCATTCAGCCCGGAGCTGTTGTAGGTGGTGCCCTTGGCTTGCCTCCTATTGCAGGACCTTTTGTGTTTTCCGCAGCGGGGCTTTTCCTGGCCGCAGTGCTTCTGCTCGCTGGATTGCGGCCGGATCCGCTGCTGCTCGCCCGGAGGCTGGCTCACAAGGAAGTTGCCGGTGGGCAGGCGGCAGCCCAAGCGGTTCGGGGAACCATCCGATCAGGACTTCGGGCCGTCCGCGCATCACCCAAGGCGATGATGGCGCTGGCAGCCGTCGTAGCGGCACATGCTGTCATGGTGGCAGTCATGTCCATGACGCCACTGCATCTTCAGCAACTCGTGGGGGGATCCCATGAAGGACACCATGGTGGGGCCGCTGCCAGCACGGATGCCCTAGTGATCATCGGGCTCACGATTTCCCTGCATATAGCCGGGATGTATGCTTTGTCGCCCCTCTGGGGATGGCTCACGGATAGGGCTGGCCGCATCCAGACCATTGCCGTGGGGCACGGACTCCTTGTGGTTGCGGTGTTCGTCGCCGGATTTGGCCAGCATGAACCCACCCTGGTGACCGCCGGTTTGATCCTTCTGGGACTCGGCTGGTCGGCAGCCACCATCGCCGGTTCAACACTGTTGGCTGAGAGCGTCGCGCCTGACCAGCGCGTCACTGTTCAAGGCGTCTCAGATACCCTGATGGGTGCAGCGGGAGCACTCGGAGGTGCAACGTCCGGCCTCCTGCTGGCGTGGATCGGCTATCAGGGCCTCAACGTCGCATCAAGTGTTCTCGCCGCCGGCGTGCTGGCATATGCCGCCATCAGCGTCGTGCGTCGTCGACATGAGGGTCGCGTTAACCCCGGAACGTGATGGTACCTTCCCCTAGAGTCGGCCCCGCACCATGCCCAGTAGCCTGGTGAAGATAGCCGCACCGTCTTCGCCAATGCCGTCGTGGTGGAAGTCTGAGGTAACCCAGGTCTGGAGTCCCCGTACGGCCGCAGCAGTCTCCATCGAGAGATCGTGATCCACGTAGATATCGTCCTCGTACACTGCCGCAGCCACGGGGACAGTATTCGTGGCCAACTGCTCCGGGTCATACAACGGCTTCCAGTCCTTCCGGGCGGCGAGCTGTTCGGCAACCTCACGCATGGGAATGAGCGCAGGGTCCTGTTCGAAGTACCAGGGGTACACCATTTCCCCGGTCAGTAGTGGTGCATCGGCGCCAGGTTTGAATTCCGGGTAGTCCTGCAGAACGCGCCAGGCAGCCCAGTTGCTCGCCTCGCCTTGGCCATAAATGGACTCATGCATCACGGCGTAGAGGGGATTGGCCGCCCGGCTTACCAGCGCCCGAACCTGTTCAAGGAACGATTCGGATAACCGTTCTCCGGCGGGAGTGTCTATGAAGGCATCTTCCAAGAGGTAATGCAGGGCGTCCACCCTGGCGTTTCCTCCCAGGAAAGATCCCACCATTTGGAAACGCTCCGGCGTGAGCCGTTCGCCACTGGCCAGAAATTCCGGGTGTTCGTCCAAGTGACGGGCTATGCGTGTGACGCGCTGCCGGTCCTCGGGGTACCAAGAGAAGTACTCAGCGTTCCTGGCAGCCACCCGACGGAAAGTTGCTTGGTAGACGCGGTCAGCTGGACCGTGGAGCGGGGCCAGCCCACCGGTTACCAGCACTTCGCGCAGCCCTTGCGGCGCAAACGAAAGGTACGTCAACGCACAGAAGCCACCAAAGCTCTGGCCCAGGACCGTCCACGGATCGGAGCCCAGAATGTCTCGGATGTATTCGGCGTCGGCCACTATCGAGTCCGCGCGGAAATGGGTCAGGTAGTCTGCTTGCGCTTGGGCGTCGCCGCGTAGTTCCAACGACTGGCGCTCTACGGGCGTTGACAATCCGGTACCGCGCTGGTCCAGCATGAGGATACGGAAGTCCTGGGCCGCCGCTTTCATCCAGCCGGACAGTGACGTGACGCGGTTACCCCGGCCGCCCGGACCACCCTGAAGGTACAGGAGCCAGGGCAGCTTGGCCGTGTCTTCCTGTGAATGGACGGTGGAGGAGTACTCCCTGGCAAAAATGGTGATCGTCTCGCCGGGAATTGCGTCCTGGTGCACCAAGGGAACTGTGAAGTAGTGCTCCACCGTACGGAGGCCGCGGAATTCGTGACGTCCCTGGATCCAATGCTTGCCGGCAGCATGATCCTGGTCCGCACCGAACCCGCCGGTACCCAGTGATTCAGCCACGGGTCCGAATGACTCAGCCACGGGAGAGGGCCTCGTTCGCCTCGCCGACGTTCGCTCCGAAAGCCTGCAGAGCATCGCCTGTCAGCCTGAACGTTGACCATTCCTCCATGGGAAAGGCACCCAGGTTCTTGTAAAAGTTAATGGATGGCTCGTTCCAGTTCAGGACGCTCCACTCCACCCGGGCATAACCACGCTCGACGGCGGTGGCCGCCAGATGCTGTAACAGCGCCTTGCCGTGGCCCTCGCCACGCGCATCAGGAACCACGTAGAGGTCCTCAAGGTAAATGCCGTGGACGCCCTCCCACGTGGAGTAGTTCAGGAACCATAGCGCGAACCCTTGGACGGTTCCCGCACTGTTTTCGGCCATGCTCGCGTAAACGCGCGGGTTCTCGCCGAAGAGTACCTCGGTCAGCATGGCCGGGGTGTTCTTGACGGCGTCCGGTTCCTTTTCGTAGATCGCAAGATCGTGGATCATACGCAGGATCGCAGGGACGTCTTCAACAGTGGCGGGGCGGATTACACTCATGTGTTCGAGCTTACTAGGGGGCGCTTGGCTCCCGGAGCCAAGCCAGCTTGGACGTTCCATAACGTACAGGCGTCTGCTCATAGCGCAGCGGGGTGCCGTCCGCGCTCAGAGGTGGTCCCGCAAACCTGAGCTGACCGTATGGGCTGGGCGCGTAGGAGTACTGAGGCTCCTGAAGAGTGTCCACCCTTGACCAGGAGTGGATGGGAGGCAAGGCGAAAAGTTCCTCAGCCGTGCGCGCAAGGGATAGCGCCGCCGTCCCACCTGTACCGGTCCTTAGCCGTTCAGCCAGCAACGTCAGCACCGCCGCGGCGAGGCCGTATCCGGTGGCATGGTCGAGGGCCTGGACGGGCAGCGCACCAGGCGTCCACCCGGCGTCGTCATGACGTCCGTACCCCGCGGCGATACCGCAGGCGGCCTGCACAAGGCTGTCGAAGCCCCTTCTCTGCTGCCACGGGCCACTGCTGCCCCAAGCGGTCAGCGTGACCACCACCAAATCCGGGGTGGTGGCCAGCAGCGCTTCCGGACTCAACCCGTATCTGTCCATCGCCCCATTCCGATAGCCGGTGACCACTACATCCGCAGTAGCAGCCAGGCCGCGCACAGCTGTGAGGTCCGCACTCTTTCTGAGGTCAGCTTCAGCGCTGCGTTTGTCGAAACCTGAGTCGATGAATGCCTCCGGCAGCTCCGGAAGGAAAGGGGGATCGATCCTGAGGACGTCCGCCCCCAGTGCTCCCAGAAGACGTGTAGCAGTGGGGCCCGCAATGACGCGGGTCAGATCCAGGACCCGCAATCCTTTCAATGGCCGGGCCGGGTTCATGGCCGGCGCCCACGGTGATTTAGCCCTGGTCCGGGGCTGCTGATCATGGCTTGAGACGCTGATCCAAGGTCCCGGGCTTGCCGCCGAATGCATCGCGGTGGAGAGCCACTCCTCGCGGCCGCGTACTGCAGCAGCCACACCTTTTCGAGCCACAATGGCATTCTCGGCGTCCAAGGATGTCAGCGACAGCAAGGCCTGATCCACTTCGCGGGGCGTCGTGGCCGAGAGTGCTTCCATTAAACGGGCGGCATGGTGCGCGTAGTTGGCGTGCAAGCGAATCCACCCGTCAGCCGTTGGCCGGAATCCGGAGGTCGGAGAAAAGCCCTGCGGCTTCCGGCCGTCAATCCGAAGGTGCCCCAGCGAATCAAAAGCGGCTGCCGTCAGCCCTGAGTCAACCGAGTACCTACCTGGAGAGCCAGTCAGCCCATTTAGCGCTGTGGCGGCGCATTGAACCGAGCCCAGCGCCAGGCCTTCGACGTCCAGTGCCCCGCCCCACCACCGACGCGGCCCGGTGCAAGCAGCCGGGGGTTCATTGCGTAGGGCTTCGAACCCTCGCAAAGAAGCGGTGAGATCAGGCACTGGGTCCATGGCGGCCTCAGAGCCTGTTGACGTCCGTTACCCGGACCACGGCGGTGCCGGACTCATCGGATGCGGCGAGGTCCACCTCGGCGGAGATTCCCCAGTCGTGGTTGCCAGCCGGGTCATCGAAGATTTGGCGGACCTTCCATGTGCCCGGTTCCTCGTTGATGATCAGCAGCCCGGGACCCCGGGCATCCGGGCCGGTACCTATGTCCTCGTGCTCCTCGAAGTAGTCATCCAGCGCTTCTTCCCACCGCCCTGACTCCCAACCGGTATCGGCATCAAGCTCGCCCAGCGCCGCGGAATCTTCGTCTGCAAAGAGCTCAACCCTGCGGAACATTTCGTTACGAACCATCACCCGGAAGGCCCGGATATTGGCTGTGAGCAGCGGGGGTGCGGGCGGGGGAGCGTCATGGGGCGTGGGGGTGAGCCCGGACGTCAGTTCTTCCCATTCGTCCAGGAGGCTGGAATCCACTTGGCGCACCAACTCGCCCAGCCATGCAATAAGGTCTTCGAGGTCCTCACGGAGCGAATCCTGGGGAACCGTTTGCCTCAGCGCGCGGAAGCCATCGGCCAAATAACGGAGCACGATGCCTTCCGAACGTGCCAGGCCGTAGAACTGCACAAACTCACCAAAGTTCATGGCACGCTCGTACATATCCCGAATGATCGATTTCGGGGCAAGCTCAAAGTCACCCACCCAAGGGGCTGCCTTGCGGTAGACCTCGAACGCTTCACCCAGAATTTCTGCCAATGGCATGGGGTAGGTCACTTCGTCCAGCATGGCCATCCGCTGGTCATACTCAATGCCATCGGCCTTCATCGCCGCGACAGCCTCGCCCTTGGCCTTCTTCTGCTGGGCGGAGAGAATCTGGCGAGGCTTCTCCAGAGTTGACTCAATGACGGATACAACGTCCAGTGCGTAGGACGGTGACTCGGGGTCAAGCAACTCCAGGGCAGCAAGGGCGAAGGGGGAGAGCGGCTGGTTGAGGGCAAAGTTGGCCTGGAGGTGAACGGTCAACCGGACAGTACGGCCCTCGGCCTCATGTTCGTGCTCCGGAATGCGTTCCACCACACCGGCAGCCAACAGTTCCCGGTAAATACCCAAGGCTTTCTTCATCAGTTTCAGCTGCGCCGGGCGGCTCTCATGATTTTCGCTAAGGAGGCGGCGGGTGGCTTGGAAAGGATCACCCGGACGTTCCATCAGGTTCAGGAGCATCGCGTGGGTAACGGTGAAACTTGACGTCAAGGGCTCAGGAACAGACTCAACCAGCCGCTTGAACGTCGGCTCGCCCCAGGACACGAAACCCTCCGGAGGCTTCTTCTTGACCACTTGGCGCAGTTTCTTCTGGTCATCACCAAATTTGGCAGTAGCTTTGGCCATCGCTTTGGTATTTTCCACCACGTGATCCGGTGCCTGGACCACCACCGTCCCGGCGGTGTCGTAGCCTGCACGACCCGCGCGACCAGCAATTTGGTGAAACTCCCGCGAGTTCAAAGATCTGGTGCGTACGCCGTCGTACTTGCTCAAAGCCGTCAACAAAACCGTCCTGATGGGCACGTTGATGCCCACCCCCAAAGTGTCGGTTCCGCAGATGACTTTGAGAAGACCGGCTTGGGCGAGTTGCTCCACCAAGCGACGGTACTTGGGCAACATTCCGGCGTGATGGACACCAATACCGTGCCGGACCAACCTGTTCAAGGTTTTGCCAAAGCCGGCCGCAAACCTGAATCCCGCAATCAGCTCCGCGATGCTGTCCTTTTCGGCGCGGCTGCACATGTTAATGCTCATCAGGTTCTGGGCACGTTCAATGGCTTCAGCTTGGCTGAAGTGGACCACGTAGACAGGAACCTGCTTGGTGGCCAGCAACTCCTCTAGGGTCTCGTGCACAGGCGTCAGGTGATAGTAGTAATGCAGTGGAATGGGACGCTCCGCTGAGCTCACTGTGGTGGTGGCCCGTCCGGTCAATACGGTCAGTCCGGTCTCGAATCGGGAGACATCACCCAGCGTGGCCGACATCAGGAGGAACTGTGCCTGCGGCAGTTCCAAAAGGGGCACCTGCCATGCCCAACCGCGCTGCGGATCGGAGTAAAAGTGGAACTCGTCCATGATCACCGAGCCCAGCTCAGCGGCAGGACCTTCGCGCAGGGCGATGTTTGCGAGGATTTCCGCCGTGCAGCAAATGATGGGTGCATCCTGGTTCACGCCGGAATCGCCGGTGATCATACCCACGTTTTCGGCGCCGAAGATGTCACAGAGGGCGAAGAACTTTTCGGAGACCAGCGCCTTGATCGGCGCCGTGTAATAACTCCGTTGCCCCCGTGCCATGGCTTCGAAATGCGCCGCGATTGCTACCAGGGATTTTCCTGACCCCGTGGGAGTGGCAAGGATGACATTGGCGCCCGAGGCAAGCTCCATAATTGCCTCGTCCTGCGCCGGGTAGAGCTGCAACCCGCGGCTCTCAGTCCACTCCACGAACTGTGTGTAGATCTGGTCCGCGTCCAATGGACTCGAAGCGGTGGAACCGGAGAGCTGATCAAGAAGTTTCATTGGTTTCCAGCTTAGTGCCCGGACGGTTTAGGCTCAGCCCAGCAGCGATGTCTGATACGAGGAGGCTTTCAATGAAGTGGGATCCGTCCAAATACGTGGAATTCGGCAACCACAGGGACCGGCCGTTCCATGACCTCGTTGCCAGGGTACGCTCCGTGGATCCCGCGAAGGTGGTTGACCTCGGCTGTGGCCCGGGAAACCTAACGGCTACGCTGCTTGACCGCTGGCCAGGTGCCAACGTTGTGGGCATTGACTCGTCAGAGGAGATGCTTGTCCGCGCTGAGTCACTGAGGCAGCAGTCCCCTGAACATCAGTTGCCGGAACATCAGTTGCCGGAATCGAACGCGGGGCACTTGACCTTCCTGCAAGGCGATATCGCCGAGTGGAAACCGGACGCCGATACTGACGTGGTGGTCACCAATGCCGCCCTTCAGTGGGTTCCAGGGCACCGCGAAATGCTGGCCACCTGGCTTCACCACCTCAAGCCAGGGGCGTGGTTCGCCATGCAGGTGCCCGGAAATTTCACGTCCCCCTCCCACACTCTGATGCGCCAATTGGCTGAGTCCGCCACGTGGTCCGATCGTTTGGATGGCGTGCTGCGGCACGCTGACGCCGTGGGCAGCCCTGCGGACTACTTGGGCATCATGCTCGACGCCGGATGCGCGGCAGACGCCTGGGAGACCACTTACCAGCAGGTACTTCAGGGCGAGGATCCTGTTCTGGAATGGGTTCGCGGCACGGGCCTTCGTCCAGTGCTGGCAGCCCTCACCTCGGAGGACGCCGCTGCTTTTGAACGGGAATATTCGGCTTTGTTGCGGGAGGCTTATCCGGCCACAAGCCATGGAACGGTCTATCCGTTCCGTCGTATCTTTGCCGTAGCCCGGAAGTCGGAATGAGCCGACCAGCGCCTGCGCTGGACGTAGTATTCACATTTGTCCGCCACGTCGGCTTGTCCCATACCGGCGTCGCTGGTCTAATTCTCGGCATGGACCAACGATGCTTCGATCACCAGCTTCCCCGGGTACGTCCGGCACCGGGCCGGGGTTCCCTGTGACTCCGCCAGGAGATTTTCCAGGAAGCTGGCGCCCCAACACCGGCAGTGCAGTTGCCCTTTTTGAACAGCTGAGGTTGCGGATTATTGAACTCGCTGATGCCGGGGTCCTTGCCGTAGGTGCCAAACTTCCTCCCGTCCGTAATTTAGCCGGAGTACTGGACGTAGCACCCCACACAGTGGCTCGGGCATATAAAGAACTTGAGGCAGCCGGAGTCGTAGCTACACGGGGACGTAACGGGACGGTGGTCTGCGCACGGGATGACCGTTGGGGCGCACTGGCTGGCGTCGCCGCTGAATATGCCGCCGCTGCCAAGGCTCAGGGAGCGACTTTTGCCGAGGCGGTGCAGCTTCTGGCTGCTGCCTACGACGCCGACTGATACCGATCGGTAGCATGTGAGGCACACCATGGAAATTCGAAGAAGTTTTCGATTAGCATTGGTAGGTGCCCAAAGCCTTAGCTGAAGATACCGCCATGGATGCCCTGAACGGCGTCTCCGCCCTTTCCAGTACCAAACCTGTCAAGCCGGACCTTTCCCGCCTGATAGTCAAGGGTGCCCGGGAACACAACTTGCGAAACGTGGATCTCGATCTCCCTCGTGACGCAATGATCGTCTTTACGGGACTCTCCGGATCGGGCAAGTCGTCGCTGGCGTTCGACACCATCTTCGCCGAAGGCCAGCGTCGCTACGTGGAGTCCTTGTCCGCATACGCACGCCAGTTCCTGGGGCAGGTGGACAAGCCTGATGTTGATTTCATCGAGGGCCTCTCTCCGGCGGTATCCATCGACCAGAAGTCCACCAGCAAAAACCCGCGGTCCACGGTAGGCACCATCACCGAAATCTACGACTACATGCGTTTGCTGTGGGCGAGGGTCGGCCGCCCGCACTGCCCTGTTTGCGGTGAACCCATCGCACGGCAAACCCCCCAACAGATTGTGGATCAACTCCTCGAATTGGATCCGGGAACCCGGTTCCAAGTCCTGGCTCCCGTTGTACGTGGCCGCAAGGGTGAATTCGTTGATCTTTTCAAGGAACTTACAGCCAAGGGTTATTCACGCGCCCGGGTGGACGGTGAGCTGGTACAGCTGAGCGATCCGCCCAAGCTGGGCAAACAGTTCAAGCACACCATTGAAGTTGTGGTGGACCGTTTGGTGGTCAAGGACGAGATCAGCCAGCGCCTCACTGATTCGGTAGAGACAGCCCTGGGGCTGGCTGAGGGCCGGGTTCTGGTGGAATTCGTTGATCTGGACGCCGAGGATCCCCAACGTCTCCGCGCCTTCTCCGAGAACCTCGCATGTCCCAATGAGCATCCTTTGGCTATCGACGAGATCGAGCCTCGTTCATTTTCGTTCAACAACCCTTTCGGCGCCTGTTCTGCCTGCAGCGGGATCGGCACCAGGCTTGAGGTTGACGAGGAACTCATTGTGCCCAATCCCGAGCTATCGCTGGGTGAAGGCGCCATCGCGCCGTGGGCTCTTGGAACCGCCACTACTGAGTACTGGAACCGGCTTCTGGAGGGCCTGGCGCACGAGCTCGGCTTCTCAATGAAGACCTCTTGGGAGAAGCTGCCCAAAGACGTCCGGAATACCGTTCTTCACGGCAAGGACCACAAGGTTGTTGTGCAGTACAAGAACCGCTTTGGCCGGGAGCGCAAGTACAGCACCGGCTTTGAGGGTGCCATCCAGTACGTTCACCGCAAGCACGGGGAAACCGACTCGGACTGGGCCCGGGACCGTTACGAAGAGTACATGCGTCAGATCCCGTGCCCGGAGTGCAACGGCGCCCGACTGAATCCGGCCTCGCTGTCCGTGCTGATCAACGGCAAGTCGATCGCAGAGGTTGCCGCGCTTCCCATGCGTGAGTGTGCGGAGTTCCTGGGCAGTCTTACCCTGACCAACCGGGAAGCCCAGATCGCCAACCAGGTGCTGAAGGAAATCCAGGCCCGCCTGACCTTCCTCCTGGACGTGGGTCTGGAGTACCTGAATCTGGAGCGACCCTCCGGGACCCTGTCCGGCGGTGAGGCTCAGCGCATCCGCTTGGCCACCCAGATCGGCTCAGGCCTCGTTGGTGTCCTATACGTTCTGGATGAGCCCTCCATCGGCCTGCATCAACGGGACAACCGCCGTCTCATAGAGACTCTCACCCGACTCCGGGACCTTGGCAACACCTTGATTGTGGTCGAACACGACGAAGACACCATCCACGAAGCCGATTGGGTGGTGGACATCGGACCCGGCGCCGGCGAGCACGGCGGCCAGGTGGTGCACTCCGGAACCTACAAAGAGCTTCTGGAAAATACAGAGTCCTTGACCGGCGACTACCTCTCCGGGCGCCGCAAGATCGACGTTCCCGCAAAGCGCCGCAAATACGACAAAAAGCGTGAGCTCAAAGTGGTGGGCGCCAGGGAAAACAACCTCAACAATGTTGATGCCACGTTCCCCTTGGGCCTTTTCACGGCCGTTACCGGTGTGAGTGGCTCGGGCAAGTCCACCTTGGTTAACGAAATCCTGTACAAGGTACTGGCCAACAAACTCAATGGAGCCAAGCAGGTGGCCGGGCGTCACCGTACGGTGGCTGGACTCGAACACTTGGACAAAGTGGTGCACGTTGACCAAAGCCCCATCGGCCGGACACCCCGGTCCAACCCGGCAACGTACACCGGAGTATTCGACAACATCCGGAAACTCTTCGCGGAGACCACCGAAGCCAAGGTCCGCGGGTACCTGCCAGGGCGCTTCTCCTTCAACGTCAAGGGCGGGCGCTGCGAAGCCTGTTCAGGTGACGGCACTCTGAAGATCGAAATGAACTTCCTACCGGATGTGTACGTTCCCTGCGAAGTCTGCCACGGTGCCCGGTACAACCGTGAAACCCTTGAAGTCCATTACAAGGGCAAGACCATCGCCGACGTCCTTAACATGCCCATCGAGGAGGGAGCGGAGTTCTTCGCTGCCTTCACGCCCATTGCGCGACACCTCAACACCTTGGTGGATGTGGGCTTGGGCTATGTCAGGCTCGGCCAGCCCGCAACCACCTTGTCCGGCGGCGAAGCCCAACGCGTGAAGCTGGCGGCAGAGCTCCAGAAGCGCTCAAACGGGCGCAGCATTTACGTTCTCGACGAACCCACCACGGGGCTCCACTTTGAGGACATCCGCAAGCTGCTCATGGTCCTTCAGGGCCTGGTGGACAAGGGCAACACTGTGATCACCATTGAACACAACTTGGATGTCATCAAATCGGCAGACTGGATCGTGGACCTTGGGCCCAATGGCGGTTCGGGCGGCGGCAGGGTGGTAGCCACAGGAACGCCGGAACAAGTGGCCAAGTCCACTGAAAGCCACACAGCAACCTTCCTGGCTGAAATTCTGGGATAGCCGCTCATCAGGAGTTCGGCGCTGTCAAAGGAATATCTCCTGGGGTCAGGAGATATTCCTTTGACGGCATGCGAGTTTCAGGCATGCCGCTACTCGTGAGAAACTAACCCGGTGACTCAAACAACGGTGCCCGTAATATTCGATCTGGACGGCACCCTTGTCGATCCCGCTGGCGGGATCACGGGAGGCATTTCCGCAGCCCTTCGGGAAATGGGGCTTCCTGTTCCGGAACAGGCCGTGCTCAATTCCATGGTGGGTCCCAAACTCAGCGATTCGCTCTTGCATCTAGCGCAGGTGCCGGCTGAGTTCGTGGATGAAACCATTGATCGATACCGCAGCCACTACAAGGAAACCGGTATAGGTCAGAGCAAGCTGTACCCGGGGATCGTTGAACTCCTCGAATTCTTTTCAGAGACCGGCAGGCCTGTTGCCGTAGCCACGCAAAAGCCGCAGTCCATTGCACGGCTCGTGCTCGAACACCACAAGATTGCAGACTTCTTCGTTTCCATCCGAGGAGCGGCAGATGACGAATCCATGGAAGCCAATACTGCTCCGGGCAAGGTGGAGATCATCGGGGCTGCACTGAAGGACCTGCACTCACAGCCGGCGGTCATGGTGGGGGACCGCCACCATGACGTCGTGGGCGCTTTGGCCAACGGGCTGGACTGCATCGGGGTGAGCTGGGGATTCTCGGCAGAAGGCGAACTCGAAGAAGCCGGAGCTGTTGCCATGGTGGCCACCACGGCCCAGCTGCGCAGCAAAATTGAAGAACTTGACGCTGTCCGTACGGCAGCCCTGAGCGAGGTACAAAACGATGGCAGTCTTTGATGCGATCCGGTGGACAACCCGTGGTCTGATTTCCTCCACCTGCCGTCCTACGGTTATTGGGCTGGAAAACGTTCCCAAGGATGGACCGTTCATCGTGGCCCCCAATCATCTCTCTTTTCTGGACAGCGTCATCGTTCAGGCGCTCATGCCCCGCCCGGTAGCGTTTTTTGCCAAAGCCGAATATTTCACCACCAAGGGTGTTAAGGGCGCTGTCATGAAGTCGTTCTTCGAGGCCGTAGGGTCTATTCCTGTTGAGCGCGGCGAACAAGCGGCCAGCGTCCAGGCGCTGAAGACCTTGCTGGACATTCTGGAGTCCGGCAAAGGCATTGGCATTTACCCTGAAGGCACCCGTTCCCGGGATGGAATTCTCTACCGCGGCAGGACCGGAGTGGGTTGGCTTGCCCTCACCACTGGCGCTCCAGTGATTCCTGTGGGATTGATCGGCACGGAGAAGCTTCAGCCGGCTGATAAGAACGCTGTCCGCCCGCAACACTTCACTATGAAGGTAGGCGAGCCCTTGTACTTCGACAAAACGGGCCCGGACCATTCACTGCCGGCCCGGCGCGAAGTAACCGACAAAATCATGGATGCCATCGCGGTGCTCAGCGGGCAGGAACGGTCCACCAGCTACAACCAGAGCAAGTCCGTGGACTAGTCACCTCTACAGGATGGTGTCAGGACCCGGTGGCGATGAGTGTCGTTCCCGTTCACTAGACTGGAATAGTGGCAGATCCAGCAAGTTACCGGCCCCAAACGGGTGAAATTCCCACCACCCCCGGCGTCTACCGTTTCCGTGACCCCCATGGCCGGGTCATCTATGTGGGTAAGGCAAAGAACCTTCGTTCCAGGCTGAATTCGTATTTCGCCAACCCTGCGGGCCTCCTTCCCAAGACCCATGCAATGGTCCATGCTGCCAGCAGCGTGGAGTGGACCGTTGTGGGCAGTGAGCTGGAATCGCTGCAACTGGAGTACACCTGGATCAAGGAATTCAAGCCACGGTTCAACGTCGTTTTCCGGGATGACAAGACCTATCCCTACCTCGCGGTCACCATGGGGGAAAAGTACCCCCGGGTCCAGGTACTGCGCGGCGAAAAAAGAAAAGGCACCCGCTACTTCGGTCCTTACACCGCCGGTGCCATCAGGGAAACCATGGACACGCTTCTGCGGGTATTTCCTGTACGGAGCTGCAGCGCGGGTGTTTTCAAACGTGCTGAGTCCAGTGGGCGGCCGTGCCTGCTGGGATATATCGACAAATGCTCGGCACCGTGTGTTGGACGGGTGACTCCTGAGGAACACCGCGGCCTCGCAGAGGATTTCTGTTCCTTCATGGGCGGCGAAGCCAAGCGTTTCATCAGCAGGCTGGAAAAGGACATGTCCGCTGCGGTGGCCGAACTCGACTATGAGCGAGCAGCCGGACTCCGCGACGACATCATTGCACTTCGCAAAGTCTTCGAACGCAACGCAGTGGTCTTGGCCGAAGACACCGACGCAGATGTCTTCGCCCTCCACGACGACGAGCTCGAAGCATCCGTACAGGTATTCCATGTCCGTGGCGGACGGGTCCGTGGCCAGCGCGGCTGGGTGGTGGAGAAGGTGGAAGACGCCACGACGCCGGAACTCATCGAGCATTTGCTGCAGCAGGTTTATGGGGAAGACAGCGAGGTCCAGGGCCGTATCCCACGCGAAGTCCTTGTTCCGGAGAACCCGAGCAACCACGCTGAACTGGCCGAGTGGCTGGGCGGATTGCGCGGGGCCAGGGTGGACATCAGGGTGCCGCAGCGCGGTGACAAGGCTGCTTTGATGTCCACTGTGCGGGACAACGCAGAGCAAGCCCTGAAGCTGCACAAGACCCGCCGCGCCGGAGACATCACCGTCCGTTCCCTTGCCCTCCAGGAACTACAGGAAGCTTTGGAGATTCCGGTTCCTTTGCTGAGGATCGAGTGCTTCGATATTTCCCATGTCCAAGGCACCAACGTGGTGGCTTCCATGGTGGTGGTGGAAGACGGCCTGCCCAAAAAATCGGACTACCGGAAGTTCTCCATCACAGGAGCTGCAGCGGCAGACGATACCGCGGCCATGCATGACGTCCTTACCCGTAGGTTCCGGCACTACCTGACTGATAAAGCAGCCCAAGTGCCTATCGTGTCGGGGGAGATCATCAACCCGACGCGAAGTGCCGCCAAGAGCGGTCCTGAAGTACCGGCGTCGGACCCGGATGCTCCGGCACCCAAAGCCAAGTTCGCCTACCCGCCCAACCTCGTGGTGGTGGACGGCGGGCAACCGCAGGTCAATGCCGCAGCCCGGGCCCTTTCCGAGCTAGGCATTGACGACGTTTACGTGGTGGGCCTGGCCAAACGATTGGAAGAAGTCTGGCTGCCTGATAGCGACTTCCCCGTGATCCTGCCCCGGACATCACAGGGTTTGTATCTGCTGCAGCGTATCCGTGATGAAGCCCACCGGTTCGCCATCACTTTCCACCGGCAGAAACGCGGCAAAGCAATGACGGTTTCGGTCCTGGACGGTGTTCCTGGCCTCGGCGAAGCCAAACGCAAGGCCCTTGTGGCGCATTTTGGCTCCCTGAAGAAGATCAAGGCCGCATCGGTGGAAGAGCTGACGCTGGCGAAGGGGATCGGCCCGGCCTTGGCGGCGGCTGTTGTCCAGCACCTTGGCAACAGTACGGATGCTGGGGAAGCTGCGCCTGCGGTGAACATGACAACCGGCGAAATCCTTGAATCTTAGCTAGGGTAAGAACTTGTCCGGGTGGGCGCTTTTGGTGTGCCCACCCGAAAACCAACTCCTACGAAACGGGGACAACTGATGGATGAGGCTACGGCAGGGTCCGGCACGGAGCAGGACGGCCTGACGCCCGTCAAGCCACCCGAGGCTGAGCTGTTGGTGGTAACCGGCATGTCCGGTGCCGGCCGCAGCACCGCCTCGGATGCCCTGGAGGATCACGGCTGGTACGTCGTGGATAACCTGCCTCCGCAGATGTTGGGAACCTTGGCTGAGATTGTCTCTCATGCGCCCAAGTCGATTCCCAAGCTGGCTGTTGTGGTGGATGTTCGAAGCAAGGACCTCTTCGCTGACATTCAGACTGCCCTGGGCGCGTTGAGCGCAAGTGGCATCACTTTCCGGGTGCTTTTCCTGGATGCGAAGGACGACGTCCTGGTCCGTCGTTTCGAACAAGGACGTCGACCCCACCCGCTGCAGGGCGGCGGGAGGATCCTGGACGGGATTGGTATTGAACGTGAGGTCCTGCGCGAACTGCGCGAGCACGCCGACGTCGTCCTGGACACCTCTGACTTCAACGTTCACGGCCTGGCGACTGCCATCACCGAACTTTTTAGCGACACCGGCCCGGTAACGCTCCGGTTGAACGTCATGAGCTTCGGCTTCAAATACGGACTGCCTGTGGATGCAAACTTCGTTGCCGATGCCCGCTTCATACCCAATCCGCATTGGGTTCCCCAGCTACGGCCCCATACCGGCCTGGACGAGGACGTCAGCGACTACGTTCTGGGCGCTACAGGTGTTCAGGAATTCGTGGACCGTTATGTCCTGGCGTTGGAGCCGGTGTTGGACGGCTACCGTCAGGAAAATAAGCATTACGCCACCCTTGCTGTCGGTTGCACGGGCGGAAAGCACCGCTCGGTGGCCGTCGCCATGGAGCTGTCCAAGCGCCTCGCCCAGTACCCGCGCGTCACCGTAACAACCACCCACCGCGATCTAGGACGCGAATAGTGGGGGTTCTGACCGGCCCACTGCCTCTGATCCCGCCTAAAGGCGTACCGGGCAGCCAGCCGAAGAAGAGCCCCTCCGTGGTGGCCCTCGGAGGGGGCCATGGGCTGGCAGCATCTTTGTCTGCCCTGCGGCTGCTCACCTCGGAGCTAACGGCGATTGTCACAGTGGCGGACGACGGCGGAAGTTCCGGGCGTCTGCGGGATGAGTACGGCGTCCTGCCGCCCGGAGACCTGCGGATGGCGTTGAGCGCCCTTTGTGATGACACTGACTGGGGCCGGACCTGGCGCGACGTCATGCAGCATCGCTTCGAGGCAGGTTCAGCCAAGGGCGGCTCGCTGGACAATCATGCTATGGGAAACCTGCTCATCGTTACCCTATGGGAGCTGTTGGGCGATACTGTGGCGGGCTTGAAATGGGCAGGTGCCCTGCTGGGTGCCCGCGGCCAGGTACTTCCCATGTCCAGCATCCCCCTCACCATCGAGGGCGAGGCCCGGGTGGAGTTGCCGGACGGCAGTCATGAACTGCAGACGGTCCGCGGACAGGCCAAATGTGCAGTAGCAGGGAAACTCGAGGAGGTCAGGCTCCTGCCCGACGCCGCCCCGGCCTGCATCGAGGCCCTCACTGCCATTGAGCTTGCTGACTGGGTCATCCTCGGCCCTGGATCCTGGTACACGTCAGTTCTGCCGCATTTGCTGCTGCCGGAGCTTCGGCGGGCCCTGGCAGACACAGCCGCCAAACGATGCCTGACCATGAACCTTGACGTGGAAACCAAGGAAACCTCCGGCATGACGGCGGCGGATCACTTGGACGTCCTGCGCCGCTATGCGCCGGAATTCACAGTGGACGTGGTCCTGGCCGATCCTGCAGCCGTGCAGGATCTCAGAGCTTTTGAGAAGGCGGCCGCGATGATTGGTGCCGAAGTGGTGTTGGGTAGAGTAGGGGCGTCGAGGCGCCGCCCCGTCCATGATCCACTGCTCCTGGCAGCGGCGTACCACGATATTTTCGGGAACAGTTAGGAACACACGATGGCACTTACTGCGTCGGTCAAGGACGAACTGTCCCGGCTGGACATCAAAAAATCTTCGGTCCGTAAAGCCGAGGTTTCGGCAATGCTGCGATTTGCGGGCGGCCTGCACATTATTTCGGGACGGATCGTCATCGAAGCCGAAGTCGACCTCGCGTCCACTGCGCGCCGTCTCCGGGCAGCGATCGCGGAAGTCTACGGACACCAAAGCGAAATCATCGTAGTCTCCGGCGGAGGTTTGCGCCGGGGGAGCCGCTATGTGGTCCGCGTGGTGCGCGATGGCGAAGCACTGGCCCGCCAAACAGGTCTGTTGGATGGCCGGGGACGTCCCGTCCGGGGCCTTCCATCAGCAGTGGTCAATGGCTCCGCTGCAGATGCCGAAGCCGTATGGCGGGGCGCTTTCCTGGCCCATGGCTCCCTGACCGAACCAGGGCGTTCTTCTTCCCTTGAGGTGACGTGCCCAGGACCGGAATCGGCGCTGGCACTGGTCGGCGCAGCCCGACGCCTTGGGATCCAGGCGAAGGCACGTGAAGTGCGCGGCGTTGACCGGGTGGTAATACGCGATGGCGACACCATCGCGGCCCTCCTCACCCGGATGGGTGCCCATGACGCCTTGATGGTCTGGGAAGAGCGGCGGATGCGGAAGGAAGTCCGGGCCACGGCCAACAGGCTTGCCAACTTCGATGACGCCAATCTGCGGAGATCCGCACAAGCCGCAGTTGCTGCCGGCGCCCGGGTGGACCGTGCGTTGGAGATCCTTGGAGATGACGTTCCCGATCATCTCAAGTACGCCGGGGAGCTCCGTGTGGCGCACAAACAGGCCAGCCTGGATGAACTGGGCCGCCTGGCCGATCCGCCCATGACCAAGGATGCCATTGCCGGCCGTATCCGCAGGCTCCTGGCCATGGCGGACAAACGTGCCCTTGACTTGGGGATTCCCGGGACTGAGGCAAATGTGACTCCCGAAATGATGGACGAGTAGGGCGCACCCATAGAATCAAGATCGTGTGGAGGAAATACTGTGAGGCCACCGCGGGTTGTTCCCGGTGGAGGCAAGAACAGTCTTCTTCGCCAAGGATTTCCGGCCGGCCCGCCGGCCGGATGAAATAACGAGAGTTACCAACCGGACGCAAGTCCATTACATTGGAGGATTTCGTGACAGAGTACGTTCTGCCCGAGCTCGGCTATGACTACGCAGCACTCGAGCCGCACATTTCGGCAAAGATCATGGAGCTGCACCACAGCAAGCACCATGCGGCATACGTTGCCGGCGCCAACAACGCCCTCTCCCAGCTGGCCGATGCGCGCGAAAAGAATGATTTCGCCAACATCAACCGCCTTTCCAAGGACCTCGCGTTCCACACCGGCGGACACATCAACCACTCCGTTTTCTGGAACAACATCTCTCCGGACGGCGGCGACAAGCCCGAGGGCGAACTGGCTGCTGCCATTGACGATGCTTTCGGTTCTTTCGACGCTTTCCGTGCACAGTTCAGCGCTGCGGCACTGGGTTTGCAGGGTTCCGGCTGGGCATTCCTCGCCTACGAGCCCATCGGTGGAAACCTGCTCATCGAGCAGCTTTACGATCAGCAGGGCAATGTGGCCGTTGGCACCACCCCGCTCCTGATGCTGGACATGTGGGAGCACGCCTTCTACCTGGACTACGTCAACGTCAAGGCTGACTACGTGAAGGCATTCTGGAACATCGTCAACTGGGCTGATGTTGCCAAGCGTTTCGATGCTGCCCGCGCCAACGCCACGGGCCTCATCGTCCTCTAGTTGGTGAGTTCGGGTTCACGCAGATGTAATAAAAGTCACCTTTAGCGTGAATTCCGGCCCAAATGCTTGAAAGCCTGCCTCCGCAGTTGCGGGGGCAGGCTTAGTTAAACGTAAGATGGATCACGGAAGGCGGTTTAGCCTTCAGCAACGTGGCTGGTCGCCCTCCGATCTGATAATCACCTCTGCCCAACGGCGTGCGGGGTCTGTTAGTTGGAAATTTTTGATCCGACTCACTAGGCGTGCTTGCAAGAGCACCAAGGAGATTGACACATAGTGACCACCCGTATTGGTATCAACGGCTTCGGCCGCATCGGCCGTAACTACTTCCGCGCAGCACTGGCCCAGGGCGCAGACCTTGAGATCGTGGCAGTCAACGACCTCACCAGCCCTGAGACGCTCGCCCACCTCCTGAAGTACGACTCCGTCGGTGGCCGTCTCGCCCAGACTGTTGAAGTTGTTGACGGAAACCTGGTAGTCGACGGCAAGTCCATCAAGGTCCTTGCGGAGCGCGATCCCGCCAACCTGCCTTGGGGCGAGCTCGGTGTGGACATCGTCATTGAGTCCACGGGCTTCTTCACCAAGGCCGCAGCTGCACAAAAGCACATTGATGCCGGCGCCAAGAAGGTCCTCATCTCGGCTCCTGCCAGCGACGAAGACATCACCATCGTCATGGGCGTCAACCACGATCTGTACGATCCCGCGGCGCACAACATCATCTCCAACGCGTCCTGCACCACCAACTGCCTTGGTCCGCTGGCCAAGGTTGTCAATGACGCCTTCGGCATTGAGCGCGGCCTGATGACCACGGTCCACGCCTACACCGCAGACCAAAACCTGCAGGATGGCCCTCACGGAGATCTCCGCCGCGCCCGCGCCGCCGCCATCAACATGGTTCCCACCTCCACTGGTGCTGCCAAGGCAATCGGACTGGTTCTTCCTGAACTCAAGGGCAAGCTCGACGGCTACGCTATCCGCGTCCCGGTCCCGACGGGATCGGCAACGGACCTCACTGTCACGGTTTCCCGCGAAGTCACCGTTGAGGAAGTCAACGCTGCCGTCAAGGCTGCAGCCGAATCCGAGCAGTGGGCCGGCATCCTTTCCTACACGGATGCTCCCATCGTTTCCTCGGACATTGTTGGGGACCCCGCTTCCTCCATCTTCGACTCCGGCCTGACCAAGGTCATCGGCAACCAGGTCAAGGTTGTTTCCTGGTATGACAACGAGTGGGGTTACTCCAACCGCCTCGTAGACCTCACGGAGCTCGTCGCATCCAAGCTGGGCTAGGGTAGACACATGACATCTCACACCCTCAACGAACTCATCGCTGAAGGTGTCCGCGGGCGGTACATTCTGGTCAGAAGTGACCTGAATGTGCCGCTCGACGGCTCTGCAGTGACCGACGATGGCCGCATTAAGGCCTCCCTTCCGGTCCTCAAGAAGCTCTCGGACGCCGGTGCCCGTGTGCTCGTAACCGCCCACCTTGGCCGCCCCAAAGGCGCTCCTGAGGACAAGTACTCACTGAAGCCCGCCGCCGCCCGTCTGGCCGAACTCGCGGACTTCAAGGTCCAACTGGCCGAAGACACCGTGGGGGACTCCGCCAAGGCCCTCTCAGCCGGTCTCCAGGACGGTGAAGTTCTCGTCCTGGAAAACGTCCGCTTCGACGCCCGGGAAACCAGCAAGGACGACGCCGAGCGTGGTGCATTCGCTGACGAGCTTGTTGCCCTGACCGGAACACATGGAGCGTTCGTCGACGACGCATTCGGCGCGGTCCACCGCAAGCACGCCAGTGTCTTTGATGTCGCTACCCGGTTGCCGTCCTATCTGGGCGATCTCGTGCACACCGAGGTAGAGGTCCTCCGGAAGCTCACCACTGATACTCAGCGTCCCTACGTTGTTGTTCTTGGCGGCTCCAAGGTTTCGGACAAGCTGGCGGTTATTGACAACCTGCTGGGTAAGGCTGACACCATCCTGGTGGGCGGCGGCATGCTCTTCACCTTCCTGGCAGCAGCCGGACACAAGGTTGCAGGCAGCCTCCTCGAGCAGGACCAGATTCCTGTGGTCCAGGACTACCTCAAGCGCGCGTCCGACGCCGGTACCTCGTTCGTGATCCCTACGGATGTAGTGGTGGCCAGCCGCTTTGCAGCCGATGCCGAGCACGAGGTAGTCAAGGCGGATGCCATCGAGGACAGCAGTTTTGGTGCCTCCGGCATCGGCCTGGACATCGGCCCTGAATCAGCCTCGGCATTCGCAGCCCAGATCGAAGGGGCAAAGACCGTGTTCTGGAACGGCCCCATGGGTGTCTTCGAGTTCGAAGCATTCTCCAGCGGTACGCGGGCCATTGCGCAAGCACTGACGGATACGGTTGCGTTCACCGTGGTTGGCGGTGGCGACTCCGCCGCAGCTGTTCGTACCCTCGGTTTCGAGGATTCGCAGTTCGGCCACATCTCCACCGGTGGTGGAGCCAGCCTGGAATACCTTGAAGGCAAGGAACTTCCCGGTCTGAGCGTCCTGGACCGCTAAGCACTAACCGACCGGTGGGGCGGTAACCCGCCCTGCCGGTCATCCCATTTCTCAACGCATTCTTTGGAGTTCATGTGACTACCTCTGCCAACGGCAACTTCGTACGTAAACCCTTCATCGCCGGCAACTGGAAGATGAACATGGACCACGTCCAAGGCATCACCTTGCTGCAGAAGCTGGCCTGGACATTGTCCGATGCAAAGCACGACTACAGCCGTGCAGAGGTGGCTGTATTCCCGCCGTTCACAGACCTCCGCGGCGTCCAGACACTCGTTCAGGGTGACGACCTGGACGTTGTCTACGGTGGCCAGGACCTTTCCCAGTTCGACTCCGGTGCCTACACTGGCGACATTTCCGGACAGTTCCTGAACAAGCTGGGTTGCGCTTACGTCCTGGTGGGCCACAGTGAGCGCCGCACCATTCACAACGAGTCCGACGATGTCCTCAATGCCAAGGTCAAAGCCGCCTTCCGTCACGGGGTTACACCGGTTCTTTGTGTCGGAGAGGGCCTTGAAATCCGTCAAGCCGGTACCCACGTGGAGCACACGTTGGCGCAACTGCGCGCCGGGGTTGCGGGTCTCACGGCCGAACAGGCCGCTGAGCTTGTGGTTGCCTACGAACCCGTTTGGGCGATCGGAACCGGCGAAGTAGCTGGCCCGGAAGACGCCCAGGAAATGTGCGCTGCCATTCGCGCCGAGCTGGCCGAGCTCTTCGATCAGTCCGTCGCACAGAAGACGCGGCTTCTTTACGGTGGCTCTGTCAAGGCCAACAACGCTGCGGCCATCATGGCTGAAACCGACGTTGATGGATTGCTGGTGGGTGGCGCCAGCCTTGACCCCGCTGAGTTTGCTAACATTGTCAGGTTCGAGAGCCACCTCGTCACAGACTAGTCCGGCTCCCGTTTTCCGCTTCTTCGAAAGGCCGTCGTGGACGTTCTTCAAGTCATTCTGCAGATCCTGCTGGGTATTACCAGCCTTCTGCTGACGCTGCTCATTCTCCTGCACAAAGGACGTGGCGGCGGATTGTCCGACATGTTCGGTGGCGGAATGAGCTCCGGATTGAGTTCGTCCGGCGTAGCCGAGCGCAATCTGAACCGCTTCACCATCATTCTGGGCATCACATGGGGTGCTGTGATCATCGGCCTAGGCCTGATCATGCGATTTACTTCGGGTGGCGACTCCTAGCCATTCCAAGGAAAAGGGAGGCTCCGTAACCGGAGCCTCTCTTTTCTATATCCCCGGCACCCACCGCTACTGCCGCCGTCGAGCCCCTCGCATTAGACTGGCATTGTTGGCCCGCAAAGCCCTCAGCCCGTGACAAACCCGCCACCAAGTCTCAAGGGGTTCACAATGGTTCATGGCACGCCTGGATACCGCGGCACGCGAGTGGGTGTAGCCCAAGGCTCGCCCGCCAGGAATCAGAGCGACCACGGGGACGGGCAACAATTGCCACGCATCCGCGTCCCGTACTGGTGTGCCAAAGGACATGAAACACGGCTGGTTTTTCTGAAGCTGCCGGACGAACAAATACCCAAGACATGGGATTGCCCCAAATGTGGCGCCCTCGCTACACGCGACGCGGACACGCCGGCCCCGGCGAGGCCTGAGGACGAGATCTTCAAATCGCATTTGGACTACGTTAAAGAAAGACGCTCCAGCCAGGACGCAGAAGTGGTACTGGCTGGAGCGTTGGATCGTTTACGCGCCCGCGGGGTCCTTCCGGACCAGTTGCTGGGGGACTCTTGATGCCGCATTCTCATCAATGAGCCATAGCGTCCTGGCGCGTCCCACAGGTCCAGCCGCGGGAACCTGGACAGGGTTCGCTCCTGCCAGGGCAAGGCCTACAGCTCCTGCTTTGTCCTCGCCGGCCACAACCATCCAGATTTCCTGGGCGGTGTTGATCGCCGGGAGCGTCAAGGAGATTCGCAACGACGGCGGTTTAGGCGAGTTCTCAACGCCCACCACAGTGCGCGTCTTCTCCCGAATTCCGGCTTGCTCGGGGAACAGCGAAGCGACGTGAGCGTCAGGACCGACGCCAAGGAGCAGGATGTCAAAGCGTGGCAGGATTCCGGGTTGCTCAGGCCTGGTATCTGATGTGTCCGCTGCATGCTCAGCCAGGGCGGCCGTCTTGAGCTCCTGGGCATAAGCTTCAGCGGCTTCCTCAGCCGAGCCAAAGGAGTCAGTCGAACCGGGCTCGTGAACCCGGCTAGGGTCCACGTTCAATTGGGCCAACAGCGCTTGGTGCGCCTGCCTGGTGTTCCTGTCCTCGCTATCAGCAGCCACAAACCGTTCGTCACCCCACCAGAAATTCACCCTGGACCAATCGACGGCAGGTGCTGCGGCAGAATCTGCCACTGCCTTCAACGTTCCAATACCCACGGTGCCGCCGGTGAGAACCACCGTGGCCTCGCCGTGCTTGTCCTGGACATCCACAAGCTTGGTGATCAGGCGCGCAGCAATAGCGGCCATCAACACTTTTGAGTCGGGGTGGATGCTTACTCTTGGATCAGCGTGCACTGGTCTGGACTCTCCTCTGACTGGTAAGTGGAAGTCCCATCGTAATCACTTCTCCAAACACTTCGTCGGGGTCGAGCCGGCGGAGTTCTTCTGCGAGGCAGTCCTTGAGGCTGCGCCGGGGGAGAGTAATGCGTTGTGCAGGCTGGCCCGGCTGGGTCAGTTCAGCCACGGACAGCCCTGGACGGAACAGCTGAACATCGCCGCTGGCACGCGTCAGCCTGACGCGCCGGATACCGGTGCCGGCAGGGTCCGCCACGATCGTGACCGGTGCTTCCAAGGACAAACTCAGCCAAGCGGCCAATAGCAGGGTGCTGGGAGAATCCGACGCGCCTTCCACAGCAACGGCGGAGACGGGGTCGCTGTCTACTTGGTCGAAGACGGCGGCCAGTTGCATGCGCCAGTTAGTTAGTCTGGTCCAAGCGAGGTCCGTGTCGCCGGCTTTGTACGTGGCTCGGATGTTTTCCAGGGCCTTGCGGGGGTCGGGTTCGTTGGCGGAGTCGGTGATGCGTCGGTGCGCGATCCTGCCGATGGAGGTCTCGCAGGCGCTTTCCGGTGCACCGTGCGGCCACCATGCCACGATCGGGGCATCGGGCAGCAACAGCGCAGCTACCAAGGACTCGGATTCGTGGGCCATGTGTCCATGCCCGCGCAGGACAATGACTTCTGAAGCCCCGGCGTCGCCGCCTACCCGTATCTGCGCATCGAGCCGGTCAGGGCCTTCCACTCCGGCGTCGGCGAGCACAATGATTCGGCAGGGGTGTTCCCGGCTTGCCTCGTTAGCTGCTTCGATCGCTTCCTCTTCGAGCCCCGACTTGGTCACCACCACCAGCGTCAGCACCCGGCCCAACGCGATCACGCCGCCCTGCTCACGCAGGGACATGATCTTCTTGGAAATCTTCGATGTAGTGGTGTCGGGAAGATCTACAATCATGGCCTTCTCCAGGTTCGTCCGTCACGGGCCAGCAGGGCATCGGCCGAGGCCGGCCCCCAACTGCCCGGTGCGTAAGGTTGGGGTTGTTCATCAAGCCCGGCCCAGTACTCCTCGAACGGGTCAAGGATCTTCCAGGACAGCTCCACTTCCTGATGCCGGGGGAACAACGGCGGCTCACCCAACAGCACATCCAGGATCAGGCGTTCGTAAGCTTCAGGACTGGACTCTGTAAATGAATGCCCATATCCGAAGTCCATGGTCACATCGCGGACTTCCATCTGGGTGCCCGGAACCTTGGACCCCAAACGGATCGTGGCGCCCTCATCGGGCTGAACCCGGATCACCACAGCGTTCTGGCCAAAGTCATCCTCGGCGTGATCACGGAACAGCAGATTGGGAGCGCGCTTGAACACCACCGCGATCTCCGTGACCCGGCGCCCTAGGCGCTTGCCTGCACGCAGGTAGAACGGCACGCCGTTCCACCGCCGGGTATTGATATCCACCCGGATCGCAGCGAAGGTTTCAGTCTTGGACTCGGCAGGGATACCGTCCTCGTCCAAGTAGCCCAGTACTTCCTCCCCGCCTTGCCATCCGCCGGTGAACTGGCCCCTGGCAGAATGCGTGGACAAATCCTCGGGCAACTTCACCGCGGCAAGGACCTTTTCCTTCTCCGCCCGCAAATCGTCTGCATTAAAGGAAATCGGCTCTTCCATGGCCGTCAACGCCAGCAACTGCAGCAAGTGGTTCTGGATCACGTCACGGGCCGCACCCACACCGTCGTAATACCCCGCACGCCCACCAGTACCGATGTCCTCAGCCATGGTGATCTGCACGTGGTCCACGTAATTGGCGTTCCACAACGGTTCGAACAACTGGTTCGCGAAGCGCAACGCCAGAATGTTCTGCACCGTTTCCTTGCCCAGGTAATGATCAATCCGGAACACCGCATCAGGCGGGAATACCGACTCCACAATGTCGTTGAGCTGCCGGGCCGACTCAAGATCATGACCGAACGGCTTCTCAATGACAACGCGCCGCCACTGACCCGGCTTGGCTTGGGCCAGCCCGTGCTTGGAGAGTTGACGGCAGACCTGCTCAAAAGCCTTGGGCGGGATCGACAAATAGAACCCGTGATTGCCCCGGGTCCCACGGGTCTCATCCAATTCATCCAGGACATCACCCAGACGCTCGAAAGCGTCGTCGTCGTCGAAGTTTCCTTGAACGAACCGGATACCGGAGGCGAGCTGCTCCCACACTGCATCATCAAACTTCGTCCTGGCGTGAGCCTTGACGTTTTCCTTGACCTCAGCGGCGAAATCAGCGTTGTCCCAGTCACGGCGGCCGAATCCCACCAGGGCAAAACTCGGCGGCAACAAGCCACGGTTCGCCAAGTCATAGACCGCAGGCATCAATTTCTTACGGGCAAGGTCGCCAGTGACTCCGAAGAACACCAACGACGACGGCCCGGCAATACGGTTCAAACGACGATCCCGCGGATCCCGCAAAGGATTCCGCAGAGCGCCGTTCTTCCTGCCGTTTTCAGTTTCTGGCATGTTTGTCTTTGTGCCTTAGCTTTCGAGGGTGCTGGCCTGGCCGGCCAGCACAGCGATGACTTCCTGGAGCTGAGCTACGCCGGCTGCGCGCTCGGTAAGGTGCAGCCGCAGCACGGGCCGGCCGTGTCCTTCCAGGACCTGGGCGTCGCCAGAGGCCTGAGCGGTAATGAGCTGGCCAAAGGTGAAGGGACGCTCCGGGATCTCAAGGTCCGTGGATGATGCAGCGGAGATCTGCAGGAACACACCAATGGCCGGGCCGCCCTTGTGGAACTGGCCTGTGGAGTGCAGGAACCGGGGTCCCCAACCAAAGGTCACAGGGCGTCCCGTGGCTGCTGCAAGTTCGTCGCGGACGCCTTCCAACGGGGCGTAGGCGATCCGGTCAAGGTAGGCCTGGACGCTCAGGTAGCCGTCCGAACCAAGTTGCTCCAGCAGAGCTTCAACGGCCTCGCTGACCGACGCCGCTGCACCGAGCCATTCGCCGCCGCGAACCTCAACGGCGCCGTCGGTGAAGGCGGCCGGTGTCGGTTCCGGGCGGGCGTCCAGCAAACCGCGGGCAGCCACCTTGGCGGCTTCGACGTCGGGCTGATCGAACGGGTTGATGCCCAACAGTCTTCCTGCCACGGCTGTGGCAAATTCCCACACAAACATCTGGGAGGGCAGTCCACCGGCAATTGCCACTTCGTTTTCACGAAGCTCGACGTCGGCGTCGGCACCTACCAGCCGCACCACCAGAACGTCGTCGGCCCCGCCGAGGGCTTCGGGGGAGTCCGGACCTGCAACGACCGGCAGGACGCCGGTGCCCAGCTTGCCTGTGGACTCGGCGATGAGCTGTTCGGCCCAGTCAGCGAATCCGACAATGCCCGATCCGTCCTCAGCGATGACGATCTTGTTTCGCAGCGGGCTGGTACCACCCAGGGCAATACCCAGTGCCAGGCCGATGTTGTCAGCTGAGTCCTCATTGAGGATCTCTGCGGCTTCCTCCGCCTCATCCAGGAAGGCCTGGATGTCCACCCCGGCCAGGCCACAAGGCACCAGACCAAATGCCGTGAGTGCCGAGAAGCGCCCACCCACGTTAGGGTCGGCGTTGAACACGGCACGGTAGCCGGCCTCGCGGGAAGCCTTGTCCAAAGGAGAGCCGGGGTCCGTGACGATGATAATGCGGCTCTTGGCATCGATACCGGCGTCGTTGAACGCCTTTTCGAAGACCCGCCGCTGGGAGTCGGTCTCCACGGTGGAGCCGGACTTGGAGGAGACGACGATTGCCGTCTCCGCCAAACGGTCTTCCAGGGCAGCACTGACCTGTTCAGGGTCAGTGCTGTCCAGCACGGTCAGCTCGACGCCGGCGGTACCGGCGATAACCTCGGGGGCCAAGGATGATCCACCCATGCCGCAAAGGACGATGCGCGAAACACCCTCAGCCCTCAGGGCGTCACGAAGTTCCAGGATGTCTTTGACCAAGGATTGGGACACCGTGGCGGCTTCCACCCACCCGAGACGGATCGCGGACTCGGACTCCGCATCGGGACCCCACAGGGTATGGTCCTTGGCGAAGATCCTGGTAGCGATCTTTTCCTCGACCAAGCCGTCAATGTGCTGGGTGATCGCCTGCTGCGCGGCGCCGCTGGCGTCGTAGCTGATTGTGCTCATAGTTAGTTAGGAAGCCTTCCGTGCGGTGGCGAGGGCGCCTTCGACGTCGGCGAGGAGTTCCTTCCAGGAGCCGACGAACTTCTCGAGGCCTTCGGTTTCGAGGAGTGTGACGACGTCGTTGTAGGAGACGCCGAGTGCTTCGAGGGCGTTGAGGGTCTCGTTCGCTTCGTCGTAAGTACCGGTGATGGTGTCACCGGTGACTACGCCGTGATCGAACGTGGCGTCAAGGGTTTTCTCGGGCATGGTGTTCACCACGCCGGCCGCGACGAGTTCGGTGACGTAGAGGGTGTCCGGGTAGGCCGGGTCCTTCACACCGGTGGAGGCCCACAGGGGACGCTGGGGGAGGGCGCGGGCTTCGGCGAGCACTGCCCAGCGTTCGGTGGAGAAGAGCTCTTCATAGACCTGGTAGGCCAGACGTGCGTTCGCTACGCCGGCTTTGCCCTTGAGTGCCTTGGCGTCCTCGGTGCCGATGGCATCGAGGCGCTTGTCGATCTCGGAGTCCACGCGGGAGACGAAGAAGGAAGCCACCGAGTGGATCTTGGAAAGGTCATGGCCGTTTTCCTTGGCCTGCTCCAGACCTGACTGGAAGGCGTTGATGACGGCCCGGTAGCGCTCGAGCGAGAAGATCAGGGTCACGTTCACGCTGATGCCCTCGGCCAGGGTTGCCGTGATCGCTTCAAGGCCTTCCAGGGTTGCGGGGATCTTGATGTGGACGTTGTCCTTGTTGACCTTCGCGTAGAGGTTCTTGGCCTCGGCGATGGTCCCGGCGGTGTCCCAGGCAAGGCGGGGGTCCACCTCGATGGAGACGCGGCCATCAACGCCGTTGCTGGCTTTAGCGATCGGCGCGAAGAGGTCGCAGGCGTCAGCGACGTCCGTGGTGGTGATCTCGAAGATCGTTTCTTCGACGCTGGCACCGGCGGCGGCCTGCGCGGCGATGGTGGCATCGTAGTCCGTGCCGGAGGTGATGGCGGCGTGGAAGATGGACGGGTTGGTGGTCACACCAACAACGTTCTTCTCATCAATGAGCTTCTGCAGGGTGCCCGTGTCCAGGCGCGTGCGGGAGAGGTCATCGAGCCAGATCGAAACGCCGGCGTCGGAAAGCTGCTGCGTGGGAGTGCTAGACATGTGTGTTTCTCCTGTAATGGGGGATCAGACGGTTACGCGTCGGCGTCTGCGAGGGAGTCCTTGGCTGCGGCGGCAACGGCTTCGGCAGTGATGCCGAACTCGTTGAAGAGCCGCTTGTAATCGGCAGAAGCGCCGAAGTGCTCCAGGGAGATGGAGCGGCCGGCGTCGCCGACGAATTCGCGCCAGCCGAGCGCGAGGCCGGCTTCGACGGAAACGCGGGCCTTCACCGAGGCGGGCAGCACGGATTCGCGGTAAGCCTCGTCCTGCTTGTTGAACCATTCAACGCACGGCATGGACACAACACGGGCAGCGATTCCTTCAGCCTGCAGGGCTTCGCGGGCCGCCACTGCCAGCTGGACCTCTGAACCGGTGCCGATCAGGATCACCTGCGGGGTAACGGTTTCGCCGTCCTTGGAGGCTTCGGCCAGGACGTATCCGCCCTTGGCCACCCCGGCGGTGGAGGCGAAGGTGTCACCGGTGGCTTCGCCTTCGCCGCGGGCGTAGGTGGGGATGTTCTGACGTGTCAGGACAATACCCGCCGGGTTCTCGTGATTCTCCAGCATGACCTTCCATGCTGCAGAGACCTCGTTCGCGTCGCCGGGGCGGACAACGTCCAGGCCCGGGATGGCACGCAGGGAAGCGAGCTGCTCCACAGGCTGGTGGGTGGGTCCGTCTTCGCCCAGGCCGATGGAGTCGTGCGTCCACACGTACAGGGACGGCACACCCATCAACGCACCCAAGCGGATCGCCGGGCGCTGGTAATCGGAGAAAATCAGGAACGTGCCAGAGAAAGCGCGGGTCCGGCCGTGCAGGGAAATACCGTTCACGATCGACGCCGCAGCGTGCTCACGGATACCGAAGTGCAGGACACGCCCGTAGGGGTTGCCCTTCCACGCATCGGTCGAACGCGACGTCGGGATGAACGAGGCAGAACCCTCGATGGTGGTGTTGTTCGACTCCGCGAGGTCAGCCGAACCGCCCCACAGCTCCGGCAGAACCGGGCCGATCGCGTTCAGGACCTTGCCCGAGGCCGCGCGGGTGGACACGTCCTTGCCCGCTTCAAACACCGGAAGGGCCGCGTCAATACCAACGGGGAGCTTCTTGGCTTCAACGCGCTCCAGCAGGGCTGCGGCGTCCGGGTTGGCGGACTGCCATGCCTCAAACGAGGACTGCCATGCAGCGCGCGACTCTGCCCCGCGGTCCAGGACCTTGCGGGTGTGTGCCAGGACTTCGTCGTCAACATCGAAGGACTTCGCGGGATCGAAACCGAGCACGCTCTTCAGGGCTGCCACTTCCTCCGCGCCCAGGGCCGAGCCGTGGATCTTGCCGGTGTTCTGCTTCTTCGGGGCTGGGTAGCCGATGATGGTCCGCAACGAAATGATGGACGGCTTGTTCGTCTCAGCCTTGGCAGCCTGCAACGCGGAGTACAGTTCCTGGACATCCTCGACGTATTCGCCGGTGCGGGTCCAGTCCACGCGCTGGGTGTGCCAGCCGTACGCCTCGTAACGCTTCAGGACGTCCTCGGTGAACGCGATGTCGGTGTCATCTTCAATGGAGATGTGGTTCTCGTCGTAAATCACCACGAGGTTGCCCAGTTCCTGATGCCCGGCAAGGGAGGACGCCTCGGACGTGACACCTTCCTGGAGATCGCCGTCGGAAGCGATAACCCAGATGGTGTGGTCGAACGGCGACTCGCCCGCGGGAGCATCGGCGTCGAACAATCCACGCTGGCGGCGCTGGGAGTACGCGAACCCCACCGCGGACGCCAGGCCCTGGCCCAACGGGCCGGTGGTGATTTCCACACCGGCGGTGTGCTTGTACTCCGGGTGACCCGGTGTCAACGAACCCCAGGTACGCAGCGCCTCAAGGTCCTTCAACTCCAACCCGTAACCGGACAGGAACAACTGGATGTACAGCGTCAGCGAGGTGTGACCCGGGGACAACACGAAACGGTCCCGGCCCAACCAATCCGGGTTCTTCGGATCATGACGCATCAGCTTCTGGAACAGCAGGTACGCTGCCGGAGCCAAGCTCATCGCCGTACCAGGATGGCCGTTACCAACCTTCTCCACAGCATCAGCAGCCAACACACGAACCGTGTCAACCGCCTTCTTATCCAGATCGGTCCATGACAGTTCTTGCTCTTCCAAATGTGGCACGAAAACCGAGCCCCTCTCTGTGCTGACGGCAGGCGTTCGGACACGGCACGCAGGAAGCACAGGATGGCGCCCGCTGCAATGTGTCTACCAGCCGTTCACCATTGAAACGTTGATCTCTCATCCAGACGCACGGAGATCCGAGAATGCGGTTTCCCGGATGGTCAACGTGTGCTGATCTGCTCACCAGCTTAGCCCTAAACGTGTCATGGAACTCAGGGAATCCCACTAACTGGACAGAAATTCCCTTATATGAATCACCGTTGCCCCGCGGGAGAGTGAAGTTTCAGAAACATTGGCGTATTTTGCGGACATCGACCCTCATTCCGCCACGGTATGATATTTGGAGGCCAGCAGCGGTTCATGCGCCCGAGTTTGCTTTCGACAACAGGGACGGCAGCCGCTGCGAGAACCCCAGAGCATAGAACAGAGTGACTGCCGCCGTGAGCACAACTGATACGCCCCTTAACGCGTCCCCGGCCCGGGGAAGCATCGGAATGTCCCGTAAATTCAAGGCGTATCTGGCTCTAACCAAACCCAGGGTCATCGAGCTGCTCTTGGTCAGCACGCTGCCCACAATGATCTTTGCCCAACGCGGCTTTCCGTCCATCGGACTGATTCTGGCCACCCTAGTGGGCGGCGCATTCGCTGCCGGCAGCGCCGGTGTCTTCAACTGCTACATTGACCGCGACATCGACAAACTGATGCACCGCACGGAGAAGCGTCCTCTGGTGACCGGTGAGGTGACTCCCCGTGAGGCTCTGATCTTCGCCTGGATCCTGGGCGCCGCCTCCATCGCTATCCTCTGGTTCGGCGCCAACCCGCTTTCTGCCTGGCTGGGGCTGGGCGCAATCGTCTTCTACGTGGTCATTTACACCATGATCCTCAAGCGTCGGACGGCCCAGAATATTGTTTGGGGCGGCGCGGCAGGATGCTTCCCTGTCCTCATCGCCTGGGCGGCCGTCACCAACACGGTGGAATGGCCCGCGATTGTGCTCTTCATGGTGATCTTCCTCTGGACGCCGCCCCACTACTGGCCACTGTCCATGCGTTACGGCGAGGACTACCGCAATGCCAACGTACCCATGCTCGGCGCAATCGCCGGGGCGAAGGTTGTCTCTGTCCAGGTTGTCCTTTACGCATGGGCCATGGTCGCCTGCTCCTTGCTGATGATTCCCGTAGGCGGTGCAGGCTGGGTTTACACCATCGCCGCCGTAGCTGCCGGAGCCTGGTTCCTCTATGAGAGCCATGCCTTGTACAAGCGGGCCCAGGGCGGCGACGTCTCCAACAAGGGCGCCATGAAGGTCTTCCACGGCTCCATCAGCTACCTGACGTTGCTCTTCATCGCGTTGGCCGTCGACCCGTTCGTCGGTTCGGCAATCGTCGGCGGCTAAGCCGCCCGGCTCCTCCTCGAACAAGAACGTTCGACGCCGGTACTCGCCAGGGTGCCGGCGTCGGGCCTTTAGTCCTCACCTGGCAACGCCCGCTCACGTCCCTCGTGCTTGAACCCAACGCCCGCTCGCGTCCCAAAAGATGCAAGTAATCGAGCCAACGGCGGAGGAGCCTATCCCGAGGGTAGTGCCGAGACCATCAGGGGCGCGTACCGGATCTTGTTGCCGCTTCGTCCGTCAAAGAACCTCCGCAGCTGTGCTTCCACAGGTAGGCCCCGCAACGACTGCTGGCGTTGGAGAAGCTCAAACGATGCAGCTCACCTTGATCGGCGATCACTTCAAGCACCACATCAACGCAAAGTCTGCGAATGAGTTCGTCTTCAAGGTCTGCAGTGCATACCTGAAACGCCATCCCTTCCAAAGTGCCGGATCCAAACCCTTCTTTTGCAAGTGCCTTGGCGACGCGTGGGCAACATAGGAACAGTATGTCCGAACCCAGCGGAGTCACCTCAAGGTCGCCGGGTGAACGCTCACCACCTAGAAGCCGTGTCACAGCACCTAGTTTCGGGTTCTGGACACCTAGTTCTTGCCGGAACGCCACCTAATATGCGGCGAACGCGTCTAGGTGCTGACCTCAAACGCTTAGCGTTCGTGATGGGACAGAGCTGTCCCGCCTCGCACGAACCTAGGGGACATTCATGAATAATATTTTGCGCACCGCCGGGGTGTTGGCAGTTGCATCAGCCTCCGTACTGACCGGTGTAACCGCAGCCCAGGCCGCCCCGGCATGCTCCACCGCACGAGTATGCCTCTATGACGACTACTGGTTCACCGGAACATCGCGATCATTTGGCTGGGTCACGTACAACGTGGGAGTGGATGCAAACGACAAGGCGAGTTCCCTCAACGTGGGGCCGGCCACTGATCCTAATTCCCCATATGTCTATTTCTATGTTGACCAAAACTTCAGAGGCGACAGTGTCGTCTTTCGTGCTGGTAACGCTTCGAATGATCTACGCGGTCTCTATATGACTCCCACCCGGAACTGGGACGACGAAATTACGAGTGTCTGGGGTTAATCCCTTGGAGCCCACCATCAAGAAGGTGTCCACAGCAGTGTTGACGATGTTGGTGATGGCGGTGTTGTTATCCAACACCGCCTGCTCTTCACCGTCGGCACCATCGCCCACCGCGACCCCGGCAGTAAGCCTGCCTTCCGTTGATCGTTCTGCCGGAGCCGGGGCAAGGGCCTCCCTCAATGAAATCACTGGCGAGCTTGTGCTCCCCATGAGCGCGTATTGGTACTCGGATCGGGAGAACGTCATCGTCAATTCTGCCGTGGCCTCCCTCATTTTTGACTGCGTTGAAGAAGCAGGCTTCACGGTGGCTCCTTGGGGAGGCGGGGGCAAGGCCCTGCAGGATGGTAGATATGGACAATGGTCCCGGAAGTTGGCAGCGAAGAACGGTGCCCTGCCGGAGATCCGCGTCATTGCTGGTGTGATGGACGAGCAACCCGAGCGCCCTGTTCTCAGCGCGGAGCACCAGGCGGCAGAAACTAAATGCACTAACTCGGTGGGAAGGGCCGGGCTGCCCGAACTCTTGGAGGGTTTGGTCGGTGACAGTTCAGTCCAGAACCAGATCACGCGGAACGCCGTGGCGCTGACGGAGCGCGACCCCGAGTATTTGACCTTCCGGCAGGATTGGGAGAATTGCCTGGCCGAAAATGGTCTGACACTGACTGAACAGGGTTCGTGGAGCCTGCAATCGAGCGGAACCAAGGAAGACGAGATACGTGTTGCTCTTCTGGAGGTTGACTGCAAGGACTCGAGCGGCGGCGCCAGGAAACCTTATGACATTCTCGCTGAGTACCAGGCGGCCCAGATGAAGGACCATCAGGCTGAGCTCAACGCCTTGGCTGAAGAGAAGGCGGACGCCTTGGAACGGGCCAAGCAAATACTTCGGGACCATGGTGTGGCTGATGCAAGACTCTGAGCTGACACCGCCGGGCTGCGCCATGAGGCGCGTTCCGCGATGGTGGCTCATTCCAGCAGTGCTGGTGGTCGTCCTTGCAGGCCTTGGCGCTGCATACTGGACGGGCGCAAGCAACGCTGCCGGCACAAAACCATCGGCGGCAACCCCCATGGTGATCCCCGTCTCCGCGACCGTAGAGCGTCGCGCCGTCATCAAACAGGTGGTGCTCCCAGGGAAGGTTGTGGCGGGTACGGCATTCGCGATCAAAGCGAGCCCCTCCGAAGGTGTTGACAGGTTGGTCCTAACGGCGACTCCAAAGGCGATCGGAAGCGTGGTGACTCCCGGCCAGCTGGTGGCCGCTGTGTCGGGGAGGCCTTTACTCCTGCTGCCCAGCAGCGTGCCGTTATACCGCGACATCGAGCTGGGTGATTCGGGCCCGGACGTCACGGCTTTGCACACTGCTCTGGCCACTTTTGGCTACACCGTTTCCTCAACGGATAAGTTCGACACGAGCACGCAACATGCCTTGATCGACTGGTATAGAGCCGCCGGTTACGAAGCGCCAACCGCGGCACCTTCATCCAAAGCGATCAAACCCGGAGACGCGGACCCTCAGCGCCCTGCTATCAAGGAGTCTTCCGAAGGCGTGGTTTTCCGGTGGAAGGAGTTCGTTCAAGTGCCCGGAGATACAGGGACAATCGCTGCCATGGCAGGCAACGGATCGGTCCTGGGTGAGGATGGCATTGTTGCCCAAGTGAGGATTGCTGACGACTCCATTGTTGCCCGTGCCGACGTTGTCCAGTCTGAGAGTTTTCCTGTATCCGGGGCCGTTACTGTACGCGCCGGCTCCGCGGTACTCGAGACCAGGGTAGTGCACGTCAGCGACTTTTTGGAGGGAGACCAAAGCAAGAACGAAATCCCCGGAAAAGACATCACGCTTGCAGTCCCACCCGGCGCGCAGGGATTCGCCGCGGACCAGTCCGTCACCGTGACCGCAGGTAACGCCGCCGCGGAGTCCCTGGCCGTACCCCTGATCGCGGTCCGGCAGGAAGAAGGTGCATCCTATGTGATGCTGCAAAAGAGCGGTGAGCCGCAAAGAGTGAAGGTAAAGGTGTTGGCGCAGGCGGACGGGTGGGCAGCTATTGCCGACATTGACGGTTTGGCGCCCGGCGACGAAGTCCAGTTGCAATGACATCACACAGCCATGTCCGCGAAGCGGCCCCTCAATCACCACGCAGTCCGATTCTCAGCTTGCGGGACGTCGAGCGCGGATTTTCCGGCGCGCAGGCCCTGGCCGGACTGCACCTCGACATTCATCAGGGCGAGTTCTTAGCCATTGTTGGCCCCTCCGGCTCGGGAAAGTCGACGCTACTAAATGTCCTCGGCCTTTTGGACATGGCTTCTGCAGGAACCTACTTAGTGGAGGGTAAGGACGTATCGGGCCTGAGCGAGCGGCAGAGAGCTGAGCGTCGCGCGAGTCTCTTCGGTTTCGTTTTTCAAGAATCGCACATGGTGGGGCGCGATACGGCCGCCCGTAATGCCGTCCTCGGACTCCGGTCACGGGGGATTGGTCTCTCCATCCAAAAGCGACTGGTGATGCCCTCACTTCACAAGTTTGGGCTAGCGCACAAGGCGGCCATCCCCGCTTCGCTGCTCTCCGGGGGCGAACGGCAGCGACTAGCAATTGCTCGTGCCGTCATAGGAAGCCCGAAAATTGTGCTTGCCGATGAACCAACAGGCAGCCTGGACACTGTCAACGGCGGGATAGTCCTGGACCATCTCCGCGAGCTTCACGCCACAGGAACCACCGTTGTCCTGGTCACCCATGACCCTGGCATCGCTGCTGCTGCTGAACGGGTCGTCACCATGAGGGACGGGCTTATCGTGGGTGACACCCTCTCCGCTGCAGCCCACATCGAAGCGCCAATAGCGCCAAAGGACAGTTCTGCTCCAGATCACTTTGTCCGGCACACCCACCACGAAGCTGCAGATGTGATTGCGGACGCGCTGTCTGCTTTGACGGTCCGCCCGGCCAGGGCCCTTCTTCTGGTGCTGGCTTTCCTGCTGGGGAGCGGAGGACTCGTAGCAGCCATGGGGCTGAGCGAGAGTGCAGCCATCAAGGTGTCCGCGAGGATCGACGCAGCCGCCAGCGACGAAGTGCGGGCTACGCGTGAGGGCGGATATGCCTCGTGGGAAAAAGTGACCGCCGATCTTGAGCGGTCAAAGAAGCTGCCCGGTGTTCTGGAAGCCGGAGTCATTGGTGAGCTATCGGCGTCCATAGTGCAGCCTTCCACCTTCCGTCCTGGGACTTTTCCCGGACAGCCTGTCTTTACCGGAGCAGTCCGGGTGGCAGATTCCGCCTATCTCCGGCTGCAAGGGGCCACCATTTCCTACGGGGATGCCGGCCTGCTTGATCAGTCGTTCGGAGGCCCGGTCGCGGTCCTTGGTCAAGACGCTGCCAACCAGCTCGGCATCGCACGCCCGGGTCCCGGCGTCGTTGTGTGGCTGTTTGGTGAGCCGGTACCGGTGGTGGGCATCATCGAGAGTCCGGGGAGGGATCCGATACTTCCGGGGGCGGTGGTGGTGGGTGTCGGGTCTTATCCCGTGACCAACAAAGTTGCAGCCAGCTTGGTCCTACGGACGGCTCCCGGCATGCCGGCGGCCATCTCGGAGGCGCTGCCCAAGGCTTTGAGCCCTACGGAGACAGGCGCCGTGAAAGTGCAGACCGTGGCAGACCTTAGGGACCTCAAGCAAGGGATTGACACCGATCTTGGCCGCCTGATTGCCATCGTCTCAAGTGTCCTCCTCGCCATCGCCTGCCTGAGCGCCGGAACCACGATGTACCTAGGTGTCCTGGCGAGATCACACGAGATAGCATTGCGGCTCGCCCTGGGCATGCGACGGGGTCCGCTTGCTGCGATGTTCCTACTGGAAGGCGCCGTGGTGGGTTCGTTGGGCGGTGCCGCCGGGGCAGCAATGGGTATGGGCTCGGTGCTGCTCTACGCTTCCGCTGAGGGTTGGGCAGCAGTCATCCCCTGGTACTCCTCATTGTGGGGAATAGGAGCCGGCATGGCGAGCGGTACGCTTTCGGCGTTGTATCCGGCATTAGTGGCGTCGCGTTCCAATCCGGCCCAACTCATCCGCGCCTAGAGAGACCTAGCTGGCGGGGCTGTGCTTCGCCACGTCAGCGGCGTTGGTAGCAGCACTCATCAGCACTGCTGCGCCAAACATGTGTGCCCCAACCAGCAACGCCGGAATACCGTTGTAGTACTGGGTAAAGCCGATAACAGCCTGGAGCAGCGTGACCCCGAGCAGGAGATATGACGCGGACCGGAAAGGGCCGCTGATCTTGTGGCGAATCACCAGGAACACGGCGAACAGAGTTCCAGCGGTGATGAGGTAGGCCGGAACGGCGTGAATGTGGGAGAAGAGATCCCAGTCGAGGTCATTGCGGGGTGCATCTGCGTCTCCGGCATGCGGGCCGGCGCCAGTGACAACCACTCCCAGCATCACCGAAAGCGCCGAGAATACGGCGACCGCAAGCATGATGGGGCGCGCAACGGACGGCAGAACCGGAAGGGTCCGGTTCATGAAGCGGCCGGTCCGCCCATACGCCCGGTTGACCAGCAGTGTTGCAAAGACAACCAGGGCCATGGATACAAGGAAGTGAAGGCCAACAACCCAAGGATTGAGTCCGGAAAGAACAGTGATACCACCGATGATGGCCTGCGCCGGAATACTCGCAAGGAGTCCGAGGGCGAGCATAAAGAGGTCGCGACGCTCTTTGCGCAGATTCCAGAGATAAACCAACATCATGGCGGCAACGGCAGCCAAGGCGAAGGTCAACAAACGGTTGCCGAATTCAATGAATCCGTGGATGCCCATTTCGGGTGTATTGACCAACGAGTCACTGGTGCAGCGCGGCCATGTCGGGCAGCCAAGGCCCGACGCTGTCAGCCGCACCGCACCCCCGGTCACCACCAGGACTGTCTGCCCGATCAGTGAGAACAAAGCCAAACGACGCACGGCTTTGTTTACCTCGGTGGGCAGCTTGGATGTCAGCAGCTGTACGGTTTTTGGAAGGCGCGATGCCGTGCTCACAGTTTTCTCACTTCTCAGTTCTGCGTTGGTGGTTGGTGCCTGAAGGTATTAGTTCCATTTGAACCAGCGGATGGCAGCGGCACCGGCGAGGACGGTCCACAGCAAAAGGATAAGGACGGCAGGAAAGGGCACGACGCCCATGAGGAAGGCATCCCGAAGCGCCTGACCCAATGCCCCGGACGGAAGGAAATGGACTAGTCCCTGAAGCAAAGCCGGGAGTCGCTCGGACGGTACCACAATGCCGCCCAAGGCCCCGAGGAGGATCCACAGCAGGTTGGTGATCGCCAACGTCGCTTCAGGACGCACTGTGCCGGCCACCAGAAGCCCGAGCGCGGTGAAGGCAGCAGCCCCTAGAACCAGAAGCCCGAGGCCGGGAAGCCAAGCTTCGAGCCGGGGCTGCCAACCAAGAAGACCCGCGACGGCTCCGACGACCAACACTTGCAGGGCCAGGACTACGAGTACGGCGAGAATCTTTCCTGCGATGAGGCCACCGCGACCCAGCGGAGTAGTGGACAGGAAACGGAGGACTCCGTAACGCCGGTCAAAGCCTGTGGCGATACCTTGGCCGGTGAAGGCTGTTGACATCGCACATAGCGCCAGGATTCCTGGAGTTGCAACGTCAACGCGCGAACTGCCCAGACCGTCAAGGAATGGGGTAACAACCAGACCTATCAGTGCCATCAAAGGGAGTACCACTGCCAGGATCAATTGCTCGCCGTTGCGGAGCATGGTGATGGTTTCGTAGCGGCCCTGTTGCATGATGCGCCGGGTCAGGGAAGCTGGTCCGGCGTTGGGGGTCAGGAGCTTGCTCATCGGAGGTCCCTTCCGGAAATGTCCAGGAACACGTCTTCGAGGCTGCGTGCTTCAAGACGTAACGAGGCCGGCATGATATTCCTCTCGGCCCACCAGGCAGCCAGGGCTGCGAGGTCGGCTGGAGTGAGGGTGCCGGTCACTGAGTAACTTCCGGAGCGCGTTTCAGCAACCTCCAGGCCTGCACTCAGCACTCCGGAGAAGTCCAAAGCTGCTGGAGCATCGAAGTACAGCGTCCGGTCCGTGATGGAAGAACCCGCCGCCGGATGGTGCTGCAACAGCTCCGCCACGGTCCCTTCAACCACGTTATGGCCACCGTCGATGATGTAGACATAGTCCGCCAGCCGTTCGGCATCATCCATCAGGTGGGTTGTCAGGACGATTCCCATTCCGGCGTCCCTCAGCTCGGCTATCAGGTCAAAAACCATCTGCCGGGACTGCGGATCCAATCCGGCGCTGGGTTCGTCGAGGAAAAGGATCTCCGGGTTACCCACCAGCGCGGCCGCCAATGCCAACCGCTGTTTCTGACCTCCGGAAAGGCGCCGAACGCTGGTGCGGCTGAACTGGTCAATTCCCAGCCGTTCCACCAGGGCGTCAACGTCCATGGGGCTTTGGTACATGCCGGCCACATGCCTTAGCAAAGGAATGGGACGGGCAGACGGCGGGAGGCCGCCGTCCTGAAGCATCACACCTACGCGGGATCTCAAGTCAGCGCCTGCAGTGTCCGGGTCACTGCCAAGCAGTGAGATGCTGCCGCCCGTTCGCTTTTGGAGGCCTTGGGCGCATTCCAGTGTTGTGGTCTTGCCAGCACCGTTGGCACCCAGCAGGGCGGTCACTTGGCCCCGTTCGGCAACCAGGGATAATCCGCTGACCACCCTGAGCATTTTGCCGTCAAGGGCGGCCAGGGGGCCTACATCCTTAATGAGTCCATCTATAGTGAGGACGGGGGAATCGGTGGATCGCACCAAAGTATTCTACGGGAAGTAGTACGGTCACACTTGGCGGCTTGCCAAGGTCAGTCTTGCCTTACTGGATGCATGAAACAAATTACGACATGATTATGTTGTGTATTCCATGAGCAGTCCAACTTCCATGCCTTCAACACGGCATGCTGCAGCGGCAGAGGCATTCGCAGCCCCGCCAGCGCTGCCGGACACGGATGACCGCACAAGGGACCGCGTCCTGAGCGCCGTTCTCGAGAATGGCCCGGTCAGCGCTGCGGAACTGGGAGACCACCTCGGCTTCACACCTGCCGCAGTCCGCCGCCACCTTGACCATTTGGAGCGCAACGGCGTGATTGAGGTCAAGCGCGTGACCAAGGCCGGTTCTGGAGCGGGCCGTCCAGCGCGCCGATACGTTTTGAGCTCCCAAGGCCAGTCCACACTTGGCGACGACTACCTCAACATTGCCAGTTCGGCACTCCGCCGGCTGCAGGAACTCGCCGGTGAGGACGCAGTCCGCGAGTACGCGGAGGAGCGCTTCTCCGACATGGAGCGTAGATATGCCCCCGAGGTAGAGGCCGCCGGAGATGACATCACCGCCCGCGCCATGGCACTTTCCAAGGCCTTGAGCCGCGATCGGTTTGTTGCTTCCGCACATTCCATTGAAGCCAAAGCACCTTTGCCCGCCGCACTATCCAGCGTCCAGCTGTGCCAGGGGCACTGCCCCATCCAAAGGCTCGCGGCAGAGTTTCCGGTATTTTGCGATACCGAGACCAAGGTTTTCTCGCGATTGGTGGGCGTGGATGTCAGGCGCCTATCCACTCTCGCGCAGGGCGGACATGTTTGCACCACCCATATACCTACCGGGCGCCCGGCTGCCACGGCATCTACGGATGTCGCAGAGCAAACCGGGAACCCGTACCAGGAATCAAACAACCAGCAAGAAAGGCCGTGATGACGGACCAAATAGCAGAGAAAGCGGTAGCTGACGGCACTGTGATCTCGGAGATTCTGGAGAAGAATCCCGAACTGCACGGTATCGGAACCTACGAGTACGGCTGGGCCGACAAGAACGACGTCGGCGCCAATGCCCGTCGTGGCCTCAGCGAGGAGGTCGTCCGCGACATCTCCTCAAAGAAGAACGAGCCCGAATGGATGCTCGATCTCCGGCTCAAGGGCCTGAAGTACTTTGACCGTAAGCCCATGCCTACCTGGGGCGCAGACCTCTCGGGCATTGACTTCGACAACATCAAGTACTTTGTGCGCTCCACTGAGAAGCAAGCGGCAACGTGGGAAGACCTGCCGGAAGACATCCGGAACACGTACGAGAAACTGGGAATCCCCGAGGCTGAGCGCAGCCGCCTCGTCTCAGGTGTGGCAGCCCAGTACGAGTCCGAAGTTGTCTACCACCAGATCCGTGAGGACCTCGAAGCCCAGGGCGTCATCTTCCTGGATACGGACACCGCATTGCGTGAGCACCCGGAGATCTTCCAGGAGTACTTCGGCACCATCATTCCGGTGGGCGATAACAAGTTCGCGTCCCTGAACACAGCCGTGTGGTCCGGCGGATCGTTCGTGTACGTGCCCAAGGGCGTGCACGTGGACATCCCGCTCCAGGCCTACTTCCGCATCAACACCGAGAACATGGGCCAGTTCGAGCGCACGCTGATCATCGCTGATGAGGACTCCTACGTTCACTACATCGAAGGCTGCACGGCTCCGATCTACACCTCGGATTCCCTGCACTCGGCCGTTGTTGAGATCATCGTGAAGAAGGGCGCCCGCGTCCGCTACACCACCATCCAGAACTGGTCCAACAACGTCTACAACCTCGTCACCAAGCGCGCCATCTGTGAAGAAGGCGCAACCATGGAGTGGGTTGATGGCAACATCGGTTCCAAGGTGACCATGAAGTACCCGGCCGTTTACCTCGTAGGCGAGCACGCAAAGGGCGAGACCCTTTCCATCGCCTTCGCCGGGGAGGGCCAGCACCAGGACACCGGTTCCAAGATGGTGCACATTGCTCCGAACACCAAGAGCTCCATCATTTCCAAGTCCGTAGCCCGTGGCGGTGGCCGCGCTGCATACCGTGGCCTTGTTCAGGTCCGCGAGGGTGCCAAGCATTCTGCCAACACCGTCCGTTGTGACGCGCTTTTGGTGGACACGATCTCCCGCTCGGACACCTACCCGTACATCGACATCCGCGAGGACGACGTCGTACTGGGCCACGAAGCAACCGTATCCCGCGTCAGCGAAGAGCAGCTCTTCTATCTGATGTCCCGCGGCATGCCTGAGGACGAGGCCATGGCCATGATCGTGCGCGGCTTCATCGAGCCGATCGCCCGTGAGTTGCCTATGGAATACGCACTTGAGCTGAACCGCCTGATTGAACTGCAGATGGAAGGGTCCGTCGGTTAACAATGACTGATATCACTACTGAAAAGGCGCGCATCGGCGCGCCCTCGGCTCAGCCGTTTATCAACGGCTTCACCGAGGAAGGCGAGAACCTTTCGCCGATCAACACCGGAACCAACACGAGCTCGACGTCGGAGCAGCCTTCCGCAGGTCCGCTGGCAGGCGCATCGGCCAAGAGCCACTCGCATGGTGGCGGCGTTGGTGTTCCGGACAGCTCCCGCGCTGGCCGGTTGACCTCCTATAACGTTGAGGATTTCAAGGCCCTCACTGGTTTGGAGGAGGACTGGCGGTTTACGCCCCTGCGCCGTCTTCGCGGACTGCACACCGAAGCCCTGACGGGCGCAGCTCCGGTCGTCGCAGTTTCGGCCCCTGCCGCTGTCACCGTTGAGACGGTAGGACGTGAGGATCAGCGCATCGGTTTGGCTGGAATCCCGGAGGACCGCGTTTCCGCCAACGCCTGGGCCAGCTTCAAGGAAGCTACAGTGGTCACCGTCCCGGCTGAGGTATCCCTTGATTCCGAAATCACCGTGACCCTCACCGGTGCTGGTACGGAAGCCGCCGCGCAGCACGTGGTGGTTGTCGCGGAGAAGTTCTCCAAGGGTGTCCTGGTGTTGGGTCACCAAGGCTCCGCTGTTGTTTCGGAAAACGTGGAGATCATCCTCGAAGACGGCGCGGAACTTACCGTGGTCTCCCTTCAGGAATGGAATGACGATTCCGTCCACGCATCCTCGCAGCAGGTAAAGATCGGCCGCGACGCCAAGTTCAAGCACATTGTTGTCAGCCTCGGCGGCGACCTCGTGCGGGTGACTCCGACCGCACGGTTTGCTGCTCCCGGGGGAGAAGTTGAGCTCTTTGGCTTGTACTTCGCGGACGCTGGCCAGCACCTGGAGCACCGCACCTACGTTGACCACGGTCAGCCCAATTGCGTCTCCAACGTCCTCTACAAGGGCGCGTTGCAGGGCAAGGGCGCGCACACGGTGTGGGTCGGCGACGTCCTGATTCAGAAGAACGCCGAAGGCACGGACAGCTACGAAAAGAACCAGAACCTGGTGCTGACCGATGGATGCCGCGCTGATTCAGTGCCGAACCTCGAGATCGAAACCGGCCTCATCGCAGGAGCCGGCCACGCCAGCGCCACGGGTCGTTTCGATGACGAGCACTTGTTCTACCTGATGGCTCGAGGCATTCCGGAAGATGTTGCCCGCAGGCTCGTGGTCCGCGGCTTCCTCAACGAGATCATCCAGAAGATCAACGTCCCGGCTATCGAAGATCGCCTGACGGATGCTGTTGAGCGCGAGCTCGCTGCGACCGACAACTAACGTCGAACCCCAACAAAGACAGGCAGTCCGGACACAGCATGAGTGAACAACCCCAAGGCGAGCTGGTATGCAACGCCAATGACATCCAGGTCAAGCAGGCGCTGCGCGTTCTGATCGATGACTATCCCGTAGCCATCGTGAGGGATTCCATGGGCGAGATCCATGCCATCGCCGATACCTGCTCCCATGCGGATATCTCCTTGTCTGAAGGAGAGGTTGAAGGCTGCGCGATCGAGTGCTGGGGCCATGGTTCCCAGTTCGATCTCCGCAGCGGACAGCCCCTCCAGCTGCCTGCCTATGACCCCGTCCCGGTTTTCGCCGTCACCATTGATGGAGACGACGTCTACGTGGACGTGACCAATGTTGTGAACGGTGCCTCGGTAGAGAACTACTGAGCGCCCAGTACCGCCAGACTTACGAACGAAGAAGAAAGAAGAGCATGTCTACTCTTGAGATCAAGGACCTGCACGTCAGCATTGAGACGGAGCAGGGCACCAAGGAGATCCTGAAGGGCGTCAGCCTCACCATCAAGACCGGTGAGACCCACGCCATCATGGGCCCCAACGGCTCGGGCAAGTCAACACTGGCTTCCACCATCGCAGGGCACCCGCGCTACACCGTAACCAGCGGTTCCATCACCCTGGACGGCGAAGACGTCCTGGAAATGAGCGTGGATCAGCGCGCCCGGGCCGGCCTCTTCCTGGCCATGCAGTACCCGGTTGAGGTTCCCGGCGTCACCATGACGAACTTCCTCCGCACTGCCAAGACGGCAATCGACGGCGAAGCACCGGCACTGCGTACCTGGACCAAGGACGTCAAGGCGGCCATGCAGCAGCTCCGCATCGATGCCGACTTCGCCCAGCGCAACGTCAACGAAGGCTTCTCCGGCGGCGAAAAGAAGCGCGTGGAAATCCTTCAGCTGGAACTGTTCAAGCCCAAGTTCGCCATCCTTGACGAGACCGATTCCGGCTTGGACGTAGATGCCCTGAAGGTTGTTTCCGAGGGCGTAAACCGCGCTCACGAAGAGGGCAACATGGGCACTCTGCTCATCACGCACTACACCCGCATCCTGCGGTACATCAAGCCGGAATTTGTTCACGTGTTCGTTGACGGCAAGGTTGTTGAAGAGGGCGGCCCCGAGCTGGCAGACCGTCTCGAAGAAGAGGGCTACGACCGCTACGCGCCTGGCGCGGGCGTTGCCGTTGCCCCCGCCGTGCAGGCTTAGTTAGGATCCTTCCATGACCGAAATCAACGCGGCGCGTACCAGCCTCGAAGACGTCGAGGAAGCGCTGAAGGATGTCATAGACCCCGAACTCGGTGTCAACGTGGTGGACCTCGGCCTTCTTTACGGGCTCAAGTACTCCGACGAAGACGGCGCGCTCCTGATCGACATGACACTGACCACAGCGGCTTGCCCGTTGACCGATGTGCTCGAAGAGCAGGTGGGCAAGTCCCTCGATGGCGTCGTTGATGACTGGCGCCTGAACTGGGTTTGGATGCCGCCATGGGGTCCGGAGCGGATCACCGATGACGGCAAGGACCAGATGCGGGCCCTCGGCTTCAACATCTGATCGGCGTTGTCCGGCTCAAAGTGCAACTAAAAGAGCAAAGGGAAGGGTTCCGGGTGTATTACCCGGAACCCTTCCTTTTTAGTGTCCTCAAGACTAGGGGCTAGTCACACCGAACGTGTCGCACTTGTTGATATCGCCGGTGGTATAGCCCTGGTAGAACCATTTCTGCCGCTGTTCGCTGGAGCCGTGCGTCCATGACTCGGGCGATACCCGGCCCGTAGCGGCTTCCTGTATACGGTCATCACCCACCGCAGAAGCGGCCGAAAGAGCATCCTGCAGGTCTTGCTGGGTCAGTGGGTCAAGGAAGGGTTTGCCGCTGGCGTCAGTTTGCGTAGTGGCGTGCTTTACCCATAAACCCGCGTAGCAGTCCGCTTGCAGTTCCACCCTGACGGCTCCTGATTGAGGCCCCTGCGGGTCCTGCTGTGCTTGGTCGAGATTGCCAAGGAGGTTCTGGACATGGTGTCCGAACTCGTGTGCCACCACGTACTCCTGCGCCAGCGGCCCGCCGGAGGACCCGAAGCGGGTCACCAGTTCATCAAAGAAACCGGGGTCGAAATAGGCGGTGGTGTCAGTGGGGCAGTAGAACGGGCCCACGGCACTGGTGGCCGCTCCGCAGCCGGTGTTGGTGGCCTCGCTGAAGATGACGGTCTTCGGCCGCGGGTACTGGACGTTGTAGTCCGCCAGGTAGGTGGGCCAGAACGCGTTGAGGCTGTTCACCGTGCCGGTGATTCGGCAGTCCAGGCGTTTGTCCGCGTCGGCACCGGTCTGGCATTCCTGGACACCACCGGCTCCCGCGCTGCCACTTTCGACGGCGGGTGGCTGGCCCCCGCTCCCGGTCAGGTCGCCGAGGATGCTGGGGTTAATGCCGAACAGTGCCAACAACAGCACCACTATGCCGCCGCCGATGCCGCCGCCGATCTTTGTTCCGCGACCCATGCCACTGCCGCGTCGGTCCTCCACCTGTGAGGGGTCAAGCTGTGCGCCATCATTGAAACTCATACAGTCAGAATAGACGTCACTTTGGTGCCCGGTGGTGCACGCTGCAGTAAAATTGTGTGAATGCCTTTCCTGGACAAACTTCAGCTCTGGGCCGAGGAGCGCCCGCACCACACCGCAGTGGTTGTGGGCAGCGCCCGGCTCACCTGGGCGGGACTTCGCGACGCCGCAGCGGGCCTCGTGGGGGATGCCCCTGCCACCACCGTTTTGTCGGAATCCAACTCGGTTCGGTTCGTTAAACGCTACGCGGCAGCTGTAGCGGGGGACCGACGCTGTGCCGTACTGGATCCCGAGTGGCCCGGCCCGATGATCGATGAAGTCACTGCACGCGTCGTCGAAACCACCCGGCCTGAAAGTACCGAACTGGCGGACGGACCTCCGCTCAGTACGTTCCTGATTGGCCTCACCTCCGGAACCACCTCGGTTCCCAAAGCATTCACCAGGTCCCGCCGCTCCTGGCAGGTGTCTTTTGATGCCTCGATCGAGTTTTTTGGCCTCTCACAGGAGGATCGAACTCTGGCTCCCGGCCCCTTGTCGGCCAGCCTGAATCTCTATGCTCTTTCTGAGTGCCTGTATGCGGGGGCAGCGTTTCACACTTTGGAACAGTTCGATGTCGGCGATGCTCATGCGGCGATCAGCCACGACGGCATTACCCGATTGGTCCTTGCCCCCACCGCCCTTCGGTTGCTCAGCGAGCGCGGCTTGGCCGGGGACGTTGATGCGTCCGGCATTCGGAGCATTATCTGCGCCGGATCCAAACTGGACGCCCGGACTTTGGAGGCGGCTCGACGCTGGGCGCCGCGAGCGGCGATCTTTGAGTACTACGGCGCCTCTGAGTTGAGCTTTGTCTCCGGTACAAGGTTGGCTGCCGGTGAACGTTTGGACGCCGGAGGAACGGGCATTGGACGGCCGTTCCCTGGGGTTGAGCTACAAATCGTTAACGACGCAGGCGAAGCACTCCCTGACGGAGTACACGGAAACATCAGTGTGCGCAGTGGAATGGTCAGTAACGGATATCTGTGGGGCGACGACGGACAGGCCCTGCGATGCCTTGGGGGCTGGTACACCGTTGGGGATCAGGGATTTGTGGAGGATGGCACCCTTCATATCCTTGGGCGTCGCTCGGACATGATTATCACCTCCGGCAAGAACGTCTACCCGCACGAGGTTGAGCTGGCAGTAGCGTCTGTACCCGGCGTGGATGCTGCCGTTGCGGCAGGTGCGCCGGATGACCTCCGCGGCCAAAAGGTGATCGCCGGTGTCGTTCCTGCCTGTGGAGCCGTGACTGCCACCCAAATCCGCACGGGCCTGGATGGCTTGCTGGCACGGGACAAATGGCCTGCCCAGTATTTTCTTCTGTCAGAGCTTCCCATGACGGACCGTGGCAAGGTCAGCAGGAAGATTCTCCTGGACTGGGTCAAGAACCATGACCCCCGGGCTCAGCCACTTGGTTAGCGATCAACCCGTGGATGAGGGTTTGCGAGGAGTGAGCGAGTACGACGCATCACGGCAGCCGGTGATCATTGCCGCGCTGCGGACGCCAATTTGTCGAGCCAATGGCACCTTGAAGCATCTGAGGGCCCCGGACCTGCTGGCACCTGTGCTGGCATCCTTGGTGGAGGCGGCCGGCGTGGACCCCGCCGAGGTGGACGATGTCATAGTGGGCAACGCCGTGGGCGGCGGCGGCAATGTGGCCAGGTTCGCTGCACTTCAGGCTGGTATGCCCATCGCCGTTCCTGGCCTGACCATCGACCGTCAGTGTGGCTCGGGGTTGGACGCGATCTCTTTGGCCTCGCGGCTGGTTGCTGCCGGCGGCGATCCGCTGTACCTGGCGGGCGGGGTTGAAAGCATCAGTACGGCGCCGGCCCGTGCCAAGAGGAACGACGACGGCGAACTCGAGTTTTACTCCAGGGCCAGCTTCGTGCCGCTCCGGTTCGGGGACCCGGATATGGGCGTTGCGGCGGAGAACGTAGCCCGCGAGTTCGGAGTATCGCGCCAACGGCAGGATGAGTACGCACTTCGAAGTCATCATCGAGCCGTTGAAGCCATCAAAACCGGCGTTTTTGAGGATGAAATTGTTCCCCTCAACAGCAACGAAAAGCTAGTGGATGCCGACGACGGCCCCAGGGCTTCACTGCGCGCCCCTCTGATGGCGAGATTCCCTGCAGCGTTCGTGTCCGCCGGTTCGGTCACGGCAGCGAACTCCTGCTTCGACGCCGACGCTGCTTCCGCCGTCGTCGTAACGTCCTTGAAACGTGCCCGCGCGCTGGGTGCGATGGATGGGCTGGTGGTGTTGGGCTGTGACACCACCGGCGTTGATCCGGAACTACTTGGCATCGGAGCCGCGCACGCGGCACAACGGCTTCTTACTCGTCACACAGTGGCCCCGGAAGAACTTGATCTGATCGAGTTCAATGAAGCCTTCGCCTCCCAGACGATCGCGTGCCTGGAGTATCTGGGCGTGGAGCCCGTGAAAGCCAACCTCGGCGGCGGAGCGCTTGCCTTAGGTCACGGCTACGGAGCCTCGGGCGCTGTCCTTGTCACACGGCTGTTGGCCCAAGCTCGCCGCCGCAACGCCCTCCGGAATGAGAGCCCGCTGGCCTTGGCTATGATCAGCAGCGCCGGGGGCTTGGGAACCGCAGCCCTCCTGCGATACGCACGGCTCTAGGCCATCCCGTGACTTAGTCCCTCTCCGGTTCCCCCAGCCCGCGGGCCGCCAAAGCGTCACCGGTTTGCCGTGCATACGCCACGGTGGTGATGAAGACGGGCAGGACAAGTGCGCGGGGATTGCGTTCAAGCCCCCTGGCACGAGCCGAGTCCCGCACGTCAGAGAAGGCTCCGGCAATGAACGGAATACTCCGCAGCATCACTGCGATAGTCAACGCGAAACGCTCGGGGTCCGCCCCGAAACGCCGGAACGGTCTTGCCAAGGCAACCACGCCGTCCAGTAGTTCCTGGACAGGAGTGGTTGCGGTCAGGACCGAAGCTGCCACCACGCAGACGAGCACATTCAAGACGATGCGCGCTGCGGTGGGCCCTCCCAGTTGCCACCATTGGAACAACCCGATGACAAGCAGAATGGGCGCCACCAGCCAGATGGCGCGTAGGAGTCTTCGGTAACCGGCGCCGGTCAGCATGAACAACGCGCACATAACGGTAAAAATAACCAGCGACACTGCCCAGTCAACAATGAGGAACGATGCCGTTCCGCAGGCTGCCACCACCAGGAACTTCAGCCAGAGCGGTGTCCGGTGGATGATCGAATTCCCACGAACGTAATTCGCAATGAGGAAACCGTGGCCCCTCATCTGGGCACATCACCCAAGGTGGCACCGGGCAGTGGAGCCGCGCACAGTTCACGGTAGCGGGCCACGCCCTCGTGGGGAGCACCGTCGAACACTATCCGCCCTGATTCGACCACCAACACTCTGTCCATATCCAACGCGAGATCCAAGTCATGTGTGGACATCACCACCTGCTGATCCAGGCCAGCCACTGTTCGCCTCAGGAGTTCGCGGTTCCGGAGGTCCAGAAGGGTGGATGGTTCGTCAAGGACCAATACGGTGGGGTCCACAGCAAGGACAGCGGCCAGAGCCAACAACTGGCGTTCGCCACCGGACAGCTCGTAGATGCTTTGATCGGCGAGGGGCAGCAGCCCGAACCGATCCAGGACCTTTTCCGCCCGGGCCGCCCGCTGCATAGAGTTCTTGATGGAACGGCGCAGGGACAGCTCGACGTCTTCGCGCCCCGTGGGCATCACCAGCTGGGACAGGGGATCGGTGAAGACGAAGCCCACGTTGCTCCTCACCCGGCGAACCTGGGCAACAGTGTTCTCACCGTGGACCATCACGGCGCCTTCGCTCGGTTCCATCAAGCCGTTGATGAGCCGGAGCAGCGTGGATTTCCCCGATCCGTTGGCGCCGATCACTCCGATCCGGCGTTCGGTGAGATCCAGGGAAAAATCGTGCAGCAGGGTTTTGGGGGAGTCGCTGCCATCGACAACCACACGCACCGAAACCTTGCTGAAACTGATGGAATTCATGGAGTGCTTGTTCCCGTTTTACTTGACCCGGCGCACCAGGACATCCGGGAAGGCTTTGTGGATTGCCATGGCGATGATCACAGCCAGGACGTTCTTAATGATATCGCCGGGGACAAAGGGAAGGTCCGCGAGGAACGCTTTGGTGAAATCCAGTCTGGCGTTGATCATCATTCCCAGGATGCCCAAGGCATGGATCACCACGATGCTGCTCACCACGGTGGCCACGAAGAGCCAGAGGGCACGGAACTTCGTGGTCCTGCGGATGACGATTGCTGCAAGGTAGCCGGTTGCCGCTGCCGCCAGCGGGAACGCGACAATGTACCCGGCAGATGGGGTGGCAAGAATTCCCAATCCACTGCGGCCACCACTGAAGATCGGCAGGCCGGCGAAACCCAGCAGCACATAGAGCCCGACGGCGGCGAAACCGCGCCCGGCTCCCAACACCAATCCGCTGAGCATCACTGTCAGGGTCACCAAAGTGATGGGAACGCCCAGGGCGCCTACCGGGATACCCGGAACAATCGCGGAGGCCGCCACGAGGGCCGCGAACACGGCAATGAGGCCGAGGTCGGTGGCAGTCCAGCGCTTCCTGGAGGGTGCGGTGCGCTGCGGCGTGTCAGCAGGAGTGGAAGAGTGGGTCTGGCTCATGACGGTCCTATCGGGTGTGCTGTGATGCGGTGAAAGCTCGTGTTTCCCCTGTTCTCGAGAGTACGGAGTGAACACCAGCGGGTTTTTGGAGTCTTTCCACAACACTGGCCGGGAATTCTTTGGCTGTCAGCACAGTTTTGCCCTGCAGGACCCGATGTCGGGTGGTGGCCCTTGTACCGGTAGACTTGAACAGGCTGTTCTCCCAGCCGTCCCCGCCGCACTTATTGGACCCACCGGTCCCCGCGAGCGTTCCCCATTGAAAGGCATCACCCGAATTGATTACCGTCCAGGACCTCGAACTCCGCGCCGGCGCACGCCTGCTCATGGACCAGGTCAACTTCAGGGTGGACAAAGGGGACAAGATTGGACTCGTTGGACGTAATGGTGCCGGCAAGACCACCCTCACCAGGGTCCTCGCCGGCGAAGGGCTGCCCGCAGGCGGAAAAGTAACCCGTAGTGGTGAGATCGGCTATCTCCCGCAGGATCCCCGGACTCCGGACATGGAACAACTTGCTCGGGACCGCATCCTTTCCGCCCGCGGCTTGGACGTAGTGGTCGGAAAGCTCAAGAAGGCCCACGAGGACATGGCAAGCGACGACGCTGCCGTTCAGCGCAAAGCCATGAACCGCTATGACCGCTTGGAGGCTGAGTTCCTCTCTGGTGGCGGCTACGCTGCAGAGGCCGAAGCCGCAGCGATCTCCTCCAACCTGGCACTGCCGGACCGTCTGCTCAACCAGCCCCTCAAAACCCTCTCCGGTGGCCAGCGGCGACGCGTCGAATTGGCGCGCATCCTGTACTCGGACGCTGAGACCCTGCTTCTGGACGAACCCACCAACCACCTTGATGCCGACTCCATCACATGGCTGCGCGACTTCCTCAAGAATCATCAGGGCGGACTGATCGTCATCAGTCACGACACCGATCTGCTTGAGGCCACCGTGAACAAGGTGTACTTGTTGGACGCCAACCGCGCCCAGATCGACTACTACAACATGGACTGGAAGCGCTACCTGCTCCAGCGCGAAACGGATGAGCGCGCCAGGAAGCGCGAACGTGCCAACGCCGAAAAGAAGGCCCAGGTCCTGATCGACCAAGCCAACAAGATGCGCGCCAAGGCCACCAAGGCCGTCGCTGCCCAGAACATGGCCAAGCGTGCTGAACGACTCCTGAGCGGTTTGGAGGCAGTGCGGGAGAACGACCGCGTGGCCGCACTGCGCTTCCCGGATCCTTCACCGTGCGGGAAGACTCCACTGACTGCGGAGGGACTCAGCAAGTCCTACGGTTCGTTGGAGATCTTCACCGATGTGGACCTTGCAATCGACCGTGGTTCGAAAGTGGTGATCCTTGGGCTGAATGGCGCCGGTAAAACTACACTGCTTCGCATGCTCGCCGGAGTGGACAAGCCGGACACCGGCGACATCATCCCGGGACATGGCCTCAAGGTGGGCTACTACGCCCAGGAGCACGAGACACTCGACGTCGACCGTACCGTCTTGGAAAATATGCGCTCATCAGCCCCGGACATGAAAGACGCAGAAGTCCGCGGCATCCTGGGTTCGTTCCTGTTCTCCGGCGATGATGTGGAAAAGCCCGCCGGCGTGCTTTCCGGTGGGGAGAAAACCCGTTTGGCCTTGGCCACCATCGTCGCGTCAAGCGCCAACGTGCTGCTTCTGGATGAGCCCACCAACAACTTGGACCCCGCCAGCCGCGCCGAAATCCTGGGTGCCCTCAAGAACTACAGCGGCGCCGTGGTGATGGTCAGCCACGACGAAGGTGCAGTGTCCGCGCTGAACCCGGAGCGCGTGGTGCTGCTCCCGGACGGCGTTGAGGATCACTGGAACGAGGACTACCTGGACCTCATCACGTTGGCGTAAGTCCCGTTTGGCTGTCCGCTGCGCGTGTGTTGCGGACCGCTGCGCCTGTGGTCGCATTCCGCTGCGCGGGTGGTCGCGTTCCTCTGCGCGGCGCGCTTGATCTGCCGCGTGCTCGCTCGTTCCTCGCTTAGACGCACGCTACGCAGATCAACCGCGTCGCTTCGCTCGCGGGTAACTGACCCTCCGGCGCCTACCGAACTTGCATGGCTTGGGCGCCGGTGATGCGCAGCAGTTCCTCGTAGCTGATGGAGAACATGGAGTTGTGGTCGCCTGCTCCGGCCCAGAGGAGCTCGTGATCTCTCAGCGTGCTGTCCAGGATGGTCCGTATGCGTTGGGGGTGGCCCACTGGGGCGACGCCGCCCACTTCCTGGCCCGTGTGCTCCAGGACGAAGTCGGGCTTCGCACGGCGGATCTTTCCTGAGCCCAACTGTGTGGCCACCAGTGCCGTGTCTACCCTCGCCGCCCCGCTGGCGAGGATGAGCAGCGGTTCGCCGTCGAGTTCGAAGATAAGGCTGTTGGTGATGGCCGCGACTTCGCACCCCAGTACTGATGCTGCCGCAGTAGCGGTGGGCACCTTGTCCTGGAAGATCCGGACGGTATCCTCAGCACCTGCGGCCCTCAAGGCAGACCTGACGCTGAGGACTGGGTCCTGGGAGAGATCAGTAGCCTTGGGCATCAAGGATGGCGTCTTCCTCTTCTTCGGACGTGGGCCGCTTGTTCCTCCGGGGTACAGGCACACGCTTGGTCGGCGTACCTCCTGCGGCAAGAATTTGCTCGTCTTCTTCCTCTTCAGCGTCAATCGCCGCGTTCCGTGCCTGCTGGCGCGCCGCATATCCGAAGCCGATGAACATGAGGACGCCGAACGCGAACCATTGAAGCGAGTAGGAAAGGTGCGTTCCTTCTTCCGTGGCGGGCTTCGGGAAGGGCGTAGGCATAGGCTGTACAGCCGGGTCTTCGCTGGCTATCTGCCCATACGCACCTGTGGCGATCGGATAGGGAAGTTCTCCCGCAAAACTTGCGAGGTCTATGGACGCCAGCTGGCCGTCCACTACACCACGGTCAAGCTTGGGCTCGGCTGGCTTCAAACGCGCCACCACGGTGACCTCACCGGTGGGAGGGGCCGGAATGAAGTCTGGCCGGCCGGGCGTGTTGTTGCCGATCGGCAGCCAGCCTCTGTCGATCACCACGGCTTCGCCGGTGGTGAGTCTGAAAGGAACCACGACGTCGTAGCCTGGCTGCCCGTTGAGCGGCCTGTTGCGCACAACGCGCTGGCCATCAAGGTCATAGCTGCCCCGCAACTGAACCTGCGTCCATTCCCGTTCAGGGTCCAGGGAAGCGAATTCATCCTTGACGTCCTCGAAGGGAACGGGGGTGGCCGAGTAATTACTCACCACCCTATTGATTTCCGCTAGCGTCTCAGCCCTGCGGTCCATCTGCCAGCGCCCCAGGAAAACACATGCAGTGGCAAAAATAACGGCCAGCACGAAGTACCCCAGCCATTTGCTGGAGAACAGGAAACGGTACATTCAGCCGGCCTCATTCGCTGTTGCTTCGCTAGGCGAAAACGGCTGTGTTTCTTTCCACAGGCCGCGTGTTTGCAGGTATTCCTCCAGCCACTCCCGGTGCTCGCTGCACGAAAGCCACACCTTGCGGCGCTCCGGTGTGTGGATGCGGGGATTGTTCCAAAGAAGCTGCCACTGTGCTCCCGCACGGCAACCCTTGCGCGAGCACAACGCCGGTGCTGTGGAACCTCCGGGATCGCCACCTGCCCCGCCAGCTCCGCCAAGGTTGAAGATATTCATGAAGCCGCCCGTTCGTCGCCGGGTAGACCGGGATTATTGGTGTTGCCCGTCCTGGGACCATCTGGCTGGTCCGGTGGTTGCTCGTCCACCAGTACTCCTTGGAGGACTGTGGGAGCGTCAACGGGTTGTTCTTCCGGCTCAGGGGAGCGTTCTATTTCAGGGACGGCCACGTAGTCCAGCAAGGAATCGCTGTGGTCCTCCGCCTTGTCACTGCCGTTGGCTATGACTACGGCAATCCAGGGCAAGAAGACAGCTCCTGCGATTGCGATGATCTTGAACCAGCCATCAACCACAAAGATCAGGATGATGCACACCATGCGGATGCCCATGGCCACCGCGTACTTGATCATGCGGTCACGCATGTCTTCCGAATGCGCTGCAGCTGCATCGGTGATGCTGTGAACTTCGGGATCGCCGGAAAAAGCGTCCGGTTCCCCGGGCACTTGCTGCAAGGGACTGTTTTCTCGTGTCACAACTGAATCATCACGCTCCAAAGGCCTTCCTCAATTCTCTCACCAAGGCCGTACCCGCCCAAACCACGCTGTTAACCGGATATCCACCGCTTGGAGTGGCTACGGATAGGATCGACACAGGAAAATCCCTCTCTCACAGCGGCACGTAACTGCCGCGGAAACTGGAGCGAAAGCATGTCTGAAGCAGTATCCACTGGCCGCAGTGTCCTCATTACTGGCGGAAACCGGGGCATCGGCCTCGCCATTGCGGAATCGTTCCTGGCAAACGGTGACAAAGTCGCAGTTACCTACCGCAGTGAATCAGAACTACCTGAGGGCATCCTGGGGGTAAAAGCGGACGTCACTGACGAGGCGTCGATCGATGCTGCGTTCAAGATCGTCGAAGAGGCGCACGGGCCGGTGGAAGTGCTGGTGGCCAACGCGGGCATCACCAAGGACACCCTCTTGCTGCGCATGAGCGAGGACGATTTCACATCCGTGGTGGACACCAACCTCACGGGCGCCTTCCGTGTCATTAAGCGGGCATCCAAGGGAATGATCCGCTTGCGAAAAGGACGTGTCGTCCTCATCTCCTCAGTGTCGGGTCTGTACGGCGCTCCGGGCCAGATCAACTATTCCGCGTCCAAGGCCGGAATGGTGGGGATCGCCCGTTCCTTGACCCGTGAACTTGGCAGCCGCGGCATCACTGCCAACGTTGTTGCCCCTGGCTTCATCAACACGGACATGACTGCAGAGTTGCCGGAGGACACGCAGAAGTCCTACCTGGCCAACGTTCCGGCGGGCCGCTTCGCGGAGGCTTCCGAAGTCGCAAACGTTGTGCGTTGGGTTGCCAGCGACGAAGCAGCGTACATCTCCGGTGCGGTTATCCCCGTGGATGGTGGCTTGGGAATGGGCCACTAGGAATTAGTCTGAACAGCAGTTTTTGTGCGGGCACGACAAAGAGTTTCCTGGCTGCCGCTGGCATGATGGAACCCGAGCCCACGGAATTTGGATGAAGTGAACAAAAGGAGCACGAATGGGAATGCTGGATAACAAGACCGCGATCGTTACGGGGTCTTCCCGCGGAATCGGCGCCGAAGTTGCCAAGATCCTCGCAGGTGAGGGTGCCGCCGTCGTGGTTAACTACCGTCAGAAGGCGCCCCGCGCCAATAAGGTAGTGGCCGGGATCCAGGCTGCCGGCGGCCGCGCAGCGGCTGTTGGCGCAGATCTCACCACCGATGAAGGCGTGCACGCGCTGGCAAGCACAGCCATGGAAGAATTTGGGTCGCTCGATGTCCTGGTGCTCAATGCCTCCGGCGGTATGGAATCAGGCATGGAAGAGGGGTACGCGCTTAAGCTGAACCGCGATGCCCAGATCAACATGCTCAACGCAGCGGTTCCCCTGATGCCCGAGGGCTCCCGGGTGGTTTTTGTTACCAGCCACCAAGCGCACTTCGTGGAGACCGTGCCCACCATGCCTGAGTACGAACCGGTGGCAAAGAGCAAGCGCGCCGGCGAGGACGCACTGCGTGCCCTCCTGCCGAACCTCGCGGAGAAGGGCATCTCCCTGGTGGTTGTATCTGGAGACATGATCGAAGGCACTGTCACAGCTACTTTGCTTGACCGCTCCAACCCGGGCGCCATCGAAGCCCGCCGCGCTGAAGCCGGGAAGCTCTACTCCGTAGAGGAATTTGCGGCAGAAGTAGCCAAGATGGTGACCGCTGACGTCGAATCCGGTCACACCGAATACGTGGGTGGCGCGGACTACTTCGAGAAGTCGTCAGAGTAGTCAGCAGACACCACAACAGCAACGGTCCGGGACATGCGTCCCGGACCGTTGCTGTTTAAAGGCGCAGGCACCGTTGAAAATGAAGATTTCAAAAATAATTTGAATTTCTGCGTCACGAAATCTGGTTTCTTGTTTCGAATATCTCACTTTGCATTAAGGATTCTCATCTGATTGACTCTCAAAGGCGCCTTCAACCTTGAGCATTTGCAAGCCCCAGTTGTTTGATGGGGGAGCCAACGCCACAACAGCCACCCCCAGCAGCATATGGGAACTGCCGTGGAGTCATAGGGACGGCCAATTTCCCCTTGCATTAGGAGCTTTCTTTGGACGTGTTATTGCACGCAGATGCTATTCATGCTTCATATGAGCATCGGCGGATCCTCAAAGGTGTCGCTCTTTCGGTTGGACGCGGCGAGATACTGGGATTAATTGGTACCAATGGTGCAGGAAAAACTACCTTGATGGGCGTACTGGCAGGTTCCCATCACCTTGACTCAGGACTCATGACGCTCGCGGGTGAGAAGTATGCACCGGAAACCATCGAGGAAGCGCAGGCTTGCGGCGTTGGTCTCATTCCCCAAAACTTCAGCATTGATCCCCAACTAACCATTGCGCGCGCCATTTTCCGCGGTACATTCCAAGCGGCCAAACCCCATGAGCAACTCCGGGACCAAGCAAGCAAATTGATCCGGGACATCGGCATCAGCTTGGATCCCGACGCCACGGTGGGAACGCTCATACGTGCCGAACAGGCCCTCGTGGAAGTGCTGAGAATGGTGGCCGAGGAAGCTCAGCTGGTGATCATGGACGAGGTAGCGGCTTCGCTGCCGGACCATGATGTTGCCGTGCTCCACCAGGTGTTGCGAATGCTGGTCAGGCAAGGCAGAGCGATCATCTACATCACTCATCGCCTGGACGAAGTCCGATCAATCGCACACCGCATTGCGGTGCTCCGGGAAGGCCGGGTGCACAAAATCCTGGAAGCCAGCCACACCGACGTCGACGAACTCGCCTTCCTTCTGCTGCAGCATGAGCTGGAAGGCAAAGCCCGGCCCGGGAACAGCATTGAGGGGGATGAGCTGATGAGGGTGATTGGCCTCTGCGTGGAGGAGCGGGTCCGGGACGTTACCTTCAACATGGCCAAGGGCGAGATCTTTGGGCTGGCAGGAACTCATCGATCCGGTGTCTACGAGTTGGTCGAAGCGCTGGCCGGAGCCCGCCCGTTCACCTCGGGTCACATCCTGCTCCATGGGCAAAAGGTCCAGATGGGTTCACTTGACGAGGCCCGACGCCTGAAGATTGGATACTTGTCCGATTCTGTGGATGACGGCAGCGCAGCTGGAAGCATAGTGGAGGGCCTGCAGGGCGGGGCTGGCGGGGGAGAGGCGAATCTGCGGGACGAGATTGTTCAGCTTCGTGGAGTTGCCGAGCTCATACGGCGAATGAGGATCAGCACCACTAACATCCACGGAGACATTGGAACCCTCTCCGGCGGCGACCGGCAGAAGGTACAACTCGCACGATGGATCACCTCGGACTGCGACCTCCTCATCCTCAGCCACCCAAGCCGCGGCATAGACATTGGCGCCAAGGAAGCCGTCTACCAGATGCTCAAAGAGCTCAGCCTCACGGGCGTGGGCATCATCCTTTTGTCATCTGACTTGTCCGAACTCATCAGCTGGTGCCACAGGGTGGGAGTGATGCGCGACGGAGAACTTGTCACCATCGAAGCAAACGCCAATACCAACGAGGACGTCCTGGTCCATCACATGTTGGGTGTGAAGTTCGAATCAAGCAGCAACGAGGCGCGCCGGGTAAGGACGTAATCAGGGTGTTGCTTCCACGAACAAAGGGGCAGTGGCGCATGATGCGCTACCGCCCCTTTGTATTCCGCGAAAAATCAGATGGTGATGTCCTTGGCAAGATTCTTTAGCTTGTGCCGGGCCAGAGCCAGATTGGCGTAGGTACGGTCAAGCACAAGGTAGACAAAAAGGCCCTTGGAGCCGCTCGAGTTCAGTACATTGATGAGGTGGTACTGGGTTCCCAAGGTGATGAGGATGTCCTCGATCTCGCTCTCGAGGCTCAAATCTGCCATGGTGCGCAGCTTTGCACTGACCACGTTTGAGTTCCCGGCAGCAGCAACGCCGAGGTCGAATCCCGGGCTGCCACCCTGCGCCAAGGCCATGCCGCTGGAGTAGTCAACCACGGCAGCACCGGTGGACCCCTCAATGGCCAGCAGTTGCTTGATGGCTTCATCCAATGTGCTCATTTCAGGCTGTTCCTGTTCTGTTATGTAATTGGCAAGAGCCGGAAAATTGGTAATTGCGTTTGCATCATGGACGCAATGATCAAGGTGGAGAATTTCATCGAAGGGAGATATACGCCCTTCGGATTCTTCTTGCTCATTGGCAGCAATGTGCAGCCCCTCGTCACGCTTCCACCATTTCCAGGTGCGCTCCGGTCGGCTCACTCACTGCCTCCGCACTTCGTCATACCGGCCTGCCGCTTTCTCTGCGGATTTATCGATGAGAGCCTTAACTTTACACAACTTTCAGTCGCAAAGGGATATCTTCGCAACTGCATGCTGCTTTATATTCGATTTTTAGGAGAGTGAAGTTTTTTATAAAAAGTTACTATTTTGGCGTCACGAAAACGGAGAAAGTGTTTCGGGAGGAGAGCATTCGACGCAGCGTAAGGTTTCGGAGGTCTCCGTGAACGCCAAAAGCACCGGAGTGAAACCACGCCGGTGCTTTTGGGGAAGATATAAAGGAGTGCTCAGGAGCCGAGCGATCCCGATTTCAGACGTTCGCTATGTGCCGCACGGCATCCAGATACGGCATGGTGATCACGGCATCCGCCACTGCGCGGACAGCAGGCTTGGCATTGAAGGCGACTCCGATTCCAGCCGCACCCAGCATGTCCAGGTCATTGGCTCCGTCACCCACGGCAATGGTGTGTTCAATGCCGATGCCCTCGGCAGCCGCCCATTCGCGCAAGTACTTCTCCTTGGCCGCCCGATCGATGACCGCGCCCAGCACCTTACCGGTCAACGCGCCGTCGAGGATCTCAAGCTCGTTGGCGATCCAGTAGTCCAAACCAAGCTCATCAGCTATGGGACCCAGAATTTGGTTGAATCCTCCGGACACAACGGCCACCACATGGCCTGCCTCCTTGAAGGCAGCAACGAGTTCCGCGGCACCAAGGCTGAGGCGCACCTCTTGACGAACAGAATCGACCACGGTGGCCGGCAGTCCGGCAAGAACCGCAACCCTGGCGTGGAGGCTCTGGGCAAAGTCCAGCTCACCGCGCATGGCAGCTTCTGTAACGGCAGCGACTTCTTCCCGCTTACCTGCGTACTCTGCCAGCAGTTCGATGACCTCTTGCTGAATCAGCGTGGAGTCCACATCCATGATGAGCAGCTTCCGTGATGCCTGACGCAGTCCCTCGGGAACAATCGCAGTGTCCACTCCGGCGACAGCCGTCTCAGCAATCTTGCGGCGGAGGACTGCCAGGTCCCCTGCAGTGGCCGGGCCCGACGTAACGCTCGCCGTAACTACGTCGAAGCGGTCATCCCCACCGTGTGATTCCGATGACACTTCGAGGCCGGCGTCAGCCAGTGCTCTTCGCACATGGTTGAGGGATTCGGAGGATATATTCACGCCGTAGCTGACTGCAGCCAAGTTCGAAGTCATGGCCTCAATCCTACTGAGAGTGCTGCAGGGGCCCGAATTCGTTTCGGCTGCTAAACGCGGAGAAACCCCGGTTATCAGTCATATGCATTTTTGTCCTAGTGTCTACTGCTATGAGTGATGTTCTGGAATTGGCTTCCGTCAGCGTTGTCCGAGGCAAAAAGACCCTGCTGAACAAGGTGGACTGGGAAGTCAATGAAGGCGAACGCTGGGTCATCCTGGGGCCGAACGGCGCCGGCAAGACGACCCTCCTCCAGATAGCTGCCGCCCGCTTGCACCCAAGCAGCGGCAAGGCAGGCATCCTCGACGAGACCTTGGGGCGCGTCGATGTGTTTGAACTCCGCCCCCGCATCGGACTCTCTTCGGCAGCGCTGGCCACCCAGATTCCCGAACACGAAAACGTCCTCAACGTGGTGGTCACTGCAGCCTATGGCGTCACCGGGCGCTGGCGCGAAGGCTATGAGCGTGACGATGAACGCCGCGCCTTCGCTTTGCTCAACGACTGGGGGATGGGTCCGCTCTTGAACCGGACCTTTGCCACCTTGTCCGAAGGTGAGCGCAAGCGCGTGCAGATTGCCCGCGCACTCATGACTGATCCCGAACTACTGCTGCTCGACGAGCCTGCAGCGGGGCTTGACCTTGGCGGACGCGAAGAGCTGGTCCACAAGCTGGGCGAACTTGCCAGCGACGAGGCGGCTCCGGCCATGGTCCTTGTGACCCATCACCTTGAGGAAGTACCGCCCGGATTCACCCACGCCATGCTGCTCCGCGAAGGCGGAGTGGTTGCCGCCGGTCCCATCAAGGAAGTACTCACCAACGAGCACCTGAGCGATACCTTCGGCCTGGCCTTGGACGTTTCCGAAAACGCCGGCCGTTACACCGCCACCGCCCGCCGCTAGAAGGGCAAGTAGTCAACTGTGGAAATCCTTAGCAGTATTCTGGTCTTTTTTGCGGGTTTATGGGCCGGCACCATCAACGCGGTGGTCGGCTCCGGCACGCTGGTGACCTTCCCCGTACTCATCGCTATTGGCGTGACGCCTGTTGTCGCCTCCATGAGCAATGCGATGGGCCTGGTGGCTGGCAACGCCGCGGGCGCATGGGGATACCGTCGCGAACTTGCCGGCCGTGGCAGGCAGCTGATGAAGCTGTTGCCGGCCTCTTTGCTGGGCGGTATCACCGGAGCCTGGCTGCTGTTGCACCTGCCGGAAAAGGTGTTCCACTATGTTGCCCCGGTACTGTTGGTGGTGGCCCTGCTAATGGTGGTCTTCCAGCCAAAACTTCAGGCATGGGTGCGCAGCCGGGAACAAAACCCTGAGCATGCCATCCGGGACCGAAGCCACGGCATCTTGCTGGTGGTCCTCGTGTACCTTGCCGGTGTCTATGGAGGCTACTTCGTCGCCGCCCAAGGCATCCTCCTGGTGGGCATCCTGGGGGTCTTCCTCTCCGGAACCATGCAAAACGCGAATGCCATGAAGAACATCCTGGTGCTTGGCGTCAACATGGTTGCCGCCGTTTCGTACCTGATTTTCGCCTTTGACCGCATCGAGTGGTTCTTTGTCCTCCTCATTGCCGTGAGCTCCACCATCGGTGGCCTCATTGGGTCGAAGGTAGGGCGAAAGCTTTCCCCGAAAGTCCTGCGGGCCGTCATTTTCGTACTCGGCATTGTGGCCCTTGGCTTCATGATCGCCAACCTGGTGAAATAGTCTCCCGGTGACCTTCCACTATCTTGAGTCCGCCAACGACCCCCGCGTGACGGATTACACCACGCTCACCGATGTACACCTCAGGAAACTGCGCGAGCCCAGGGAAGGCATGTACATCGCCGAATCTTCCAAAGTCCTCCGCAGGGCACTCGCTGCCGGACATAAGCCGCGCTCCTTTTTCCTGGCGGAGAAATGGCTGGAGGACCTCGACGACGTCTTCAAGGCCCACCCTGATGTCCCCGTCTTCATTGGCACAGCATCATTGCTGGAAGAGATCACCGGCTTCCACCTGCACCGGGGTGCCATGGCCGCCATGCACCGGCCGGCTCCTGTTCCTCTCACTGACCTTTTGGCCAACGCGCAGCGGATTGCGGTCCTTGAAGACATCGTGGACCACACCAATGTTGGAGCCATCTTCCGCTCTGCTGCGGCGCTCGGTGTTGACGCAGTCCTTGTCTCGCCCCGATGCGGAGACCCCCTTTACAGGCGCAGCGTCCGTGTCAGCATGGGGACGGTCTTCCAGGTTCCCTGGGCTCGGCTGGAGAATTGGCCTGGCGATCTCGCACGGCTGAAGGAACAAGACTTCACCGTGGTGGCCATGGAGCTGACCCAAGACGCCGTGGACCTGGACGATCTGGCAGCACGGAAGATCCCCAAAATGGCCCTTGTGCTTGGCACTGAGGGTGCAGGCATGAGCGAAGAGACGTTGGCCGCCGTCGACCTTGCCGTCAAGATACCCATGCGGGCCGGCGTTGATTCGCTCAACGTCGCGGCCGCCTCGGCAGTGGCCTTTTGGGAACTGCGTCCTCGCGATTGAGCGTAGTTCGTGCGAGCGGACCGTTTCCGCTATGATTGGTTGTTGGTCCGGCCGCTGAAATCTTCGCATTGCAGCAAAGGTCCACCTCCATTCATACCTGGCAGCTGGCAAAATCCAGTTGCGTGAACAAAAGGTCCCATTATGAAGTCTGATATCCACCCGAAGTACGAAGCTGTTGTCTTCAACGACCTGGCCTCCGGTACGCAGTTCCTGACCAAGTCCACCGTGTCTTCCTCGAAGACCATCGAGTGGGAAGACGGAAACACCTACCCGGTTATCGACGTCGAAATCTCTTCGGAGTCCCACCCGTTCTACACGGGCAAGCAGCGCATCATGGACTCCGCTGGCCGCGTCGAGCGCTTCAACGCTCGCTTCAAGGGCTTCGGCGGCAAGAAGTAATACTTCACCCCCAAGGCTTTCGAGGGCCCGCATTGCTGGATTTCCGGCAATGCGGGCTTTTGCGTTTTCCGGCAAGATGGAGTTCATGACTTCCCAGCCCACGCAAACACAAACTCACGACGACCAAACGCGCCTGCACGGAGAATATAAAGTCCCGGGCGGGAAACTTGTGGTGGTGGACTTGGAAGTGGTGGATGGACGGTTTGCCGACGTCTCCCTGAGCGGAGACTTCTTCCTGGAGCCCGACGAAGCCTTGCAAGAGATCAACCGGGCACTGACCGGGCTTCCAGAGAGCTCCACAGCGGCAGACATCGCCGCAGCCGTTTCCGCCGGTCTGCCCCAAGAAGCGGTGTTGTTCGGGTTCTCCACGGAAGCAGTGGCCGTGACAGTTCGTCGGGCACTGTCCAAAGCCACCGGTTGGACGGACCACCAATGGGAGGTCATCCCGCCCACAGTCCTGCCCACGCAGGTGAATGTGGCATTGGATGAGGTACTAACAGCAGAAGTGGGGGACGGCCGGCGCAATCCCACCCTGCGTTTCTGGGACTGGGAAGAGCCCTCAGTGGTCATAGGCAGCTTCCAGTCGGTTCGAAACGAAGTTGATCCCGACGGGGTCGCCCGGCACGGCATCACAGTGGTGCGTCGCGTGAGCGGCGGCGGCGCAATGTTCATGGAGGCCGGAAACTGCATTACCTACTCGCTCTACCTGCCGCAAACGCTGGTGGATGGGATCAGCTTCGCTGACTCCTACGCGTTCCTGGACGCATGGGTCATGGCCGCATTGGAAAAGCTGGGCATCAACGCCTTCTACGTCCCCCTCAACGACATCGCCACCGACCAAGGCAAGATCGGCGGGGCAGCACAAAAACGTCTTGCCAACGGCGGCATGCTTCATCACGTCACCATGAGCTACGACATCGACGCCGACAAGATGGTTGATGTGCTGCGCATCGGCAAGGAGAAACTCTCGGACAAGGGAACCCGGAGCGCAAAGAAACGCGTGGACCCGTTGCGTCGCCAGACGGGACTTGCACGGTCGGCGATCATCGAGGCCATGAAGGGTGTCTTCATGGAGCGCTACGGTGCAGTGGAATCACGGCTCACAGACGATGAACTCAACCAAGCTCGGAAGCGAGTGGAAGAAAAGTTCGGGACCGACGAATGGTTGCACCGGGTTCCCTGAGGACTTCCGAGTCAGCCCGCCGCTTGGGCAGTCAACGCCCGCAGCAGGTGGCTGCGCTGCTCGATGACGATCCGGCGAAGGGCTTGCGGAGCACCGGGGTGATCATGAAGCCAGCGATCCGCCCTTACCAGGACAGGGTGCTCAGCAGGCAGCATACCTTCGGGCAGGTTTTGCGCGCCCGGGAAGAGCCCGCGGACAATCCGTACCGCGATCTCGATGCTCCGTTCGGACCATACACGCTCAAGGCTCTCAAAGTATGGCTCGATGTAGCGCTCCAGAAGCTCGCCGGGGGCAAGAACGAATCCCGCTATGGTGGCGCTGAGGATCTCGTTGGAAAGACCGGCGGTGTTCACTGCCGCATCCCAGGCAGCCGCTTTGACGGAGGGATCGGGCCGCGCGGCCGAGGCCAAAGCATGGCCTTCCCGGCCTGATGCGGTGGTGTCCGCATCAAGTTCCCTATCCAGTTCAGCCAGGCTCGCCCGTCCGTGGGCAGCCAATGCCTGCCACAGGCTCCATCGGAGCTCAGCGTCGACGGTGAGACCTTCCACCACGGTGCTGCCGTCCAGTATTTCCCTCACCAGCCCAAGTTGGCTTTCTCCGTGCCTGGACACATCAGCCAGGGTCCTGGCCCAGGCAAGTTGCTGGTCCGAGCCTGGCTCAGCAGTGGTCAGTTCCTTGGCAACGGTTGCCAGGAAATCCTTACGCACACCCTCTCGCGTGGCAGCGGGAACATAGCGTTCGATCGCGCTGGCGGCGTTGCCCAGAATGTTGAGCAAGACGCCAATGCCCGTTTCCAACGGCCCGAAGCGCTCGACGGCGGACACGTAACGGTCCGCTGGCGAAACTCCATCCCTGGCCGAATCCCACAGTGCCGTCCAGCAGAGCGCGCGCGCCATGGGATCAGCTATTTTCCCCAGGGATGTCCGCACGGTGTTCTCAGATCCGGTGTCCAGACGAACTTTGACGTAGCTCAGGTCATCGTCATTGACCAGGAGCAGTGCGGGACGCTGCTTTCCGTTCAGTTCTCTCACCAGAGTGCTTGGGCCTGCGACGTCGACCTCGATGCTTTCGGTCCGTACCAGCGCGCCGGTGGAGTCCGGGTTATACAAACCCAGCCGCATACGGTGTGGACGGAGCTCCTGGTGGCCGGTGATGGGGTCGATCGCCTCTTGTTGCAGGGTGACCGCACCCATGACGCCGCCGTCCTCCACGATCTCCGCGGTGACGCTGGAGATGCCGGAGGTCTGCAGCCATTGGCGTGCCCACCCGGTCAAATCTCTTCCCGAAGCAGCGCTGAGGGCGTGGAGTAGATCCTGCAGCGACGTATTTCCAAATTCGTGGTCCCGGAAATACTGCCGTGACCCAGCAATGAAGGCATCGAAACCAACGTAAGCCACCAATTGCTTCAGGACGGAAGCGCCCTTGGCGTAGGTGATGCCGTCAAAGTTCTGCTTAGCGGCTTCAAGATCCGGGATGTCGGCGACGATGGGGTGCGTGGTGGGGAGCTGGTCCTGAACATAGGCCCATGCCTTGCGCTTGCTGGCGAAGGTGATCCAGGCAGTATCCCAATCCGTAGCGCGGTCTACGCCGAGGGTCCCCATGAAATCTGCGAACGACTCCTTGAGCCAGAGGTCATCCCACCAGTTCATGGTCACAAGGTCCCCGAACCACATATGGGCCATCTCGTGCATCAACGTGTTGGCGCGGGCCTGGTACTGGGCGTCTGTGGCCCGGGAGGCGTAGACGTACTTCTCGGTGCAGGTCACCAGACCGGGGTTTTCCATGGCTCCGAGGTTGTATTCGGGCACGAACGCCTGATCGTACTTACCCCAGGGGTAGGGATAGGCAAAGAGCTTGTTGAAGAAGGCCAGCCCGCTCTTGGTCAACTGGAACAGGCGCTCCGAATCGAAAGACTCGGACAACGAGGCCCGGCAGTAGAGTGCCAGCGGCACGTCAAGGCGGGTGCCGTCGTCGAGCGTTGCACACCAGTGATCCGTTGCCTTGAAGTAGGGGCCGGCAAGAACTGTGGTGATGTACGTGGACATGCGTTTGGTGGTGGCGAAGTCCCATTGCGCCGCCCGAGGATGGTCCGCTACCGGTGTGCGGGCCGCTTCCACTCCGTTGGACGCAACTTCCCATCCGGACGGGGCGATCACGTGGAAAGTAAATTCAGCTTTGAGGTCAGGCTGTTCGAAGTTGGCGAAGACGCGCCGGCTGTCTGCGGGTTCGTACTGGGTGTAGAGGTAGCACTGGCCGTCGGCAGGGTCCACGAAGCGGTGCATTCCCTCGCCTGAGCGGCTGTACAGCGCCGTTCCGCTAACCGTCACCGTGTTGCTGGCCTGGAGGCCTTCAAGGACGATCCTGTCCCTGTCAACCACTGAGGTGACGTCCAAGGCCCGGCCGTTCAGCATCACCGAATGCACGCCACCGCTGATGAAATCAAGGAAGGTGGCGGAGCCGGGTTCGGCTGAGAAGGTGATGGTGCTGGTACTCGGGTAACCGGCGACTGCGGGATCTTCCGCGTCGCGGACATCGAGGGTGACGTCGTAGCTGTGGGTGGTGATCAGGGCTGAACGGGAGGCGGCTTCATCGCGCGACAGGTTGTGATTCGACACACAGCTATCTAATCATGATCCACGCTGCGCCCAGGCCCAAGGTGGCGATGAGCAGCCACGAGCCCAGGGCCACCAGAACGGCACGCCCTCCCGTATGGATCAGCGTGCGTATCCGAACCGCCGAGCCCAGTCCGAACAGGGCAGTTGCCAAGAGAATGTCCTGGGCAGCGGCCGCGATCTCCAATCCGGCCTCCGGGACCAAACCCAGTGACCGCAGTGCCACCATCGCGAGGAATCCAACCACGAACAGGGGCACTATCGGCGGGAATCGCCCGTCGGCGTCGTCCGGGGCCGAGTCCCCGCCGTTGGTGCGATTCCTCACATGGACGATCCGTTGATGGACGCCGGCAGCAGCGGCAACCGGTGCCAGCAGGACCACACGCGTCAATTTCACGACGACGGCGATCGCCAGCGCTGATGCGCCTGCGGTTTGCGCCGTGGCCACCACCTGGCCTACGTCGTGCACGGAGGCGCCCGTCCATGCTCCGAACTGTTCGGGGCTGAGATTCAGGGGATGCATGAGCAGGGGTAAAACGCCGATGGCGAGGGTGCCGCAGAGGGTTACCAGTGCAACGGGCAGAACTGTGTCCTGATGTTTGATGCGGCGCACCGCTGCCATGGCGCCGATCGCGGAGGCCCCGCAGATGGAGAAACCTGTGGCAATGAGGAGGGCAGCTTCTCCGGGGAGGCGGAGAAGACGCGCCAAACCGTACGTTCCGGCGAAGCTGAGGAGCACCACTCCGGCTATCAGGAGCAGGGAGAGCCACCCCAGACCCAGGACGTCGGCGATGCTCACCTTCAGGCCCAGCAGGACAATTCCGGCGCGCATCAGATGCTTCCCGGCGAAGTCCAGGCCAGGCCGGGCGCGTCCTGCGGTCAGGCCAGCTGTGCCCGGTATATTTGCTGAGAGCAAGCCCAACGCCACCGCCAGTGTCATAGCCGGTACCGCCGGTACAAGGCTGTGGATGGCGAAGGCAAGGCCGGCAGCGGCAATGCTGAGGACCAACCCGGGCCCCAGCCGGAATAGCTGGGGCGCAAGACTGTTCAAGGGCATGCCTCAACCCTGCCGGATGGGGGCACGGAAGGCGAAACCGGGAGGACCCGGAAACGGCGACACAACCAGCGCGTAATGCGCTCGACTCAAAAAGGTGATTACCTGAATCCCATGTCTGACCTATTCCAGGATTACTCCGAGGCCGCTGCGCGCAGTGGTGCCTATGACGAGATGTTTGCCCAGGGCCATGTGGCCAGAAGATCCTACGGACAGGTTTCCGGGGCTCTCCGCGAGCTTTCCCTGGCGGATGTCACGGCCCGCGCCGACTCCATGGCACGCACGTTCCTGGACCGTGGTGTGACTTTCGACTATGCGGGGGAGGAGCGGCCTTTCCCCCTGGACATTGTTCCGCGCGTCATTCCCGCCGACGAATGGAACGTCCTGGAGCGTGGTGTCGCCCAGCGCGTCAAGGCCCTTGAGGCGTTCCTCAACGACGTTTATGGGCGCATGGCCGTAGTCACCGATGGCGTGATCCCGCGGCAACTGGTGACCACCAGTGCCCATTTCCACCGCGCGGTGCACGGGTTCGAGCCCTCCGGGGGTGTCCGGGTCCACGTTTCCGGCATTGACGTGGTTCGCGACGCCGCGGGAACCTTCCGTGTCCTTGAAGACAACGTGCGCGTCCCTTCGGGAGTGAGCTATGTGCTGGAAAATCGCCGGGCCATGGCCAAGGGCCTTCCCGAGGCTTTCGGCCAGCAGCACATCCGGCCGGTGGAAGAGTACCCCCGCAGGCTTCTCTCCGCCCTTCGGAAGACGGCACCGGCCGGCGTCGATGATCCCACTGTGGTTGTCCTGACCCCGGGCGTCTTCAACAGCGCCTACTTTGAGCACACCCTCCTTGCAGGACTGATGGGTGTGGAGCTTGTGGAAGGCCGCGACCTCATTTGCCGTGGCAACCGCGTCTATATGCGGACCACTGCCGGTGAACAGCGGGTTGATGTGATCTACAAACGCATCGATGACGACTTCCTGGACCCGCTGCAGTTCCGCTCGGATTCCATGCTCGGTTGCCCGGGACTCGTCAACGCCGCCCGGGCCGGGGGAGTGACCATTGCCAACGCGGTGGGCAACGGTGTAGCCGATGACAAGCTCGTGTACAGTTACGTCCCTGACCTGATCCGGTACTACCTTCACGAAGAGCCGATCATCGCCAACGTGGACACTTTCCGGCTTGAGGAAAAGGAAGCCAGGGAGCATGTTCTTGACCGCCTTGAGGAACTTGTGGTCAAACCCGTTGATGGTTCAGGAGGCAAGGGCCTGGTCATCGGTCCGGATGCCACGAAGGACGAGCTCGACGCCCTGCGTAAACGGGTCATCGCCGATCCCCGTGGGTGGATTGCCCAGCCCGTACTGCAACTCTCCACGGTCCCCACGCTCTCCGGCGACAAATTCGGCCCTCGTCACGTGGACCTGCGTCCCTTCGCAGTCAACGACGGCGACGACGTCTGGGTTCTGCCTGGAGGACTCACCCGCGTGGCGCTCAAGGAGGGCTCATTGATAGTGAACTCCAGCCAAGGCGGGGGTTCCAAGGACACTTGGGTTCTGGCTGACTCGCCTCAGCTGCCCGCGGAAGTCATCCCACGCCAATCCGTCACAGTCCGTGAGCAAGTCTCGGTGTGGCCGGTGGAAAGCAACTGGCGGGACCGCCAAACGGAGCAGCAGCAGTGACCGCGCTCCACCACCACTTGAACTTCGATCTGCACCACGCGAAGGAGGCAGTTCCATGCTGAGCCGCATTGCTGAGTCACTCTTCTGGATCGGACGCTACGTTGAGCGGGCCGATGGCACTTCAAGAATTCTGGATGTTCACCTTGAGCGCTTGAACCACTTGCCCCTTGAGGAACAGCGAAGCGTCGCGCGGGATCTCCTTGCCGTGATGGGCGCAAAGCCACAAGGTGAGGAGTTCGGCCTGCCTGAGCTCCTTCATGCACTTGCCTACGACAAACACAGCGCATCATCCATTGCTGGTTCCCTTGGTGCGGCCCGTGAAAATGCGCGCAGGGCCCGCGAGACTGTGTCCCAGTCTCTCTGGGAAAGCCTCAACACCACCTATTACGGCCTCAACCAGCACCGCAAGGACGTTGTTGGGACCTACCGGTTCTGCAACTGGGTTTTGGAACGCACCGCCATGGTCCGCGGCCTGGCGGACACCACAGTCAGCCATGACGAGAGCTGGTTGTTCATGGTGCTTGGCCGCTCGCTTGAGCGGGCCGACATGACCGCCCGCATGTTGTCCACGCGTGACGTTCAGTCCGCGGGAATGTCGTGGGTCAACATGCTTCGGTGTGCGGGTGCTTACGAGTCCTTCATCCGGACCAGACGCGCTGCCTTCGGCGACCAACACGCGGCGGAGTTCCTCCTTCTGGACCGTTTGTTCCCGCGGTCGATTGTCTATGCATTACGGGACGCCGATGAATGCCTCGCCAAACTGGATCCCTCGGCGCAGCGGGTGGGCTTCATTAACGACGCCCGGCGGATCGTGGGCCAGGCACGCACATTCCTGGAATTCCACCGCACGGACGATCTCATGTCCGAGCTGCCTGAGCACATGGAACGCGTGCAGAAGGCAGTGACCCAAGCGTCCGACGCCATTTCCCGTAAGTACTTCAATCAGGCTGACGAACATGCCTGGGTGGGAGAAGTTTCATGACCCGGCTGAGCATTGTTCACAAGACGGCGTACAAGTACAACCGCCGTGTGACCCTGTCCTACAACGAGGCGCGCATGACCCCCCTGACTGACGGTCAGCAGGTAGTCCTGGAAGCCTCCCTGAAAGTCTCACCCCATCAGGCCGCCGTCAGCACCTATCGTGATTATTGGGGCACGCGCGTCACCGCCTTCGATATGCAAATGCCGCACGAAAGCCTGGAAGTGCTCGCTACCGCCACTGTCGAAGTGCACCGGACGGAGCGGGTGGCAACCGAGGATGACATTGTGGGTTGGGACGTCATCGCCTCCGAGAAGATCCAGGACGAATTCAGCGATTGGCTGCCCCAGTCCAGGCTCAGTGGGCCTGGCGAGGAAGTGCTGGAGATTGTGCCCGATGTGGTCAAAGGCAAGAACCCGCACGAGGCAGCCCTCGCAGTCTTCGCCTGGATGGCAGGTGAGATGACCTATATGAAGGGCACCACCGGGGTCACCACCAACGCCGAACAAGCATGGTCCCAACGGCAGGGCGTGTGCCAGGACCTGGCACACCTTGCCATCGGTGCCCTGCGCTGTAGTGGTATCCCGGCACGCTATGTGTCCGGTTACATCCACCCCCGCTCCTCCGCTGACATTGGCGAGACCGTTGCCGGCCAGTCACATGCATGGCTGGAGTGGTGGGATGGGGAATGGCGCAGCTGGGACCCCACCAACCACAAGCCTGCGGGGGACTACCACGTGACAGTGGCCCGTGGCCGTGACTACCGGGATGTGCCCCCGCTCAAGGGCATCCTTTCCGGCGGGGGCGGTTCGGGCTTGTCGGTTTCGGTGGAAATCACCCGCCTCGCGTAACCTGCCGGAGCGTAGGAGTTTGTGTACAGATATGGCCCTTGAGAGAGACTATTAAGGGCCATATCTGTAGAAAATTTTCTCTCTACAACAATTTCCTCTACCAGGGGGAGGGCTTGTAGTCCTTGAGGAAGACGCCGTATTGGTCCTCACCCTTTTCCCCCATCACAATGGGGTCGTAAACGCGCGCAGCTCCATCCACAAGGTCCAACGGTGCATGGAAACCCTCTTCCATGAGCCGGACCTTCGTGTAGTGCGGCCGTTCATCGGTAATCCATCCTGTGTCCACCGCCGTCATCAGGATGCCGTCCGAATCCAGCATTTCCTGAGCGCTGGTACGTGTCATCATGTTCAACGCTGCCTTGGCCATGTTGGTGTGGGGGTGCCCCGGGCCTTTGTAGGCGCGGGAGAACTGCCCCTCCATGGCGGAGACGTTGACGATGTACTTCCTGTTGGCTGTGGACCGTTTCATGGCTTCCCGGAGACGGCTGACCAGCAGGAAGGGCGCGGTCACGTTGCACAATTGGACCTCAAGCATTTCCAGGGGATCCACCTCGTCCACCACTTGCGTCCAGCTGTTGATTGATGCCAGGTCCGGAACGAGGCCGCCGGCATCAATCGCTGTTCCCGACTCGATCCGTTCCATGGACGCCGATCCTGTGGACAGCGCCAGGGACGTAATTGCATCGCCGGCCAGAACGGGGTGTTCGGTGACACTGCTGGCAAGGGCCAGGGGGTGTTTGTCATGGGCATGCCCGAAAGTCACAAGTTCCGGACCACCGTTGGCTGCTTCAAGTGCTGCAGGCAAGGGTTCGTCTTCAGCATCGACCAATGGCTTATAGGCGTTGCCTGAGCGTCGCACCGTCTGTGCTGCGTTGTTGATGATGATATCCAACGGACCGGCTTCGCTGAGGGAGTCCGTCAAGGCCATCACTTGTGCCGGGTCACGGAGGTCGATTCCAACGATCCGCAGCCGGTGCAGCCACTCGCTGCTGTCTTCCATGGCGGCGAAGCGACGCGCAGCATCTTTAGGGAACCGGGTGGTGATGGTGGTGTGGGCGCCATCCCGTAGGAGGCGCAAAGCAATGTACATGCCGATTTTGGCGCGTCCACCGGTCAACAAAGCCCTGCGTCCGGTGAGGTCGGTCCGGGCATCACGCTTGCTATGGCTGAAGGATGCGCACTCCGGGCAGAGCTGGTGGTAAAAGGCGTCCACCTGGGTGTAGTGCTTTTTGCAGATGTAGCACGGACGGGAACGGATCAGGTGTCCCGCGATTTCTCCCGTGGCCGAGGGGGCCAGCTTGTTGCCGCGGGTTTCGTCGTCGATGCGGTCCGGAGCGGCTGTGGCAGTAAGGGCGATCACTGCACGGTCTGCCTCGGCAATGGAGTCACGCTTGGTGACCCGGCGGTGGCGTTTGACGGCCTTGAACATCTTGCCGGTGGCACGACGGACAGCAACATAGTCCGGGTGCTCTTCGTCATAGACGTGGATCGTGGTCAGAACCTTGAGGCAGGCCTGGATCTCTTCAGGCGTCAGATCGGTGGAGCTCATTGACCTGATTTTACAGCCTTGGGAGCCAGTGGCCTGCCTCGGGTTCTGTTCGCGCCGGGGACCGGCTAGATGCTAATGCGAGACACCCTGGGACGCGGCATCCGGTACGCGCGCCTGGATCCCTGCTGCCACCCTTTCGGCGGAGTCGCGGATATCGGGATCGTCATGCGTGGCCGCCTTGACGGCTTCCGGCAGACCACGGCGGTGCAGCGCGGACAAGGCGAGTTCTGCCTCCCCGGGCTCGGGGACGACCTGTCCCTTAGCCAGGACCGTGATGCCGGATTCCGTGACCTTGTATCCCCGGGCCTTATCCAGCGCGGGGTCCAAGCCAATGGCAGCTCCGGCGGGAACCTTGACGTTCTTGTCCAGGATGGCCCGCTTGATCACTGCCCCTTCACCTACACGCACCTTATCCATCAACACCGAGTCCTGGACCCTGCTGCCGGCGGCCACGTAGGCATCATTGGAAAGGACGGAGCCCTCCACGATGCCACCGGAAATCACCACGCCGCTGGCAACAATCGAATCCAGGGCGGTGCCCACCGTGTTGTTTTCCCCACGGACGAACTTCGCCGGGGGAGAGATGCTTTGGCGGGTGTAGATCGGCCACTCGGAGTTGTAGAGGTTGAAGACCGGCACCGGCGAAATGAGATCCATGTGGGCGTCGTAGAACGAGTCGATGGTACCGACGTCGCGCCAATACGTCCGGTCCCGATCCGTGGCGCCGGGAATGTCATTAAGGGTGAAGTCGTAAACTCCGGCTTCGCCCTGGTCCACGAAATACGGAATGATGTCTCCGCCCATATCGTGCTTGGTATCGAGTCTTTCCGCGTCCACGTGCAGGGCCTCGACCAAGGCATCGGCATTGAAGACATAGTTACCCATGGAGGCAAGGAATTGCGTGGGATCAGCTGCCAGTCCGGGGGTGCTGGCCGGCTTTTCCACGAAGGCGGCGATCTTCTGAGGATCGTTCTGATCCACCTCGATGACGCCAAACTGGTTGGCCATGTTAAGAGGCTGCCTCACTGCAGCAACTGTGGCTTTGGCTCCGCTGGCAATGTGCTGCTCCACCATTTGGGAGAAGTCCATGCGGTACACGTGGTCAGCGCCAACCACTACCACGATGTCCGGGGCGTCATCATGGATGAGGTTCAGCGATTGGTAAATAGCATTGGCACTGCCAAGGAACCAGCTTTTGCCCACGCGTTGCTGCGCGGGTACCGAGGCCACGTAGCGGCCCAGTTGCGTAGACATACGCCACGTTTCCGAGATATGCCGGTCGAGGCTGTGCGATTTGTACTGCGTCAGCACCACGATTTTCAAATATCCCGAATTAACGAGATTGGATAATGCAAAGTCAATCAGCCGGTAGCCGCCAGCGAACGGAACTGCGGGCTTGGCCCGGTCCGCCGTCAGCGGCATCAGTCGGTTGCCTTCTCCGCCTGCCAATACGATTGCCAGAACTTTCTTCAACGCCATGGTCACAGCTCCCCGTACGTCTTCGTATCCCCCAAAAGTCCGATTTTCCGGACTCTTTCACACTAGAACACATACGCCGGAACGACTACGTTGGTTAGCGTGCGAATAGACATTGTGACTAAAGAGTTCCCTCCGGAAATTTATGGCGGTGCCGGTGTCCACGTTGCCGAGCTCAGCCGGGTGCTGGCAAAGCACGTTGACCTTCACGTCCGGGCGTTCGGCGCGCCCCGTGATGCCGACTATCACGGAGCCACCGTGGCCTCATATGCCACGCCCGAGGACCTTAGCGACGCCAACGCTGCGATAGGTACCCTCGGGGTGGACCTGAGGATGGTCCCGGACATCGCAGGAGCGGACGTTGTGCACTCGCACACGTGGTATGCCAACATGGCCGGGCACCTCGCCTCGCTGCTGCATGGCATTCCACACGTGCTCAGCGCCCACAGCCTCGAGCCCCTGCGTCCATGGAAGGCCGAACAGTTGGGCGGCGGCTACGCGCTATCTTCCTGGGTTGAGAAGACCGCCTATGAGGCAGCAGCGGCGATCATTGCCGTTTCCGATGGCATGCGACAGGACATCCTCCGCAGCTATCCCAACGTGGACCCGGCCAAGGTTCGTGTGGTCCATAACGGCATCGATGTTTCCCTCTGGGAACGTGACGAAGAGAACGATGCCATCCGTGCGCTGGGCATCGACCCCGCCAAGCCCAGCGTGGTCTTCGTAGGACGCAATACCCGCCAGAAAGGCGTTCCGTACCTACTCCGCGCTGCTTCCAGCTTGCCCGAGAACGTCCAATTGGTCCTTTGTCTGGGAGCCGCAGACACTCCCGAGCTCGCCGCCGAAACGGCCCGCCTCATTGAAGAACTTCAGTCCAAACGCGAAGGCGTCATCCTTATTGAGAGGATGTTGCCCCGGAAGGAGCTGATCCAGGTTCTCAGCCATGCCACGGCGTTCGCTTGCCCTTCGATCTACGAGCCGCTGGGGATTGTGAACCTTGAGGCCATGGCCTGTGGTGCCGCTGTTGTGGCAAGTTCTACAGGTGGCATTCCCGAGGTGGTCCAGCACGGTGAAACAGGACTCCTTGTTGAACTCGAACAGGTCACCGACGGCACCGGCACACCGCTGGATCCGGAAAAGTTCGTCAGCGACTTCGCTGCGGCCTTGAACGAGGTAGTTGCCGATCCCGCCCGCGCCCGCCAGATGGGCATCGCCGGGCGACGCCGGGCAGAGGAGCATTTCTCCTGGGAGTCCATCACGGAAACAACCCTTGAGGTCTACCGCTCGGTTTTGAGCTAGCCAACGCACGACGGCGCCGCCCCCTTAGGTGGGGACGGCGCCGTCGAGCTTTGTTAGCGGGCCTTGGAGGCCTTCAGTGCCAGCAGTGCCTTCTCATCCGCCGGTGCGCTGCCGCTGGCCCGAAGCTGGCGGAAATGTTCCCGCGCTTCATCCTGGCGGGTGGCCTCGGCCCCGGTGGCAATGGAGGCGCGAAGGTGCTCCGGGCCGTAGCCGAAAGCATCGACGAGATCCACTGCATGCGGGCGGATCTTCACCAGCAGGCGGTTGATGTACGTACCAACCGTGCGGCCGCGCTGCATGGACAACCTCCCGTTCATGAGGTACCAAGAGAGGTGCTTTTCAATCAGGGAAAGTCCGAACAGGTCTCGAAGCCAGGTAAGGACTTGTTTGGTTCCCTGGTCCTTTAACTGCGAAAGTGCCTCAGTGAAAGCCTCCCACTGCAGAAGTTCGGCATGCGCCTGGGCTGCCTCGATGAGTTCGTGTTGGTGCTGGTTGAATAGTGCGGCGGCTTGGTGCTGGGGAAGTTTGTTGGCTCCCTTCAGCGCTGCACCTACCTCGGCAACCATGGACTGAACCCGGTCCGCCAAGAGGGTTCGTTGGCCTTCTTCATCCCGCAATGCCAAGGCTGCTTTTTGAACCGAACCGGTGTCGGCCACGAACTGGGCCACCTGCCGCAGGCCCGTCCGGTGCAACGCCACACCGGCCGCCTGGTCCACCACGTAGCGGGCCAGAACACCAAAGTCGGCACTTCGGAATTCCTTGGCGTAGTCCGCCAGCAGCCTCTTGGCCACCAACTGCAGCAGTACGGTGTTGTCGCCCTCGAAGGTTACATAGACATCCAGGTCTGCGCGCAAGGAAGCAAACCGGTTCTCGATCAGGAACCCGGCTCCACCACAGGCTTCGCGGCACTCCTGCAAAGTGTCCAGGGCATGCCAGGTGCTGAGCGGCTTGAGGGCGGCAGCGAGGGTTTCCAGGTCCTGCCGATCGGCATCGGTGTCGTGCGCGCCGGAGAACACGTCGTCGAACTTTTGCAGTAGCTGTTCGTGCGCGAAGCTGGCAGCGTAGGTGGTGGCCAATCGCGTGAACAGACGGCGCTGATGCCGCTGATAGTCCAAGAGAACTTCTTCATCGGTGCTGGAAGAAGCGTTGAATTGGCGGCGTTCGGTGGCGTACTGGATGGCTGTCTTCAGCGCCACCTTGCTGGCGGCCACTGCAGCGCCATCGAGGGAAACGCGGCCTTGGACGAGCGTCCCAAGCATGGTGAAGAAGCGGCGTCCGGGGCTTTCAATCGTGGATGAATAACTGCCGTCCACAGCCACGTCCCCATAGCGGTTCAACAGGTTCGTCCTGGGTATGCGGACATCGGTGAAGTGCAGGCGTCCGTTGTCGATTCCGTTCAGTCCGCCCTTGATACCGTCGTCTTCGCCTCCGATGCCCGGAAGGAACTCCTTGGTTGCGGGATCGCGGAGTTCCACATAAAAAGCGTGGACCCCGTGATTGACGTTCTTGGTAATCAGCTGGGCAAACACCACCGCGGCCAAACCGTCGTTGGCCGCATTGCCGATGTAGTCCTTCCACGCCGCACGGAAAGGAGTGTTGATGACGAATTCCTGGCTGGCGTCGTCGTACGTCGCTGTTGTGGCAATGCTGGCAACATCGGAGCCATGACCGGTCTCGGTCATGGCAAAACAACCGGGAATGTCCAGGCTCATGATGCCCGGGAGCCACTTGTCCTGGTGTTCTGCCGTGCCCAGGTGCATCACGGCCGAACCAAAAAGTCCCCACTGAACGCCGGCTTTGATTTGGAGGGACGGATCGGCGGTGACAATTTCTTCGAAACCGGCAATGTTGCCGCCGTGATCATCAGAGCCGCCCAGCCGGGTAGGGAATGCCCGATGGACAGTGTTGTTGTCAACCAGGAATTTCAATTGTTCAAACACACGGGCGCGGTGTTCGGTGTGGGACAGGCCTTCGATTTTCTGCACCACCGGGTTCCCTGCGACCTTGCGGGCCTCGTGGCGGATATGCGCCCATTTTCCCAGGAGCTGTTCTCCGAGGGCGGCAACATCCACCACTGGGGCCGCTCCGGTGGCGGCATCAAGGTCGGAGGATTGCTGGCCGGATGAGGCCTTGTCCACTACTTCAGTCATGTTGCTTCCTTCTTTGGTTCCTACAACTGATGAGTCATTGTTGGTCTGAGGTGGTGCTTTTCAATGCGGGGGCTATGCCGAGGCATAGCCAGTCAGTGATCTGCCCGGCCATGGTTGCCTGATCAGGTTTCGTGCTGCCGGGCGGACTTCCCAGCCACATTTCGCCGGCATTTCTGACGAGGCCGATCGCGGCTGTGGGCCAGTAAACGATGACCGCTTCTTTCTCTTCGCCGAGGTACTCCCTCATAGGAGTGGCAATCATCTCCGTGATTTGTTCGAAGAAGTTACCCAGGGCGCCCGAAGCGGCGATTGCGTCCTGAGCTGAAGCCTCCCCGGGGCTGAGCCGGGTAATGAAGGCGTACACGTTGGGACTGGACTCGGCCATCTGTAAATAGGCAGAGACCATGGCGAACAGTCCTTCGCGGGGTGTATGCGCCAATTGCGCCGCCTCCTGCATGCGTCGCTGCATTTGGCCAAGAACTACTTCACCCATGGCCTGCTGAAGCCCTGCCTTGTCCCCGAAGTAGCGGTAGAAAACCGATTTTGAGGTCCCGGCCGCTCCGGCGATGTCCTCCATGGAGGCATCGCTTCCGAGCCTGTGGACGGCCTTTCGCGCGGTCTTTATGAGTTCGCGCCGGCGTTCTTCGCGGTGGGACTGCCAACGTGCCGCACGTCCGTCCACTGCGGCGTCCGCCTCCACTGCACCGGGCTGGTCAACAGCAGGCGGCAGGGAGGTTGCAGCATGGGGGGATTCTTTGTGGCGACTGTTCACGATACCCAGCGTATCAGGTACGCTGGGTATCAGTAACTGGCATTGATCGAAGGAGACAAGCATGGCTGCAGCAGACGTGACAACGGACGGAACCCTGGATCCGGCAACCACGCCCCACACGATCCGGCAGGCGGTGATTGTGGGAGGCAACCGCATCCCGTTCGCCCGCACCGGTGGCGCGTACGTGAAGTCCTCCAATCAGGACATGCTCACGGCTGCACTGGACGGACTCATTGCCAGGTTTGGACTTCAAGACGAACGGATAGGTGAGGTTGCGGCCGGCGCAGTCCTCAAACACTCCCGGGACTTCAACCTCACAAGGGAAGCCGTCCTTGGATCTGCATTGTCGCCCGAAACTCCTGCCTATGACCTCCAGCAGGCTTGTGCAACAGGCTTGGAAACGGTCCTTGGACTGTCCAACAAGATCAAACTGGGACAGATCGACTCCGGAATCGCCGGCGGAGTGGACTCTGCCTCGGATGCACCGATCGCCGTCAGCGAGGGACTGCGGGAAATCCTGTTGGACCTTAACCGGGCAAAGACTGCCGTGCAGAAAATGAAGATCCTGGGCCGGATCCGGCCCAAGGATCTGGCGCCCGATGCCCCGAACACGGGAGAACCCCGGACCGGATTGTCCATGGGTGAGCACCAAGCCCTCACAACGGCACAGTGGAAAATCTCCCGGGAAGCCCAGGACGAACTTGCCTACAACAGTCACCGCAACCTTGCCGCCGCTTATGAACGCGGCTTCTTTGATGACCTCCTCACCCCGTATCGCGGCCTGAACCGTGATTCAAACCTTCGCGCAGACACCTCGCTGGACAAGCTGGCCACTCTCAAGCCGGTATTCGGCAAGTCCCTCGGCTCCGAGGCGACCATGACGGCCGGCAATTCCACACCGCTCACAGACGGAGCCTCCACTGTCCTGCTGGGTACCCCGGAATGGGCCGACGCGCATGGCCTGCCCAAGCTCGCAACAGTCCTGGACGGCGAGGCAGCCGCCGTCGACTTCGTGCATGGCAAGGACGGACTCCTCATGGCGCCGGTCTTCGCCGTACCCCGCCTCCTGGCGCGCCACGGACTAACTTTCGAGGACATCGACTTTTTCGAAATCCACGAGGCATTCGCCGGAACGGTGCTCAGCACCCTGGCCGCATGGGAGGACGAAGATTTTGGCCGGACCCGTCTGGGGCTCCAGGGAGCTCTCGGCAAGGTGGACCGTGCCAAGCTCAACGTCAATGGGTCCTCGCTGGCAGCAGGCCACCCCTTCGCCGCAACAGGTGGCAGGGTCGTGGCGTCACTTGCGAAGATGCTCCATGAGAAGGGCACCGTTGATGGCCGTCCCGCCCGTGGCTTGATTTCCGTGTGCGCGGCCGGCGGCCAAGGCGTCGTCGCGATCCTGGAAGCAGCGTAGGGGGGAACACCATGACCGATAAGTACACACAGCTTGTCAGCCAGGGCTTGGGAAAGGACGTAGCCAAGAGGCTCGGCCTGCCCCAGCCGGTGGTACTTCGACGCCACCAACCCGGCGCACCCCTGGTGACCGGGCCTGTACTGGTCAGCGGCGACAGCGCAGGAGCCGATGACCTCGCCACCACCATGCTGGGGTGGGGATTGGACGTCCGGCGGAACGCCCTGCCCAAGGAAAAGCTCGGCGCAATTATCCTGGTCCTTGATGCAGTCCAGCACCCCGAGGACTTGGGCAAACCAGTCCTTACCGCAGGTGCATCGTTGCGGGACCTTTCACCCAGCGGCCGCGTGGTCACCATCTCAAGGACATCGCAGTCCGCCCAGACTCCGGCTTCGGCGGCTGCCAGGCAAGGCATTGATGGCCTGTTGCGCTCCATGGCCAAGGAGCTGCGCGCGGGCGCCACGGCCAACGGCATTCTCCTGGAGGAGCACCTGTCCACAACCAGCCCCTCAGCCTTGGGCGCCCTCCGCTTCTTCCTTTCGGGACGATCCGCCTATGTGGACGGACAATTCCTCACGGTGCACTCAACATCGGGAAGATTACCGAGCGACGCCGACAAGCCGCTGGCGGGCAAGGTGGCCGTTGTTACCGGGGCAGCACGTGGGATCGGGGCGGCGATCGCCAGGACGCTGCATCGCGACGGAGCCACGGTTGTTGCGGTGGACATCCCGGCCGCCGGTGATTACCTTGCTGCTGTGGCAAATGACATTCACGGGACGTCATTGCAGCTTGATATCACCCGGGAGGATGCCGGACACCGAATCATTGAGCACGCAGTGGAACGCCACGGCCGGCTGGACATCGTGGTTCACAATGCGGGCATTACCCGCGACAGGCTCCTAGCCAACATGGACGAGAGCCGCTGGCAGTCTGTGATAGCGGTCAATATCGCGGCTCAATTGCGCATCAACGACGCCCTTCTGGCCTCGGAACATTTCAAGGAATCACCCCGCATCGTTTCAGTTGCCTCCACCAGCGGGATCGCAGGAAACAGGGGACAGACCAACTACGGTGCATCCAAAGGCGGCGTCATAGGCATGGTGAGGTCCACGGCGCACGTGATGGAACCCTTCGGCGGAACCATCAACGCCGTGGCCCCTGGTTTCATCGAGACTGAAATGACTGCCAGGATGCCGTTCGCCATCAGGGAGGCGGCGCGAAGGCTCAACTCCCTCAAACAGGGTGGCCAGCCACAGGACGTTGCCGAAGCAATTGCTTTCCTGGCGAGCGACGCGGCAGGCGGAATCTCCGGCGAAGTACTGCGCGTCTGCGGACAACAACTGGTGGGAGCATGAACCAGCAGCAGCCCGTTGTCCTTGGCGAGCTTCCCTCGCTCTCCAAGCTGTATGTCAATGCAGCAGCCACGGCAGCCCGTCGTCGGGTCCTTGGACCATCCACCGGCCAAAAGCGGCTTCCAGACGCCAGCCACGAGGTCAGGGGAGTAAGGGCCGACGTCCACAACCTCACCGCCTACCAGCACTTGGTGGGGGAGACAGCCAGCGATACCCTCCCGGCCGGCTACGTGCATGCCTTGGCATTCCCTGTATCCATGAGCGTCATGAACAGGGACGACTTTCCATTGCCGCTTCTGGGCATGATCCACCTGAAAAACCGCATCGAGCAAGCGACCCCCATCCAATTCGCCCAAGACCTGGACATTCGATCCTGGGCAGAGAACCTCAGCGGGCACAGAGCCGGAACCCAAGTGGACATGGTGTCCGAAGTCCGTGCCGGTTCCAGCGAGGAAATCCTGTGGAGGGGAGTCTCAACATACCTGGCCAAAGGTGTCTTCCTGCCTGGTATCGATAAACCGGGCAGCCCCAACGGATCACCGGATGCGAAAGGATTTGTTCCGCCGCACCCCACCGCACTCTGGCAACTGTCCTTGGACACCGGCAGGAACTACGCAGCAGTGTCGGGGGACTTCAATCCGATCCATTTGAGCATTTTGTCCGCAAAGGCCCTTGGTCTACGGGGATCAATCGCCCACGGCATGTACCTGGCCTCGCGCGCGCTGGCCGATGTGGGGGCCGTCAAGGCGGATTCGTTTGCTTGGGATGTCACTTTCGAAGCTCCGGTGTTTCTTCCGGCCCGGGTTGCCTTGGACATCAGTACGTCCCAGAGCAAGGCCGGCACCTGGGAACGCTCGGAGTACGTGGCATGGAATCCGCGCAGCGGCAGACGGCATTTCACCGGAAGTGTTACAGCATTGAACTAGAGCTGATAAGTAAGAACTGGACATGACATGGCGGCGTCCACCACACGGTGGTCGCCGCCATTGATCTCCCAGGGCTCTCAGCGGGTCTGGAAAGACAAGGTAGGCAGTAAACCAAACAGAATAGGTAATAAACAAAGCAAGGCCCGAAATCCATAGGATTCCGGGCCTTGCAGTGGTGCGCGGAGGGGGACTTGAACCCCCACCCCCTTTCGAGGACTAGCACCTCAAGCTAGCGCGTCTGCCATTCCGCCACCCGCGCAGGTGGTATTCAGAGTTCACAATGCACCTTGCGGTGCTTCATTTTCCTCCGAAGCAGCGAGAAAAACTCTAACACGGTTTCATGGTGCTGAAAAATCGGCCCCGGCCCGCAAACATCAGACACCGGCTGCGTGCCTTGGCGCGTCGCAGAATTCGAACGACTTCAACCACCCATGGGTAGGCTGAGAACACAAGGGACATCAGATGCAGCGGATACCGCCGCCCTGGTCAGCCCGGACCTGCCGCCCAGCCACGCAAGGAGAGTTTCCATGTCTGTCATTCGCCCCGAAGACGAAGTCGTCCGGATCTGCCAGGAGCTCATCCGGATCGACTCCTCCAACTTTGGCGACGACAGCGGTCCGGGGGAGCGGGCAGCGGCCGAGTACACGGCGGGGTTGATCACCGAGGTGGGCCTTGAGGCTGAAATTTTCGAGTCCGCACCGGGCCGGGCCAATGTGGTGACCCGCATGGCCGGCGAAGACCCCTCGGCAGACGCTTTGGTGGTGCACGGACACCTTGACGTTGTTCCCGCGCTCAAGGATCAGTGGAGCGTGGATCCGTTCAGCGGAGAATTGAAAGACGGACTGGTGTGGGGCCGTGGCGCGGTGGACATGAAGGACATGGACGCCATGATCCTTTCGGTCATGCGCAACTTCGCACGGACCGGGCGCAAGCCCAAGCGCGACATCATCTTCGCCTTCTTCGCCGACGAAGAAGCGGGCGGAACTTACGGCGCGCGGTACGCAGTTGAGCACCGACGTGAACTTTTCGACGGCGCCACCGAGGCGATCTCGGAAGTGGGCGGTTTCTCGGCCACCATCGGCGGACAACGCACCTACTTACTGCAGACCGCGGAGAAGGGCTTGTCCTGGTTGCGGTTGCTGGCCCACGGCCGTGCGGGCCATGGGTCCCAGATCAACACGGACAACGCTGTCACCCGCTTGGCCGCAGCCGTCACAAGGATTGGTGAGTACAAGTGGCCCGTTGAACTGACCCCCACCACCAGGCAGTTCCTGGACGGTGTCACTGAACTGACCGGCGTCGAATTCGACCCCGACAACCCGGACATTTTGTTGAAGGAGCTCGGTACGGTGGCCAGGTTTGTGGGCGCCACGCTGCAGAACACCTCCAACCCCACGTTCCTGCGCTCGGGGTACAAGCACAACGTCATCCCGGAATCGGCCGAGGCGTTCGTTGACTGCCGCACCCTTCCGGGCCAGCAAGAGCTGGTGTTTGAAACCATCAAGGAACTTGCCGGAGACGGCATCGAGATCAGCTATGTCAACAAGGATGTCTCCTTGGAGGTGCCTTTTGCCGGGAACCTGGTGGACTCAATGATCGATGCTTTGCATTCCGAAGACCCGGGCGCCAAAGTCCTTCCCTACACACTCTCGGGGGGAACGGACAATAAGTCATTGAGCAAGATCGGGATCACAGGCTACGGTTTTGCTCCTCTCATGCTCCCGGATGAGCTCGACTTCACGGGAATGTTCCACGGCGTTGACGAGCGCGTTCCGACAGAATCGCTCCAGTTCGGCGCGCGCGTCCTCAATACACTGCTGAGCAACTACTAAGTCCAGCATCCACGCCCACCTCATCAGCACAAGGAATGACCGCCATGAGCCCAGAAGAGATCCTTCCCGACGAACTGCTTGAGCGCCTCCGCGGCCGCGCCGCCGGATACGACCAAAACAACCTGTTCTTCCACGAAGACCTCGAGGAACTGGCTGCCGCCGGTTATCTGAAGCTGTTCGTGCCAGAGTCCGACGGCGGTTTTGGGCTTGGGCTCCAAGCGGTGGCTGCCTTGCAGCAACGTCTCGCCACGGCAGCGCCCGCCACAGCGTTGGCGGTCAATATGCACCTGGTCTGGACCGGCGTCGCGCAGGTCATGTCCGCTCGGGGGGACACCTCACTTGATTTCGTGCTGAAGGAAGCCGGGCAGGGTGAGGTTTTTGCCTTCGGCATTTCCGAGGCCGGCAATGATTCCATGCTGTTTGATTCCGGCACCGTGGCCGAGCCCCTGCCGGACGGCAGCTACCGGTTCACAGGCCGGAAGATCTTCACCAGCCTTTCCCGGGGTTGGACTCGTCTTGGAACGTTCGGAAAGGATGCCAACGCCCGCGATGGCGAGGGTGAGCTGGTCTTCGGTTTCCTCCGGCGCGACGAGCCGGGCCACGAGACACTGAGTGATTGGGACACCTTGGGCATGCGTGCCAGTGCCTCGAACACCACGCTTCTCCACGGGGCTGTGATTCCTGCCGAGCGAATCTTCCGCAAACTTCCCTTGGGGCCCGGTAAGGACCTCCTGTTCTTTGCCATCTTCGCCTGCTTCGAAACGTTGCTCGCTGCCGTTTACACCGGCGTTGCCGAGCGTGCTTTTACCTTGGGAGTGGCCAACGTCAAGCGCAGGGTCTCAGCCAAGCACGGTGGCCGGAGTTACGCCCAGGACCCCGATATCCGCTGGAAAGTTGCTGATGCAGCCTTAGCCATGGATGGAATCGCACCCCAGATCTCCTCCCTGGCACGGGACGTGGATCTCCTGGTGGATCACGGAGCCCAGTGGTTCCCTAAACTCGTGGGGCTCAAGTCCCGGGCCACGGAGAACGCCCGCCACGTAGTGGACTTGGCAATCCGGGTCACAGGAGGGTCCAGCTACTTCCGCGGTTCGGAAATGGAGCGGTTGTACAGGGATGTCCTGGCGGGGATCTTCCACCCCTCCAACGATGAGTCTGCCCACAACACTGTGGCGAACGCCTGGTTGGGCCCGCTGGAAAACTAACCGCCGTAGACCGGGCAGTGGTAGGAACTGATTTAGACCGTGCGTTGGACGGAGTAGACCTTGCGACGCAGCCAGAAGCGTCGGCCACCCCCGAGGTACAGGACGCTTCGCTCAAGTTCCCACTTGCCGTATTCGGAATGTTCGGCGAGTCGTCGCCGGGCTTCCGGCAGCGAGTCGTCAGGTCCTACCGTCAGAACGAGGTATTCGTACTGACGTGCGTAGTCTCGTTGGCGCTCAACTGAGCTGCCCGGAAATTGTTCTCTCATCCCTCTCCATTTTCGTCTTTTTCCGGCTAACGTGAAGTCATGAGCATCGATCCGCGTGTCGCGCTTCAATCACTGACCGCCGCCCTTGAAGAACATCTGGCCGCTGCATCGGCTCGGCGGGGTGAAGGTGACCCCAACGTCGAGGCGGCTTTTTTCGCCGTCGCGGATGCCTTCGAAGTTTACGAAGATGCACTGTACGAGGCTTACTCCGAGGTTACTCCGCTCCAAGTCTTTGATGATGAGGATGACGAAGACGATGAGGTACTGGACGAGGACATGGAGATCGTGGAGGACTGAAAACCCTAAAAAACCGGCCACCGTGGTGGCCGGTTTTTTGTGCCCTCTTTGAGGATCCGGCTTAACGGGGCCCGCGCCGTTTCTTCCCGGATTTCCGCCGTTTTGCCTCTACTCCGACCACGCGAAAACACGTAGTCCCGGCTATGCCGGGTAGGTACTTGCACGTAGGCCCGCCGGGCAATCCCGCACAAACTTGAGTACCGACTACTGGTGCGTCACCACAGAGCCGCCGCTTCACTGATGAGTAGGCAATGGCAGGTCTGCAAAGAAGGCTGACATGGTGAATTTTCCAGTCTTGCGTACAGGTAAGGCGGCGGCACCCCACGGTGTTGAACGTGCCTCAGCGCATTCAGTCTTCCCCGCACAAGCTGCCGGCGCCGAGGTCAATCCGCCGGCGTCTCCCTGGATTGACAGGTCCGTTGCTGCACAACGGTCCGACAAGGCGGGACTGGCGGCACCGCGGTCCGAGGTCACCCTGGGCTTCGTGCCGTCAGTCACCCGCACAGCACCACCGAGCGTCCCCGCCCGCCGCGGCCGCTCGGATTGGACGCACACCCTGACCAACAGCCTCCGCATCACCGATACTGCCTTGGTGTCCGCTGCGGTCTTCGCCGGCTTTGCCTTCAACACCGACGGGCTGTCACTGACCGCTGAAGGTTCGGGTCACACACGTCATTTGGCGATTGCACTCATCCTTGGATTCCTGTGGTTGGGGTCCTTGGAGGTTTACCGCACCCGTGATCCCAAAGTCCTCGGGGTGGGGCCCGAAGAATACAAACGTGTGCTGTCAGCGAGTTTCCGTGTGTTTGGTTTCCTGGGCATCGTGGCCGTGGTTTTCCGACTCGAAGCCGTCAGTTCATTCGTGCTCGTCTCCTTGCCCTTGGGGCTGTTAGCCCTTACGGGCAGCCGGTGGAGTTTCCGCCGATGGCTGAGCCGCGAAAAGTCCCGGGGCCGCTGCCTATCCCGCGCAATCGTGGTGGGCGAACCGCAGGACGTCAGGTATGTCATCAAACAGATCAACAGGAAGTCCGGTACCGCCTACGACATCCTTGGCGCATGCCTTCCCGGCGCCCGGCGCGGCGCGGTCCTGAAAGTGGACCATCTCCGTGTACCTGTCTTGTCATCGATTTACGGCATCACGGACACTGTGCGGCAAACAGGTGCCAACGCGGTCATTGTGGCCGGCCCTGTTCCAGGGGGCAACCAGTTCATCCAGGAACTTGGATGGCGGTTGGAGGAAAATGCGGCAGAACTTGTCCTGGCCGCCGCCCTGACCAACGTTGCCGGCCCGCGAATCCACTGGAGGCCGGTGGAAGGCCTGCCACTGATGCATGTGGACATCCCGCACTACTCCGGGGGTAAGCACACTCTCAAGCGGTTGATGGATATCACTGTCTCAGCGGCGGCATTGCTGGTCCTCTCGCCCATCCTCCTGCTCCTTTCGGCCATAGTTCACCACGACAGCCCCGGACCTGTGCTTTTCCGCCAAGAGCGGGTGGGGCGCAGAGGGACGACATTCCGCATGTTGAAGTTCCGGTCCATGGTGGTTGACGCAGAATCGCGTCTGGAGGAGCTCAACACCCAGGATGAAGGCGCGGGCGTCCTGTTTAAGATCCGCGGGGATCCACGCATCACGCGCTGCGGCCGGTGGATGCGGAAGTACTCCCTGGATGAATTGCCCCAGTTCTGGAATGTCCTGGTGGGTGACATGAGCTTGGTGGGCCCCAGGCCTCCACTGGCCCGGGAAGTGAACGGATACGAACGCCACACGCATCGTCGCCTCCTGATCAAACCCGGCATCACGGGCTTGTGGCAGATCAACGGGCGCTCAGACCTCCCCTGGGACGAAGCAGTGCGGCTGGACCTGTACTACGTGGAGAACTGGTCCATAGCCGGTGACCTGATGATCATGTGGCGAACCTTCAGGGCAATGATCCAAACAACCGGAGCCTACTAGTCAAGAACTGCAACAAACCTAGCCAATCGCACCCTCAAGACAGAAGCAGAGTGGGAAATGACCATACGCACCATTCCTTCAGGACAACTGAACGGCCACGGACGCAAGTCCAGGCTCCGCATTGCTGTGGTTGGGGCCGGCTACTGGGGCCCCAACCTTGCCAGGAACCTCAAAGCCAGCCCCGACTGGGACCTCGTGGCGATCTGCGACCTCGATGTCGAGCGGGGCATGAAGCTTGCAGAGAGCGTCGGCGGAGTTGACGTCGTCGAATCCCTCGACGAACTCCTGGATACCTACAACCTGGACGCCGTGGCGGTGGCAACACCGGCGCATACCCACCACGGGGTGGTGATGACGGCCCTGCGCGCCGGCAAACATGTGCTGGTGGAGAAGCCGCTGGCTGACAGCCGGACCAAGGGTTTGGAAATGGTGGAAGAAGCGAAGGCCAGGGGTTTGGTCCTCATGGCTGACCATACCTACTGTTTCACTCCAGCGGTCTTGAAAATCCAGGAACTGGTGGCCAGCGGCGCCTTGGGTGACATCCTTTATGTAGATTCAGTCCGCATCAATCTCGGGCTCGTCCAACCGGACGTCAATGTCTTCTGGGATTTGGCCCCCCACGATCTGTCAATCCTGGATTTCGTCCTGCCCGGGGGCCTGCACCCCACGGAAATCTCAGCTCATGGCGCAGATCCTTTGGGAACCGGGAGGGACTGCGTAGGGCACCTCACCTTCGGCCTGCCGAATGATGCCATGGTGCACATCCACGTGAACTGGCTCAGCCCCACCAAAATCCGGCAAATGATCATCGGCGGGTCAAAGAGGACCCTGGTTTGGGACGATCTGAACCCCCAGCAGCGCCTGAGCGTGTACGACCGAGGGGTAAGCCTGGAACATCAGCCCAGATCCGCGGCGGACAAACGGACCTCAGCCATCTCCTACCGCTTGGGCGACACCTGGTCCCCGGCACTGCAGGAAAGAGAGCCCCTTGGCCAGGTGGTGGGTGAACTGGCTTCCTGCATCCGGAATCGGACCATGCCCCGGACAAGCGGTGAATCCGGACTGCGCGTCTTGTCCGTCCTTGAAGCCGTGACACAAAGCCTGAGCACTGATGGACAATCGACCATAGTTGCCGGCAACGAAGTCTCCCTTCAGGTTGCGCGGTGAAAGAGCTCCTCGGGGCACAGGTCCTGGTGACCGGAGGTGCCGGCACCATCGGGTCAACGTTGGTTGATCAACTGCTCGACGCCGGTGCCGCCCACGTCGACGTGCTGGACAACCTCGTCCGAGGCCGCAGGGCGAACCTCAACGACGCCCTCGCCACAGGCAGGGTGGAGCTGGTGGAAGGTGATCTGCGGGACCGGGACCTCGTCAACGACCTCACCCAGGGCAAGGACCTCCTGTTTCATCAAGCGGCCATTCGCATCACCCAGTGCGCTGAAGAACCACGCCTGGCCCTTGAAGTGCTGGTGGACGGGACCTTCAACGTTTACGAGGCCGCCGCGGCGCACAAGGTGGACAAGCTCATCTCGGCATCAAGTGCTTCCGTCTATGGCATGGCGGAGGAATTTCCCACCAATGAACGCCACCACCACCACAACAACGACACCTTCTACGGGGCGGCGAAGTCCTTCAATGAGGGCATGGCCAGGAGCTTCCGTGCCATGTCCGGATTGAACTACGTACTGCTGAGATATTTCAACGTTTACGGGCCCCGCATGGACGTCCATGGGCTGTACACCGAAGTCCTGGTCCGTTGGATGGAGCGGATAGTGGATGGCCAGCCTCCGCTGATCTTCGGCAGTGGGGACCAAACCATGGACTTCATCCATACACAGGACGTTGCCAGGGCAAATGTCCTCGCTGCCCTCAGCCACGTCCGTGAAGGTGTCTATAACGTTGCCAGCGGAGAGGAGACCAGCCTCGCTGAACTGGCACAAACACTGCTGATGGTCATGGAGTCACCCCTGCATGTGGAGCATGGTCCTGAACGTGCCGTCAATGGCGTTGCCAGACGCCTGGCAGATGTCACCGCGGCACGCAGGGACTTGGGATTTGAGGCCGCTGTGGGGTTGGAAGAGGGTTTGCGTTCACTGCTCTCCTGGTGGCGTCCACTTCGTGAAGAAATCGCCGCAACCCGGTCCCTCGGGCACCCTGTAGTTCCGGCAGCTGGTGTGCGATGACCGTCTCCGAAACCCAAGTGGGACGCATTGATGTCATGAAGCCATGGCTCGGTGAAGAAGAAGCCCAAGCCCTCGCCGACGTGATTGCGTCCGGTTGGGTGGCGCAGGGGCCCAGGGTGCGGGAATTCGAGGAAGGCTTCGCCGCAGGTCAGGACGCCGGATTCGCCGTTGCCACCTCGAGCTGTACCTCGGCACTGCACCTGGCACTTGTGGTGGCCGGCGTTGGACCAGGCGATGACGTCGTGGTGCCTTCCTTCTCTTTCATCGCTACTGCCAACGCAGCCACTTACGTGGGGGCTCGGCCTGTGTTCGCCGACGTCGATCTTCGTACCGGCTGCGTGAGCGCTGCAACGGTCAAAGCCGCCCTAACTCCCGCTACCCGTGCCGTGATCGCTGTGGACCAAGGCGGAGTCCCGGTAGACCTTGAACCCATCCGGACGTTGTGCGATCCACTGGGAATCGTGGTGGTGGAGGACGCGGCGTGCGCTATCGGCTCCAGGTACCGGGGAAAGCCGGTGGGCTCCAACGCGGAGCTGGCGGCATGGTCCTTCCATCCGCGCAAGATCCTCACCACCGGTGAAGGAGGAATGCTCACAGGCTCACGAAAGGACCTTGGTGAGCGGGCGCGGCGGCTGCGCGAACATGCCATGAGCGTTTCAGCAGCGGATCGGCACGCCAGCCTTCTCGCCCCCGCGGAGCAGTACCTCGAAATCGGGTTCAACTACCGCATGACCGATCTTCAGGCCGCCGTCGGAATCGTCCAGCTGGGCCGCCTCGAGGCAGTTCTCCGGCGTAGGCGTGAACTGGCAGCCACCTACGCGAGCGCGTTCACCGGCGTCGAAGGGCTTCGCCTGGTGGGCGACCCGTCCTACGGGATCACCAATTTCCAGTCATGCTGGCTTGAGGTGGGGCCCGCTTTCCCGGTGGGTCGTGAGGATCTCCTGGCCCGTTTGGCATCGGATGGCATCTCTGCCCGCCGCGGGATCATGGCAGCGCACCGGCAGCCCGCCTACGCCGGGGCGGACACTGGCACCGCTGAGCTGGGCGTCACTGAATGGTTGTCCGATCACACCCTCATCCTTCCGCTCTACCACGAGCTGGCACTGCACGATCAAGTCCGCGTCATCGACTCCGTGCTGCGCGCGGCAGGAAAATCATGAGCGAGCTACTCCTCATTGCAGCAAGTGGCCTGGCCAGGGAAGTGCTGGCCATGGTCCGCAGCAGCGGGCCGTTCGACGTGGTGGGCATCCTTGATGACGACGAAGACAAACTCGGCCGGGTGGTGGACGGGGCGCACGTGCTCGGTCCGATTCGTGAGGCCATGAACTACCCCCATGCGCTACTGCTGATCTGCATAGGATCCGGAGGCGGGCGGGAAAGCGTCGTCATGAGGCTCCGGGCCCTGGGCCTTGCCGAAGACCGCTACGCCACAGCAATTGATCCGTCAGTACATGTACCCGAAGGCTGCGTTATTGGCCGTGGCAGCATCATCCTCGCCCATGTGGCCATGACAGCGTCAGTGACAATCGGCAACCATGTGGTGGCCATGCCCGGGGTGACCTTCACGCACGACGACATCATTGGCGACTACGCGACGTTGGCATCGGGGGTCTCCCTCGGAGGAAACGTCCATGTGGGCAGGGCCGCCTACCTGGGAATGAATGCCAGTGTCCGCGAGCGCCTGACCATCGGTGCCAAAGCGACCATTGGCATGGGGGCGGCTGTCCTTGCCGATGTTCCTGAGGATGAAACCTGGGCCGGTGTCCCGGCGAGGGTTATCCGGCGCGGAAACTCTCCTGCGTTGGAGGAGGTCCAGTGAAAGTGATGAGGCCAAGGCCGCTCCTGAGCCGGCCTGCCGTTACTGTGGTCATTCCTTGCTACAACTACGGTCAGTATTTGCCGCAGGCGTTGAACAGCGCGTTGTCCCAAGAGGACGTTGAAGTGGACGTCATCGTGGTCGATGATGCTTCCACGGATGGCAGTGCGGCTATTGCATGGGGGCTTGCAGCGAAAGATCCGAGGATCGTGGTGGTCCATCATCAACAGAATCAGGGACATATAGCCACTTATAACGACGGCCTGTCCAGGGCCGGAGGCCGGTACGTGACGCTGCTGTCAGCTGATGATGTGCTGGCTCCCGGCGCGCTGGGACGGGCTGTGGCTTTGATGGAAACCAACCCGAAGGTGGGGATGGTGTACGGGTTGCCCAGGGATTTCGTGGAAGAGCCTCCACGCATTTCCCTGCGCGGGCGCACCACCTGGACAGTGTGGGAAGGAAACCGTTGGCTAGCCGTGGCGTGTGCGCGTGGACGGAACTTCATTCTTTCCCCTGAGGTGGTAATGCGCACCGAAACGGTATTAAGCATTGGTGGTTACAGTGCCTCGCTACCGCATTCGGGTGACCTGGAGTACTGGCTGCGCGCGGCGGCATCGTGGGATGTTGGACGGATCAACGGACCCGTGCAGGCGTTCTACCGGGTTCATGGAAAGAACATGCACCAGACCGAATTTGCGGCAGCCGCGGTTGACCTGCAGCATCGGCTTGAGGCTTTCAGGGTTCTGGAAGACGCCCGTTTCCCGATTTCGGTTCAGAAACGGACACGGCAATTGCGCAGGGTGAAGGGTGCGCTGAGCAAGGAAGCCGCGCAGCTGGGGGCCAGGGAGGTTATGCGGGGATCGCTGGAGGCAGCTATCGAGTTACGCAAGTTCATTGAATGCTTGCAGGATGTCCCGGGAAACGTCCATAGGGCGAACACGCTCCAGGCAAGGATTTCCCGGGTCTCACGTGGCGGCAGTCCGGGGCCGGTAGCGTCCGCTACAGGGTATGCCCGGAGCCAACTTGATCGCGCTCGCTGGCGTTTTTGGGCTTTGACGGGAATCTCATGACCACAACCAGCGGCGTGGACCGCACTCTGGGCTCACGGTCTGCGAGCGCCACACTCTGGGGCGGGGTCAATATGGCCTTGGGCAGGATTGTCCAGTTTGCAACCACCATTATTGTGGCCCGGCTGATAGCTCCGGAGCACTTCGGGGCGTTGGCCGTGGCTATTGTGGTGCAGAGCGTCGCAACCAACATGGCCGAGTTGGGTGCCACTGCTGCGTTGGCCAGGGGCAATGGAGATCCGGACAGGATTGCTCCTACAGTTTTCAGTATCTCTCTGGGGACAAGCCTAGTGATGACCGCCGGGGCAGTGGCCTTCGCTCCGGCACTGGCCTCGGCCTTTGATGACCCTGCAGCGACCCCTGTGATCCAAGTGCTCGCTTTGACCATTTTGCTCCAAGGTGTTGGCGCTGTGCCCTCCACTATGGTGTGGCGGGAGTTCCTGCAAAAGCCGCGCGTGGTGGTGGACGTCGGCGGCGTGGTGGTGGTGCTGGCGCTGGTTGTTCCCATGGCACTTGATGGATGGGGTGCCATGGCGCTGGCTTGGTCCAGGGTGGGTGGTCAGCTTTTCGCCATGGTGGGGTATTGGATCATTACCCCGAGGAGATATGCCCCTGGATTTGACCGCAGTGTGGCGGTGGAGGTCCTGCGCCTGGGCATGCCGCTGGCCATGGCTAACCTGGTGGTGTTTGTCACTCTCAATGTTGACTATCTTCTTATTGGCAGGATGATGGACCCGGCCGCCCTGGGTCTTTACCTCTTGGCCTTTAATTTGGCCGGTCTTCCCAGTTCCGTGATAACGGCCGTGATCCGGGCCACCGCGGTACCCACGTTTGGCAGACTCTTCGCTGAAGGCACCCTGGGGGAACTGGCCGGGAGATTCGTGGCCGGGGTTTCATACTGTGCGTTCCCCATTTCGGCGATGATCATCGCGCTTGCCGACCCGCTGGTAGTGACTGCTTACGGACAGGTATGGGCCCCTGCCGGCGTAGCTCTTGGAACACTCGGTGTTTTTGGTGCCGCCCGGATACTGGTGGAGCTGTTCGCTGATTTGAGTGTGGGGGCGGGGAGGACTGTGTGGCTCTTTTGGGTCCAGGTTGCTTGGCTTGTAGCCCTGGCGCCCGCGTTGTACTTCGGTATCCAGTGGTGGGGGATCGCCGGAGCCGGCGTTGCCCACGCCGTCGTCGCCTGCTTGATCGTCATACCGTTGTACTTGGCGATTCTCACATCAGTACTGGGAGTTCGCGTCGGGGTGTTGTTGCGCGGATCCGTAGGCCCTTTGCTGGCGGCCTTGGTGGCAGGAGTTGCGGCGAGACTTGCCACGTTTAGCATGACGGAGCCCTTGATGGCCCTGGTCCTGGGTAGTTTCCTGGGCGTAGCCGTTTATGCGTTGCTGACTTTCAGGCAGGGGAAGCACTTGGTGCTGACAGTGCGCAGCCTGCTGCGTCGGAGCCAGCCCCTCCCCGTGTCCACGCATGGGACGGAGGGCAAGCCATGATGCGGAACCAACCGATCCAAGGTTCAGGCCTCCTGCGCGGTGGAGATCTGGCCGTGGTGACTCCGAGCTACCTGCCTGACCTTGAGTTGTGCACGGACTTGAACCGCACAGTTCTGGACATGACTGAGCCTGATGTCATTCACCACATTATTGTCCCGGATCAGGACTTGCGCGCTTTCGCCGGTCTCCGTGGGCCCAGGACGGAAGTTCACGGTGCCCGCCAATTCTTTCCCCGGTCTTTTGTCAGGTCTCCGGGACTGAATGTGTGGGTCAACGCAGTCCGCCCCTGGCCGCCGATCCGCGGCTGGATCGCTCAACAGATCATCAAGCTGGCGGTGGTCGCTCAGCTCGATGTTGACGGTGCACTGCTGTTGGACTCCGACAGCATCCTGATTCGTGAAACAACCTTGGAGACCTTCCGCAAGAACGGCAGCATTGCTCTTTATCGCGCGCCCGGAGCCGTCAACGACACACTTCCAGGGCATCGGCTGTGGCACGTCTCAGCACGCAAACTCCTTGGCCTTGAGCCTCCGCCTCCCGGGGATCTCACTGACTACATTTGCTGGCCGTGCCTCTGGGAGCCCGCTGTGGTCAGGAACATGCTGGGGCACATTGAACACATCACGGGAAGGGACTGGACCACAGCGGTGGGGGCACAGTTGCATTTCTCCGAAATGATTCTCTATGGGCTTTACGTCGACGAAGTTGCCGGTGAGGTTGTTCCGGGCATCAATGAGATGAGCGGTATTGTCCACACCGCCGAGGTACCCCTGAGTCAGAGTGAGATTGAACGCCTGCTCAGTGAGGCACCCGGGAACAAGAATGTGGTGATGCTCTCTGCCAAGGCCGGAATACCCCTTGATGTGCGCAGGCGGGCCCTTGGATCATTTCTTGGCTCCTCGCTGGGCCCCTCTGTTGGCCCCGAACGGGGTGATATCCGGTGATCAGCAGCGCTGGACGCGTTCTCACCCACGCCAGGGAGCATGGCTGGCGTTCTGCCACCACGAAAGTGTTGCAGAAGGCAGCCGTCAAAACCCTGGAGAACCTCGCATGGGCGGAGCCCACACTGCCCCTTAGGCCCGAAGACATTGTGGACGTACACGTACCACGCATTTCCGATACCCCCCGGCCCAGGACGGGCAACCTTGAGATCGGGTGGGTTTGCACGCCACCCGGACCTGGATCAGGCGGACACACTACCTTCTTCCGCATGGTCCAGGGTATGGCTGAGCGCGGGCACCGATGCACTCTGTTCCTCTACGATCAAAACAGCGACGACGTGTCCCGGCACGCTTCGGTCATCCGTCAATACTGGCCGGATGTGGATGCCCGCATAAGAAGTGTCACTGACGGGTTTGAAGGAATGGACGCCGTGGTTGCCAGTTCGTGGCCAACCGCGTACGCGACCGCGAGCCGGAGAACCCGGGACATCCACAGTTTCTACTTTATTCAGGACTACGAGCCCTACTTTTATCCCCGGGGAACCCTGTATTGGCTCGCGGAGAACAGTTATCGCCTGGGATTTACCAACATCGCACTTGGCGAGATGATTTCGGCGGTGCTGAAGGCGGAGATAGGTCAGGAGCCGGCGGCGACGGTGCCCTTCGCCTGTGACACCACTACGTACCGACTGCTGGACGGGCCAGGGACTAAGGCGCCTCGCCAGGGGGTTCTCTATTACGCCAAACGTGCCGTGGATCGACGCGGGTACCTCCTTGCCAAGCTGGCGTTGGAGCAATTCCACGCGTTACATCCAGAGCAGGAGATCCATGTCTACGGCGACAAGATCACTGGGTGGTCCATCCCGGTGAGCAACCATGGCAATCTCAGCCCTGCAGCGTTGAATGAGCTCTATAACCGCACCATCGCCGGACTCGCCATCTCATTCACGAACATTTCCCTCGTCCCGGAAGAACTGCTGGCCGCAGGCAACGTTCCTGTGGTTAATGAATCGGACTTCGCAGCGCAAGTGCTGAGGGATCCTGACGTCGTGTGGGCACCCGCCACCCCCAAGAGGATGGCCGAAGCTCTGGCCCAAGCAGTCGAGGCCCCTGATACCGCCGCCCGCGCACTGGCCATCGCACGTCGTCAACGGCTGGACTGGTCAGTGTCACGGGAGAACTTTGCTGCAGTACTTGAATCAGTCTGCGCCAACCACGTGGGAAGTCCAGGTCAGCCATGAGGGTTTCGAGCAAGAACACGGACGATCAGCCCAATATCACTGGCGCCGGTCCAGGGGACTTCACCCTCGACGGCGCATCGGCGCGCTCGCGGGTGCCGTTGCTTTTGAAAATGGCCGCTTTCGGAATCTTCTTTTTCCCTTCCAACATGGTGCTGAAACCGCTGGGGGCTGTAGGGACACTGCCGCTGATGATTGCAATGCTGCTGTTGGTGGTTTGGCTGTGCTCTGTCCTTTTTGGTCTCACCAACCCTTTGGATATCCGGCATCCAGGCCGTATGGGCTTGGTCCTGCTCTGGGTGGGAACATCCGCTTCCTATGCGGCCATGTACTCCGGCTACACAGGGGGAAGCGAAAGCCCCGCACGCGCAGCAGCTGACAGGTGGCTGATTCTCCTGCTGGCAAGTGCCGGAATCATCCTTGTGACCGCAGAGGCTGTGAGGACACTGAACGCAGCCATGGCCTTGACGCGGGCACTCTTGGCCGGCGCTGCCTTCTGCTGCTGTGTGGCGGCCGTGCAATTCTTCTTCCTTGTTGATCCCATGCAGTTACTGCAAATGGCCATGCCGGGCTTTACCAACAACGGGGGGAACACAACTTTCCAGATACGCGGGTCCCTGATGCGCGTCTCAGGCAGCACCTTCCATTCGATCGAGATGGCCGTGATCTGCGCGATGCTTCTTCCGCTCTCCATCTGGAGGAGCATTTACGACACCAAAGGCAGAAAGTGGGTGCATTGGACCATCACAGCGCTCCTGGTCTTCGCCATTGCCTCAACGGTGTCCCGCTCAGGGGTCCTTGGGTTGTTGGCGGGAATGGCTGTCTTCCTGCCATTCCTGCCCCGGATTGCCCGGCGTTGGGCCTTTATTGCGGCCCCTGTGGTCTTAGCCATACTGTTTCTCGGCGTACCCGGACTGGTGGGCACCTTGGCCTCATCGTTGACCGCCGGGGACAGCGATCCCTCGATCACGACACGGACCAATAATTATCCCAGGGTGACGGCCATGGTCGAAGAGCATCCCTTCTTCGGACTGGGCCCGGGCAACTACATGCCAACGAACGCCATACACATTCTTGATAACCAGTATCTGAATGCAGCAGTCACCATTGGCCTGGTGGGGCTTGTGGGTATGGTCGCCTACCTGACCTTCCCGGGCTTGTCCGCCCTTCTAGCTGCCCGGGCCTCCCGTATTCCCGCGTTGCGCTGCCTGTCGGGGGCCGTCGCCGCTGCCGGAACCGTTGCAGCCATCTGCTCACTGACTTTCGACTCCATGTCCTTCCCGGTATTCGCCCTCGCTTATCCCTTCATCGTCGGGCTGTCCGGAGGAGTGTGGAACATGGTGCGGCGGGAACTCGGCCTTGCGCGTGATCCTGCCGCTACCGAGGGCCGAACCTGGCCGCCGCATTCAACCAAGGAACTACCCCCTAAGGAGAGATCATGGACCCCGTAGCCGTAATCAAAACCCTGTGGCGGTACAAGGTCTTTGTACTCCCTGTCCTTTTGCTGACCGCAGTGGCGGCGGTGTACATGTTTTCCTACGCCCCTCGAACCTATGAAGCCCGGACCACGTACGCGATTGTCGCCCCGCAGGTACCAACATCGGAACAAATTGAGAAAGATCCCGCCCTTGGACTGCTCAATACCGACAATCCTTATCTGCGATCAGCCGACACGTCCCTTGTGGCCCAAGTGGCTGTCACCCGTTTGAACGATGTGGCTACAGGCGACTTCCTTGCCCAACAAGGACTGAGCACGGACTACAAAGTAGAGCGGCCCTCGGATGCTTTCCTCGTCGACATCTCCGGAATCTCAGATGACAAGGCACAGGCAATCAGCACCGCCAAGGCACTGGGGGAGCGCCTTGAAAATGACCTCCGAACCATTCAAACCATCAACGGAGCCTCCGACAGATACCTGTTTACAGCCTTGGCGGTGGCACCACCTGAGAAGGCTACAGAGCAGTTCTCCAGCAGGCTGAGGTCGGTCATCGTCGTCGTGGTCGCCGGTCTCGTCCTCACCCTGGGCGCAGTATCGCTGGCGCGTGCCGTGGAAACCGCCAGGAATAGGGAAAAGAAAGTAAAGAGCGGTTCCCGCAAGCGGACCACACCTACCGACCCGGAAAATACATCGCCACTGGCGCTAGCGGGCAAAGAACCACCTACGGACAAAGATTCGTTTAAGGCTTCGAAGACCCTCGTAGCGATCAATCCTCATCTGCAACCCCTGGACGACAGGGAAACCAGTACACCTTCTGTTCAGCCAAGCAACAGCCGCTAAAGTTCGGGAAGATGCCATGACCAGATTTGGTTACCTCGTGCCGGAATTCCCGGGGCAGACGCACAGCTTCTTCTGGCGTGAACTCAAAGCACTCACTGACCTCGGGCATCATCCCGAGCCAGTATCCACCCGCCGGCCACAGCAGGTGGGAAACATACCAGCGTGGGCACAGCAACGACTCCCTGAAATCCACTACCTCGTACCACCGGGTTTAAAAGACATTGGCGGTATAGCAAAGACCGCCCTGCCAGCGCTCAAGCACCCTGGCACGCTTGCAGCAGCTGCCGGCCTGCCGGGCAGCCCTACCTCCCGCTCCCGGCAGAGCCGCGAAGTACTGCGGATGGCAGGACTCTTCTGGGCCGGAGCCACACTCGCCCGGTACGCGCGACTCAGAGGTTGGTCCCACATACACGTACACTCCTGCGCCCAAGCAGCCCAAGCCGCCCTGTTCGCCCACGTGCTGACGGGCATCTCCTATAGCCTGACGCTCCACGGGCCCATCAGCGACTACGGCCCCAACCAGCAGCAAAAGTGGCTCAACGCCAAATTCTCCGTGGTCATCACACAACAGCTACTGACCGAAACCCGGCAGCAACTCAGCGAGTTCATGCCCATGGACCTCAGCGTCGCCCCCATGGGGGTGGAACTCTCCGACTTCACGCGCGCCACGCCTTACGTCCCCTGGGACGGAGCAGGACCTGCACGGCTGTTCTGCTGCGCACGGCTAAACCCAAGCAAGGGTCACGAAGAACTCCTCACAGCGGTCCGCCTCATCGCCGATACCGGAATAGACGTCGAACTGACCATCGCCGGCGAGGACGAATTCGGCGGAAAAGGGTACCGGGCCACCTTGCAAAAACTGATCAGGGAACTCGACCTCACACGGCAAGTACGGCTCATCGGCGCTGTCCCGGAGGACAGGGTCAAGGAAGAACTGGGAAGAGCACATGTTTTCACCCTGGCCAGCCACCAGGAACCTCTGGGGGTTGCCATCATGGAAGCCATGGCCATGGAGGTTCCCGTAGTGGCCACCTCGGCAGGAGGCATCCCGGACCTGATTACCACCGGACGCTCCGGCACCTTGGTCGATCCCGGCAACCCAGCATCCCTTGCGGCCGGGATACTTCAAAACCTCCACAACCCTTGGCACTCCGCAGCCCTGGGACAACGAGCCCGGAAAACCCTTGAGGACTCCTACGACGTCTCCAAAAGCGCCCGCATCCTTGCTGCCCGTATCTGAAACAAAAACCTGAAGGGGAGAGAATGAAAGGCAAAACAGTCGGCCTTTGGGCTGGTTCCGCGCTCGCAGTAGCCGCTGTTAGCCTACTGACCGTTGCAGGACCAAGCCAGGCACCCACCCCTAAGGTCTCCACAGGTACCGGGGGCGCCCTCAGCAAAGAATCCACCCCCGCAACAACCCCCGTACTGCGCCAAGTGGACGCAGGCCCGGACTACTACGGAAAATTCACCAACAGCCTTCCCACTGACCCATCATTCTTTCCCATTGGGGTGTGGCTTGAAAGCGTCCTGGATAAAGGCAACACGGCCATGGACTCAGCAGCCGGCATTAATACCTACGTTGAACTGACCGGCAACTCCGACGTTCAGCTGATCAAGGATGCCGGCATGTATGCCCTCCCCACATTTCCGCACCAAGCTGCCTCAGGTTACGTCCTCAGCGACGAGGTGGACATGTGGGCAGGTCCGGGAGACGCGCGGTGGACCGGCAAATACCCGGGGGACGGCGCACCCTGTTTCCCCGCAGGCACTCCCTGCGGGTACACCATACAAAAAGAACGGCGGGCCGCGGCACCTGCGAACGTCCTGCTGTATTCCAACTACGGAAAGGGAGTCACTTTTTGGGAATCCGATGAGGAAGCTCATGGATTCATCAGGGGAGTTCAGGATCTGGTCTCCGCGGACAACTACTGGTTCACCGATCCCAATATCTGCGGCAAAGGTGAAGGAGGCGCAATCGTTGGCTACACAAGGGACCTGACGGGCGACGAATGCCGGCTCGCTGCCAACTATGGCTGGACTATTGACCGGCTGCGAAACCTCCAACAACCTACCGCCAGGATTCCCGTTTGGGGCTTTGTGGAGAACGGTCATCCGTCAGGGGACGTCCCCAACACCTCCACCATCACCGGTGCCGAACTCAGGGCGGCCGTATGGAGCAGCCTCATCCACGGAGCACGCGGAATCATTTACTTCAACCACAACTTCGGCGGCCCCTGCGTAACCCAACACGTCATCAGAGACTGCGGGAAGGACATAGTGCCCACACTGATGAACGTCAACAAACAAATCACTACCCTCGCCCCGGTCCTCAACGCGCCCTTCCTCGACGGCGCCACAACAGTATCCGGGCCAGTGGACCACACCACCAAACTTCTCAACGGGAAGGTCTACGTCTTCGCAGGATCCAACAAAGCCGCCGGCGGAACCGCCACCTTCACCGTCAAATGCGGCGGCAGCACCGCCGTCGTCATCGACGAAAACCGGACCATCCCCATTGTTGAGGGAACCTTCACCGACAACTTCGCCGACGGCAACGCAGTCCACCTCTACAGCATCGAAGGCGGCGGGAGCTGCGGCCTCTGACTAACGGCTGCTCTCGTCCCGTTCCCAGGGAACCGCCGCCCCGGCAGGGAACAACGCACGACGACGGCCCGCACCTGCGAAGGCAACGTACACGGCTGCGTCAAACAAGCTCAAGGGACCCCTGACGGAGGACAGCAACTCACGCACCGTACGGACGGCGGAACCACTACCGGAAACTGCATCGAGCTCCGCGTTGCCCCGATAAGTACGCCGAAGGACCGCTAACAGCGCCCCACACGTCCGCGGCGTCCTCACCACCACCGGCTCAGTAGGCAACACAGCCTTCTCACGGGCAGAAAACAAGCTATCGACGTAATAGTCGTCACCAGTCACTGCCGGAAACGATCCCAAGCGCTCATGCCCGGAAAAGCTCAACGCATAAGCACCAGCACCCCAAAGACCCTCCGCGTTACCCGGAATACGGGACCGGGCACGATAGTAAGCACGAACCCACACTGACGCGTCCCGGGTGTCATACCGAAACGCAGGACGCGCAGCAAGCAATGCCCCACCGCCCAAAGCAGCGAACACCGCCCGGACCGCAGGGGCACTGACTTCTATATCAGCATCCAAATACAGCCGCGGCCACCGGAGGGCCATCTGGTCCGCCTCGTTTAACGCCGCAGTCTTGGACGCCTCCTCCACGTGGAGAACATGCACACCTTCACACTTCGCCGCAATACTCGCCGTGGCATCACTACACCCATTACAGGCCACCACCACATCAACGGTGCCCCACCCAATAACCTCCCTCAAGGACTCGAGCGTCCTGCCAATGACACTTGCCTCGTTGTGCGCCGGAATGATCACCGCACCGGAAGGATAAATGCTGGTCATGGCATGGCATCCATAGTGGGCCGCGTCGCCTGGGGGAGCGCACTCCAACGCCGCTGACTCAGGACGGCCCACGCCGCCTCCCTATGCCCGGGCTTATGCAAACGCGCAACCTCGGCAGCCAGGACGGCACCCCGGAAAGCCAACGCCCGCCCACGCCCAAGATACTTACCCGCATACCGGACCCGGTTGACAGACATCAACGCAAGCAACTGCGGCGAGGATCCTGAGCCACCGCGTTCATGCCACATCCGGGCAGAGGGTTCAAACCAGATCCAAAAACCCGCCTCCCGCAACCGATGGCAATAATCCGTCTCCTCCGAATACAAAAAGAACTGCTCATCCCAGCGACCCACCGCCTCCGCAGCCGCTGCACTCACCAGGAGAGCCGCGCCCGTAGCCCAATCAACCCTGTGCCCGTGCGCATAGCTTTCCGGATCGAAATCCATCTCGGACAACCATCCAGGCCTGCCCTTCACATGGCCGCCCATGGCAGCGTCACCCAGCGCTCGCAGAATTCCTGGCTCACGGCGCAAGGACGGATAGACGCTGCCATCATCGTCCAAGAGAACCGGTACCACCGCGCCGGCTCCCTGCTGCTTCATGCGCTTGAGCATCGCAGAGACAGCACCGGGCTCCACGCGTAGGTCCGGATTCAGGATCAGGTAACTTCCGGCCTGTCCGGCTACCGCCATGGCAGCATTGATTCCGCCGGCATACCCGAGGTTTCCTCCCGTTGGCACCGCTGTGACGTCGGGATGATGTGCCAGTTCGGTCAGCGTGCGCTCGTCGGGGGAGTTGTCCGCCACCACCACTTTGATGGCAACATCGTCAGCTTCGCGTCGAAGGCTTTCCATCAACGGCCCCACGTCGTCGGCGTTGTTGTAGGTGACAACCACGACGGCGACGTCAGCCCCCTCGCTGACCGGCACAAAGGATCCCGGAGCCCGGCTGGGCGCAGGCTCCGGGACAGTACGGTCATAGGCGCCAGGCTGAGCACGCTGCTCAACCTGGCTGGAACTGGAAGTCCGCAGTTTCATGTAGGCCTCCGGGCCCTCCAGGAGATATCGTCGTGCCAGCCGTCGCGGCTCCAGCATGAGGCGCCACGCCCACTCGAGGCTGTGCGAGCTCGCCCATAGCGGAGCGCGCCGAACATTTCCGGCGAGGAAGTCCACCACGGCGCCGAAAGCCAGCAGCACATTGGCGCCGGTCAGGTGAGCGTACTCGGCGATCCACAGTTCCTGGCGGGGCTTGCCTAAACCAACTACCAGAAGCTCAGGTGCCGCCTCCCGTATCTCCTCAGCGAGCCGACGTGAAGACGCGGCATCGCCCAGAATCGATCTGTCCGGCGCCCACCAGCCCACCACCTTCAGCTCCGGCCGTTCTGTTGCAAACTTTCCGGCGATCAGTCTCTGGGTCTCCTCTGTCCCGCCCAGGAATCCCACGCGCAGGCCCAGTTCAGCGGCACCGTCCAGCAAGGGATGAATGAGATCGCTTCCGGCAAGCCTGGGCCAGGTCTTTGAGGTAACCCGCCGAGCCTGGGTTGCCAAGGGCGCCCCATCGATCAAGGTGAGCCATTCAACGGGGGACGGTTGGTCCAAGGTGCCTATCCAACGGCTCGCTGTTCCGAAATGCCTGATGTGGTCCAGGTTCGCAGAGCAGACGCCCAAGGGAACCGAGGCGGGGGATCCTCCTCGATCCAAGATCTCCTGGAGTGCACCATCAGCGTCCAAGAGCTTCACCGGTACACCGCCCAACGTCACCCAGGGCGCCGCTGGCTCCCGCGTGCCGGAATCGCCTGCAGCCCGGTTTTCGCCCGGTTGGTCCACTTGGCCACGGATGCCTGCAGCGGCCGTACCGCCTCGAGGAGATACGCGTCGAGGATATAGCTGGGGGACAGTCCTGTGGAGGAGTTCTCCAAAGGAGATGAATTTCGGTAGCAGCATTCTCGGCTCCAACTCAAGGCATCACCATGAACCCGGCGATCCGAGGCTGCTGCACGGCCTGGATCGTCGGTGGCGGCCCCGTGCCGCCATGTCAACATGTTCAGTTGAGTTGTCTCCCGGCCTCCTTCAAGAGGCTGCCGTAGGGCTACTGTAAAACGTTTGGCCGGACTCCGCTAGGGCTAAGCGCGCCGAAGATACTCGGCCAAACGGAACGACACTGGAGGCGGTTCAAATCCGGTGGCACGGATTTTGGACAAGTCCAGGACGCTGCTGCGCGGCCGGGCGGCAGTTCCGGCGTCGCCGTAGTCCGCAGCACTGACAGGCCGCACCAATTGTGGGTCCGCGCCGAGGAGACGGTAGATGTCACCGGCAACTTGGTGCCAGGACTGTGGCTCTCCGGAGTTGCTCAGGTTGTACGTGCCGTAGGGGGCCCTGCTGTGGAGCAAGTGACGAATCCCAGCGGCGATGTCCTCGGCAAAGCTCAGCCGCCCCCATTGGTCATCCACCACCGTGGGAGACGCGCTCCTGGCCGCCAGTGAGGCCATGGTCCGAACAAAGTTCCTCCCCTCGCCCACCACCCAGCTGGTCCTGATGATGTAGTGCCTTGGAACCGTGGCCGCAGCCAGGTCACCTGCGGCCTTGCTCTGGCCGTAAACGGCCAAGGGAGAGGGCATTTCATCTTCACCGTGGACTTGCACTGTGCCGTCGAAAACGTAGTCGGTGGAGATGTGGACAAGAGTCAGTGAATGGTCGACGGCGGCACGCGCCAAGCGGGATACGGCGGCTGCGTTGATGCTCCAGGCAGCTGCGCGGCCTTCCGGAGTTTCGGCTGCATCCACCGCGGTGAAGGCAGCGGCGTTGATGATGGTGGAGTAGTTGCGCCACGTCACTGCGGCGTAGGACTCTTCAGCGGCGATATCGAAATCGGCGTGGCCGGCGAAATCCACTGTGCTTTCACCGGCGAAGGCCTGCCTCAGGGCGGTTCCCAACTGGCCGTTTCCGCCAAGGACCAGGGTGCGCCGTGCTTTCATGGGGACAACGTCTCCCAAGCGCGGGTGCGCCTTGTCCGCATCCGAGACGATCGAACGGTCCAGGGGGATCGGCCACGGTACCGATACTTGCTCGTCTGCTAGGTTCAGGAACGTGTAATCCTTCTGCGACTCCCGGCTCCAATGGTCGTTGACCAGATACGTGTAGGCGGTGTCATCCTCCAGAGTCTGAAAGGCGTTGCCCACCCCTCGTGGGACAAAGACGGCTTCGCCGGGGGTCAACTCTGCTGTAAAAAGCGTCCCGAAGGTGGGCCCCTCACGCAGGTCAACCCACGCACCAAAAATCCGTCCCGAGGCCAGCGACACAAACTTGTCCCAGGGCTCGGCATGGATACCGCGAACCGTTCCGCTTGTGGCGTTGAAGGAAATGTTGTTCTGCACCGGACCGAAGTCCGGTAGACCGGCGTCGAGCATTTTTGCCCTGTGCCAGTTCTCCTTGAACCAGCCTCTGCCATCCCCGTGAACAGGAAGCCCAAACAGCAGCAGTCCGGGGATGGGCGTGGGCGTTGAATGGAGCCGGTGTTCCTGTTCCACGTTTCAGTGCCCCTGGCCTGCGTACTTGGACTCAGTGGTTGCCTTTTGCGGTCTCCACCAGTGTTCGTTGTCCCTGTACCACTGGACGGTGTCCGCCAGTCCGGCGTCGAAGTCCTGGTAGCGCGGCACCCATCCGAGGTCGCGCCGAATTTTGCTTGAATCAATGGCGTACCGGAGGTCATGTCCCGGCCTGTCCGTCACGAGGTCGTAAGCATCAGCCGGCTGGCCCGCCAAGGCAAGGAGCATTTCCACCACCTCACGGTTGGACCGCTCGCCATCTGCGCCAATCAAGTAAGTTTCGCCTATGGCGCCTTCCTCCAGGATGGCCCACACAGCGGAGGAGTGGTCTTCAACATGGATCCAGTCGCGGACATTGCGCCCGTTGCCGTAAAGATGCGGGCGCATTCCATCCAAAATGTTGGTGATCTGCCGGGGGATGAATTTTTCCACGTGCTGGAACGGGCCGTAATTGTTGGAGCAATTGCTGATGGTTGCATTGAGCCCGAAGGAACGCACCCACGCACGCACCAACATGTCAGAGCCCGCTTTTGTAGCTGAATAGGGGCTGGTTGGACGGTAAACGGAATTTTCCGTGAACCTCAGGGGATCATCCAGAGCCAGGTCGCCGTAAACCTCATCGGTGGAAATGTGGTGGAAGCGTGTGCCGTACCTTCGCGCAGCTTCGATCAAGGTAAAGGTTCCCAGCAGGTTTGTGTCCAGGAAAGGGCGGGGATCCTGCAATGAATTGTCGTTGTGGGACTCCGCGGCGAAATGCACCACAGCGTCCACCGAACCCATCAGCCCGTCCACCAGTCCGGCGTCGCAAATATCGCCCTTGACGAATGTGCTGCGCTCCGGTGGCAGACCGGAAAGGGAATCGAGGTTCCCGGCATAAGTGAGTTTGTCCAAGACCGTGACATGGAGCCCTGTGTGCTCCATTATGTAGTGGACAAAGTTGCATCCGATGAATCCGGCCCCGCCGGTGACAAGGATTCTCTGCATGGCCCTAGAGTAACCGCCCAAGGCATTGCCGGGCATAGGTGAGGACGGCAGGTTTGCGAGGAATTGTTCTTGCAGGTGGAACGGGTTCAAGGCTTCATCCCATCACGCTCGGAATCAGCAAACAGTTGGTTCCTGTGTTCGACAAACCCATGATTTATTACCCGCTGTGCACGCTGATGTTGGCGGGAATTCAGGACATTCTGATCATCACAACACCCGATGACTCGGTGCAGTTCCAGCGTCTCCTTGGAGACGGTTCACAGTTCGGCATCAACCTGAGCTACGCACAGCAGCCCACTCCGGACGGACTTGCCCAGGCCTTCATCCTAGGGGAGGAGCACATCGGAAGCGGCAAGGTGGCACTGATCCTTGGCGACAATATTTTTAATGGACCCGGCATGGGCAACCAGCTCAGGCACTACACGGACCTCGACGGCGGTGCCATCTTCGGCTATTGGGTCAAGGACCCGTCCGCCTATGGCGTGGTGGAATTCGACCACCAGGGACTCGCCATCTCCATCGAGGAGAAACCGGCCACTCCCAAAAGCAACTACGCAGTTCCAGGACTCTACTTTTACGACAATGACGTTGTGGCCATGGCCAAGGATTTGGAGCCATCTCCGCGGGGGGAACTGGAGATTACAGATATCAACCGCAAATACATGGAGCTGGGCCGCTTGCATGTGCAGAAGTTCCCCCGAGGTACTGCCTGGTTGGACACCGGTACCTTCAGTGACTTGAACGACGCCTCAAATTACGTGCGGACAACGGAGAACCGGCAAGGTTTGAAAATTGGGGCTCCAGAGGAAGTGGCGTGGCGGATGGGTTACCTCAGCGACGACGAGCTCCGCCAGCAGGCTGCCAAGCTCGCTAAAAGCGGTTATGGAAGCTATTTACTGGACATTCTGGATCGGCAGTAGGCCCAACTGCCACTACTCAGCTGAGACGTCTTCAAGGGCACGGGCAATCTCAGCGGGCAGATCCGTCAGCTGCGAGTCCAGAATTTCCTTTAGTTGCACCGCATTTCTTGGGCCCACTATTGCGGTGGCCACGCCTGGCCGGGAAAGCAGCCAACTCAGGGACACGTCCATGGGTGTCCGTCCCAATCCGCGGGCCGCCATGGCCACAGCTTCCACCACACGGGATGCCCGCGGTTGGAGAAAAGGGTCTACATAGCTTGCCAGGCGGCTCTGGGCTGCGCGGGAATCAGCGGGGATCTGGCCGCGATACTTCCCGCTGAGCACGCCGCGACCCAAGGGAGCCCACGCCATAAGCCCCAGCCCTGCATCCTCCACCGCAGGGACCAGTTCCTGCTCGGGGCGCCGTTGCAGCAGGGAATATTCGGATTGATTGGCCACGAGGGTGAAACCAGCCACCGCAGCGGCCTTAGCTGTCTGCCAGCCGTTGTAATTGGAGATACCAACGTAGCGTGCGCGACCACTGCGCTGAGCGATCTCCATGGCCGAGAGAGTCTCGTCCAATGGCACGTTCGGATCCCACTCCTGAACAAACCAAATATCGATGTAGTCGGTGCCAAGCCTGGCGAGGCTGGCATCAAGGGCGGACAACATCGCACCGCGGGAAGCGTTGACGCTCCTCCTGGAGTCCGAGGACGACACGCCGGCTTTGGTGGAAATCACGATCTCGGAGCGGGCCACGACGTCGCCCAGCATGGATCCCAACATGGCTTCCGCACGTCCTTGGGCGTACGACGCCGAGGTGTCCACCACCGTGCCGCCGGCGGCACAGAATTCGTAGAGCAGTTCAGCAGCTTCCTGCTCGTCGGTCTCCTGCGCCCAGGACATGGTTCCCAAGGACAATGAGGACACACGGAATCCACTGTTTCCGACATAACGCTGCTGCATAGCAGTTAGCTTACGGGGAGTTGGGGGACTTCATGACGTAGGGTCTATTCACGTGAACTGGATAGAAGCAGCCTTGCTGGGCCTGGTGCAGGGCCTCACCGAATTCCTACCGATTTCCTCAAGCGCGCACTTGAGGATAGTCGGCTCATTCCTCCCCAACGCCTCAGACCCCGGCGCTGCCTTTACGGCAATCACGCAGCTGGGAACCGAGACCGCTGTGATCGTCTACTTCTGGCGCGACATCGTCAGGATTGTCCGGGCCTGGTTCGGCTCCCTGACAGGCAAGGTAGAGCGCAACAATCCAGATGCCCGCATGGGGTGGTTGGTTATCCTTGGCAGCCTGCCGATCATCGTCCTGGGCTTGTTGTTCCAAGACCAAATTGAGTCAGTGCTACGCAGTATGTGGATCGTCGCCACCATGCTCATTGTCTTCGGCATGATCCTGGCAGTCGCCGATGCCATCGGCAAGCAGGAACGGGACCTCACCCAGTTGACCTACAAGCACGGCATTCTGTACGGCTTCGCGCAGGCCATGGCATTGATCCCCGGCGTGTCCCGCTCCGGCGGAACCATCACCGCAGGCCTCCTCATGGGCTACACCCGTGAAGCCGCCGCCCGCTACTCCTTTCTTCTGGCCATACCGGCCGTGTTCGGCAGTGGTCTCTACCAGCTGTACAAGACGGTTTCCAACGAAGGGCTGGCCGGACCCTACGGCCTCCCGGAGATTGCCTTGGCCACCGTCATTGCCTTCGTTGTGGGTTACGTCATCATCGGGTGGTTCCTGAAATTCGTCTCCACGCGCAGCTACCGACTCTTCGTTTGGTACCGGATCCTCCTGGGCCTGGCCTTGTATGTCCTGCTCGGTTTCGGTGTGATCAGTGCCTAGCACTAAGGTTGAGTCGTGAAATCGTGGACCTCCCGCCCTGTACCTGAGCTACCCGGCAGCCTGCCCCAACTACGGCTGTATGACACAGCCCTCGGCCGCGTGGTGGACGTTGAGAGACAGTCCGAGCAATCCATGTACGTCTGTGGCATCACCCCGTATGACGCTACTCATATGGGGCACGCCGCCAGCTACGTGGCTTTTGACCTCCTGAATCGTGCATGGCGGGACTCCGGAGTCCGTGTCTCCTACGTCCAAAATGTCACGGACATTGATGATCCGCTTCTTGAGCGCGCCACAGCTACCGGTGTGGACTGGCGTGAACTTGCCCAGAGCCAGATCGAGCTGTTCCAAACCGACATGGACGCCCTGAACGTCCTCGCGCCCAACCACTACATCGGTGCCGTGGAGGCAATCCCGGACATTGTTCCAGCGATCGAGCAGCTTATCGCCGACGGCGTTGCCTATCGGGTCAACGGCTCGGAGGGGGAGCCCGACGGCGATGTGTACTACGACGTCGAGACCGCCGGCAAGCGCTCTGACGCGACAGACGCTTGGGCGCTGGGAGATATCTCGGGCTTGGGTGAACAGGAGATGCTGGAGCTGTTCGCCGAACGGGGTGGAGACCCTGCCAGGGCCGGCAAGCGCAATGCACTGGACCCATTGCTGTGGCGGGTTGCCCGTGAAGGCGAGCCGAGCTGGCCCGGAGCCACCCTGGGCGACGGCCGTCCGGGATGGCACATCGAATGCACGGTCATCGCGCAGAAGTACCTTCCGGCGCCCTTCACCGTTCAGGGTGGCGGCTCGGACCTGGTTTTCCCGCACCATGAAATGGGTGCCGGCCACGCTTATTCACTCTCCGGCGTTCCCTTGGCCCGCCATTATTCCCACGCCGGAATGGTGGGGTTGCACGGGGAAAAAATGAGCAAGTCCAAGGGCAACCTGGTTTTGGTCTCAAAACTCCGTGCTGCAGGTGAAGAGCCAGCGGCAATCCGTCTCGCGATTCTCGCCCATCATTACCGCTCTGATTGGTCCTGGACCGACGCGGAGTTCGCCGAGGCCAAGAACCGGCTCACCACGTGGCGCTCGGCGGTCAACCACGCTCCTGCAGGATCTGCGGCGGCCCTGATAGCGGCCATGCGCGCTGAGCTGGCCAACGACCTCAACGCTCCAGGAGCCATCGCCGTGGTGGATCGCTGGGCCGAGGAAGCCGTTAGCTCAGGATCGGACAGCTCAGCCCAGGACGCTGCGCTTGTTACTGACGCCATCGATGCATTGCTCGGGATCGAGCTCTAAGCAGCCCGGATGGTCCCGGCACCGAAGAAATGGCTACGGCCCTGACGTTACGTCAGGGCCGTAGCCATTTCCGGGGGAACGCCTCATTAGGGACGCTCTTTGCCCCGCCGTTTCAGGTACCGCTCGAATTCACGGGCAATGGACTCACCCGATGCCTCGGGAAGGTCCGCGGTGTCCTTGGCTTCTTCCAGCTGCCGAACATAGGCAGCAATTTCCGGGTCCTCTGTGGCGAGCTCATCCACTCCGCGTTCCCAGGCCTCGGATTCTTCAGCAAGCGCCTGGCTGTCCATGGGTACCTGCAGCAGGTCCTCTATTTTGTGCAGGATGGCTAGCTGCGCCTTGGGGGAGGGTGGCTGGGCAACATAGTGCGGAACTGCTGCCCATAGTGAGACCGTCGGCAGCCCTGCAAGCATGGCAAACTCGGCCAAAACCCCCACAATGCCCACCGGTCCTTCGTACTGGGAGGCTTCCAGGTTGAGGCGCTCCCGCAAAGAACTGTCTTCGGTAGTGGTACTCACCGGGATGGGCCGGCTGTGGGGAACATCGGCCAGGAGCGCTCCCACCAAAATCACGGAGTCGACCTTGAGGGCCTCGGCGTGCACCAGGAGTTCGGTAGTGTAAGCGCGCCAACGGTAAGAGGGCTCGGTGCCCAGAACCAGGACCACGTCCACATTGCTGTCCGGAACTTCCGCCTTGTAGATCCGCGTTGAAGGCCATTTTACTTTCCGGGCTCCGGAGGAAGTTCGCCGTACTGTTGGACGCGTGAATTGGAAGTCGTAATATTCCTCAGCGTCCACTGTGGCAACCTTCTTGCCCTCCCAGAGCTTGTTCAGGTAGTGCAGAGCATCGCTGGCGGCCTCACCGGCGTCGTTCCAACCCTCAAACGCAGCAAGCATTACGGTGACACGCTGGCCGTCCGCTGGTTCCTTGAGGAAACGCTCGGGCTCCGCGGTGATGTCCTGTCCTTCGGGGGTCCCGTCCACACTGTTCATCCACTCACCCTACGTCCAAGACCCTTGCGGATGCATGGCATTTCACACCGAAGCGTGTCCGCGATTCGCCCACAGCGCAACGGGCGGACGGGTACCCGCCCGGTTCCACGTAGACTGGAAACCATGCATTCCTCACCCAGCCAGCCCCTCCTCAAAGCCGTGCTCTGGGATATGGATGGCACACTCGTGGACACCGAGCCCTATTGGATCGCCGCCGAACGTGCATTGGTGGAAGCCCATGGCGGAACATGGTCCCATCAGCAGGCCATGCAGTTGGTAGGCCAGTCCTTGCTTCACTCCGCGGCCGTCCTGCAAGCCGCAGGGGTCAGGCTGGAAGCCCGAGAAATCGTTGACACTCTCAGCGCCCAGGTGATCGCACAGGTCCGCGAGGAAGTCCCGTGGCGGCCCGGCGCCCGTGAACTGCTCGATGATCTCCACCAGGCAGGCATACCTTGCGCCCTGGTGACCATGTCCGAGGGCCCCTTGGCCGGCGTGGTGGTGGAGAGCCTCCCCAAGCCCTACTTCGAATTCTTGGTCACCGGGGATACGGTCACCAACGGCAAACCGCACCCGGAGGCCTACCTGACAGCAGTGGAACGGCTGAAGCTGGAGGACCCCTCGGTCAGCATCCGCCACTGCGTTGCCCTTGAGGATTCTGTCCCTGGCGCCACTGCGGCCATTGCTTCGGGCGTGATCACTGTGGGTATTCCGCACCAGGTACCTCTTCCGGAAGACCCGCGAATGATCCAGTGGCCCACCTTGGTGGGACGCACGACGAGTGATCTTCAACAGCTGGTGGCCGAGCAATTCGCCGCAGCCAATCTGCTCGAAGGGGCCAACTAGGTGAGCAGTTCTTCCACACCACATCACTCGGCCACCAAGAAAGACGGAATTCCGCTCGGAAAGATCGCTGGCGTTCCGGTTTACCTCGCCTATTCCTGGTTCGTTATCGCGGCCATCACCGTGGTCTTCTACGGTCCGTCCATCATGGAGTACTTCCCGGGCATTGGCTACTGGGGATACCTTGTGGGGTTCGCGATCGCATTGTTGCTCGCCATCTCGGTCCTCGTGCACGAAATGGCCCATGCCTTGAGCGCCAGGGCGTTCGATTGGCCGACCGAGAAAATTGTGCTGAACCTGTGGGGAGGCCATACCCAATTCGAAAACTTCACGGCTTCTCCTGGACGCTCGGTCATCGTTGCGCTTGCCGGACCAGCCTCGAACTTCGTCATTGCCGGGATCATGTGGGCTGTGACGTCCACAGGAATGCTGACCGGCGTGCCGCGCATGCTCGCCGACATCCTGAGCCTGGCCAACCTGGTCATCGGCATTTTCAATGTCCTCCCCGGAATGCCCCTGGACGGTGGGCGCCTGGTGGAGTCGGCCGTCTGGAAAGCCACCGGCAGCCAGGACAAGGGAACCATTGCAGCAGGCTGGTCTGGCCGGATCATCGTGGTGGCCCTGGTCATCTGGTTCATTGTTGTGCCTTTCCTCAAGGGCCAATTCCCTGACCTCATGTATACGGTGGTTACCGTCCTCGTTTGCGGCTTCCTGTGGATGAGCGCTTCAGCATCAATCCACCACGCCAAGCTCCGCAGCCGCCTTTACCTGGTCAGTGCAGCCGGCCTGGCTGAAGCCGCCGTGGGCGTGCCGAACTCGGCCACCGTGGCAGATGTCCTGGACATAGCCCCGGCCGGAAGTCCCGTCGTCGTCATCTGTGGACCGGATGGCAAGCCCCAGGGAGTGGTGGACGTCGCCGCGGCCCACGGCGTGCCGGCAGTCGCTCTGGCGACGACGCCAGTCACCGCGGTCGCGCACGCCCTGGCCGCAGGGGCATACGTCCCTGAATGGTCCAAGGGGCAGGAACTGATTCAGTACCTGTCCCGCTTGGAAGGCAACGAATACGCTGTGGTTGATCACAACGGAATCGTCACAGGATTGCTTCGGCAGCAGGCAGTCGTGACCGCCATAACAGGTAAGCAAGCACGCAGGAGCGGGCGCGCCTGACTGCGTTGCCGGTAGAGTTACATGCCGGCGGATACACAAAAGAGATCCATCTATTTTTGGCGCCTACAAAGCCGGACAGACACCGCGGCCCAGCCGTACAGGAGCGAGGAACACCACATGAGCAGCGAAACCGCCGCCCCCGCAGCAAGCACAGGCAATGACGCGCCAGCCACCGGCTCGGCCGCTCAGCCGACCGGCGCTGCACGACGCCGCGGGCCGTTCCGGGTGGGCGAGCGGGTACAGCTCACTGATGAGCGCGGCCGGATGAACACCATCACCCTCGAAGTGGGCGGAGCATTCCACACCCACCGCGGATTCCTGAACCATGATGAAATCATCGGCAAGGTAGATGGCTCAGTGGTCAGCAACAACGTTGGTCAGCAGTACCAGACCCTGCGCCCCTTGCTCTCTGACTTCGTGTTGTCCATGCCTCGCGGCGCAGCAGTGGTTTACCCCAAGGACGCCGCCCAGATTGTCACCATGGCCGATATCTTCCCTGGCGCCAGGGTTGTTGAAGCAGGCGTCGGGTCCGGGGCGCTTTCCATCTCGCTATTGCGCGCAGTAGGGGACACCGGTTACCTCCACTCGTTTGAGCGTCGCGAGGAATTCGCGGACATCGCCCGTGGAAACGTAGAAACCATCTTCGGCGGCCCCCATCCCGCCTGGCAGATATCCTTGGGCGACTTCCAGGAGGAAGTTCTCAAAGCCGAAGCCCCGGGGTCCGTGGACAGGGTTGTCCTGGACATGCTTGCTCCATGGGAATGCCTGGATGCGGTGGCAACGGTGCTGGCCCCTGGCGGTGTTTGGATCAACTACGTAGCTACCGTGACACAGTTGTCCCGCACTGCCGAAGCAATCCGGGCGGACGGCCGATTCACCGAGCCGGATGGCTGGGAGTCGATGGTTCGTGGCTGGCACTTGGAAGGCCTGGCAGTACGGCCGGACCACCGAATGGTGGCACACACAGGTTTCCTCCTGGTGACCCGTCGCCTGGCTGACGGTGTCACCGGAATTTCAGTCAAGCGCCGCCCCTCTAAGACCGAGTTCAGCGAAGAGGACCTCAACGCCTGGACTCCGGCAGCCGTGGGGGAGCGTTCGGTGTCAGATAAGAAACTCCGGCGCGCAGCCCGTGACGCACTTGCAGGGACCAACGTCCAGGATGATCCTCCAGTCACAAACTGAGAAAGGTCACAATAGGGTCCGTATTCCGGATGTCACCCAGCACCCTGAGCTTTTCGGGACTAAGGTCTTCTTAAGCGCAGGAAGGGGCTGATGAATCGTGGATACGTCAAACAACGACCTTGGACGGCCGACGCCGGAAGATGCAAACGACGCAGCGGAGAATACGGCGAGCCGCAGGATCGGCGCAGGTCAACCGCCGGAAGCCTCGAGTGAACCGACTGTTGCCGAACGGCAAATCAACATCCTTCGGGACAAGCTCCGCCACATCGACCGCCAGTTGGCGGCTGCTACCCAGAACAACACCAAACTTGTCAGCATGCTGGAAGCGGCGAAGGCTGAGATCCTTCGCCTGAAAGGCGCGTTGGAGCAGGAGGGCCAACCCCCTTACAGCTTTGGCACCGTGGTGCAGGTCAACCCGCGGAAGCACCCCGCCGCCGGCAGTTCCGGGCAGGCAGCCACCGAAGAGTCCGTTGATATCTTCAACGCCGGGCGCAAGATGCGCGTTGGCGTCAGCCCGCTGGTTAACCTCAACCAACTCGCCGTGGGCCAGGAAGTCCTGCTTAATGAGGCGTTGCTCGTGGTGGCCGGGCTCGGGTACGAACGAGCCGGCGAGCTGGTCACGCTCAAGGAGATGCTGGGCAAGGACCGCGCGTTGGTTGTGGGCCGCGCCGATGAAGAGCGTGTGGTTCGTTTGTCCGGAGCGCTCCAAACCGTTCATCTGAAAGTGGGCGACGCTTTGTCGCTCGATTCACGGACCGGATACGCGCTGGAGAAGGTACCGCGCGCCGAGGTGGAAAACCTCGTGCTCGAGGAAGTTCCGGACATCACCTACCAGGACATCGGCGGCCTCGGCCCGCAGATCGAGCAGATCCGCGATGCCGTGGAGCTGCCCTTCCTGCACCCAGACCTTTACCGGGAGCACGGCCTGAAAGCTCCCAAGGGAATTCTGCTCTACGGCCCTCCAGGCTGCGGTAAAACCCTCATTGCCAAGGCTGTGGCGAATTCCCTCGCTGCCCGGGCGGCAGAACGGGCCGGCAACACGGATCTGAAGAGCTACTTCCTGAATATCAAAGGCCCCGAACTGCTGGACAAGTATGTGGGTGAGACTGAACGCCACATCCGGCTGATCTTCTCCCGCGCCCGCGAGAAAGCTTCGGATGGTAGCCCCGTGGTGGTTTTCTTTGATGAGATGGACTCGCTTTTCCGTACTCGCGGTACCGGCGTGTCCTCAGACGTCGAAACCACCATCGTGCCTCAGCTGCTCAGTGAAATCGACGGCGTGGAGCGTTTGGACAACGTGATCGTCATCGGCGCCTCCAACCGTGAGGACATGATCGATCCCGCCATCCTTCGGCCCGGCCGACTCGATGTAAAGGTCAAGATTCAGCGGCCGGATGCCGAGGCTGCAGCGGATATTTTCGCAAAGTACATCACCACCGATCTGCCGTTCCACCACCAGGACCTGGCTGAGTACGGCGGCGATGTTCAAGCAACCGTGGATGCCATGGTTCAGCGCACGGTTGAGGCAATGTACTCAACGGAAAAGTCCAACGAATATCTCGAGGTCACCTACGCCAATGGTGATACCGAAATGCTGTACTTCAAGGACTTCAACTCCGGTGCTGTGGTCCAGAATGTGGTGGACCGTGCCAAGAAGTACGCCATCAAGGACCTGTTGACCACCAACCAGAAAGGCCTGCGGATCGATCACCTGCTCCGTGCCGTGGTGGATGAATTCCGTGAGCATGAGGACATGCCCAACACCACCAACCCGGATGACTGGGCAAGGATCTCGGGAAAGAAGGGTGAAAGGATCACGTACATCCGCACCATCGTCCAGGGCAAAGCGGGCCAGGAGCCTGGCAAGTCCATTGAAACCACCGCCAACACGGGTCAGTACCTGTGACAGCAAGGCCCGAGGGCACGTCTGCAGAGAAACTTCCGGCCGGTGGCGCCATGCGCGTCATGGGCTCGGAAACTGAATACGGGATCCATGCGCCTTCAGCTCCGGGCGCCAACGCCACCATGATGTCCGCACGGATCATCCAAGCGTATGCAACGGTGACCCGGCAACGGGCGGCGGGCGGGGCGGAGACTCGTTGGGACTACACGGACGAGGAACCGCTGCATGATGCCCGCGGTTGGACCATGGACAGGTCCGCGGCCGATCCCAGCCAGCTAACGGACCAACCACCAGTGCTCGACGCCGAAGCGGTCGCCTTGGCCTACGGTCGCCAGGAGCTGGAACTCGATGGCTCGGACGAGTCAGGTTCACTGTTGATGAACATGGTCCTTGGCAACGGGGCGCGCCTGTACGTCGATCACGCGCACCCCGAGTATTCAAGCCCGGAAATCACCAACCCCCGCGATGCCGTGGCGTGGGATGCCGCCGGTGACTTGGTGGCCTTGGCAACAGTGCGGAAGGTCGCTGCCGATGCCTCGCTTCCGGCCATCAATCTTTACAAGAACAACACCGATAACAAGTCCGTGTCCTACGGATCGCATGAGAACTACCTCATGCCGCGCTCAGTTCCCTTCGGGGACATCATCCGCGGGCTCACGCCGTTCTTTGTCGCCCGCCAGGTCATCTGCGGTGCAGGCAGGGTGGGGTTAGGCCAGGACAGCTCCACGCCCGGCTACCAGATCAGCCAGCGGGCGGATTTCTTCGAGGCCGAGGTGGGGCTGGAGACGACCATACGCCGGCCCATTATCAATACCAGGGACGAGCCACACGCCACGGCGGATAAGTACCGCCGGCTCCATGTGATCATTGGGGATGCCAACCTTAGCCAGGCCTCAAACTTTCTGAAGTTCGGAACCACGGCCATGGTCCTTAGCCTCATTGAAGCGGGGCAGGCTCCCAAAATTGAAGTGCACGAACCAGTGCAAGCGCTCCAGGCCGTCAGCCATGACACCACGTTGAGCACAACGGTCAGGCTCCTGGACGGACGACGTGTGACAGCCCTGGATCTGCAGTGGATGTATTTCGAGGCAGCGTCGAAGCTCTCCCAGGAAACCGGTGTGGCGGATTCGGTCTCCGGAGATGGCCACACGCACCAAGTCCTGGCGCATTGGGAGTCCACGCTGACAACGTTGGGCACTGACGTTGATGCCGCAGCATCCTCCGTGGAGTGGGTGGCGAAAAAGTCACTTCTTGAGGGATACCGGAAACGTGACTCACTGGCGTGGGACGATGCCCGGCTCGGCCTGGTGGATCTGCAATGGTCCGATATCCGTCCCGAAAAAGGGCTGTATTACAGACTGCTCTCCCGGGACCGGATGATGCGCATGGTTGATGATGCCGACATCACCCGGGCGGTGACCGAGCCGCCGTCGGACACGCGAGCGTACTTCCGCGGACGGTGCGTTTCAAGCTTCGGCAAGGACGTTGTGGGCGCCAGTTGGGATTCGGTGATCTTTGACGTTCCCGGGCTGGGAAAACTGCAGCGAGTACCAACGCGGGAACCCTTGAGGGGTACCCGGGCCTTGACCGGGGCACTCTTTGACCGCCATGGGGAGGCAGCTTCTTTCCTGGCCGAATTGTTGGGTCAGGCCCCACCACCGGCCAAGAGTTAGGGATACCCGGCACAGGATATTCGCCCACAGCCAAAGCGGTCCGCAGCCCCGGTCCGCGTGGCAATATGGCAGTAGGAAGTCTCCATCCTAAGGGGACTGACAGTAGGGAGAAAGAAAATGGCAGCACAGGAGCAGCAACAACCGCAGTCACGGGAAACCGAGACCGAAGTAGACGTTCCGGAGGCGCCCCCGGCAGCACCGGAAGCTCAGGCCTCGGACGCTACCCAGGGCGTGGATGACCTCCTCGACGAAATCGACGGCGTTCTTGAATCCAACGCCGAAGAGTTCGTCAGGGCGTTTGTCCAAAAGGGCGGCCAGTAGGCGTACCAGCCAGAGGATGTACTGCCCGGACGGCGTGAGGCCGCCGGGCATCGGAATGCAGAGTCGAAGGAGTGCAGCAATGCAGGACCCATCAACCGGCCCCCTGGCCACCCAGGCAACGTCTTCTTTCACGGAGCATCTTCAACGCTCGCGTCCCGAACTTCTCCCTTTCAACCAAGCACTACCCACCGGCATGGTGCCCGCCACCCCGCATGCCACCACCATTGTTGCCCTGACGTACGCCGGCGGGGTGCTGATGGCCGGGGACCGCCGCGCGACCATGGGCAATATCATCGCCAGCCGTCACATCGAGAAGGTGTTTCCGGCGGACGAGTATTCAGTGCTCGGCATAGCCGGCACAGCTGGCCTTGCAATCGACATCACGCGGCTCTTCCAAGTGGAGTTGGAGCACTACGAAAAAATCGAAGGCACGCTCCTCAGCTTGGTAGGGAAGGCTAATCGCTTGGGCGCCATGATCCGGGGGAACCTGCCCATGGCAATGCAGGGGATGGCCGTCATTCCGTTGTTCGCAGGTTTCGACCAGAGCTCCGGGGTGGGCCGTTTATTCTCCTACGACGTCACCGGTGGCCGGTACGAAGAGCAGGAGCATCACTCAGTGGGTTCCGGTTCGGTCTTCGCCCGCGGCGCCCTGAAGAAATTGTGGAAGCCGAACCTCTCCGAAGAAGCTGCCGTCGCAGTGGCCGTTGAGGCGTTGTACGACGCCGCCGACGACGATTCCGCCACGGGCGGCCCGGATCCCGTCCGCCAGTTGTGGCCAGTGGTGTACACCGTGAACCGCGCGGGCCACCGGCGAGTTCCCGAACGGGACCTGGCCGCCATCGCTGGTGCCATTGTTGAATCGCGCGCCATCGCCGGACGGGAGGCCTGAAAATGACACAGCAGTTCTACGTTTCTCCTGAGCAGTTGATGAAGGACCGTGCGGACTTCGCACGGAAGGGCATCGCCCGCGGACGCTCGGTGGTGGTCATCAGTTGCGCCAACGGCATCGCACTGATTGCCGAAAACCCGTCACCTTCGCTGCACAAAATCGGCGAAATCTACGACAAAATCGCTTTCGCCGCGGTGGGCAAGTACAACGAGTTTGAAAGCCTCCGGCAAGCTGGAGTCCGCTACGCGGATGTCCGCGGTTACTCTTACGACCGCGAGGACGTGACGGCCCGCGGCCTGGCCAGTGTCTACGCCCAGAGCCTCGGGGCCGTGTTCACTGCCGAGCAGAAGCCATTTGAGGTTGAATTGGCCGTAGCCGAGGTTGGGCTTTTGCAGGAGCAGGACCATCTGTACCGCCTGACCTTTGATGGTTCCATCGCGGACGAAAACGGCTTCGTAGTCATGGGCGGTCTCGCCGACCAGATTTCCGACGTCGTCAAAGGGGCCTGGGAGCCGGAGCTCACCTTGGCCGGTGCCATGCAACTGGCCCTGCGAGCCCTGGCCACCGATAAGGATGTTGATGAACTGCCCGCCACCGCCGTCGAAGCAGCCGTGCTGTATCGCGCTTCGGAGAGCAACCGCGGGTCCCGAAGGGCGTTCCGGCGATTGCTGCCCGAAGACATGACCCGGTTGCTCACAGAGGAGAGCTGAAATGGATAAGCGGATATTTGGCATCGAAACCGAGTTCGGAATCTCTTATTCCAGCCCTGATTCACGCCCCTTGGCGCCCGAGGAAGTGGCACGTTACCTCTTTCGCAAGGTGGTCAGTTGGGGCAGGTCCTCCAATGTCTTCCTTACCAACGGTTCACGCCTCTACCTCGATGTTGGCTCTCACCCGGAGTATGCAACGGCAGAATGCGACGACCTCGCTCAACTGATCGCCCATGACAGGGCCGGCGAGCTAATTTTGGATGACCTCGTTGATGAGGCTCAGGCCCGGCTCGCCGCGGAGGGATTCAACGGCACCGTCTACCTGTTCAAGAACAACACGGATTCAGCGGGCAACTCCTACGGCAGCCATGAGAACTACCTCATACCGCGGCGGGGGGAGTTCTCCCGGCTTGCCGAGATCCTCATTCCCTTCCTGGTGACACGGCAACTCATTGCCGGCGCAGGCAAGGTACTGAAAACCCCCCACGGCGCCACGTTCGCTTTCTCGCAGCGGGCCGACCACATTTGGGAAGGCGTATCCTCGGCCACCACCAGGTCCAGGCCCATCATCAACACCCGCGACGAGCCGCATGCGGATGCCGAGTTTTACCGCCGTCTCCACGTCATCGTGGGGGACTCCAATATGTCGGAAACCTCCGCCCTGCTCAAGGTGGGCACGGTTGACCTCATCCTTCGCATGATCGAGGCAGGCGTCATCATGCGGGACATGCGGATGGAAAATCCCATCCGCAGCATCCGCGAAATTTCCCACGATCTCACCGGCCGTGCGCTGGTCCGCCTGGCCAACGGCCGGCAGTTGACTGCCTTGGACATCCAGCGCGAATACCTCACCAAAGTCACGGAATTCGTTGACGCCAATGGTGCACACAACGCCCACGTGCCGCTCATCCTGGACCTGTGGGGACGGACTTTGGACGCCATCGAGAGCGGTGACACCAGCACCATTGATACCGAAGTGGACTGGGCCATCAAAAAGAAGCTCATGGACGGTTACATGCGCCGCCACGACCTCAGCTTGGACTCCCCGCGCATCGCCCAACTGGACCTCACCTACCATGACATCTCGCGGCAGCGCGGCATCTTCTTCCTGCTCCAGGCCAGGGGCGCGGCACGCCGGCTCGTCACCGAAACCGACGTCAAGGATGCCGTGGATGCCCCGCCGCAGACCACACGGGCAAAGTTGCGCGGAGATTTTGTGCGTAGGGCGCAGGAACTAGGCCGGGACTACACGGTGGACTGGGTGCACCTGAAACTCAACGACCGCGCCCACCAGACCATTCTCTGCAAGGACCCTTTCCGGAACGTTGACGAGCGCGTGGATGCCCTCCTGGATTCCATGGGCTGACTGGCCCTATAAGCTGGCTCCCAGCTTCACGGGCTATTCTGGGTAATGGTCTCTTACCGAGATTCACCGTGCTCGGATACGCTACGCGCTTTCCGGGTGTCCCTTTGCCCCGACGAAAGTGTCTTTTTGTGCGCCGACTCCTAGCAATTCTCCTGCCCGCCCTGCTGCTCATGACTGCGTGCGGAGGTGGTGGAGAAACACCGGCCGCTGAGCCCACCAGCAAGTCAGTAGGTGATGTCTCCAAGCTCGACTCCTTGAAGGTCACGGACAACGGCAATGACAAAGCACCCGGGATTGAGTTCTCCAAGCCTCTGACCGTGACGGGTCCTACCGTCAAGGTAGTCAAGGAAGGCGACGGCGAACCGGTCAAAATGGGTCAAATCGCCGAGCTTGTGTACATCGCAGTCGATGGCAATGATGGCACGACCCTCGAAGACGGTTACACCAAAGGTCCCCAGGCGATCGAGCTTTCCGAGCAGATGAAGTCCGGCAACGAGCTGATCTTCGACGCCATCATCGGCGCCAAGGTTGGCAGTCATGTTGCCATTGCCGCTCCGGGAAACGCTTCCGCCTCCGCACCTGCTTCGTCCCAACTGGTGATCTTCAAGATCGCCTCGGCCAAGGACGCCCCCGGACTTCTGAGCAAGGAAGAGACCGATCAGCTGGACAAGGACGGCAAACTTCCCAAGGTGAGTTTTGATGACAAGGGCGCTCCGTCGGTGGAGATTCCCAAGACCGACGCCCCGAATGGTCTCTCCGTGAAGGTGCTTTCCGAGGGCAACGGCGAAGAACTGAAGGACTCTGACACCATCGACGCCAACTACACTGGCTGGCGCTGGGAAGACAGCACCAAGTTCGATTCCAGCTATGACCGGGGCCAGGCGGCTACCTTCGGCCTCAACCAGGTCATCAAGGGCTGGACGCTTGGACTCACCGGCCAGAAGGTTGGCTCGAAGGTCCTCCTGACCATCCCCACGGATCTCGCCTACGGCGCTAGCGCAGCGGCACAGGGCAAGCCTGCGGGCCCACTGGTGTTCGTCGTTGAAATCACCGGTAAAAAGTAAAACCCGCGCGGGTTCTGGCTAAGCTGGTTTCTGAAAACTCGTACATCCCCTTCATTAAGGAGCACCCATGTCATTTGGTCAGCGCGACTTTGACCGCACCAAGCCCGAGATCGACTTCCCGGAAGGCGACGTCCCCACGGACCTCGTTATCACTGACCTCATTGAGGGCACGGGCCCCGAGGCCAAGGCCGGAGACACCGTCTCAACCCACTATGTGGGCGTTGCCTGGTCCACTGGTGAAGAATTCGACGCTTCCTGGGGCCGTGGCGCTCCGTTGGACTTCCGCGTGGGCGTTGGCCAGGTCATCCAGGGCTGGGACCAGGGCCTGCTGGGCATGAAGGTGGGCGGCCGCCGCCGCCTGGAGATCCCCTCCGAGCTTGCTTACGGCTCACGGGGTGCCGGTGGAGCCATCAAGCCCAACGAGGCCTTGATCTTCGTTGTGGACCTGGTGGCTGTTCGCTAGGACTTCTTATGCTTGCGCAAGGCGCGTTACCTTCCGGTTTTGCCGGTTGGTGACGCGCCTTGCTGCATTCGGGCTTGTCTTTAGTAACGTAGCAACCGTGTCCGCATCCCGCACTGAACGCCTCCTGAACCTTCTCCTGGCTTTGCTCAATACCAAAGTGGGCCTTCCTCGCTCCGTTCTGCGCGAAAAGGTCTACCATGATTCCGCTGAGAACGATGTCGCTTTTGGGCGGATGTTCGAGCGCGACAAAGTGGACTTGAAGCAGTTCGGCTTTGAGATCGAAACCTTGATGGATCCGCGCAACTTTGGCGCAGATGACCACGCTTCCGCGCGCTACAGGATCGGCAAGGACTCCAACCGGCTTCCTGACGTGACGTTGACACCGGCCGAGGGCACCGTCCTGTTGCTCGCGGCACAGCTCTGGGAGCGAGCAGCTTTGGGTACCGCAGCTGCCAATGCCGTACGCAAGCTTCAGGCGGCGGGCGGCTTTGCCGACGTCGACCTTCCGGCAGGCGTCCAGCCACGGATCAAACCTGCGGGGCAAGCTTTCGACGACGTCGTCGCGGCCATGCATGGCAAGCACCCCGTCCGCTTCGGCTACCAAGCGGTCAGTACCGGGCGGGAAGAAGTCCGGGAAGTGGAGCCTTGGGGCCTGGGCAGCAGGTTCGGGCAATGGTACTTGGTGGGCCTGGACCGGGGGAGGGGTGCCAAGAGGATCTTCAGGCTTACGCGGATGACCACAGCGGTTAGCGTGGTCACCACCAGCACCTTCGAGCCGCCGGAAGGCTTCAATGCCAGGGCCGAGTTGGACCAGCTCAATGAACTCCCCCTCCGGCAGGCCACGCTGCAGGTTGATAAGGACCGACTCCTTGCCTTACGTAAACGGGCGTCATTGATCCAGGACGTTCCTCAAACGAGTGGACGCGACCTCATGACGGTGGATTTCCGTGATCCGGAGCAACTGGCCGAGGAGCTGGCATCCTACGGACCGCATGTGAAGGTGGACGGGCCCACCGAACTGCGCACCGCCGTCGAACGCCGCCTCAGGGCTGCCGCGGCCTTTGACGACGCCGCACCGGCACCCATCGAGTTTCCGGAAGCGGGACGTGCGCCCCGGGCTCGCAAGCGCACCTCCGAGGACCAGTTGGCCAGGATGCTGCAGCTTGTGCCGTTTCTTGTCCATCACCAAGGCCTGCACATCCAGGAGGTCGCCGATCATTTTGGCATCAGCCGCAAGGCCCTGATCGATGACCTGAAAATCCTCATCTGCTCTGGACTGCCCGAGGGATATCCGGACGACCTCCTGGACATTCAGTGGGAAAACGATCACGTTTACATCTCTGAGCACCTGGACCTGAACCGTCCGGTGCGTTTTAGCGAAGACGAAGCTGCAGCGTTGCTGACCGGGCTGGCCATGCTGGGCGACCTGCCAGCGCTGGCCGGCATGCCCGAGGACGACTCCGGCAGCGCCCTGGAATCTGTGACCATCAAACTGACCGGCGCTGCCGGCCAGGCGGCACGATTGGCCGGTTCAGTATCCGGCCAATCGGTGGCACCTGAACAATCTGAGGCTTTTGCGGTCATCACTCAGGCAATCAGGGAAGGCCGGCAGTTGCGGCTCCGCTATTTCTCGCTTCAACGCGATGAAGTGACTGAGCGCGATGTGGACCCCTTGAGGCTCTACTCCATGGACAACACGTGGTACTTCGAGGCCTACTGCCACAGCAAGTCCGGCGTCAGGAACTTCAGGCTGGACAGGGTGGAAAGCCTGGAACCCAATGGCCAGGCCTCCTCCGGCGCCGTGACAGCGGGGCAGGACTTTCCTGCCCGGCTGTTCACTCCCGGCGATGATGACGTCCTGGTGACTCTTCAGTTGACCCGGCAAGGCGCCGGGCTGGCGGATGACTACTACGCCGAACGAACAGCTCAACTATCCGACGGCGGCCTCCTCGCCGAGGTACGGTTCGGCGACGCCGCGTGGCTGCCGATGTTTGTTTCCCAGCATGGAGGTTCGGTCCGGATTCTGGAACCAGTGTCATTGCGCCACGAAACGCGCGCATGGATCGAGGCGGCCTTAGGGCAGTACGACTCACCGTCGGACACGAAGGCTGGCTAGACTACTCAAATGCCTTGGTGGTTCTGGATCCTGTTGTGGATCGCGCTTATAGCCCTTTCGTTGCTCCTTTTTCTGACGCTGGGGTATAGCTTGTACAGAAAATTCATTGCAACTGTTCATGAGTTGGCTGCCGCAGGTGAACGTTTCAGCAACCTTTCTCCTTCTCCGGAAACCTCCGACGTTGCGGCCACGGAGCCGCAGCCTGAACCGGGGTCAGCCGTTTTTGCCTCCCCGGAGCAGATGCGTCATGATTACCTGACGGCCAAGGCCTTTCGTCAGGAAGCCCGTCGTCAACGGCGGGTCAAGCGCAAAGCAGAACGCGGTCAGCCGCAATCCCTGGACGACATTGAATTCAGATAGACGTAGGATGTATTCAAAAGGAAAGGACCTCCCCACATGAGGCTCGAAGGCTGGCATCTCATCATCATCATCGTTCTGGCTCTGGTGCTCTTTGCAGCACCTAAGCTGCCGTCCATGGCGCGCAGCATCGGGCAGTCGATGCGTATTTTCAAGTCTGAAGTCCGGGAGATGAAGAAGGACGGCTCGTCCGAGACCAAGGACGGCCAGACCACCACCGACCCCGTAGAGGGCAAGGTTGTAGGCCACCCTGACGTAAGCACCAAGAACAACGGCGAGACTGACGTACCGCCCGCCAACCGCCTCTAAAGAGAAGTGGTAGAAACGAAGGGGCGCAAAGCCAACCCCGAAGCCCGGATGGCGCTCCTGGATCACCTGAAGGAGCTGCGAAACCGGCTCTTCAAGGCTGCAATAGGCGTCATTGTGGGAACGGTGGTGGGCTTCATTGTCTACCAGCCTCTCTTGGAAGCACTGATCAAACCGATCAAGGACCTCAATGAAAAAGAGGGCCGCGCGGCCACGCTGAACTTCGACGGCGTAGCCAGCTCCTTCGACCTCATGGTCCAGGTCTCGGTCTTCCTGGGCGTGATCCTTTCAAGTCCCGTCTGGATCTACCAGCTGTGGGCCTTTATTGTTCCCGGCCTCCACAAAAAAGAACGGCGACTCGCGCTATCCTTCGTGGCAGCAGCGGTCCCGCTGTTCATCGGCGGAGTCCTGCTTGCATGGCTGGTATTGCCCAATGCCGTGCGTGTGCTGACTGACTTCACTCCTGTGGGTGGATCAAACTTCATTAGTGCAGAGATCTATCTGGCCTTTGTCCTCCGGCTTCTCCTCGCTTTCGGAATTGCGTTCCTGGTGCCGGTGGTCCTGGTGGGCTTGAACCTTGCCGGAATCGTCAAGGGCAAACAGCTCGTCAAGAGTTGGCGGATCACGATCTTCCTGGTGTGCTTGTTCGCGGCCATGGCTGCTCCCGGCGCCGACGCCATGAGCATGTTCTATCTCGCGGCGCCCATGCTGCTGCTCTTCTTCGCAGCCATAGGGGTCTGCCTGCTGAATGATCGCCGCCGTGAGCGCCGGGCCATCAAGAGGGCCGCTGAGACTGAAGCCACTGCAGACATCGCAACCCCGGCCACTGATCTGGAGAATCTCTAGACCCCGGCCCACTAGGCTTGATGCATGTCCTCCATTTCCGGGTCTTCGTCTCCATCAGACCGTTATCAGGCGGCAGCCCAGCGGGCAGCTGAATCCAAAACGTATCTCGGCGCGTTCGCCCGCAGCCTGGACTTTGAACTTGACCAGTTTCAACGTGATGCCTGCCGGTCCCTCCAAGAGGGCCGTGGCGTTCTGGTGGCAGCGCCCACCGGCGCCGGAAAAACGATCGTTGGTGAGTTCGCGATCTTCCTCGCCCTTGAACGGGGACTCAAGGCGTTCTACACCACGCCCATCAAAGCGCTCAGCAACCAAAAGTATTCTGAACTTGCCGCCAAGTACGGCCCGGCCAATGTTGGTCTGCTGACCGGCGACACCACCATCAACGGCGAAGCCCCGGTTGTGGTCATGACCACTGAAGTTCTGCGGAACATGCTCTACGCAGACTCGGAGACCTTGGGAGACCTGGGCTATGTGGTGATGGACGAAGTCCACTATCTGGCAGACCGTTTCCGCGGTGCCGTGTGGGAAGAAGTCATCATTCACTTGCCCAGCGAAGTGCAGGTTGCCTCGCTCAGCGCCACGGTTTCCAATGCCGAGGAGTTTGGCGCCTGGCTGGATACGGTGCGTGGAGATACTGATGTCATTGTCTCCGAACACCGCCCTGTGCCCCTTTGGCAGCACGTCATGGTTGGCCGGGAAATTGTGGATTTGTTTGCCGGCGACACCACCTTTGATGAAATAGCGCCGCAGGCTCCGGGTGCACAGGATTCAGAGGTTCCTGACCTCGCTGAATCCGATGAGGTCCTGGCCGAGCCCGCCACCACTGAGCGCCGGCGCGTCTCAGCCAAGCGATCGTCGGCGAACACAGCCCGCCAGGCAGTCACGGGCCCCGAATTCGAAGTCAACCCGGACCTTCTGGCCATGGCCCGTTCGGAGAGCCGGATGAATATGAATGGCCGGTTCGGGCACGGGGGGAGGAGCCGCCGTCGTCAAGACCGCTACCGCGACGAGCGGCAGCAGTCAGAGCAGCGTAGCCCGGTCCGGAAAGCAAGCCGTCCGCAGGTTATTGAGAGCCTTAGGCGCCAGGACCTGTTGCCTGCCATCACCTTCATTTTCTCCCGTGCCGGTTGTGACGCTGCCGTGGCCCAATGCGCAGCCTCCGGACTTTGGCTGACCACTGAGCAGGAACAGCAGATCATTGCCCAGCGCGTTGATGAAGCCAGCCACGAGATCCCGGCGGACGACCTCGACGTCCTGGGTTTCTGGGGTTGGCGCGACGGACTGGTCAGAGGCTTTGCCGCCCACCACGCGGGCATGCTTCCAACGTTCAAGGAAGTTGTGGAGAAACTCTTTGCCGATGGTTTGGTCAAAGCAGTCTTCGCCACTGAAACGCTGGCCCTGGGCGTCAACATGCCAGCACGCTGTGTGGTGCTGGAAAAGCTGGAAAAATACAACGGTGAAGCGCACGTCAACATCACCGCGGGGGAGTACACCCAGCTCACGGGGCGCGCCGGACGCCGGGGAATCGACGTCGAAGGCCATGCAGTGGTTCTGTGGCAGCCCGGGACAGATCCCGCCGCCGTAGCCGGGCTTGCCTCCCGCCGCACCTATCCCTTGAACTCCAGTTTCCGCCCCACGTACAACATGAGCATCAATTTGATTGCCCAGTTCGGACGGGTACGCGCCCGCGAAATCCTTGAGTCCTCGTTCGCCCAGTTCCAGGCGGACCGGTCCGTGGTGGGCCTCGCACGCCAGGTTCGCGGCCGTGAAGAGTCGCTGGCGGGCTACGCCAAATCCATGCAGTGTCATCTGGGTGACTTCACAGAGTACGGAAAGCTCCGGCGGGAACTCAGTGATGCCGAGAATTTCGCCGCCCGTGATCATCAGCGTGCCCGGAAGTCCCACGTCGCTGATTCCCTGACCCGGCTGATTCCCGGGGATGTCATCACCATTTACAGCGGCCGGCTGGCAGGACATGCCGTGGTGCTGGAGGTGGACCGCAATGCAAGGGAACCCCGGCCGTCCGTGCTGACGTCAGACAACCAGCTCCGGCGCATCGGTGTCCATGACTTGGACGGACCGGTCTCTCCGGTGACGCGCATCCGGATACCCAAGTCCTTTAATGCCAAGGTTCCCAAGGCACGCAGGGACCTGGCTTCGTCCATGCGGCACGCCATCAGTGAGGACGCTCCCCAAACCCGGCGCAACAGCAGGCATGAGGACTTTGGACTCGGGGCCCGCCTGCCGGACCAGGAAAAGAAGATTGCGGATCTTCGGCGGGCGTTGCGGGCACACCCCTGCCATGGATGCAGCGAACGCGAGGACCATGCACGGTGGTCGGAACGTTGGTGGAAGCTGCGGAGGGAAACTGACGGCCTTGTCCGGCAAATCCAAAGCAGGACCAACACAATAGCCAAAACCTTCGACCGGGTCTGCGATGTCCTTTCTACCTACGGCTACCTTGAAACCAACGACGCCGGTCAGGTCACCATCAGCGCCGACGGCCAAAGGCTTCGAAGGATCTATGGCGAGAAGGATCTGCTGATTTCCCAGACTGTGCGGCGGGGAGCAATTAATGACCTTGACGCCGCTGAACTCGCTTCGCTGGCGAGTACATTGGTTTACCAGGCGAAACGGGAAGACCGGGGTCTGCGGCCCAAGATGCCGTCGGTTTCGTTGGAGTCGGCGGTGGACATTGTCATCCGCGAATGGTCGCAGCTCGAAGATACCGAGGAACGCTACCGACTGCCTTTGACGGGCGAGCCGGAACTCGGACTGATGTGGCCAATGTACAAATGGGCCAAGGGCCGCCACCTTCAGGACGTGCTCAGCGGAACCGATCTTGCGGCGGGAGACTTTGTACGGTGGGCCAAGCAGGTGGTTGACCTCTTGGACCAGCTGGCCAAGATTCCGCAACTGGACCCGCGGGTTGCCCGTATATGCCGGGAATCCATTGATTTGGTCCGCCGGGGCGTGGTGGCATACTCCACCGTGGCCTGACACGTTTCTATATCTGACGAGAAGTTCCTACGCTCAAGGAGCACAGCGCATGAACCAGCCAGGCGTACCAGCCGGCCAAGAACCCAGCGTCCCGGACCGCAAGGTCACTATGTACCGCAATGGTTCGATCTATACCGCGGCCGATCCGTTCGCCACGGCAATGGTGGTGGACGGCGATACCGTAGCTTGGGTGGGTTCCGAGCAAGCAGCGACGTCCATCGCCGACTCTTCCATGGAGATCATCGACCTCCGGGGGGCGCTGCTGGCACCAGGTTTCGTGGATTCCCACGCGCACCTCACTGAAACGGGTATTGCCCTGGCAGGGCTGCAGCTCGCCCAGGTTCGTTCGGCCGGAGAACTCCTCGACGCCGTTGCCTCCGCAACCGGCAACGGTACAGTTTTGGGTCACGGCTGGGATGAAACTACCTGGAACGATCCCACGCTCCCAACCTTGGCAGAGATGGAACGCGCATCCGCTGGACGGCATGTCTATCTCTCACGCATCGATGTCCACTCGGCCCTTGTATCTCCCTCACTGGTTCAGGCGTCGGGGCTCAGCACGCTCGATGGTTTCTCGGGGGAGGCCCGCGTGGTCCGGGCCGCGCATACAGCTGCCCGTCTTCATGCCAGGAATTTCCAAGAGCCCGAGCGGCGCAGTTTCCAAGAGGCCGCGTTGTTGGAGGCGGCTTCCCACGGCTATGTGGCCTTGGCCGAGATGTCCGCACCGCACATTTGCGGCGCTGAGGATCTTCGAATGGCAGCAGCTTGGAACGGACTCGGTAACACTCCGGAGGTCCTTCCGTACTGGGGTGAGCTGGCAACGTCGCAGGAGCATGCTCAGGCCATCCTGGATGGACTGGGAACCAAGGTGCTGGGCCTTGCCGGCGATCTGAACATTGATGGCTCCCTTGGATCCCGCACGGCGGCCCTGGTGGAGGACTACTCCGATGCAAGCGGACAGCGGGGGAGTCTGTACCTCTCAGTTGATGACGCTGCCAAGCATCTCGTGGCTACCTCCCTGCTGGGAGTCCAAGCCGGCTTCCATGTCATTGGCGACGCTGGGCTGGCCAGCGTTTTGGAAGCGTTCGACGCAGCAGCGGCTGAGGTAGGGGAACAGCGTATCCGTGCGGCCGGTCACCGGCTTGAGCACGTGGAGATGGCTGACCAGTCCGCTATCGACCGCCTGGCCAGGTTCTCTGTGACGGTGAGCGTTCAGCCTGGATTCGACGCCGAATGGGGTGCTGCAGGTGGACTATACGAACAGCGTTTGGGCACCCGCAGCAAGACGATGAATCCTTTCGCTTCCTTTTATTCCAGCGGCGTACCCATAGCCTTCGGAAGCGACACTCCGGTAACCCCACTCCGTCCATGGTCCAGCGTGCGGGCCTGCCTGGAGCACAGCAATCCCGAGCAAAGGATTTCAGCTCGTGCCGCTTTCCTCGGACATACCCGGGCCGGGTGGCGGGCTACCCGGAACCGGAACCCCCTGATGGGTCAGCTTGTCCCTGGAGCTCCTGCGAGCTTCGCTGTTTGGGAGGTTGACGAACTGATGGTCCAGGTAGCGGACAGTCGCGTGCAGTCGTGGAGTACCGATCCCCGGGCGCGTACGCCCCTTCTTCCTGCGTTGGACACCGGGTCTGACCCCCGTTGCCTCCAAACGGTCAGGGAGGGACGCGAGTTGTTCGCTCATGAATCATTGAAGGCTTGAGAGCAAGGAATAGCTCCCCACGAGATGTGTCTGAGAACACAGGCGCCAAACGGGTCCCTGCTGGCGTCCTATAATGGAGAGTTGCGCCAGAATGCCAGCCGCCAGGCTGCTCCGGCACACTGACCGCTCCATCAAGGAAAGGCCTCTTCTTGCGTGTCCTGACGATCATTCCCACCTATAACGAGCTGGAATCGCTCCCCGTGACATTGGGGCGCCTGCGCGCGGCAGTGCCCCACTCCGATGTCCTGGTGGTCGACGACAACAGTCCTGACGGCACGGGAAAGCTTGCCGATGACTTCGCCGCCAAGGACAACCAGGTTCACGTCCTGCACCGCAAGGGCAAGGAAGGCCTGGGCGCTGCCTACATTGCAGGCTTCAAGTGGGGCCTGGCAGCAGGCTATGACGTCCTGGTAGAGATGGACGCAGATGGCTCGCATAAGCCTGAGCAGCTTCCGCTTCTCCTTGAAGCCGTAGAGGGCGGGGCAGATCTTGCCATGGGCTCACGGTGGGTTCCAGATGGCAGCGTGGTTAACTGGCCGCTGTACCGTCAGGCGATCTCCCGCATAGGCAGCACTTACGCCCGCATCATGCTGGGAGTCAAGATGAAGGATGTCACCGGCGGCTACCGTGCGTTCCGCCGCAGCACGCTGGAGGCACTGAACCTGGACGAGGTCGAGTCGGTGGGCTATGGCTTCCAGGTGGACCTTGCATGGCGTGTGGCAAAACTTGGTCTCCGCATTGAAGAGCGTCCCATTACGTTCGTTGAACGGGAGCTCGGGGCTTCGAAGATGAGTGGCAACATTGTGGTAGAGGCCATGATCAACGTCACTAAGTGGGGACTCGCGGCCCGTTGGGCAAAGCTCACCCGCAAGTCACCTGCGGTAGCGAAGTAACCGAGCACTTCCACAAAGAAAAGGCCGGGTCCGAATCCCTCAAGGGGAAGATCGGACCCGGCCTTTTTGCAGTATGAGCGTCGGCCGGTAAGCCGACCACCGTACCAACTATGCGGAGCGGCGCTCTCCACGGCGCTCACGCAGGATGTTCAACCGATCCTCGAGGATCTGCTCCAACTCGGGAAGGCTCCTGCGTTCCAGGAGCATGTCCCAGTGGGTGCGGACTGCTTTTTCGTTGGCATCCACGGGACGTTCGCCATCAACCAGCAGCGCTTCCTTGCCGGTCTTGGATACCCAAACGGGGGGAATCTCGGCCTCGGAAGAGAAGGTCACAAAGACCTGCTCGCCATCTTCGCAACGGTATTCGACCCGCTGGCGCGGTGCCGGTTCAACGCCGGATTCTGTTTCCATGCTTTGGGCGCCAAGACGCATACCCCGCAGGCTGCGATCGCTCATGATTACTCCCTCTGTCTGTTCGCGGAGCAAGAACCCCGCGCTAGCCGTAAGCCGTTTCCACGATCCTTACGGACTACTTCTGCACACCTTGCATCACTCATTGCAACGCCTGGCAAAGCTTTTATGTTCCATCCACACTGAACCAGCCGGACAAATATCCCATTATACGCCGAACCCCGCCCACTACTCAAAAGATGCCTCAGACAACGAGCGGCCAGCCTCAATGGCTGACCGCTCGTATGGTCCTGCGTCCGGCGTTATTCAGCCGGATGTGGCTGCTGAGGTACTTCGGCAGGCTCGGACGTCTTGCCGTCCTCGGCGCCTCCGAAGAGCCCCACTGGGGAATCCCCGTTGTTGCCTCCGAGGGCACCGCCGATTCCCTTGAGAGCCTCACCCACCTCGCTGGGTATGATCCAGAGCTTGTTGGAGCTTCCCTCAGCGATCTTGGGGAGCGTTTGCAGGTACTGGTAAGCAAGGAGCTTCTGGTCGGGGTTGCCCTTGTGAATGGCATCAAAGACCTTCTGAATAGCCTGTGCTTCACCGTCTGCCCTCAGGATGGCCGCCTTGGCATCACCTTCAGCTGCCAGGATGGCTGCCTGCCTCTGGCCTTCGGCGGTAAGGATTTGCGACTGCTTGGTGCCCTCCGCGGTCAGAATGGCTGCACGGCGATCGCGCTCGGCGCGCATCTGCTTCTCCATGGAGTCCTGAATGGAGTGGGGCGGATCAATAGCCTTGAGCTCCACACGGGACACACGAATTCCCCAGCGACCCGTGGCTTCGTCAAGGACGCCGCGCAGCTGGCCGTTGATCTGGTCACGTGATGTCAGTGCTTCTTCAAGGTTGAGCCCGCCCACCACATTGCGAAGCGTTGTGGTGGTCAGCTGTTCCACTGCCTGGATATAGTTGGCGATCTCGTAGGTAGCAGCCCGGGGGTCGGTCACCTGGAAATAGACAACCGTGTCAATGGAAACCACAAGGTTGTCCTCGGTGATGACCGGCTGAGGCGGGAAAGACACCACTTGTTCGCGGAGGTCGAGCAACGGCAAAAGCCTGTCCACAAACGGGATCAGGATGGTTAGTCCGGGGTTGAGTGTCCGCTGGTACTTTCCGAGGCGTTCAACGACGCCGGCACGTGCCTGCGGGATGATCCTTACCGATCGGACCAACACGATGATCACAAATATGACGAGAACAATCAGCACAATTGCTGCTGCTGTTCCTCCTAAGCCGTCCATACATCTCCTTCATTCCCCAATTGCGTGGTTTGATGCGGTTGAACGCCGGCAGGCTGCCCGCGTTGGCAACCAATGAGCTCAAAAATTAGCGCCTCAGCGCGGGCTGTTCTCGGCAGGCGAGGCGACTACCGCCGTCGCACCGTCAATCCTGGTCACCTGAACCGTTGCGCCGGCGTCGAGTACACCGGCTGTGCTGCGGGCGCTCCAAACGTCCCCACCAATCTTGACCAGTCCACTGGTTCCGCTCACGGCTTCGATGACAAGGGCGGATTGGCCGATCAGGCGGTCGATATTGCTGCGCTGTTCCGCGGGTCCTTTATGCAGGTGCTTCATGGCAACAGGCCGGACAAAGACGATCATCAGGAGGGAAACCACGGAGAAGATCACTATTTGGAGCCAGAAATCGGCCCCAGCGAAGTCGGCAATCAGCCCTGCCAGGGCTCCACCGCCGAGCATGATGAAGAAGAGGTCCAGGGTGAGCATTTCCACCACTGCGAACGCGAGGAAGACCGTGAGCCAGAGAGCCCACCAATTCTCGCCGAGCCATTCAAACATCATTCCCCCTTGGTCCCGGATCCTGCGGGCAGGATCACAGTCGCTGTTCTTCCATCCTAGCCCGAGGTTCCTCCAGGCGTTAGGAGCGAGCGAATTCGCTGATCCGGAACTTGGCGGTAGTGGCCACCGAACCCTCCACGGCAGCCAATTCGTCCAGGGCTGCAGGTTTCAGGTGGTGACCTGCCGGGCCCATGTAGGCGAGGTCGGCAACCTCGGATCCAGTCAAAGCCAAGGAAACGTCCAGGTTCTTGCTGGTGCCCGCGTGGAAGTAGTCACGCATGGAGTCCATCAGCCGCTCTTCTTTGCCATCTTCAATGCTGAGCATTCCTGTCCGCTCCGCAACCTCAGCGAGATGCCCTGGCCGCGGCGTGACAACAATCAACGAACCACCTGGCCGGAGCACCCGGGCAAACTCTGCAGGGTTTCGCGGCGCAAAGACTACGGTGATGACGTCAACGGCATTATCTGCAACCGGCAACGGGCGCCAAACATCCCAGACGAGATTGACTGACTCCTGATTCAATCGCGCAGCCCGCCTCACCGCGAATTTTGAGATGTCCATGCCGATACCCGCTGCTCCGGAACCGGCAAGAACCGCCTGCAAATAGTGGCCGGTGCCGGTGCCGGCATCAAGGACAACTGCTCCAGGTTGCTGGAGTGAGCCAGCAGCGGACCGGGCAACTGCACCGGCCAGGGCGGAGTAGTGACCAGCATCCAGGAACCTGTACCGGGCAGCTACCATCTCCGCCGAGTCCGCTTCGAAAACGGTGCCCTTACCCGTGAGGAAGTTGAAGTACCCCTGCTTGGCGGCATCAAATACATGCCCGGAACCGCAGGCGAGGGTGCGCTGCCGGTCTTCCCTGAGCCTGAGCGCCTCGTGGCAAACAGGACAGCGGAGAGCAGCAACGGCAGCGGAGAACATGGTCTCAATCCTACGGCGGACGGAGTGTCTGGGGCCGGGGGCCATACCGCCGGGCTAGGCTCACCATCGTGAAACCAGAGCAACTGCACCTGCTGAACTCCGTATCCGCCCCTGCAATACATCCCGACGGCACCAAGGCGGTGGTATCGGTGACCAGGCCGGATTTCAACGCTGACAGTTACGTTGGGCAGTTGTGGAGCATTCCTTTGGACCCCACAAAATACGCGCGACGCATCACACGCGGCTTCAGGGATAGCTCCCCGGCGTTCTCTCCGGATGGCCTCGTTCTTGCATTCCTCAGGAGTGAACCGGAAGGCAAACCGCAGCTGTTCGTTGTTGAAGCCGCCGGCGGCGAACCGCAGCGAATCACTGATCAGCACTCCGGCGTGGAGGGGTTTACGTGGGCGCCTGATTCCCACCGGATCATCTTCCAGTCCCGCGTTCCGGAACATGGACGGTATGGAACGGTGGAGGGCGTGACATCCGGCGGAGAAGACGCCCGGTTGATCAACACAAACCAGTACCGCATGAATGGCCTCGGCTATACAGCTGACCAACGCCTGCAATTGTTCCTGGTGGAGGTCCCGGAACTGGGCGGCGAACCAGCCGTGGCAGCCCGGGGGAGGGCCGCGCACGAACAGCCGGCAGGATCGGTTACGGGAATCCCCACTGCCCGTCAGGTGACTTATGGCGATTCTGACCATGAGTCGCCGTGCTTTTCAGCAGACAGTTCCGACATTTACTTCGTCGCCGCCCTCCATGAAGGACACGACGACGACCTCGTCACCTCCGTATATAAGGTGGCCGCAGACGGCGGCCAGCCCACCGCCGTCGAACCTTCCAACCCGAAGCTGCAGACCGTCACTTCCGTACGTACGTCCACTGATGGCCGGTGGCTTTTTTACAATGCCCAGGACCTGGGCGAGACCGGCTTGGACTTCGTGGCGCGCAATGCCGTTCTCCACGTCATGCCGCTTAGCGGCGGAGAGTCGCTGCCATTGACGGACGTTGAGCATCTGGATGTCTCAGGACCGTTGGAGCCCGCCGGACCGGACAGCGTCCTGGTGCTGAACACTGCACTGGGCTCCGTGGAATTGCTCAATGTCACAGCAGAGGGCCACATCACGCCGCTGGTTCACGGCGCAAAGGTTGTCACAGGGGCCACCGTAGCCGCCAATGGGGAAATTGCCGTTAGTTTTGCCGACGCCTCCACGGTTGGGGATCTCGCTTCCCTGGAACGTGGCGAGATCCGTCTGCTCACCGACTTTTCCGCAGTCCTGCGCAACAACTCCCGGGTCACCGAACCCAGGGACTTTGAGGCCGAATCCGCAGATGGACATCCCGTCCACGGCTGGGTGGTGCTCCCTGACGGACCTGGCCCCCACCCCGTTCTCCTCTCCATCCATGGGGGTCCCTTCTCCCAATACACCGGCTCGTTCTTCGACGAAGCCCAGGTCTATGCCGCTGCCGGTTACGCGGTGGTGATGTGCAACCCCCGCGGATCTTCCGGTTACGGTCAAGCCCATGGTCGAGCTATCAAGGAGCGCATGGGAACGCTGGACATGCAGGACGTGCTGGCATTCCTGGATTCAGCCCTGTCCTCGTTTGACGCCTTGGATAAGGATCGTGTGGGAATAATGGGTGGTTCCTATGGGGGATACCTGACGGCTTGGACCATAGCCCACGATCACAGATTCAAAGGTGCGATCGTGGAGCGCGGTTTCCTGGATCCGGTGAGTTTTGCCGGATCGGCTGACATTGGGTGGTTCTTCGGAAGCCAGTACACCGGTGAAACAGCCGAACAAATGGCGGCGCAAAGCCCCATGGCGGTGATGTCGCGAGTGGAGACACCCACGTTGGTCATTCACAGTGAAAACGATCTTCGATGCCCGGTTGAACAGGGTCAGCGATACTACGCGCAGTTGAAGGCGCAAGGTGTTGAAACTTCCTTGTTGATCTTCCCGGGCGAAGATCACGAGTTATCGCGCTCGGGGACGCCCCATCACCGCCGCCAACGCTTTGAGCACATCCTCCGCTGGTGGGCCCGGTACCTTCCCACTGAGGTCAACCGCCGGGAAGATTAGCTGCCTCACACCCATTGATGGCGGTCAGCTCCGGTTCCACGCTCAGGCGGCTCTGCTCAGCGAAGAAATCCGAGAGCCCGGCGCGCCTCGTCAATTTCGGGAGCGAACCACCGGGCAGAGTGCTCGGCATTGCTGGAGAGAGAACGCAGTTCCGCTCTGTCCAGATACAAGACGCCGTGAAGGTGGTCGGTTTCGTGCTGGACAATACGGGCCTGCCAGCCCGAGAACCACTCTTCCACGGGCTCACCTGCGGGATTGGCATAGCGGAGCTCTACATTCCGATGCCGCGTCACCACCGCCTGGTATCCACTGACGGAGAGACACCCTTCAAAGAAGGAGGCCGTCTCCGTTCCCAGGGGGCGGTATTCCGGATTGATGATGGCGAAGAACTCCAACTGTTCCCGGTGACGTACCGCGGCCGAGTCCGGGTCCACCTCGTATTTGTCCTCCAGAACGGCCAGCTGCACAGGGATTCCAAGTTGGGGAGCGGCCAAGCCCACGCCCGGAGCGTCATGCATGATCTCCCGCATCTTCTCAATGAGGGCCAGCAATTCAGCATCATCAATCTGCCCGTCAAACGGTGCAGCCCACTGGCGCAACACCGGATGCCCGGCTTGCACAATGGGCGCGGGACCCTCTGCGTCCAGCAAGCGTCGGACTGTGTCACGGATGCGCAGTGGGTTGTAATCCGTGGCAGGGCTCGTTGCCTCATGGTGAGGTTGGTGCGTCATAGAGTGAGCCTAACTCGCCTCGGGTAATTCCAGAGTGTGGGCTAGGCTCGATCAATGATCGATTCCACCTCTTTGGATTGTGTCCTTGGCTTCGTTCGAACGGTTGAAGCCGGCGGCGGGGCGGCTGACATCCGGCCCTTCCTGGCTGACGATTTCAAGCTCACTGAATGGCCCCATGCTTTGTCCAAGACAGGCTCCACGCGGAACCTCGCAGAAACGTTGGCCGGGGCCGACCATAGCAAGGACATCGTCTCCGATCAGCGTTTTGATGTGGTTCGCACAACGTGCCAGGACAACCGCGTGGTGCTGGAGATGAACTGGTCTGCCACTCTGCTCCTGGACCTTCCTTACTGGGACCGTGGCGACACCATAAGGGCCAGAAGTACAGCGGTGTTCGAGCTTCGCGACGGACTGATCATCAGCCAGGACACGTACGACTGCTATTACACAACCGCCGAATAACTGCCCCCTAGCGCATGGTGAAGCGCCGCTCCACCAGTCCGGAAACTGCGGGTATTTCCAAAGCAGAGGCGAACAATGCGTTCCTGGCTGACATGGCACGGGGTGGGAGAGGCCTTCCCAAGGCCATATTCAGTCCTGCCTGACGCGATGCCCGCATCGCCGCCTTAGCCCGGGTCTTTTCAAAAGACGCCAGTTGGCGTCCCACATCCATGCCTTTGAGCGATGAATCAATAATGGGGGCCAGGGCCGCTGCGTCCAGCCAGCCGAGGTTCATTCCCTGCCCTCCTATGGGGCTGATTTCATGAGCGGCGTCACCGAGCAGCACCACCCTGCCGTGAACCATCTTTTGCGCCAGTTGCGAGCGGACTTCGAAGGCACTGAGCATCGAATTTCCTGTTGCATCAAGCACTTCACCGGTCCTGGCTTCAACCAAGGCAGCCAGCCCATCCGCCGTCGGGTGCTTTTCCGGCGCCCCGAATCTGACCACCCATCTGCGGACATTACCCGGCAGGGGGAACGACTCGACGATTCCCTGAGGCTCCAAATACAGCACGGCGTCGGAGCTGTGGCCCGTAGTGTCAGGGAAATCGCCCATGACGTAGCAATCCGGATAGCATCTCTCCGGCAAGCCCGGCAGGAACTTCCGGCGGATGGGCGAATGCGCTCCGTCGGCAGCTACCACCAGGCGGCTGGTCAACTCCCTCACGCCGCGGGGACCGTCCGCAAGGACGTGAACGCCAGTGGGTTGTTCGGTCACCTCCTGAACATCGGCACCCCGAACAATCGCGGCGTGATCAATCGTGAGCACCGCCTGCTCCAGCACCTCCTCGGTGACCGGCTGCGGAACGGCCAGGATGAAGGGGAAGCCGGCATCGCCGTCGAACGCCAGGTGCGCCACCTGACGCCGGCGACTGTAAGCCACTCCGCGTTTGATCCGGACCCCGGCCGGTATCAGTTGGTCCGCGATTCCCGCACGCGCCAACTCGGCCAGCGCAGGCGGGTGGATTCCGATAGCCCGGGAACGCTGGCTCCTGACGTTCCGCCGCTCCAGGATCCGCACCTTGTGCCCCCGCTGGAGCAGCAACAAGCCCATAAAGAGGCCAACTGGCCCTGCGCCGACAATGACCACCTCAGGCACTGCTCTCCTTCATCACATGGACCAGCAAATGGTGCCAGGGGCCATTCTGTTCCACAGACCATGAGGCAGGAACTGCGGCCCTGAGTTCTGCAGCGGTATAACTGCGCCTGATGGAGGTCAACCCGTCCCCGCAGATGTACGAGCCCAGTCCCAAAGGCCAAAAACCTGCCAGGAACAAAAGGTATGAAACGTTGCTTCGGTTGAGGTCATTGTGCAGGCAAAGGCCCCGGCTTAATGCCTCAGAATCGTGGAGCACCGCTGCAAGCTGCCCGGCATCGAGGTGGTGAAGGATGTGATTGGAAATAACGACGTCGAACTTCCGGCCTTCTGCGACAAGCTCCGAACTGTGTGCCTTGCGGTATGCCACCGACTCCACCGGGGGCGTTTGGGAGGCGAAGGCGAAAGCCCTCTCGTCCGGATCAATGGCCGTCACCGAAAGCCGGAAACCATCCCGCCGGGCCCACTGTGCGAGGCTTCGAGCAACATCGCCGCTGCCACACCCAATGTCCAAGAGGGACGCTGTGCCATGTGCCCTCAACAACGGACGAATGCGCTGAGCATATGTCCGGTGCCAGCCGGAGAGTAGGCCGTTCACCACAGGAAAGCGGGCATATGTTCTGTGGAGACGCGTGGGATCGCAGTCCTCCCTGTCCATTTCCTCCACTGCATGCTCATCCCTGGAGGCGAGGGAACCCCACGGACTCACAGCAGCAACCACGAACTCACAGCACCCACCGGGTCACAGCACCCACAGAGTCACAGCGAAGGGGAGACCAAGGTGAAGAGTCCCGTTTCAACTGTCAGTCCCGGGCCGAATGCCATGGAACAGATCCGCTCCTCTTGTTCAGATGCCGGACGCTCCATCATGTACTTGAGAACGAACAACACGGTGGCGCTACTCATGTTGCCGTATTCCCTCAGCGTCTCCCTGGCCGGCACAAGCTGTTCCTGGGTGAGCTCCAATTTGGACTCCACCTTGTCCAAAATGCTTCGTCCTCCAGGGTGGATGGCCCAATGGGTGATATCGCGGTAAGGCAAACCCGCCAGCGACGGCTCTTTGGCCAGGAGTGGTTCAAGGGCACCTGTGATGTGCTCTTCGATGATGTGGGGGACATAGGATCCCAGCACCATTTCGAATCCTTCATCTCCGATATTCCATGCCATGGCCTCCTCGCCCACGGGCGTCAGTACCGTCTCGAAGTGATCCAGCCTGATGCTGGGCTCCGGCCCGGACAGCTCCTTGGCACTGACTACGGCAGCTGCAGCGCCATCACCGAAAATCGCCGAGCCCATGATCGTATCGGGATCGTTCGACGTCCTGACGTGCAGGGAACAAAGTTCAACGCAGATCACCAGGACCACCGCGGTGGGGTCAGCCACGCAGAACTGCTTGGCTGCTTTGAGAGCGGGGAAGGCTGCGTAACAGCCCATGAATCCGAGGTGGTACCGCTGAACGGCCGGATTGAGGCCCAGTGCCCTCACCACCTTGTAGTCGGGACCGGGGTTGAAGAATCCTGTGCAGGACACCGTGATGACGTGCGTGATGTCATCCAGATCTATGCCAGGGGCCTGCGCCACTGCAGCCTTGCCGGCTTCGATGAACAATTTGGTGGCTTCGGTTGCAAAGATCTCATTGCGGACTTTGGTGCTGGGACTCAGGACACGATTGGTTTCAGGGTCAAAAAACCGAGGATTTTCGGGATGGGCGTCAAGGCTAAGCTCAGCTACGGCGGTGTATCTGGTGTCAATGGCTGCTGAATCGAAGCACGTGCTGACCAGTCGGGTTCCCAGCCGTGTAAGCCCCGGCTGTGATGCGAAGACTTCCCGGGCTTGCTGCTGGACAAGGATTGTTTGCGGAACTGCGGTTTCAAGGGACCTCACGTATACCGGCATGCTTCATTCTTAGCGAGTAAAGCTTGGAAGACAATGGCAGAATCGAAGCTACTGGCCCAGGGTGGTCAGTTTGAGTCAGGCGAAGCCGCCGGGGGACTGACGGTCAGCGCGTAACAGATGGAGAAATCATGACTATTGCCGCGAGCACGGACACCCAATCTCCGGGTTCCCACGTTGCGGACACCCACGATCTCATCCGGGTCCAGGGTGCACGTGAAAATAACCTCAAGGACATCAGCATCGAGATCCCCAAGCGCCGGCTTACGGTGTTCACCGGTGTTTCCGGCTCCGGTAAGAGCTCGTTGGTCTTTGCAACCATCGCCGCAGAGTCGCAGCGCATGATCAACGAAACCTACAGTGCCTTTGTCCAGGGTTTCATGCCCTCCCTGGCTCGCCCCGACGTGGACGTTCTTGAAGGGTTGACCACCGCGATCATCGTGGATCAAGAACGGATGGGCTCCAATCCCCGGTCAACTGTTGGGACAGCCACCGACGCCAACGCGATGTTGCGGATTCTTTTCAGCCGGCTCGGCCAGCCGCATATCGGTTCACCCAATGCCTACTCATTCAATGTCCCCACTGTGAAGGCCAGCGGCGCCATCACAGTGGAGCGAGGCGAGGGCAAGACAAAGACCGAGAAGGCCACCTTCAACCGCTTGGGCGGTATGTGCTCCCGTTGTGAGGGTATGGGGGCGGTCAACGATTTTGACCTCACTGCACTCTATGACGACACCAAATCCTTGAGCGAAGGCGCCCTGACTATCCCGGGGTACACCATGGATGGTTGGTACGGGCGAATTTTCAGCGGCTCCGGGTTTTTCAATATGGACAAGCCGATCGCTAAGTTCACCAAGAAGGAACTCCACGACCTCCTGTACCGTGAGCCCACCAAAATCAAGGTGGAGGGAATCAACCTCACCTACGAAGGCGTGATCCCCAAGATTCAAAAGTCGATGCTCAGCAAGGACGTGGACGCCTTGCAGCCCCACATCCGGGCGTTCGTGGAGCGTGCCATTACGTTCACCACCTGCCCTGAGTGTGAAGGCACCAGGTTGAGTCCTGAGGCCAGGTCGTCCAAGATCAACGGCAAGAGCATTGCAGATGTCTGCACCATGCAGATCAGCGACCTCGCCGAATGGGTGCGGGAGCTTGATGAGCCTTCCGTGGCGCCTCTGCTTAAGGGCCTCCAGCACCTTCTGGATTCATTTGCAGGAATCGGTTTGGGTTACCTGTCGCTGGACCGGCCCGCCGGAACCCTGTCCGGGGGAGAGGCACAGAGAACCAAAATGATCCGGCACCTGGGGTCATCGCTCACGGACATCACTTACGTTTTTGACGAGCCCACCATCGGCTTGCACCCCCACGACATCGAGCGCATGAACCAGCTGTTGCTCCAACTCAGGGACAAGGGCAACACCGTACTGGTGGTGGAACATAAGCCCGAAACCATTGCTATTGCCGACCACGTGGTTGACCTTGGGCCAGGCGCCGGAACCGGCGGCGGTACCGTTTGCTTCGAGGGCGATCTTGAGGGGTTGCGGGGGAGCGACACCATCACCGGGCGTCATCTGGATGACCGCGCGTCCATCAAGGACAGCGTGCGTACCTCTGCCGGACACATGGAAATACGGGCCGCCTCCACCAACAACCTGAAGAACGTCGACATTGACATCCCCCTTGGCGTTCTTTGCGTCCTCACGGGGGTGGCGGGCTCGGGTAAGAGCTCATTGGTCCACGGCTCGGTAGCCAAGCGCGACGGGGTCCTGGTAATCGATCAGGGGGCTATCAGGGGCTCACGGAGAAGCAACCCGGCCACCTACACAGGGTTGCTGGAACCCATCCGGAAGGCCTTTGCCAAGGTAAACGGAGTGAAGCCTGCGCTCTTCAGTTCCAACTCTGAAGGCGCCTGTCCCACGTGTAATGGCGCCGGAGTCATCTACACGGATTTGGGTGTGATGGCCACCGTGGAATCGCCCTGCGAGGAGTGCGAGGGCAAGCGATTCCAAGCCGCTGTGCTGGAGTACCGGCTGGGTGGACGGAATATTGCAGAAGTGCTTGCAATGTCTGTTGATGAGGCTGTGGTGTTCTTCCGGGAAGGTGATGCAAAGACCCCGGCCGCCCACAAAATCCTCGATCGCCTGTCCGATGTCGGGCTGGGTTACCTGACACTTGGCCAACCCCTCACCACTTTGTCCGGTGGTGAGCGCCAGCGGCTTAAGTTGGCTACCCAAATGTCTGAAAAGGGTGACATCTATATCCTGGACGAGCCCACCACCGGCTTGCACCTGGCTGACGTCCAGAACCTGCTCGGCATGTTGGATCGACTGGTGGAGTCGGGCAAATCAGTGATCGTGATCGAGCACCACCAGGCTGTGATGGCGCATGCGGACTGGATTATCGACCTCGGACCTGGCGCAGGACACGACGGCGGCAAGATCGTTTTCGCTGGAACGCCTGCCGAGTTGGTGGCCAAGAAGTCGACGCTGACCGGCAAGCACCTGGCGGCATACGTCGGCGCCTAATGATTCCAAGGTTGCGGGCCGGCGGAGATCACGTCGGCCCGAAGATCCGTTTGTCATCGATCAGGACACGGGTGCGCTGGGCCTCTCCCAGTCAATGTGGTGCCGGTAGACCCAGTCGAAGTTATCCTCCGCTTTGCTGGCCAGGGAGCGGAACACCACGGGTAGGAGCAGATCCTCGAACACGCGTTTGAACTGGCCTCGGATCTTGGGCGCCGCGTTCCGTCTGCCCCACTCCACCACAGCTTCTGCCCTTGTCCTGCGTTCGTTCTCGTAACGCGCCAAGGCATCCGATATTGAATGTGGCTCCACTCCTAGGAGCGAGCGACCCAAGGTTACGGCGTCCTCAATTGCCATGGATGCTCCCTGCCCGGACGACGGCGACGCCGCGTGTGCTGCATCGCCCACCAGCACGAGTCTTTCCCGGTGCCATCGCGGAATGCTGGGGAAGTCCGCAGTGGTGTAGGGCTTGATGATGTCATCTGTGGCGGCGATGACGGCAGCCATTATGGTGCGGTCCCCGGCCACTAGCCTGGTCAACCACGCCTTTCGGGCTTCAGCATTCAAAGCGGCGGGGTCATCCGAGGACCGTTGCAGGGGATTGGCGAACCACCAGGTGCGGCCGTCCGGATCCTGCATGTAGCAGTAAAAGCATCGCTTGCCGAAGACCATCTTCATCCGCCCGACTTCCACGTCCAACAGCTCCGGAGCCAGTTTCCCTGCCGGGACTATCCCGCCCGTATTCAGCAAGGGGATGTTCCTGGGAGCGGGGGAGGCCGGGTCAATCACCGATCTCACCTGTGAATGTAGGCCGTCAGCGCCCACCACCAAGTCTCCGTACGCGATGGTTCCGTCCACGAAAACCGCTGTCACGCCGTCGGACATCTCTTCCAGCGCGGCTAACCGCCTGCCGTAAAAAACAGGGATGCCACGCCGTTCCACCTCCTGCCGAAGCAGGGTGTAGAGCTCCGAACGTTCCATGGTGCGGGCGGTAGTGCCGTCCGGAAGCGATCCACCGTAATCGAAATCGATCAGATGCTTTCCGTTGCTGCCCAGGTACATGGACATCAGGGGAGTGCTGAACCCGAGGCGTCCCGCCGCATCCTTGAGGCCCAATGTACCGAGCGCGTCGAACCCGTTGACCGCTACAGTCAGGAAGCCTCCGATGCCGTCCGACGGCGTTTCGTAGGCTTCGTAGACGGTTGGCTGGTGGCCCGCCTTGCTCAATGCCAAGGCGGACGAAAGCCCCGCAATACCTGCTCCAATGACCAAGCAACCGACCATGACTCGCTCCTAATTTTTATTTCTTTCGGATAAACGAAATATATTGCTTCATGGCGAGGAGGTCAATCCTTTCGGAAGCGCGAAATAGTTTGCTAGCCTCGATGGATGCAGTTAGACCAGGACTCCGACGCCCGCAGGGCCCTACTTGAAGCCGTCTTCGGCTCGGGCAGGGAACTCTCGACGGCGGCAGTCATGTTCCACACCAAGCTCTCGGAGCTCAGGGGCTTATCAGCAACAGAAGGCAAGGCCATTGAGATCTTGCTGCGATTCGGGCCAATGACCGCCGGCGAGTTCGGCCAGCATTCCGGCTTGGCACCGGCCTCGGTGACGGGATTGATGCAGCGCCTGGAGACCAAGGGAATCGCACGAAGGGTCAAGCACGACGAAGACAAACGCAAAGTGCTCATTGAGCTGATCGGCGACCAAGTAACGGCTGCAACGCCATACTTCGTTGACTTCATGAGTGGGCTGTCAGGTTTGCTCGAGGCATACAGCGACGACGAACTGCGGGTCATTGCCGACTACTCGTCCAGGGCCGCGGAAATCCAGAAGAACGCAGCGGCGCGACTAGGCGAACTACCTGGTTGATCCGGCCACAAGCCACCCCTTCCGCTGGAATATCTAAAGTGCCGATAATCTACATTATGTAAAGTAAAGGGAAACAAGCACTTCCCATCCGGCTCACGCAGGCATCTTCATAGCACCGCGCATTTCCCTCAAGGCACCTAGGGCCATCCCGCAGTTTGCACACTCATCCACATGCCGACGAATCCGAACGCTGCCGGGCACCCGGCCATCGTTGAGGACAAACTTCCCGAAATGCTGTGACACTTCCGCGCACGAATCCCGCGGTGCCGCCATCACCTGTTTTTGCAGGTAGGCCTGCCGAAGCCCTTTACGCGCACGGATGAGCAGCGATGAAACACTGTTCGGGGTCATCCCCATGATGGGCGCCACGAGGGCAGGCTTCAGGGTTTCCACCTCGCAATACCAAAGCACCGCTTGCCATCGAGGTGGCAGCGACCGAAATGCCTCAAGAAGCGATGATGTTTCCAGCGAACGCAGGTAGGGATCCTCGTATCCGGCGTCACCGTCCATGCTGGGAAAATCACTCAGGAAGCCCGAACGCCTGGCTTGCACGTTTCGACGATGAGCCATCCTGCGCACCGTGGTCAGAAGGTAGGCCCTGAAGGAATCCACCGGTCCCCTGCCAGCCACCAATGCCTGGAAGACAGACGTAAAGGCTTCACCCACAACATCATCCGTGTCGGACGGATTATCAGACTCAACACGGGCAACATAAGCGGCGAGGTTTCTGTACCTCAGGAACAATTCGGTGAAAGCGGAAAGCTGCCCGGACCGGACCAGCCCCAGAAGGGAGGGATCGCACAGCCCCACGCGTGAACCATTCTCCCCGGCACTCAGATCGCCGGCACGAACGGAATATGCGACGGCGGCCCCGCTCCCCTGCCGTTGGGGGCAAAATTGCCCGGTTGAGGCGCACTGCTTTTCTTCGGACGCCGCCTCAGGGCACATCGAATTATCAGCGGCCATGGTCCCTCTTGATCGTCAGTAGTCTTCGCGGACCCTAGAATCTAGGCAGCAAAGAAAACAACGCACCAAAAACGCAGCGAATTGAGGGGACGGGGGTGCAAAATGCAGGATTACGACTTGGACGGACGTGATTTGAGGCTTCTCCACGCCCTGCAGATTCGTCCGCGCGCCCCTTGGTCTGCCCTGGCGCCCATAGTCGGCGCAGACGCGGTCACCCTCGCCAGGCGATGGAGTGCACTTCAGGACCAAGGGTTGGCCTGGCTGGCAAGCTACCGGGGACCCGGAACCAAGTATGTGGGTGCCATTGTGGAGGTGGACTGCACCCCGGCCCGCATCGCCGAAGCGACCGAAGATTTAGCCCGCGACGCCGCAGTCCTTTCGATTGACCAGACAATCGGTGGCCGGGACTTGGTGGTGACGTTGCAGTGCAAAACAGACGCCGACTTGGCGCGGTTTGTCTTGGATCGGCTTTCCACTGTCGCAGGGGTAACCGGCACACGAACACATCGCGCGATTCGCCTCCTCGCCGACGCCCAGCTATGGCGACTCCGCTCCCTCCAGGAACATGAGACGCGTCAATTGGAGTCCAGCGTTCCACTGCCAGTGGCAGCGCCGAGGGGAATTTCAGCGGACATCGAAGACCAGCTTGCTGGTATTCTCCGAGCCAACGGCAGGGCCTCCGTCGCAGAAATTTCTGAAGCTCTTGGAATCAGCACCACGCGCGCAAGGAACGCCGTCTCCACCATTTTCGCTGAGAAACGAATAGTCATGCGCCTGGAGATGGCGCGCCCCTACTCCCCCTGGCCGGTAGCTGTTTGGTACTTCCTGCGTGTGCCGGCCACCATGGTTGAATCAGTTGCAGGAAAGCTCGTTGGCCTGGACGAAGTACGCCTCGTGACCACCACAGGCGGCCTGTATTCAATTGTTATGGTGGTGTGGCTTCGTCGGGTCGAAGACATGACCGTGCTGGAAAGGCAACTGGTTGAGCGGCTCCCCTTCGCGGAGATCATGGACCGATGCATCGTCCTGCGGACACCCAAGCACATGGGTAATAGGCTGACCCCCGACGGCCGGCGGATCAGGTAGTCATCGCGCGCCAGAAGGCCCTACTGCTGCTGGGCTCCGGCAATGTTGACCAGCCAGCCGATCCCGAACTTGTCAACGCACATTCCGAAGGTATCTCCCCAGGGTGACATTTCAAGCGGCACTGTGACCGTTCCGCCGTCGACCAGTTTGTCCCAATACCCGCGAAGCTCATCCTCATCCGACGACTCGCCACTCAGGGAAACGGAGATGTTGTCTCCGGGGTTGTACTCCATACTGCTCGGGGTGTCAGCTGCCATCAACGTCAGCCCGGTTGGAGTCTCGAGCATGGCGTGCATCACCTTGTTGGCTTCGGCAGGATCTTCGCTCGCCTGAAACTCGCCGAAAGTGCTGATGTTCAGTTGTCCGCCGAAGACGGATTCGTAAAATGTGATTGCATCCCGGGCATTGTCCCGGAATGAAATGTAGGGGTTGAGGCGCGTTGTCATTGGTCGGTTCTCCTCATTTGTTGTGATGCTCACACGGCACCGTGCGGCAATGCTAGCAGCGCCGATGGGGGCCTGTCCCCCCTTGGCTGTCAGGCGCCGTCGTAAGCCTTCTGCAGAACGTTGATGTCCAGCTTGCGCATCTTCAGCATCGCCTGCATGGCGCGTTGCGAGCCCTCGGGATCGGGCCCACCCAGCAGGCTGGACATGGCTGTGGGAACGATTTGCCATGACAAGCCGAACCGATCCTTTAGCCACCCGCACTGGCTCTCCTGTCCCCCATCGAGGAGAGCGTCCCAGTATCTGTCCACTTCCTCCTGGGAGTCGCAATTGATCACCAGGGAGACCGCTTCGTTGAAGCTAAAGGCCGGCCCTCCGTTCAGGGCCATAAATTGCCTCCCTTCAATCTCAAACTCAACAGTGACGGGTTCTCCACCAGGTCCTGGCATGCTGCTTCCCAGCGAGGAACGCTCAAAGACGGATGTGTAGAACTCTGCGGCTTCGGCCGCCCGACCGTCGAACCATAAACATGTGGATATCTTCTGCATCTACCGCTCCTCTCAATGCCGGGAACAGGATGTCCCCCGTCAGAGGCTAATAGCGTGAGATCGCCCACACAACCGTCTTCCACGTAAGCAACACCCACTTCCGTCATCAGGGGCACTTTCGCGCAGCAGGGAGCCCACGGCTAGTGTCATTGTTATGTCTTCTTCAACCACACGACAGTGGATTCCTGCAGCTATCGCCGATCTTTTGCTGATTCTGATCTTCGCCGCCATCGGTCGCGACGCGCATGCCAGAGGGGACATCATCACGGGAGCGTTCACCACCGCGTGGCCATTTTTGGTGGGAGCTGCAATCGCCTGGGCGCTGACGCGTGCCTGGAGGTCACCCATGGCTGTGTGGCCTTCTGGAACCGCTATATGGCTTGGAGCAGTGATAATAGGCATGCTGCTACGAGCAATTACCGGCCAAACCGTTGTGCTGCCATTCGTCATCGTGGCCTTGATCAGCCTCGGAGTTTTCCTGCTCGGGTACCGGCTCATCGTCGGGCTCGTCAGGAAGGCATCCCGGAGGCGGCAACGCCAGGCGTGATCGAGCCCCTACTGCGGTAATGCACTAGGGTGGAAATCGTCCGCAACGATGCATTTCCGGAAAGGCCCCACGTGATCACCGCTTTCGTCCTGATCAAGACCGATGCCTCACGCATACCGGAGACCGCCGAGCAGATTTCGGCCATTCAGGGCATCAGCGAGGTGTACTCCGTCACAGGTGAGTGGGATCTCATTGCAGTGGCCAGAGTGACCAAGCACGACGAACTCGCCGACGTAATCGCGGACCGGCTTTCAAAAGTGGCCTCGGTGGTCCACACCACTACCCACATTGCCTTCCGGGCCTATTCCCAGCACGACCTCGACGCAGCCTTCGCCCTCGGATTCGAGTAGACGCAGGCTCCGCCCGCCCTAGCTTTGGCTCAGGGCAGTCCACTTGGCGAGCACTTCGGCGGCCTTACCGGTATCTACCGATTCTGCAGCACGGGCGAAGGCCACACGCATCCGGGCCTCAAGGCTTCCTTCCGCGTGGAGATCTACGGATACAAGGCCCGCAGCAGCGTTCAGCAAAACGGCATCACGGACCGGCCCCTCCTGACCGTCAAGAATCTGGCGCACTACTGAGGCATTAGCGGCCGCGTCACCACCACGAAGGTCGGCGACGGTCGAAGGGCGTATGCCCAGGGACTCGGGGGAAAAGACCTGCTCTGTAACGGCTCCGTTCCGGATCTCCCAAACGGTCGAGGGACCCGTAGGGGTCAACTCATCGAGACCGTCGTCGCCGCGGAATACCAGCCCCCGGCTACCCCGACGGGCAAGAACCCCAGCAACCAACGGTGCCATGCGGGCATTGGCTACGCCAACTGCGGACGCTTGCACATGGGCAGGGTTGGTCATCGGCCCCAGGAAGTTGAACGCAGTGGGTACCGCCAATTCACGCCGGGGAACTGCGGTGTGCCGGAAGGAAGGGTGGAAAACCTGAGCAAAACAGAAAGTGATTCCAGCTTCTTCTGCATTCCGGGCCACCTGATCAATGGACAGGTCCAACCGGACGCCTAAAGCTTCCAAAACATCGGCCGAACCCGACGTGGACGACGCCGCCCTATTGCCGTGCTTGACGACTTTTGCTCCAGCTCCGGCTGCAACAAGCGCGGCCATGGTGGAGATGTTTACCGTGTTGAGCCGATCCCCACCGGTACCGACGATGTCCAGCTTCTCACCGGAGATATCGATCGGGTTGGCGTGCTGGACCATCGCTTCAACAAGGCCGGCCAACTCCTCGACCGTCTCACCTTTGGCGCGGAGAGCCACGAGGAAACCGGCAATCTGAGCCGGCGTCGCTTCTCCGGACATGATGGTGTTCATGGCCCACTCTGTGTTGCCCACTGCAAGGTCGTCGCCGTTGATCAGTGCTGAGATCAGCCCTGGCCAGGTATTGCTGGCTGCAGGTGCCGTTACCGGAGAAGTCACTCCCTGATGCTATCGAGCCAGCCACGCCGATGACCAATGTGAACCCGATCGGGAACTTTTCCGCGCGAATTCGCGTCTTTGTAGAAAAAGTCTCCCGAAACGGGGGTTTGCATTGGGAAGTCTGGACTTTTACAGACATAATGTCCTTGTGACATCTGCGACCCATGCCCCCAGTACCCCGGCGCACCCGACGCTGAACCGCCCCAACTTGGTTTCTGTTGGAACCGTTGTTTGGCTGTCCAGTGAGTTGATGTTCTTCGCCGGCCTCTTTGCCATGTATTTCACCCTGCGCTCCACATCCGGAATGATGTGGGCCGAGGAGACGGCCAAGCTCAACTTCCCGTTTGCGCTCGTCAACACCATCGTCCTTGTGGCAAGTTCTTTCACTTGCCAGATGGGCGTCTTTGCCGCCGAGCGGCTCGAGCCGCGCCGAACCGGTGGGCTCCTGCAGTTCACCCGTTGGGGCATGACTGAATGGTTCTCCCTGACATTCATCATGGGCGCCTTCTTCGTGGCCGGTCAGACTACGGAATACGCCATGCTCGTATCCGAGCACGTTTCCCTGTCCTCCAACGCCTACGGCTCCGCTTTCTACATGACCACCGGCTTCCACGGCCTGCACGTCATTGGCGGTCTCATTGCATTCCTGTTCATTATTGGCCGCGCCTTTGCAGCCAAGAAGTTCGGTCACTTCGAAGCGACATCGGCGATCGTCACCTCGTATTACTGGCACTTCGTCGACGTTGTGTGGATCGGCCTCTTCCTGGTCATCTACGTCCTCAAGTAAGCCCGGCTTGACTCTTTTTCTACAAGAGGCAGAATTTCAAGAAGCGGCTCTCGGAGCCGACGCAGGATCGAATAAAGGAACCACCACGTGAAGGCACTATCGCAGAAGCGACGTCACCCACTGGCAGCCATTGCGCTGTTGCTGATGGGCCTCCTACTCACTGGTGGGCTGTACGCCGTTGCCACTACTGTCAACCAGGCCAAGGCCGACACCACAAGCTTTAGCGCAAGTGACGTAGAACAAGGCGGCAAGCTCTTCGCCGCCAACTGCGCCACCTGCCACGGCATGGGTGCCAGCGGAACCCAGGACGGCCCCTCGCTGGTCGGCGTGGGCGCTGCTGCAGTTGACTTCCAAGTTGGCACCGGACGCATGCCCATGCAGATGAGCGGCCCGCAGGCCCAGCAGAAGCCCGCCCAGTTCAATGCAGAACAGACCAAGCAGCTCGCTGCATATGTCGCATCCCTTGGCGCAGGTCCGGCCATCCCCGAGGCTAACCTCCTCGATGGAAAGGGAGACGCAGCCAACGGTGGCGAGCTCTTCCGCGTGAACTGCGCCATGTGCCACAACGCCGCAGCTGCCGGTGGCGCCCTGACCCGTGGCAAGTTTGCCCCGGCGTTGGCAGGCGTGAGTGCTGAGCACATCTACGAGGCCATGGTCACCGGCCCCCAGAACATGCCCGTCTTCAACGACTCCAACGTCACTCCTGAAGACAAGCGCGACATCATCACCTTCCTGAAGACCATCGAAGCCAACGGTTCTCCCGGTGGCGCTGACCTGGGCTCGCTTGGCCCGGTGTCTGAAGGTCTGTTTGTTTGGGTAGCCGGCCTGGGTGTCATCATCGCATTCACCATCTGGTTGACGTCACGCACGTCATAGCCCGGACACAAGAAAACTTCTGCTGCATGGTCAGCAGTTTGAAACTGAAAATAACTCGGCTCCGGCCGGGACAACGAGAGAAGGATGAGGCGAATTATGGGCAACCATAGTGACGGCAGTCCGAACCACTCGGGCACCGTAGCTACGGCTGGTCAGAATGAGGTGGAGAAGTTCCAGGATCCTGGGCTTCCTCCGCATCGTTTGCGCCTGGCTGACACGGACCCGGTAGCCGCAAAGCGCGCCGAGCGTCAGGTAGCCATTCTGTTTGGCACCTCAGTAATCGGTACGCTGGTGTTCCTGGTGGCATACTTTGCCATCGACTTGGGCGACGATACCTCTATTGCGACCATCCGCACCCAGAACCTCCTTCTGGGTCTTGGTACGGCGTTTGCAATGCTGGGAATCGGCACCGGAATTGTGCACTGGGCCAAGGCCCTGATGCCCGATCACGAAGTGTCTGAAGAGCGCCACGCTATCCGTACCGAAGAGGATCGCCAGGCTGCTGTGCGCATCGTCGACGACATCGTGGATGAGACCGGCATCAAACGCCGCCCGCTGATCCGCAACACCCTTCTTGGTGCCGTTGCCCTGGCTCCGCTGCCCGCCCTCGCCATCTTCGGCGACTTGGGTCCGCGGCCGGACAAAGCTCTGGCTCACACCATGTGGGCGCCTGAGGGAGATAAGCTCAAGCGCCTCACGCGTGATCCTGATGGCACCCCCATCAAGGCATCGGACGTAACCATCGGTTCGGCCTTCCACGTCATTCCCGAAGGCCTCAACGAACTCCACGAGGGCAAACTGAACGAAAAGGCCAAGGCCGTCGTTCTCCTGATGCGCCTGGACCCGAACTCGTTGAACCCCTCCGAGGGTCGCGAAAGCTGGAGCTACAACGGAATCGTTGCTTACTCCAAGATCTGCACGCACGTTGGTTGCCCGGTTGCTCTGTACGAGCAGCAGACACACCACCTCCTGTGCCCCTGCCACCAGTCCACATTCGACCTCACGCAGGAATGCAAGGTCATCTTTGGGCCGGCAAGCCGTCCGCTCCCCCAGCTGCCTATCGCAGTTGACGCAGAGGGCTACCTCGTCGCCACCAGCGACTTCAGAGAACCTGTAGGACCGAGTTACTGGGAGCGTGACGAGCATGAGCGCCTCATCAACAGCTGAAGCCCCCTTCGTTCCGAAGACAAAGGTTGGTAGTTTCACCAACTTCGTGGACGAGCGTGTTGGCGGCTCCGGCATCCTGCGCGAGTTCGGCCGGAAGGTCTTTCCTGACCACTGGTCGTTCATGTTCGGTGAGGTGGCGCTGTATTCCTTCGTCATCTTGCTGATGTCAGGTACCTTCCTGACCTTCTTCTTTGATCCATCCATGGCCGAAACCCATTACCAGGGTTCCTACACACCGCTGTACAACGTCGAAATGTCTGTTGCCTACAGCTCCTCGCTGAACATCTCATTCGATGTCCGCGGCGGTTTGTTCATGCGCCAGGTTCACCACTGGGCAGCCCTGCTGTTCGTGGCATCCCTCGGCGTTCACATGCTGCGTGTGTTCTTCACCGGCGCTTTCCGTAAGCCCCGTGAAATGAACTGGGTTGTGGGCGGCGTGCTGCTCATCCTGGCGATGGCTGCCGGTTTCACCGGATACTCACTCCCCGATGACCTACTGTCCGGCAACGGCCTGCGCATCATCGACGGTGTTATCAAGTCCATCCCGGTTATCGGAACATACACGTCGTTCTTCCTCTTCGGCGGAGAATTCCCGGGTACGGCCATCATCGGCCGTCTGTATGTCCTGCACATCCTCCTGGTCCCGGCCCTCATCCTGCTGATGATCGTCATCCACCTCTTCATGGTGGTTGTTCACAAGCACACGCAATACCCCGGACCGGGACGCAACGACGGCAACGTCGTCGGTTACCCCCTTGGCCCGGTTTACGCTGCCAAGGCCGGTGGATTCTTCTTCATCGTCTTCGGTGTGCTGGCTCTCATGGCCGCAGCTTTCACGATCAACCCGATCTGGAACTACGGCCCGTACGATCCCTCGCCGGTTTCGGCCGGAACCCAGCCTGACTGGTACATCGGATTCGTTGACGGTGCCCTGCGCCTCATGCCAGGTGTCATCAACAACTTCCACTTCGAATGGATCATCCTCGGACGCACGCTGACGCTGAACGTTTTGCTTCCGGCACTTGTGCCCGCAGGCATCATCTTCACCGTGTTGTTCATGTATCCGTGGATCGAACGTTGGGTGACCAAGGACAACCGCGAACACCACGTTCTGGACCGCCCGCGCAATGCCCCGACGCGTACAGCGATCGGTGTTGCAGGCTTCACCTGGTACTGCGTGATGTGGGCGGCCGCTGGTTCCGACCTCATCGCCACGCACTTCCACGTCTCCTTGAACGACGTAACGTACTGGCTGAGGACGCTGTTCTTCATCGGCCCGATCATTGCGTTCATTGTGACCAAGCGAATTGCTCTGGCTCTGCAGCGCAAGGACCGCGAAATTGCCCTTCATGGTCGCGAGACGGGCCGCATCGTCCGGCTTCCCCATGGTGAGTTCATTGAGGTCCACGCTCCGTTGGATGAGTACAAGCGTTACAAGCTCGTCGGCTTCGAATCGCCTGCTCCCCTGCCGGCACAGCCGAACGAACATGGCGTTGTCACCGCCAAGGAGAAGCGCCGTGCGGCACTTTCCCGCTGGTTCTTCGAAGACCGTGTTGCTCCGGCAACACCGGCCGAACTCGAAGCAGCCCACGCTCATGGCCACCACGAGGCCATCGCAGCTGCTGAAGACCAGAAGAGCCTGAGCCACTAGCGGTTCAGCACTCGAACATAAGGGAAGGGCCCGGTCCATGTGGACCGGGCCCTTCCCTTTTGTCGTTGGTTTCCGCTGTGATCAAACCCAAGCTACTGCGTGCGGTACCCCGAAGAATAGTTCCTTGTTGAACGAATGCCCGGCCGCTGCAAAGGGACCCACAGCTTGTATCTATCTGCACGATAGTAGGAGACGGAGTAGTCAACCATTGCACGGGCGACAAAGGCATGACGCTGAATCTTGAGCAGCGGAGCCGCGACGTCGACGTTGAGTAGCCTGGCTGTGGACGGAGACGCCGCAGTAGCTTCGATCATGTCCTCACCCCACTCCATCACCAGGCCGAAACGCTCGCTCAGGACGTTGTAGAGCGAAGTGGGAGGAGCCTCATCCAAAAGGCCAGGTACTCGGTGGGCAGGAATGAAGTTCTCATCCACACTCATGGGTTCGTTGTCCGCGAGCAGGAGCCGGCGAAACCGAACCAATGGAGTGCCCTCGTCCAACTGCAATTCCCGAGCAAGGAAAGCACTGGCGGCAATCTGTTCAAAGCTCAGAACCTTGGCTGCAGGCACCATCCCACGGCGCTGCATCTCCTCGCTATACGAGGTCAGCTTGACCTGCAGATCCAGCTTCGGCTTGCGAACAAAGGTCCCCAAGCCCACAACGCGTTCAATGACTTCCTCGCCCACCAGTGCGTCAATGGCCTGACGTACCGTCATGCGCGCCAAACCGAATCGCTCCGACAAATCGCGTTCTGATGGGAGCGCGGACCCAGGTGGGCAGGACTGAACTATGAAGCTCCTCAGGATCTCCCGGAGCTGAACATAGATGGGAGTGCCGCTTGCACGGTCAATCTCACCGGCAATGCTTGCTGCTTCAGCCACAGCAGTTTTCCAGCGTTTGAGTCATGTTTCAAGGATAAATCAGCACTCCCGCAGGTCTAGACCACTATGTTCACAGGTGGAAGGGTGGCAGTGCCTGCCCCTACGCTGGTACGGAACATTTTCGACGCCTGCCGTCGCGTATCAAAGGAGCTGGGTTGCCGGAGCACAAGACCTTCGTGGCCGCGGACATTGGTTTGCACGCCAGGGCAGCCGCGGCGTTTGTGCGTGCTGTCACTGACACTGGGCTACCGGTAACCATCCGCAAGCACAACCGCTCCCCCGTTGACGCCCGCTCCTTGTTGGAAGTCATGACCGAGGACTTCGAACAAGGCTGCGTCGTATTTTTGGAAATATCACCAGAAGCCCTCAGCGAGGATGAAACACTTCCCGACGCCGAGAGTGCCTTGCGTGCGTTGTCGGCGGTTCTAGAGGGCACAGCGTCCCGCTGAGCCTATATTGAGCGAGGCCAGTCTCTGATCCATCGCGCACCTCGGCTGCTTCAGTGATGGACGGTCCAACAAGACTTAAAGGCAATGGGCCCCACCAGACGGTGGGGCCCATTGCATGTTGGCTTTTAGTTAGTGTGCGTGGTCGCCACGGCTGTACTCGAAGACCCAGCCGACCAGCGCTACCAAGGCGAGTCCGCCGGCAACGTAGGTGACCCAGAATCCGATTGCCAGGCCGAGGAATCCTCCGGCGCAAGCCAAGCCGAGAACCAGCGGCCACCAGCTCCAAGGGCTGAAGTGGCCCTGCTCGCCAGCGCCTTCATGAACCTCAGCATCGGGACGGTCTTCGGGCCGCATTCCAACTCGTTTGCCGGTGAAGCCAAGGTAGGCACCGATCATGCCTGCCAGTCCGCCTACCAGAAGGATACCGAGGATACCCACCCATTCATTCCATCCGGTCAGGAAGCCGTATGCAATGGAGACGGGTACGAAGAAGAAGACTCCTGCTCCGAAGAGCCACGATTCGATTTTCATTTGCTGACGTCCCTTTGGTCGGCGTTACCCAAAACGGCTGCTGCGGGTGAGGGAGCCTCCGCCGTGTGGACCTGAGCCAGCTCCGGGTGGTGAAGGTCCAAAGCCGGGCGCTCGGAGCGGATACGGGGCAAGGAGGTGAAGTTGTGGCGCGGCGGCGGGCAAGACGTTGCCCACTCGAGCGAAGCACCAAAGCCCCACGGATCATCCACTTCTACCTTCTTGTTGCTGCGCCACGTGATGTAGACGTTCCAGAAGAACGGCAAGAGCGAAGCGCCCAGGACGAAGGAAGAGATGGTGGAGAACTGGTTCATCCACGTGAAGTTGTCCTGCGGCATGTAGTCGGCGTAGCGACGCGGCATACCCTCAACACCCAGCCAGTGCTGGATCAGGAAGGTTCCGTGGAAACCGAGGAAGAGGAGCCAGAAGTGGATCTTGCCCAAACGCTCGTTGAGCATCTTGCCGGTCCACTTGGGCCACCAGAAGTAGAAGCCAGCGAACATGGCGAACACAACGGTACCGAACACCACGTAGTGGAAGTGTGCCACCACGAAGTATGAGTCAGAGACGTGGAAATCAAGCGGCGGTGAGGCCAGGATGATGCCGGTCAGACCACCGAAGAGGAATGTCACCAGGAAGCCGATGCTCCACAGCATGGGCGTCTCGAAGGTTATGGAACCCTGCCACAGGGTACCGATCCAGTTGAAGAACTTCACGCCGGTGGGAACTGCGATCAGCATGGTCATAAAGGCAAAGAACGGCAGCAGCACAGACCCTGTGACGTACATGTGGTGTGCCCACACGGTCACTGACAGTGCAGCAATGGCGATCGTTGCGTAGACAAGACCCTTGTAGCCGAAGATCGGCTTTCGGCTGAAGACCGGGAAGATCTCCGAGACGATACCGAAGAACGGCAGAGCGATGATGTACACCTCGGGGTGTCCGAAGAACCAGAACAGGTGCTGCCAGAGGACGGCACCGCCATTCTCAGGATCGAAGATGTGGGCACCAAAGCGGCGGTCAGCGCCGAGTGCGAACAGGGCAGCCGCGAGAGGCGGGAATGCCATCAGAACCAGGATTGCCGTAACGAGGGTGTTCCAGGTGAAGATCGGCATACGCCACATGGTCATGCCCGGGGCACGCATGCAGATGATGGTGGTGATGAAGTTGACGGCGCCAAGGATCGTACCGAAACCGGACAGAGCCAAGCCAAAGACCCACAGGTCACCACCGACACCGGGACTGAACGTCGTGTTGGACAACGGTGCGTAAGCAAACCAACCAAAGGACGCAGCACCCTGAGGGGTGATGAAGCCGGAAACCGCAATGGTGGAACCAAAGAGGAAGAACCAGAAGGCCAAAGCGTTCAAGCGCGGGAAGGCGACATCGGGGGCGCCGATCTGCAAGGGCATGATGACGTTCGCGAAGCCGGCAAACAGCGGGGTGGCGAACATCAGCAGCATCACAGTGCCGTGCATGGTGAACATTTGGTTGTACTGCTCTTTGGTCTGCAGGATCTGCATGCCGGGTTCGAACAGTTCGGCGCGGATCAGCAGCGCCATAACGCCACCGAGGCAGAAGAACACAAAAGATGCAATCAGGTACATGTACCCGATGGTCTTGTGGTCGGTGGAGGTGATCCAGTTGACGACGATGCGCCCCTTGGATTTAGGAACTACCGGAGCCTCTAGGATCCCCGGTGCGGATTGAGTGTACGTAGCCACGTCGCTCCCCTTACTTTTCGTTCAGGTTCGGATTGCGGTCGTATTCCGCACCGAGCAGGCCCGTATTGCCTTCCTGGCGAAGCTTGTCCATGTGGGCCTGGAACTCAGACTCGGAGACAACCTTGACGCGGAAGAGCATTTCGGAGTGGTATTCACCGCAGAGTTCGGCACACTTTCCATCGAAGGTGCCCTCCTTGGTGGGAGTGAACCTGATGTAGTTCGTTTTGCCCGGGATCATGTCGCGCTTCTGAAGGAAGGCGGGTACCCAGAATGAGTGGATGACGTCGCGGGAGTTCAGCTCCAGGTCCACGGACTTGCCAACGGGCAAGTACAGGGTGGGGAGCAGTTCCTTGTTGACTTCATTGCCGGTCAGGTGGGCCTGAACGCCGGCCTCGTGGAGGTCTTCGTTGATGACCTCGCCCTGCTTGTAGTTGAAGTCCCAAGCCCACTGCTTGCCGCGGACGTCAACAACGACGTCGGCAGGCTGGGATCGGTCATCAATTGCACGCTGATCCTGATCGGTGAAGTAGAAGAACACCAGCACCATGAACAGCGGGATGGTCAAGTAGAAGACCTCAAGCGGCAGGTTATAGCTGAGCTGCTTGGGGAAACCAGTGGTCCCCTTGCGGCGTCGGTACGCGATGATGCACCAGACCAGGAGGCCCCACGTGATGATACCGACTGCCAAGGCGGCGATCCATGAGTTGACCCAGAGGTCCATGATCCGGTCAGTGTGGTTGGTCGTGCCGCGCTCTGTAGGCAGCCAACCCTTCTCTACCTCTGGTGAACATCCGGTCAAAACCAACGCGCCGGCAACTGCCAAGCCAGTGATCGAGGTGATCTTTATGCGTCGGCTGCCGGTTCGGTTCTGCGAACTCACAGACGGCCCTTCCTCTTGTTGCTGTCTCCCGGCAGGCCGAAGGCTCACCGGGCACACTAAAAGTTTTACTACCCGATGTAGAGCTTACCGCTATCACGCGGTTTTCGCGCACATGTCAGCGCCGTGGCTCCGAACGATTTCAAACTCGCCCGAAGCGGCGCCGACATGCGGCGATGGCTCACATCAGTGGAACGAATCACCGCAGGCGCAAGACCCGCCGGCGTTCGGATTGTCGATGGTGAAGCCTTGCTTGGAAATGGTGTCTTCGAAGTCGATGCTCGCACCGCTGAGGTAAGGGACACTCATCTTGTCCACGACGACCTCAACGCCGTCGTAGTCGCGCACAGCATCTCCGTCGAGCAGCCGCTCATCGAAGTAAAGCTGGTAGATCAGGCCCGAGCATCCGCCAGGCTGGACTGCAACGCGCAGCCGAAGGTCTGTGCGCCCTTCCTGCTCGAGGAGGCTGCGGACCTTGCCTGCGGCGACGTCGGTCAGATTGACCTCGTGCGTGGCCAGTTCGTCGTCGTTGGTGACGAGCTGTGCTCCGGTGCTGTTTTCGTTGGTTGCAGTGCTCATTGGCCTACCTTCTTATGAAGCTCTTGGCGGCGGCGCCGGGACGCTGCCTGCCCTTACCCAATTACGTACGGGTTATACCTAATGCTACGTCGCGCAGTGGCATAGCTATAACTCCTGACGTAACCACAGTGAGCATTTGGTTGTTCCCGGCGCGCCACGGAAGATCAGCCAGCCAGGCCCTCGGTATTCAGCCGGGCCAGCATCAGGGCTTCGGCCAGGACAGCATGGCGGAAATCCCCTATATGCAAAGACTCGTTCGCACTGTGCGCCCGCGAGTCAGGGTCCTCAACTCCGGTGACCAGAATCTGGACATCCGGATACATTTCCAGAAGATCAGCAATAAAGGGGATGGAGCCGCCAATTCCCATCTCAACGGGTTCGACCCCCCAGGATTCGCCTAATGCCCACAGTGCCAACCGCGCCGCGACAGATGTTGTATCGGTGGAGAAGGCATTGCCCATCTCCCCCGGGGTGAAAGTAACCTGCGCACCAAACGGTGCGTTGGATTCCACATGCGCCTTCAATGCTGCCATTGCGGCCTCGGGGTCCTGGCCCGGTGCCAGCCTCATGCTGAACTTGGCGCGGGCGGCTGGAATAAGCGTGTTGGAAGCAACGTCCACTGCCGGAACATCCATGCCAATGATGGATAGTGCCGGTTTGGTCCAGAGGCGGGAGGCGATCGTGCCGCTGCCAGCCAACGTCACGCCGTCGAGCACTGACGCATCGGCCCGGTAGTCAGCTTCGGCAAGGTCCACGGCCACGTCGTCACGTCCAACCAGGCCAGCCACTGCTACGTTGCCGTCGTCGTCATGAAGGGTGGCAATAAGCCGCGACAAGAGCGTAGGGGCATCGAGAACCGGGCCCCCAAACATGCCCGAATGTACCGCATGGTCCAAAACGCGCACCTCGAAGGTTCCGTCCACCAAACCACGAAGGCTGGTTGTCAGGGCGGGAACACCTACCTTCCAATTGCTGGAGTCGGCCACAACAATCACGTCCGAGCGAAGCAGCTCCTGATGCTCTTCGAGGAACGTACGGAAAGTGGGCGAGCCCGCTTCTTCTTCACCTTCAAAGAAGAAGGTCACCCCCAGTCCGAAATCCTCTCCGAGGACCTTGGTAACGGCACTATACGCGGCAAGGTGGGCCATGATGCCCGCTTTGTCGTCGGCGGCACCGCGACCATACAGGCGCCCGTTTCGCTCCTGCGCGACGAACGGTTCCGAGTCCCACAGACTCCGTTCTCCCGGAGGTTGGACGTCATGGTGGGCGTATAGGAGGATGGTCGGCTTGCCCTCGGCGGCAGGCCGGCGTGCGACGACGGCCGGACCACCGGGCGTACCATCAGCTTTGTTGCACCGGAGGATCCGGACGTCCTCCATGCCGGACGCCTTCACCAGGGAAGCAACGGCCTCGGCACTGCGATCAAGTTCTTTTGGATCGAAGCTCGCCCACGCAATTCCGGGAATGGACACCAAGTGTTCCAGCGACGCGAGCGTGGCCTGGAAGGATTCGTTGACCGCCGTGGTCAAGGCCTCCACAGGAGTGGAGCCGGACTGCCCTTGCTTGTTCTGCGGGGTCTCCGCATGTGCTGAAGTCATGGGCCACACTTTACCTGCGGGGATTCTTCCTCCTAAGCAGGCACAGCCCGAACCACTGGCTACCCTTGCCTTCAAGGGCTCCGACAACCGGGCGGGTAACGTACACCACCTTCTTCAGGGGTATTCTGTATGGGTGTTCGGACGCAAAAAGGAAGAGCCCAGCGCTCAATCAGTAGTAGACCAGGCCTACGCCACCGCACCTGAGACCGGTGCGGGAAAGGGTGCCCCCACACCCAAGCGGAAGGACCAGGAAGCGGCACGCAAGCGCCCCTTGGTTCCCACCGACCGTAAGGCCTCGAAGGCAGCTGAAAGGGTGGCCATCCAGGACCAGCGGCAGAAAATGCGGCAGGCCTTGGACACGGGAGATGAGAAGTTCCTCCCTCTTCGGGACAAGGGACCGCAGAAGCGGTATACCCGCGATTACGTCGATGCCAGGTTCAGCCTGGGCGAATACCTCATGTTCGGCGCATTGCTGTTTGTGGTGATCTCCTTGATCATTCCGCCCACCAGCGCCGGCATCAGCTACGTACTGGTTGGCTTCTGGATCATGTTCCTCGCCGTCTTTGTGGATGTCTTCATCCTTTCGCGCAAACTGCGGAAGCGCCTGACAGAGAAGTTCGGCGATGTAGAACGCGGAGCAATCTGGTACGGCTGCATGCGTGCCCTTCAATTCCGCAAGCTCCGCCTCCCCAAACCCCAGGTAAAGCGCGGACAGTACCCCGCATAGGCGACAATAACCTCGGATCACACAAGAAGGCCCCGGACCAACGGTCCGGGGCCTTCTTAGTGCCCGGAGTTAGCGGACTGACCGGCGACGAAGTTTTACCAGGCCCTTGTTGATCCGCGAAGCCCAGAAAGGTCCTTCATAAAGGAACGCCGTGTAACCCTGCACCAAAGTGGCGCCGGCATCAAGACGGTCCTGAACATCTTGCGGCGTTGAAACGCCGCCAACAGCGATGAGGACCAACTGGTCTCCTACCGAGCCCTTGAGCCTACGCAGAACCTCCAAGGAGCGCTTCTTGAGAGGGGCTCCGGACAGTCCGCCCGCGCCAAGGGACTCCACTTTTTCCGGGTCCGAGACGAGCCCGTCCCGTGAAATGGTGGTGTTGGTGGCGATGATTCCGTCAAGCTTCAGGTCCAACGCAAGCCGGGCGACGTCGTCGATGTCCTCGTCGGAGAGGTCAGGGGCGATCTTGACCAGCAGCGGAACGTGCCGGCCAGCGGCTTCGTCCGCAGCATCCCCCACGGCACGAAGCAAGGGCCGCAAGGTTTCCACATTCTGCAGCAGGCGAAGCCCGGGAGTGTTGGGCGAGCTCACGTTGACCACGAGGTAATCGGCTGCCGGCGCCAGGCTTCGGGCACTGACTAGGTAGTCCTCAGTGGCATCGTCCAGTTCCACCAGCTTGGTTTTGCCGATGTTGACGCCGATGATCGGCCGGACCTCCGGGTGTAGACGCTGTAAAGCAGCCCGGGCTGACTTCAGTCTCGGGGCGACTGCCGCGGCGCCGTCGTTGTTGAACCCCATACGGTTGATAACCGCTTTGTCCTCAATCAGACGGAACAGGCGTGGCTTTTCGTTCCCTGGCTGTGCTTGACCGGTAATGGTGCCCACCTCCACGTGTCCAAAACCGAGCTCGGACAGGGCTTCGATGCCGTGGCCTTCCTTGTCAAAACCTGCTGCCAGGCCAAAAGGCGAGGGGAAGGTGAGCCCCAGCGCTTCGGTCTGAAGCGAAGCATCGGGAGCCGTGATTCTGCCCAGCATCCTCCCTGCGCCTGATCGGTGGGCCGCACGGATTCCCTGAAAGCCGATCTTGTGGGCCTTCTCGGCATCCATCCAGGAGAAGGCGAGCTTGAAGAATGTGGGGTAAACACGCATGTTCCTAGTTTTCCCGCTTCCTCACCGCTCACCAAACCCGTGACTTGGGCAGCGGCTAGCATGTAGGCATGCCGATGGAAAATCGTGACGGAAATCATGGGAACCACCAGCTCACTGCCGATGTCGCAGTAGTTGGTGCGGGCCTGTCCGGGTTGGTTGCCGCAGCTACGGCGTATGCCGCAGGTAGGACCGTAGCCATAGTGGACCAGGAGCCGGAGGCGGCGGTCGGCGGTCAGGCACATTGGTCTTTTGGTGGCCTGTTTATGGTGAACACGCCCGAACAACGGCGATTGGGAGTGAAGGACAACGCGGAACTGGCTCTGTCCGATTGGCTGGCTTCCGCAGCCTTTGATCGAGTTCATGACCATCACGCACGGGCGTGGGCCGAGGCTTATGTCCATTTCGCCGCGGGTGAGAAACGTGCTTGGCTGCGAAGCTTGGGCGTTGGCGTCTTTCCCTTGGTGCAATGGGCTGAACGCGGTGGTTACGGTCCTATGGGGCACGGCAACTCCGTTCCACGGTTCCACGTCACCTGGGGAACCGGTCCGGCGCTTGTTGAACCGTTTCTCGCCAAGGTTCGCGAAGGCGTCGCCTCAGGAAGGGTCAGCCTGCACTTCAGGCACCGGGCGGTGTCCCTGACCAAGACCGCCGGCAGGGTCACCGGCGTTTCCGGCGAGATTTTGGAAGGCTCGACGGCGGCGAGAGGCCAGGCGTCCGGGCGCGGCGTGATCGGAAGCTTTGAGGTACAGGCGGGCGCCGTTGTAGTGTCCACCGGCGGCATCGGAGGAAACCACGCAGCAGTTCGCAATCAATGGCCGGACAAGGCGGCACCGGACTACCTGCTCAGCGGCGTGCCGGCGTCCGTTGACGGCGAGTTCCTCGCTGCCGTTGAGTCTGCCGGGACTTCCCTTATCAACGGCGACAGAATGTGGCATTACCCCGAAGGCATCCACAACTATAATCCGGTGTGGCCACGCCATGGAATCCGGATCCTGCCGGGGCCTTCATCACTGTGGCTGGATGCGGAAGGTTCCCAGCTACCTGCACCGCTTTTCCCGGGCTTTGATTCCCAGGGAGCACTCCGTCACATCGTGGGAACGGGACATGACTACTCCTGGTTTGTGCTCAACCGCACCATTGCACTGAAAGAGCTGGCGCTCTCCGGCTCCGAGCAGAACCCTGACCTGACGGGAAAGGACGTTCGATTGTTGGCCTCGCGCTTGAGGCCCTCCGCCGATTCACCCATTCAGCGCTTCATGGACAAGGGTGTGGACTTTCTTCAGGCGTCAACCCCCGCCAGTCTTGCAACGGCCATGAACCAACTTGTTGGAACATCACTGATTGACCCTGATGGGCTTGAGGCAACAATCCGGGCGCGCGACGCTCAGGTGAGCAGCGGCTTGGGCAAGGACCCTCAACTGACGGCCATCAGGGCGGCGCGCCGGTTCGCTACGGACAAACTGATGCGGGTTGCTCCTCCCCACCGGTTGACGGACCCTGACCACGGACCGCTGCTCGCCATCCGCCTTTCGGTCTTGACCAGAAAGAGCCTGGGCGGTATTCCAACGGACCTGCACTCACGTGTGGTGGACGATCATGGCGTTGCCGTCCCGGGCCTTTATGCCGCGGGCGAAGCAGCCGGCTTTGGAGGTGGTGGCATCCACGGATACCGGGCGTTGGAAGGAACGTTCTTGGGAGGTTGCCTCTTCAGCGGGAGGGCTGCCGGCCGTCACGCCGCTGCCAGTGTCTAAGCTGGAGCCATGGAGTGGACCGCTGACATCTTGGGAACTGACTTCCAGTCCTGCGGCCTGGACGCTTCCGGCCCGGATGGAGTGATCCGCCATGCCACTTTGGTCCGGCACCGGGTTCCGCCCCATGACGTTCCGTCTGAAGGCAAGGCCTACGACGACGACTACTCACCAAGGCTGCGTCACGGCGCCATACTCTTTCTCCACGGATGGAGTGACTACTTTTTCAATACTGAGTTGGCTGTTTTTTGGGCAGACCGAGGGTATGACTTTTACGCACTGGACATGCACAACCATGGCCGGAGCCTCCGGGCCGACATGCCGGGCGGCTACGTAGCTGACCTCACGGATTACGACGCCGAGATCCAAAAAGCCGTGGACGTCATTCACAGTGATCGCGGTGCTCACCCAAGCGGCAGCCTGACGCTGATGGGGCATTCGACCGGTGGCCTGGTGGCCGCACTGTGGGCCAGCCGCCATCCAAAGAGCGTCCAATACCTGATTCTCGACAGTCCTTGGCTGGAGATGCATGGAAGCTCATGGGTGCGCCGCGCCGCGCAAGCCATGGTCTCCCCTATCGCAAAGATCCGCCCGGAAATGGTGCTGAGGTTGCCTGAGCGCGGCTTCTACTTCCGGAGCATCAGCAGCACGGCCGAAGGCGAGTGGACATTGGATGAGAACTATCGGCCACCACTTGCTTTCCCGGTCCGCGCAGGCTGGCTCAGTGCCGTCTTCGCCGGTCATTCGCAGGTGGCCCGCGGGCTGAAGCTTGAGATGCCGGTGCTGGTACTGACTTCCACCACCAGCGCCAACGGCATGGTGTGGAGGGAATCGATGCGCCGCTCAGATGCCGTCCTGGACGTGGGCGTCATCGCGTTGAGAGCCATGGCTTTGGGCCGGACGGTCACCTTGGAACGGATTGATGGCGCCCTCCACGACGTCTTTCTTTCCGCACCGGCCGTACGAAGGGACGCGTATGCAAGGCTTGCTCGATGGGTGAACGGATTCATGGCCAGCAATGAGCCTGAGCAAGGGTGGGAAGGGGACTGATGAAAACCGCAGAGGAGAGTGCACAGTGTTGGCAGCCTGACGTGCTTGGCCACGGCTATGAGTGCATGGGGCTGCCCTTGAGGGATGACGATGAGGGACCCGTCAAAGCCACTCTCATAAGGTATGCGCCACCTGCACCTCATTCGTCTCCGCAAGGCATGCTCGACTTCCTGGCTTCCTTCACTAAGCGCAAACGTCGCCCGGCACCCACTGACCCCGGAGGAGCACCCAGGGTGGTCCTTTACCTGCACGGGTGGGCAGACTACTTCCTTCAGACGGAACTGGCCGAGTACCTCACGGCGTCGGGCTTTTACTTCTATGCCTTGGACCTGCGTAAGTTCGGCCGCAGCCTCTTGCCTGGCCAGACGCCTGGCTATACCTCGGACCTAGCCGTCTACGACGAAGATCTCGCAGCAGCCTTGCGGGAAATCGAACAGGACGTGGCGCTGAGAACCAACAACAGCACACCGCCCACCATCCATCTGCTGGCCCACTCCTTGGGCGGCCTGGTTGCAGCACTCTGGGCTGACCGGAACCCAGGCCGGGTGGGGACCCTCGTTCTGAATTCTCCGTGGTTGGAACTTCAAGGTAGTAGCCTGGTCCGCAGCATCGCAATGCATCTGGTAGAGCCTTTCGCCCGGACCGACCCAAAGCGCCCCTTCCGGTTCCCGGAAATGCCTGCTTACTGGGAAAGCGTCAGCAATGAAGGACACGGCGAATGGATCCTGGATCCGGTGTGGCGGCCTAAAGCTTCTTTTCCCATCAGGGCAGGATGGACAAAAGCAGTTCTGGCCGGCCACGCGGCAGTCGAACGCAAACTGAACATTGACGCACCGGTGCTGGTGCTTCTTTCCGGAAGGACCAGGATCCAAGCCGAATGGACCCCGGACCTCATGCGCGCCGACGCAGTGATCGACGTCGAGGAGACTTCACGCAGGGCGCTGGGGCTGGCCCGGCGAACGGCAGTGTTCCGCTATCCGGGCGCCCTTCACGACGTATTTCTCTCGCGGCGCACTGTAAGGCAACAGGCCTACCGTGATGTGGCTGTGTGGCTGGCGGCCTACCCCTACTGAATTAGCATGAGTGTGCTAAGTAGCGCGACGGTGCTATTTCACAGCGGGCGCGGCATCCACTGCACCGCCGTAGCGGCGGTCGCGTTTTGCGTAGATCTCCACGGCATCCCAAAGGGTCCGCCTGTCCACGTCCGGCCACAGCGTGTCCATGAACACAAACTCGGCGTAGGCCGATTGCCACAACAGGAAGTTGGACAACCGCTGCTCCCCGGAACTGCGGAGAAACAGATCCACGTCGGGGAGGTCCGGCTCATCCAAGTACTTTTGAATCGTCTTTTCCGTCACGGATCCCGGCTTCAGGCGCCCGGCGGCGACGTCGTGCGCAATCGCCGAAACGGCGTCGGCAATTTCTGCGCGGCCACCGTAATTAACACACATGGTCAAGGTGCAGGTGTCATTGGCGCGGGTAAAGTCCTCGGCCTCTTCCAACTCTTTAATGACCGATCCCCATAGGCGGGGTCGGCGGCCCGCCCAGCGGATCCGGACTCCCCATTCATCAAGTTGGTTGCGTTGACGGCGTAGTACATCCTTGTTAAATCCCATGAGGAACCGAATTTCCTCAGGTGAGCGGCGCCAGTTTTCCGTGGAGAATGCATAGACGCTGACGTATTTGACCCCGAGTTCGATCGCCCCCGCCATCACATCCAGGAGAGCAGGCTCCCCTGCCTTGTGACCCTCGATCCTCGGCAAGCCACGCTGATTAGCCCATCGACCGTTGCCGTCCATGACAATCGCGACGTGCTGCGGGATGAGCTCGCTGGGAATGCTCGGCGGGACCGCGCCGGACGGATGTCCATAAGGAGCAATTACCGGAGCTGTCCTTACCGCGGTTGATGTGCTTTTCTTTCCACGTACCACTGTCAGCTTCGCTCCACATGTTTGAGGGATTTCAAGGCGCGTTCAAGGTGCCACTGCAGGTAGCTTGCCACCAACCCGGCAGCTTCCCGTCGGTGCCGCGGGTCCGAAGCATCGGCGACGCTCCACGTACCGGTCAGCAGCGCACCGAGCAACACCACTGTCTCCGGCGCCGGTGCCGGAGAACCAGGCGGGCGGCAGTCGCTGCACACCATTCCGCCCACAGGAGCGGCGAACGCGGTGTGTGGTCCTGGCCGGCCACAACGTGCACAGTCGGTGAAGCTGGGCGCCCAGCCACCAGTGGCCAACGCCCGCAACAGGTATGAGTCAAGAATAAGTTCTGATGGATGATCCGAGCGACTCAGGGCAGCCAATGCACCAACAAGGAGGTTGTAATGCGCGGTCCCCGATTCAGTGTCTGCATCCGTGAGCTTTTCAGCAGTTTCTGTCATCGCGGCAGCAACCGTAAAACGCCCATAGTCCGCGGCGATACTGCTACCGTAGGCACCCTTCGCAACGGCCTGGGTCACGATGTCCAGCGTTCGGCCCTGGACCAGTTGTAAATCGGCCACCATGAAGGGCTCCAAACGGGCACCAAAGCGACTGCTGGTTCTGCGTACGCCCTTGGCAACAGCACGAACCTGACCATGGTGTTTGGTCAGCAAAGTGATAATTCGGTCCGCTTCACCCAATTTGTGCGTGCGGAGCACCACAGCATCATCCCGATAGGATCTCGCTGCAAACGAAGGATTGGCCACAACTAATCTTCGCACTATGCCAACGTCCGGCGGTGATTGCCGGACCGTGTGGTGACGGTATTTCCCGTCACCACACGCGGCACGCTTATGCCTGAGCGTCCCTGACGGCCCGGTTTACTGCCGAAATCAGAGCCTTGAGCGAGGAAGTGGTTGTGCTGGGATCAATCCCTACACCCCACAACACGCGTTCCCCCACGGCACATTCAACATACGCCGCTGCGCTTGCACTGCCGCCTTCGGACAGGGCGTGCTCACTGTAGTCCAGGACGCGGACATCTACGCCGTCGTGGTGCAGGATGTCCAACAGGGCAGCAATGGGACCATTGCCGTGACCGGTCCTGCGGACTTCGACGCCGTCGATCCGGAGGTTGGCATTCATGGTCATCGCACCGGACTCGTCCGTCTCGGTGCTCACGCTGCCCAGGCCATAGCGGCCCCACTGGGCCTGCTCTTCATCAGAGGGCAGGTACTCGTCCTGGAAGATTTGCCACAGCTGGGCGCCACTGACCTCGCCACCCACGGCGTCGGTGCGGCGCTGGATGACTCCGGAGAACTCGATCTGCGCCCGGCGAGGCAAGTCCAGATTGTGCTCGTTCTTGAGCAGGTAGGCAACGCCGCCCTTGCCGGACTGCGAGTTGACCCTGATCACGGCTTCGTAGCTGCGGCCAAGATCCTTGGGGTCGATGGGCAGGTACGGTACCTGCCAGGTGAAGTCGTCAACGGACTTCCCGGCCGCTGCAGCGTCCTTCTCCAGCGCCTCGAATCCCTTCTTGATGGCATCCTGGTGCGACCCCGAAAAGGCGGTGAAGACGAGGTCGCCACCGTACGGTGAACGCTCCGGAACCGGCAGCTGGTTGCAGTACTCCACGGTGCGGCGGATTTCGTCAATATCGGAGAAATCAATCATGGGGTCCACGCCCTGCACGAACATGTTCAAGCCCAGAGTCACCAAGTCAACGTTGCCGGTACGTTCGCCGTTGCCGAACAGGCAACCCTCGATGCGATCGGCACCAGCCAGGTAACCGAGTTCGGCAGCAGCAACGCCTGTTCCCCGGTCATTGTGCGGGTGGAGGGAAATGATGATGCCCTCGCGAGGATGCAGGTTCCGGTGCATCCACTCAATGGAGTCGGCATAGACGTTGGGGGTTGCCATCTCGACGGTGGCTGGCAGGTTGATGATGACCTGCTTGTCAGCAGATGCCTCGAAGACATCAGCGATCGCATTGCAGACGCGCGCCGCGTACTCAAGTTCTGTTCCAGTGAAAGACTCAGGCGAGTATTCATAGGTGATGTGCGTGTCCGTCAGTGTTTCTTCATACTTCTTGCACAGGCGCGCGCCCTGCAGGGCAATGTCCAGGATGCCGTCCTCGTCCTGGTTGAAGACCACGCGGCGCTGCAGTACGGACGTGGAGTTATACAGGTGGACGATTGCCTGCTTGGCACCAACCAGGGACTCATAGGTGCGTTCAATCAGGTGCTCGCGCGCTTGGGTGAGCACCTGGATGCTGACATCATCCGGAATGTGGCCGCCCTCAATGAGTTGGCGGACGAAGTCGAAGTCGGTCTGGGATGCCGAGGGAAATCCAACCTCGATCTCCTTGTAACCCATCTTGACCAGCAGCTGAAACATCTTCAGCTTGCGGGCAGGACTCATGGGATCGATCAGCGCCTGATTGCCGTCGCGCAGGTCTACTGCGCACCAGCGCGGAGCCTTGGTGATGACTTTATCCGGCCAGGTGCGGTCCGGAACCTCAACAGTGATTTGGTCCTGGAACGGCAGGTAGCGGTGAACGGGCATACCGGAGGGCTTTTGTGCATTACGCATGATGTGGCCTTTTCTCTAAGAACTAAGTGAAAGCTTAGCCGGACACAACGGAACTCCGCGGCGAGGATGGCCCAGCTTTAGATAGCTTTCAGGCCCCGCCGCGGCAGCTAAGAAGAAGCATCGCCGTACGCACAAATTCACAGTAACACGATGCGTATGATGACAGTGCAACACCTCATGCAACGTCCACTATGCAGACGCCGCGACGGTGGCAACGCCGGCTGCAGTGTCCACACAAGGAGCCACAGTGCCACAGTCGGGGATCTCTCTTTCGAATATCGATCACAGCGTCCGGCCCCAGGACGACCTCTATCAGCACGTCAACGGCGCGTGGCTCAACAGTACGACCATTCCGGATGACAGGCCGTTGGAGGGCACCTTTACAGCTTTGCGGGATGGTGCCGAGCTGGCCGTCAAGGCGATCATCGAAGAAGCAGCAGCCAAAGGCGAGTCAGCATCCGGCGTCGAACAAAAGGTCGGCGGTCTTTACGCCAGCTTCATGGACGAAGAAGCAGCAGAAGCAAAAGGCATGGAGCCCGTCAGAAGCCGTCTGGAAGAAGTACGGGCTGTGGATTCCCTGGAGGAACTCGCAGCCCTCCTGGGACGGCTCTTCCGCTCGGATGTCTCCGGTCTCTTCTCCATCTACCCTGCACCGGACGCCGGGAACCCTGAACGGATCCTCCTATACATCGGCCAGGGCGGACTGGGCCTGCCCGACGAGTCCTATTACCGGGATGAAAAGTTCACGTCGATTGTGGCCGCTTACGGACAATACATTGCCAAGATGTTTGAGCTCGCAGGCATAACCGATGCGCAGGGAGCCTCCGAACGGATCGTCGCCCTTGAAACAGCACTGGCGTCCCACCACTGGGACAACGTGACCCTCCGGGACCCGCAAAAAACCTACAACCTCAAGACCGCAGACGATGCCGTGGCGATCTTCCCTCTTTTGAACACCTGGTTCCAGGCAGCACGGGTGGACGGGTCAAAGCGGGCAGAGTTAGTGGTGAGCACTCCGGACTTCTTCGCTGGCGCCGCAGCTCTGCTGGAATCGGAGCCCTTGGACGTCTGGAAGGAGTGGCTGACACTGAGGGTCCTCAGCTCGGCTGCACCGTATCTGTCGTCTGCCTTCGTCTCCACGAACTTCGATTTCTACGGCACCACCCTCAGCGGCACTCCGCAGAACAAGGAGCGGTGGAAGCGCGGTGTATCCGTCGTAGAAGCAGCCCTTGGTGAAGCCGTAGGCCAAATCTATGTTGAACGGCACTTCCCAGCTGGCCACAAAGCGAGGATGGAGACCTTGGTCTCAAACCTTATCGAGGCCTACAGGGAGAGCATCTCCTCGCTGTCCTGGATGGGTGAGGAAACCAAGAAGGAAGCACTGAAGAAGCTGGACGCCTTCCGTCCAAAAATTGGGTTCCCGGAGAAGTGGATCGATTACTCCGCCGTGGAGATCGACCCCACGGATCTACTCGGGAACGTAGAGCGCGCCCACGACGCCGATGTAGACCGTCACCTGGACGAAATCGGGAAGCCTGTTGACCTGACAAAGTGGCTCATGACGCCCCAGACGGTCAACGCCTACTACCACCCCATGCTTAACGAGATTGTTTTCCCGGCCGCGATCCTTCAACCACCGTTCTTCACGGCCGATGCCGACGATGCCGTGAATTATGGCGGCATCGGAGCCGTCATCGGCCACGAAATAGGCCATGGGTTCGATGACCAGGGATCCCAGTTCGATGGAAGCGGCGCACTCCGCAATTGGTGGACCGAAGAGGACCGTACGGCCTTCGAAGCCCTTACTGCAAAGTTGGTCGCCCAATACGACGCTTTGTCGCCCTATGCAGCGCCTGATCATAAAGTCAACGGCAAGCTGACCCTGGGCGAAAACATTGGAGACCTCGGCGGTCTCACCATCGCTTATAAGGCATACCTCTTGAGCCTGAAGGGGAAGGAGCCGGAGGTCCTTGACGGCTTCACCGGATTCCAACGGTTCTTCATGTCATGGGCTGCGGGCTGGAGGCAAGTCATTCGCGCCGAAGAAGCGATCCGGCGGCTTGCTACAGACCCCCACTCCCCCAACGAGTTCCGAACAAACGCCATCGCCCGGAATCTCGACGCATTCCATGAAGCTTTTGCTGTCACCGAGGCCGACGGCATGTGGATGGAACCAGAGGAACGAGTTTCCATTTGGTAGCAGCTGAATAAGAAACGGCCGGGTCAGTTTTTCAACTGGCCCGGCCGTTTCTTATGTATCACTGGTCAACGTATCACTGGTCAATGTACAGCGGATTCACCTGCTGGCACACGGCGTCGTTGGCCGTTTGATTGACCACGTCCGGAGGTACAGAGGCTGCCCCGTAGGCCGTTCCGGTGCCGAAATCGGTTCCAACGTAGAGTTGCACACCGGCAACACCCGGAGCTTCCTGGACCTGCGCCGCAGGTATGCCGTAAAGCGCTGCGACATCAGCAGCCACGTCGGCGAAGCCCGGACCGTAGTAGAGCACCGTCTGATCCACGGGGTTGGCCAGGTAGGAAACCGCTTGGGTGAATCCATTGCCGGTGAGCACGGTCATGAGCTCCTGCGCCCTGGTAGGGACGCCGCTACCGTTGGCCACAGCTACCGGCTGGATGGCTTTGTCGTAGGCCGGCACAGCAGGAGCAGTAGCAGTCGGCTGCGGGGCAGCGCTTCCGCTGGGACCGGGCGTGGAGGTTGCACCAGGAGTGGTGAGATCGAGGTCTGCACGCAAAGCCGCGAAAAGCTGTGATGCTTGTGGCTCCACAAGCTCCAGTCGGTTCGGATCCACAGCAGCTGCCTGAGTGGGCACCGCTACGAATGCCACCTTGGAAACATCAATGTCCTTGAGCCGGCCACCAATGGTCAGCAGGGACGGGACGGAGGCCAGCCCCTCGTCAACCGTGAGGTTCTGAGTTACCACATCCGCGATTTGCAGCAGCCTTTGGGGGTTACCCAAAGTTCCTTCATCCTTGAGCTTCCTGGTCAGTGAAGAGAGGAAGGCCTGCTGGCCCTTGATGCGGCCGAGGTCTCCTCCGTCACCAAAGGCGTGCCGGGTCCTAAGGAATGCCAAGGCCTGTTCGCCTTCAACGAGGGAGTCGCCCTTGGCCAAACGCAGCCGGGAATCGGGGTCGAACACCGGATCGCTGACGCAGACGTTAACGCCACCAACTGCGTGAGAGAGCTCCTTGACAGCATTGAAGTCAGCCATCATGAAGTGGTCGATTTCCAAGCCGGTCAGTTTGTTGATCGTGTCAACGGCACACCCAATTCCTGCTTCAGCCATGGCCTCGTTGATCATCACGCCACTGCGAGCCGGAAAGGTCTGGTTGTTGGTGCGATCGGTACATTGGGGCACGTTCACCAGCAGGTCCCGCGGGAAGCTGAGGACATTGACGCGTTTGTTGTCTGCAGAGATGTCCAGCAGCATCATGACGTCGGAGTGGCCGTAACCGGTGGAGTCTTCTGTGCTGCCGTACTCCGAGTTTTTGCCATCGCGGGTATCGGACCCAAGGATCAGGATCTGCAGGCGGTCCGTCTTATCATTGGCCAGGGGGTCGCCTGCATTGCGTGTTTCCGCAGCGCTCAAGGGCGCCTTGGTGATATTGGACTGCAGCCGGATAAACCAAAATGCGGCAAAGGCAACGCCAGCCACCAACGCAACGGAGACTACGCCGGTAACAATCTTCAACCACAGCGGCAGGCCCTTGGGCACCTTCATATGGCGAGGGGTACCGTCGGCATCCTCACCATGGCGTGCCCCGGCTGGGCCAGCGGTGCCGGTGCCCTCCGGGCGGGCGTCACGACGTCGCACTATTCGGTTTACCTTTCATCAAACAGCTGGATCCCCGCAATCATAGTTGCCGTTTCTGAGAAGTTCCCTATCGACGCCTAAACCACGCCGTCTCCAGCGACGCCGCTCAGAAGCCGAGTTTGACCAATTGCTTGGGATCGCGCTGCCAATCCTTGGCGACCTTCACGTGGAGATCAAGGTAAATCCGGGTACCAAGCAGGGTTTCAATACCCTTCCTCGCGTTGGTTCCCACCTCACGCAGGCGGCTCCCACCCTTGCCGATGATGATGGCCTTCTGGGAAGGCCTCTCGACGTACAGGTTCACCCGAACATCCAGCAGGGGGTTGTCCTCGGTTCGCCCTTCGCGCGGAACGATTTCTTCCACCACGACAGCCAGCGAGTGGGGAAGTTCATCACGGACGCCTTCAAGGGCAGCCTCACGAATGAGCTCGGCGATCATCACAGCCTCAGGCTCATCAGTAAGCTCGCCATCGGGGTAAAGCGGCGGCGAGGAAGGCATGTGGCTTATCAGCACATCTGCGACAGTGGAAACCTGGAACCCATCGGCTGCAGAAACGGGCACAATGTCGGCCCAGCCCTGCTCACCCAGAACATCGCGCCCCAAGGCGGCGACAGCGAGCAGTTGCTCTGTCAGCGCTTGACGGTCCACGAGGTCGGTCTTGGTCACCAGCGCCACGATGGGCTTGCGTCCGACGGCGGCCAGTTGAGCGGCGATGTACTTGTCGCCGGGCCCGATCTTTTCGTTGGCCGGCAGGCAAAAGCCGATGGCGTCAACTTCGGCCAGCGTGTCAGCGACGAGCTCGTTGAGGCGCTTTCCCAAAAGGGTCCTGGGCCGGTGGAGGCCCGGGGTGTCGACCAGAATCAGTTGGGCATCCTCTCGATGGACAATACCGCGAATGGTGTGCCGGGTTGTTTGCGGCTTGGCTGACGTAATGGCTACCTTCTGCCCTACCAGCGCATTGGTGAGGGTGGACTTTCCCGCATTGGGACGGCCCACGAGCACCGAGAAACCAGCGTGGAAGCCACCGAAGTCAGCATCGGCGTCGAATTTCTTATTTTGCTTGCTCACGTGGAACTCCCTGTTGCGTTGAGTCGGCGTCATCGAGTAGGTCTTCAAAGTCAGTGTCTTCCTTTGGCATGGCTGCCGCAATGATGTGGCTGACCCTGTTTCGGCGACCCTCCAGCCTATCTGCCCGAAGCGATATTCCATTCACTTCAACGGCGCTGCCCACAATGGGCACCTGGCCAAGGGCTTTGGCAAGTAGACCGCCCACGGTGTCTACTTCGTCGTCGTCCAGATCAATATCAAAAAGTTCGCCCAAGTCATCGATGCTCATGCGGGCGCTTACTCGGAAGGTCCCGTCGCCGAGGTCAACGGCCTCCTCGGCTGCGGCGTCATACTCATCGACGATTTCGCCGACGATCTCCTCAATAAGGTCCTCGAGGGTGACCAAACCTGCGGTGCCGCCGTACTCGTCGATGACAATGGCTACGTGTGTGGACTCCTTCTGGAGCTCCCTGAGAAGATCACTGACCGGTTTGGATTCCGGGACATAGCGCACATCCCGTGCTAGCGAGTCAACATCATGGGCCTGCAGTCCCGGCTCCTTTCGGTGCACAGCTGCAGCTACGTCCTTGAGGTAGAGAATTCCACGGATTTGATCAGTGTTCTCCCCGATGACCGGAATCCTTGAGTATCCGGAGCGCAGGAAAAGGCCCATGGCGGTGTCCAAGTCAGTGCCGGTACCAATGCTGACGATGTCCGTCCGGGGCACCATGACCGAACGCACCAAAGTGTCGCCAAAATCAAAGACCGAATGAATGAGTTCTGCCTCGTTGTCTTCGATCATGTCCGATTCGGCGGCACGATCAACGAATTCGCGGAATTCCTCTTCACTAACGAAAGCATCGTCCCCGCTGGGGGCACCAGGTGCAACTGCCTGCCCCAAAGCCACCAGCCAGCCCGGTATGGGTCCGAGAATCCAGCAGAGAAAACGGATCAAAGGTGCAGTAAAACGAACCACCGGACCGGAGTGGGCCCGGCCCAATTGCCGGGGCGAAACACCCACCAACACAAAACCAATCACTGCCATGATGCCGGTAGCTGCAAGCCCGGCTAGCCATACATTGTCCAAAAGGCTGTGCAGAACCACCGCAACGGCGACGGCTGCCGCCATTTCAAACCACACGCGCCAAAAACGCAGTGCGCGCATATGGGCGATGGGGTTCTTGAGGATGCCCCCAAGAGCTTTGCCTTTACTACGTACTATGGACTGTTCGGCCTCATGCCGGGGCAGGAAGTTGAAAGCAGCCTCAGCTGCGGTCAGCAGTGCCACGAAGCTGAGGAAAACCAGTGCCATGCCGACCAGGATGATCGAGGTCACTGCATGGTCTCCATGGGGGCATCCTTGCCCAGGAACTCAGACAGCAGTTCGCGCTGCAAACCGAACATTTCTTCTTTTTCCTCCGGCTCTGCGTGGTCGAAGCCAAGCAGGTGGAGTATTCCATGGGTGGTCAGCAGCAGCATCTCATCCTGGGTGGCATGGCCGGCGTTTCGCGCCTGTACCTCGGCCACTTGGGGGCAGATGGCGATGTCGCCCAGCATCCCTTGCGGCGTGGGCTTATCCGGAGTGCCCGGGGTCAGTTCGTCCATGGGAACGGACAGAACGTCAGTTGCTCCGGGCTCGTCCATGAGCTCGATGTGCAGTTTCTCCATTGCAGGTTCATCCACAAGCAAGATGGACAATTCCGCCTGGGGATGGATGTACAGCCGCTCAAAGATGAAGCGTGACAATGTCACCAGTTGAGCCTCGTCCACCACTGCGCCGGACTCGTTGTTTACCTCAATGCTCATTGACGTTCTCCACGTTGGTACTGCGCGCCGGATTTGTACCGGCATTTTGTGTGTTGGCAGTTTGCGTATGTCGATTTTGCCTGTGCGAGTTCGCGGCGTCGCCACCATGGGCGTCATCCCACGCGCTGTAGGCGGAGACGATGTCCGCAACCAAGCGGTGCCGCACAACGTCTGCTGCTTCCAGGATGGAGAAGTTGACGTCGTCGATTCCCTTCAGAATCTCCCTGACGATCCGCAAGCCGGATGTCGAACCGGACGGAAGGTCGATCTGGGTGACGTCACCGGTAACCACCATCTTTGAACCGAAGCCCAGGCGGGTGAGGAACATCTTCATTTGCTCGGGGGTGGTGTTCTGCGCCTCATCAAGAATGATGAAGGCATCGTTGAGCGTGCGCCCGCGCATGTACGCCAGCGGGGCGACCTCGATGGTCCCGGCAGCCATGAGCCTGGGAATGGACTCAGGGTCCATCATGTCGTGCAAGGCGTCATACAGCGGGCGAAGATAGGGGTCAATCTTGTCGCTCAGGGTGCCGGGGAGGAAGCCGAGCCGCTCCCCCGCTTCCACCGCGGGCCTGGTCAGGATGATGCGGCTGACTTCCTTGGTCTGCAGTGCCTGCACCGCTTTTGCCATGGCCAGGTAGGTCTTTCCGGTACCTGCAGGACCAATGCCAAAAATCACTGTGTTCTCGTCTATGGCGTCAACGTAGTTCTTCTGGTTCAGCGTCTTGGGCCGTATGGTCTTGCCCCTGCTGGAGAGAATGTTGTGGGTCAGGACGTCGGCCGGATTTTGCACGGACTGCGCCCTCAACAGGGAAACGAGTTGTTGGAGGATGTCCGGGGTGACCACGGTTCCCTTAGCCACCAGCCCGCGGACTTCCTCCAAAAGACGCATGACTCGAGGAATAACAGTGGATGGGCCCGTCATGGAGAGCTCGTTACCGCGGACATGGAAGTTGACGTCCTGGAACTGCTCCTCGATGTAGCGCAAGGCTTCGTCGTGGCTGCCTAACGAGTGAACCATTTGGTCGGAGTTGTCGAACGTGACAACTTCCGTGCGCGTACCCGGTAGTGTGTGCGGGAACTCGGTGGGCGGCTGGTTGCCGTTTCCGGTCCTGAGCCGCCCGTTCAAAGATTCACTCATAGTGCTGGCCTAGGCCAATACTCCTCTGGTTGTTCCTGATTACGCCATCGATTCGACATTCCCGACCACCGATAGAGGCCAGTCCGGATGCCGGAATGTCTTCAATCCTACGCCAGCGCGGCGGCCCCGGAACCGAAAAAAATTCGCAAAGGCCGCCCATGAGTCGTCATGTCTTACATTTTGTCTCAACTCGGCATCAAGCCGGTATCAATCATGTTTCAGTTGCAGCCGGTCGCCCCGATCCAAGCCGACCGTCGTCGACGATGTGCCAAGCTGGCATAGCGGGTGGCACGAACACCCTGCGGCCCGGCCCTAAGACCGGAGCTACCACCAGACACACGGTAAGGCAGGACACCCATTCACGAGTCAGCAAGCCACAAAGACGGCGCGCGCCGACGGACAAAGTCCGCCATAGCCGTGCCGGCAATGCTTGCTGTCTTGATGCTGACGGGCTGCATCGCCAATGGAGGCGGTACCGAGGCCACTGGCAGTCCTCCCCCGGTCACAGTCCAGGATGCCCCTGCAAGCCATGCACCCCTGGAAACAACGCAAGCATCGACCAAGATTCCTGTGTACTGGATTGGACGAAGCAAAGAAGAGGTTTACCTCTACCGCGAGTTCAGGGACATCTCCAGCGACGGAAATCCAGTGACTACCGCGCTGCGGATCATGATGTCCGAGAAGCCACTTGATCACGACTTCTTCACACCTTGGCAGGCGCCGGAGAACCTGGCAACGTCCATCTCAGGTAAGAACGTGATCACCGTTGATATTTCGCGGGATGCCTTCAACTCAAACCTTGATGCCGGAATGGCCCAACGTGCCGTTCAGCAGCTCGTCTATACGGCCACCGCTGCCGCATCGTCCTCCGGGCTGATCAACTCGGGACAACAAATCCAGGTTGTCATTTTGGTTGACGGGCATACTGACTACATGGCCTTCGGCCAGGTGAAGCTCGGCCAGCCCATGGAACGGAACGCATCCTTGGTAGCTCCCCTCTGGATCATTGATCCGCAGGAGGACACCACATTGCCTCCAGGAGTGGTCAAGTTCAACGGCCGCAGCACCGACAGTTCGCGCCCTGTCAGCTGGCAGATCCTTCAGGAAAACAGCAAAGGCGAACGGACCAGCCTGTCCACGGGACAAACCACGGCAACCGGGGACCCGGGCCAATACGGTGTGTTCACCTTTAGCACCACGTTGAAGGCCGGCAGGTATGAGTTGCGGGTTTCACAGGTGGACGAGGCGGGTGCGACCATCGAAACGAGCACAGACACCCGATTGTTCAACGTCGGATAGAACTCGGGGCTCCTACCAGCGGCCCAGGACATCACTGGCAAGAACGACGGCGGCGGGTCCCGCCGTCGATGACCTCAAGACATGATGTCCCAAAAGTGCCGTGACGGCGCCAGCGTCACTAAGCCTGGTTACCTCACGCGGCGAAATTCCGCCCTCAGGACCGACGATCAACAACACCTCACGAGGGTTCACGTCACCATCCGTCAAGACCTCATGTGAATCTTCAAGGACAGTCCGCAGCGCATTCTTGGCATCCTCGTGAAGGATGATCGCCAAATCGGCGGCCTCCACGGCCTTCGCCAACGCGCCGGTGTCCACGACGGACCTCACCTCAGGGATCCAGGCGCGTCGGGCCTGTTTCGCCGCTGCCGTGACCACCGATTGCCACTTAGCGTGGGCTTTGGCCGCCCGATCACCCTTCCACCGCACGATCGCCCGCTCGGACTGCCACGGAATGACGGCGTCAATTCCCAACTCCGTGGCAGTCTCGATGGCGAGTTCGTCACGGTCACCTTTGGCCAGCGCCTGAATTAGGACGAGCCGGACCTCTGGCTGGTCCTCGACGAGTACGTCCGAGGCCAGAACAGTAAGCGTGCCCGAGCCGGCGTCAACCACAGTGCCGGTCAACCGCATACCGGCACCGTCCGCTATGTCCACAGGCTCACCAACAGCCAGCCGTTTCACCGTGACTGCGTGCCGGGCCTCAGCGCCTTCAAGGACGAAGGTGGCACCAGGGGCAAGCTGGCTCAAGCTACCTGCCGGCGTAAAGAAAACCGCGTTGCTCACTGCTAAAGATTGCCCAGTTTGTCGCGAAGCTTAGCGAACATCCCGCCGCTGGCCACGAGCTTGCCCTCTGTGAACTGCTCGCCGCGCAGCTTTGCCAGCTGCTGCAACAATTCCTCCTGCGCGGGGTCCAGCTTGGTGGGGGTTTCAACGTGCAGGTGCACCTTGAGGTCGCCACGCCCGTAGCCGCGCAGGTGCGTAACACCCAGCCCGCGGAGTGTAATGACTTCACCGGATTGGGTACCGGCTTTGACATCAATGCCTTGGGCACCGTCAAAGGTATCCAGTTGCAACTCCGTGCCAAGTGCCGCCGCCGTCATGGGCACGCTCAGCGTGGCGTGGAGGTCGTCACCTTCACGCATGAACATGGAATCGTTGTTGACACGGATCTCCACGTAGAGATCACCGGCAGGGCCGCCTGCGGGACCGGCTTCACCTTGGCCGGACAACTGGATGCGGGTACCGGTGGCGACACCTGCGGGGACCTTGATGGTGAGGGAGCGGCGGCTACGGATGCGGCCCTGTCCGTTGCACTCATTACAAGGATCCTTGATGACCGTGCCAAACCCTTCACAGGAACCGCAAGGGGCAGCGGTCATGACCTGGCCGAGGATGGAACGGACGGCCCGTTGGACCTGTCCGCTGCCACCACAAATGTCACAGCGCTCCGGGTGCGTGCCCGGGCGGCAGCAGCTGCCATCGCAGGTGGGGCAGATAACGGCGGTGTCGACTTCGAGCTTCTTGTTGACGCCGAAGACGGCATCCTTGAGGTCGATGCGGACGCTGATGAGGGCATCCTGGCCGCGGCGGACGCGTGAGGCCGGCCCACCGTGGCCACCACCACCACCAAAGAAGGTGTCGAAGATGTCCTGGAACGCGAAGCCCTGGCCGGCGTAACCGCCCCCGTAGCCATTATCAGTGCCGTTCTCGTTGCCGGTGGCGTCGTAGACGCGGCGTTTCTGGGGATCGGACAACACCTCGTAGGCATGGGTCACGGCCTTGAACTGTTCCGCGACGTCCTCACCCGGGTTTACATCGGGGTGCAGTTTCCGCGCCAACTTGCGGTACGCCTTTTTGATCTCTTCCCCGGTGGCTTCCGGCGAGACTCCCAAAACGTCATAGTGGCTGCTCAAAGTCGGTATCTCTTCCTTGTTGTACTACTGATGTTTCCTCGGACCGGTGTTCAGCCGCCGAGAATGCGTGAAAGATAGCGGGCCACGGCGCGAACGGCCGCCATGGTAGTGGGGTAATCCATGCGAGTGGGACCAAGAATCCCCACCTTGGCACCGGAACCGTAACCTGTGGCGACAACGGACGCTTCCGCCAAACCGTCATAGGGATTCTCGCGCCCGATGCTCACGGTGACGCCGCGCGGATCATCTCCCATGTCCGATAACAACCGAAGCATGACTACTTGTTCCTCAAGCGCTTCAAGTACCGGCCCAATGCTCAGCGGGAAATCCACGTTGGAACGGGCAAGGTTTGCCGTTCCGGCCATCAGGATGCGCTCTTCCCGGCTGGTATCACTGAGCGACTGCAGCCCCTGCGCCAGTGCCTGCGCCAGATTCCGGAGTTCCGGAGGGCACAGTGCAACCACCGACGGTAGCACCTGCGGCAGAAGGGCCAGCTGGGTGCCGGCAATGTTGCCAAGGAAACGGGACCTAAGGAGCATCAAGGCCTCGTTGCTGAGGTCAGTACCGGCGTCGATGACCTTCTGACCAACGCTACCCGTATCCGCGATCAGCACCACAAGAACCTGCCGGGGCGCCAACAGTACGAACTCCACGTGACGTACCAAGGCTCTGTTTGAATGCGGGTACTGCACGACGGCGACCTGGTTGGTCAGCTGCGACAGGAGCCTTACGGTTCGCTCCAGAATGTCATCGACATCATCCGGGCCTTCGAGAAGGGAGTGAATGGCCCTGCGCTCAGCGGCTGAGAGTGGCTTTACCTGCGAAATACGGTCCACGAACAAGCGGTAGCCCTTGTCCGTGGGGATTCGCCCAGCGCTGGTGTGGGGTGCTGCTATAAGGCCTTCTTCTTCCAGGACAGCCATGTCATTCCGGATGGTGGCACTGGAAACGCCAAGATGGTGCCGCTCAACGAGCGCCTTGGAACCGACAGGCTCCCGGGAATGCACGTAATCTTCAACGATGGCACGCAGCACTTCGAGCTTGCGCGGCTCACTCATTGCTCCACCTCCTGACGATTGCCATGGTCCATGACCGGTCAACGCGGGATCCCTCTACGGACCTCCACCTTTAGCACTCAACATGCCCAAGTGCTAATAAGTCTAGTATGAGCCACCCCGTTGTTAGCATTGAAACCTTCCGCGGGCGGCGTCAACCCGCACCATGAACCAGCACAAAAGGTAGGAATCCCTTGGGTTTGAACAATTGGGGACCGCAGGATCTGTCCGCTCCCGCCAAGAAACAACTGCCGGAAGTAGCAGTCCAGCGCGGAATGGTCCTCGAGGACGTGCAGTCCGGTTGGGTGGGCGAAGTCACCCGGGTCGAAAAATCGGGTGGCATGCATGTGGTGTCCCTGGAGGACCGGCGGGGGAAGACCAAGTCCTTTCAGCTGGGATTCGGATTCCTGCTAGAAGGACAGGCCATCAAGTTGATGCCGCCGGCCCCTCGACAGTCCTCAGCTGCCGTCGCCTCCGGCCGGACAGCCTCTGGTTCAGTCCGGGTGCAGGGTCAACGGGCTCAGGTAGCCAAAGCCAGCCGCATCTGGGTGGAAGGAAAGCACGACGCCGAGCTGGTGGAAAAAGTCTGGGGAGACGATCTCCGGGTTGAGGGCATCGTCGTGGAGCCCCTGCATGGCGTTGACGACCTCAAGTCCGCCATCGCCGACTTCAACCCCGGCTCAGGCCGCAGACTTGGCATCCTCGTGGATCACCTCGTTCCGGGCTCCAAAGAGTCCCGCATCGCCGCCGAGGCCATGACAGTGCCGGGAGCGGCAGGAAACGTCCTCATTGTTGGACACCCGTACGTTGACGTCTGGCAAGCCATACGGCCCAAGGTCCTCGGCATTGAGGCTTGGCCTGCCGTACCCCGTGGAATCGATTGGAAGACCGGAATCCTCACTGCTTTCGGCTGGCCCCACGAGACCGCTGAGGACATAGGCTTGGGATGGAAGAGACTCTTGGGGGCGGTCCGCACTTATGCCGACCTCGAAGCATCGCTTTTGGGGCGCGTCGAGGAAGTCATTGATTTCCTGACCGTTCCATAAAGCCAGCCCTGCCGGGCACCAGCAACTACCGTGTCAAACGGGGCTTTGTCCCGGGAAGCGCCCTGGGGCCGGTATTCTTGGACAGCAACACCGCAGCATCTTTACAGCAAAGGGAAGACACCGTGGCAGATAACGCTCCTGAAGAACCGGGCAGCGCCGCAGGCCGGCCCCAGTACCATGGCGCACCTGCCAACGCTCTCCCATTGACCGCCAGTGAGGACAGGCAGTGGGCCACTTTGGCACATTTCGGCGGCATTCTGGGTTGCTTGCCCTCCCTCCTGATCTATTTGATCTTCCGGGATCGCGGCCCGTTCACCGCACAGGAATCCAAAGAAGCGCTGAACTTCACGCTTCCTCCCACTATCGCCGCCGTTCTGGCCAACATCCTGGTTCTGCTGCCGGTAGTAGGTAACATCTTCGCAGTCATCGCCACGGCAATTTGGGTGGCGTTGACCTGCTTCTCTGTCTCGGCGGGAATCAGGGTAAACCACGGTCAGCCGCACCGTTACAAGGTGAATCTGCGCTGGATCAAGTAGGCGCTGCGCTGGATCAAGTAGGCGCTGCGCTGGATCAGTCGCGGCGAGGCTCGGCTGAGCCAAAGCCAGGCTCAGCCGAGTACTGCTAGTCAGGCAGGATCCGCCGAACTACGGCATCAGCCAACAGCCGGCCCTTCAGGGTCAGGACCAGGCGTCCCTTGAAAGCCTGCGCTGGGTCCACCAATTCATCAGCAATCAGCCCCGCCATTGCATGCCGCCCGATGGAGTCCAAGGCATCCACTGCGAGCCCTGTCCCAAGCCGCGCTTCAAGCATGATGCGCTCGACTTCCCGGGTCTCGGCGTCGAGCGTTTCCCGCCCTGCAGCTGGCGAGTCACCGGACCCAAGCCGTGACGCGTAGGCCGCAGGGTGCTTGACGTTCCACCAGCGGACACCTCCGACGTGTGAATGGGCTCCGGGCCCAATGCCCCACCAGTCATCCCCGCCCCAGTAGGCCAGATTGTGCCGGCACGCTTGTTCCGGCGTCCTGGACCAGTTACTGACTTCGTACCAGCTCAAGCCTGCTTCGGAGATCATCTTGTCAGCCAGCTCGTACTTGGCGGCGTGATCGTCGTCATCAATTCCCGGCACCTCGCCGCGCCGGATCTGGGCCGCCAGCTTGGTGCCGTCCTCGACGATCAACGCATAGGCGCTGATGTGATCCGGCCCGTAGGACAGTGCAGTCTCGAGGGATAACTGCCAGTCCGCCATGGACTCCCCCGGCGTTCCGTAAATCAAATCCAGGCTGACAGCCAGGCCTGCTTCGCGAGCCCACTGAACAACCAACGGCACCCTGCTGGGGGCATGGGTGCGGTCCAGAACCTTCAGAACGTGCGGCACTGCAGACTGCATCCCGAAGGAGACCCTGGTGAAGCCGGCATCAGCCAACACTTTCAAGGACTCGGGTGTTACAGAGTCAGGGTTGGCCTCGGTGGTCACCTCAGCGCCAGGTTCCAGCCCCCACTCATCCACTGCAGCGCGCAGGATCCGCGCCAGGTCCTCGGCCGGGAGAAGAGTGGGAGTGCCCCCACCGAAAAAGACGGTGCTGAGGGCGCGTCGCGGCGCACCTGAGGCATCAAGAGCTACAGCGGCGAAGTCCAGTTCGGAAATCGCCGTGGAAGCGTAGGCATCCTGCGAGGCGCCGCCGCCGAGTTCCGTGGCTGTGTACGTGTTGAAATCGCAATAGCCGCAACGGACCGCGCAGAAGGGAATGTGGACATAGAGCCCGAATTTGCGGTGCTCGACGCCAGCCAACACCTGCGGAGGCAAGATGCCATCCGCAGGTGCGGGGTCGCCCAAAGGGAGGACGCTGGGCATTTACTTCTTGGCCTTGTCCTTGGACTCATCCGTGGTCAGGGCTGCGATGAATGCCTCTTGGGGCACCTCCACACGGCCCACCATCTTCATGCGCTTCTTACCTTCCTTCTGCTTCTCCAGAAGTTTGCGCTTACGGGTGATGTCACCGCCGTAGCACTTGGCGAGGACGTCCTTGCGGATGGCCCTGATGCTTTCGCGGGCAATGATGCGCGATCCGATGGCGGCCTGGATGGGCACTTCGAACTGCTGCCGCGGGATCAGTTCGCGGAGCTTGCCGGTCATCATCACACCGTAGGCGTAGGCCTTGTCGCGGTGGGTGATGGCGCTAAATGCATCCACTTGCTCACCCTGCAGCAGGATGTCCACCTTGACGAGGTCAGCAACCTGCTCGCCGTCGGCTTTCCAGTCAAGCGAGGCGTAGCCGCGGGTCTTGGACTTGAGGAGATCGAAGAAGTCGAACACGATCTCAGCCAGCGGAATCCAGTAGCGGAGCTCAACGCGGTCCTCGGACAAGTAGTCCATCCCGCGCATCTGGCCACGACGACTCTGGCAGAGTTCCATGATGGATCCAACAAACTCGTTGGGCGCCAGGATAGTGGCCGAAACCATGGGCTCACGAACTTCGGAAATCTTGCCCGTTGGGTATTCACTGGGGTTGGTCACGTGGATGACTTTTTTGTCCTCCAGCGTTACCTCGTACTCCACGTTGGGAGCCGTTGAGATGAGGTCCAGGTTGTATTCACGTTCCAGGCGCTCACGCGTGATCTCCGAATGGAGCAGGCCAAGGAATCCAACGCGGAACCCAAATCCCAGCGCAGCGGAAGTCTCCGGCTCGTAAACAAGCGCGGCGTCGTTGAGCATCAGCTTTTCAAGGGCATCACGAAGTACCGGGTAATCGGTGCCATCCAACGGGTAGAGGCCGGAGAAGACCATCGGCTTGGCATCGGCATAACCGCTGAGCGACTCCGACGCCGGTTTGGCCAGGTTGGTGACAGTATCGCCAACCTTGGACTGGCGGACGTCCTTCACACCAGTGATCAAGTAGCCCACCTCGCCTACGCCAAGGCCCTTGGAGGGTGTGGGCTCCGGGGAGCTGACACCTATTTCCAGGAGCTCGTGCGTTGCCCGGGTGGACATCATTTGAATGCGTTCGCGCGGGTGCAGCATCCCGTCCACCACACGGACGTAGGTGACCACGCCACGGTAGGTGTCATAGACGGAGTCAAAGATCATGGCGCGGGCCGGAGCTTCGGGATCACCAATGGGGGCAGGAAGATCCCGGACAATCTTGTCCAACAGGTCCTCCACGCCAACACCCGTTTTCCCTGAAACCTTCAGGACATCCTCGGGGTCGCCGCCAATGAGGTTGGCCAGCTCGGCCGCGTACTTCTCGGGCTGGGCAGCCGGAAGGTCGATCTTGTTCAGCACCGGAATGATGGTGAGGTTGTTTTCCATCGCCAGGTACAAGTTGGCGAGGGTCTGGGCTTCAATGCCTTGAGCAGCATCCACCAACAGCACTGCGCCTTCACATGCGGCAAGGGAGCGTGATACCTCATAGGTGAAGTCGACGTGGCCGGGGGTATCGATCATGTTCAGTGCATAGCTGGTGCCATCGAGTTCCCAGGGCATGCGAACTGCCTGGGACTTGATGGTGATGCCGCGCTCACGTTCGATATCCATACGGTCCAGATACTGGGCCTTCATGTCGCGTTGCTTAACGACGCCGGTGTACTGCAGCATGCGGTCGGCCAAGGTGGACTTACCGTGGTCAATGTGGGCAATGATGCAGAAGTTCCGGATGATGGCCGGATCTGTTGCGGCGGGCACCGGTGCGGTGCGGGCCATGGGAGACACGCAGGGTCCTTACTGTCGACGCTCGCGCGATAATTCCTGGAACCGGGCATAGCCCAGCCGGAACACACCGCGCATCTGATCCTCTAGTCTCCCATGAACCGGGGCTTGGCTGTACATCGGCCAGCCCGCCTTCGCAGCATCCGGTTGTAGCGTTGTCACATGGCTTTCGACTTTCGCCCCTTAGGCAAACTCATCCTGCGATCCCTGAGGTCGCTGGGCACCGGCAACACCAAAGCTCCCTCGCGGCCAGGTCAACCGAAAGCTCAAAGCCGGCCACCCGCCGTCGGACTGCAAAGCTCCTACCCGGGCGACTTCCGCGGGCGGGTCCAGGCCAAATACGCGCCAAAACCTGATGGCCAACCGGATCCAGGCGAAATTGTATGGAGCTGGGTCCCTTACGAGGAGGACCATACCCGGGGCAAGGACCGCCCCGTACTGCTCATTGCGCGGGACGGGCAGTGGCTGCTCGGCCTGATGTTGACATCCAAAGATCACGACAATGGCCGCAGGGCCGGGGACTACGTCGATATAGGTAGCGGGCCGTGGGATCGGCAAGGCCGCCCCAGTGAAATCAACGTGGGCCGCGTTATACGCCTGGACCCCCAGGCAATACGCCGCGAGGGCGCTGTCCTGGGAAAGCCGCAGTTTCAGGAAGTAGTCCGGGCCCTTCAGGGACATCCGTAGGGCGCCAATAGCCCGGTTCCGCGTGAACCCTGACTTTCTGCTATCCTTTATAGCTGTGTGTCCGTGCAGGTCGACGGCCATACATGGTTGGCTGCCATAGGCATCCCCACGCCGCTCAGTCGATGGCCAACCTGAAAACCCTCTAGACCATTTCCGCATTAAAAAGAGAGTTCATACGTGGCTAATATCAAGTCCCAGAAGAAGCGCATCCTCACCAACGAGAAGGCTCGCCTGCGTAACAACGCCGTCAAGTCTGAGCTGAAGACGGCCATCCGCGCCGTCAACACCGCCGTTGAGTCTGCCGACAAGGATGCTGCTGGAACTGCACTTGTTGCTGCCAGCCGTAAGCTGGACAAGGCTGTCAGCAAGGGCGTTATTCACAAGAACAACGCTGCAAACCGCAAGTCGGCGATCTCCAAGAAGGTCAACGCACTCTAAGGTTTTTCCAGTTCGACTGAGCTGATCAAAAGGCCGGCACCCATTGGGTGCCGGCCTTTGGGTTTAACCTTGAAAATCAGCGCCCCGGACACCCACCCTGGCCGACGTCAACGGTGAGACATTAACGCCGGCTGGCCGAGGTGGCTATCACGGTGACCGCGTGCTCAACTGCATAGACCGGGTCCCGTGCCTCACCCTTCACTTGGGCATCGGCTTCTGCAATGACCTGTATGGACCGGATGAGGCCTTCCGGTGTCCAGCGACGAACATCGCGTTGGGCCTGTTCCACAAGCCAAGGTTGCATTCCGAGGTTTTTTGCGATGGTGGCGGGCGAACCGTTGGCCCCGGCTACTTTGGCCAGGGTACGCAGCTTGGCAGCGAGTGCAGCCACCAAGGGAACAGGATCAACACCGGTAGCCAATGCGTGCCTTAGAGTGGACAGGGCCACTGGTCCATTGCCTGCCATCGCGGCGTCCGCGACTTTGAATGCTGTGGCTTCCACACGGCCGCCGTAGTAGCGTTCCACGGTTTCGGCGGTGACAGCGGTTGTGGCATCGGCGATGAGCTGGTTGCACGCCGCCGCAAGTTCCGAGAGGTTGGCGCCCACCGCGTTGACCAATGCCTGAACTGCCTCGCCCTCGATGCGACGTCCGCCGGCCCTGAACTCGGAGACAACGAAAGCCGTCTTGTCAGAGTCCTTCTTCAAAGGCTGACAATCTATGACGGGCCAGCCGGCAGACTTCACGGCGTCCAACAGCTTCTTGCCGCGCACTCCGCCGGCATGGCGCAGAACCAGCACCACGTCGTGGTCAGGATGCTGAAGGTAGGCCAACCCGTCAGCCAAAAAAGCATCGTTCATGGCCTCCAAGCCCTCAACTTCAATGAGCTTGCCCTCACCGAAGAGGGAGGGAGTAACTGTCATGGCCAAGGATCCGGGCTCGTAGGAACCCGCGTTCAACCGGCTGAGTTCGACGTCCGGAGTGGCAGTTCGCACCTGGCTACGGATGCCGTCCATGGCCCGGATACCGAGATATTCTTCCGGGCCCATGATCAGGACGATGGCGGCCGGCGCCGCATCGCGCCAGCTGACGTTGTTCGCCGCGACGCTCTTGGCCCGGGTGTTTTGGGCAGCAGCCACTGGTGGTTCCTTCCGGACGTTTTATTGCAGGATTCAAGTCTGCCATGTTTGCCATGCGCGCCGCGTTCAAGGGTAACCGTTACTGTCCGGTGCAGCCCCCGGAGGTGAAGGATCACTCCTGAGGGGTGCAGCACCATCCAGGCCACAAGGATGGAGATGAGGGAAAGCACCGCCATGGATACGACTCCCGCCGGGCCTTCCGCCCATGGTATGGCCGCGCCAGGAAGATGGGCGAAGAACCGCGCTATGCCAGCCACGACAGCCGCGCAAGCCCCCGCAACGGCCATGGGCACAGCAGCCACTCCCGGGAAGACGGCGACCAGCGGAACGGCAAGGGTGCCAAAGATCGTGACGGGAGCCACCAATGGACCAGCCGCCACATTTGCGATCAGGGCATACGGCGCGAATTGCGGCTGGAGCGCTACGATCACCGGCCCGCACAAGAGTTGTGCGGCCAGCGGCACTGCGATACCAGTTGCAAGCCACCGCGGGACAATCGAAGGTATCCAGGAAGCTATCCGGCTGGCCAGCACAACGATGCCCAGGGTCGCCACAACGGACAGGAGAAACCCAACACTTAAAGCCATAGCCGGTTCCACCAGCAAAAGAATGATGGTGGCAAGGCAGAGGAATGTGAGGGACCGGCCCCGCAGGCCTCCAACCAAAGCAGCAACGCCCACCGTGCCCATCACAGCCGCCCTGAGCACGCTTGGGGCCGGGCCCACCATGAGAACGAACGCAGCCAGACCGCAGCCGGCAAAGGCTCCCGCCAGCGGACGATTCAACCTCAAACACCTCGCGGCCAGAATGAAGCCTCCCAGCACCAAACTGCAATTGGCGCCGCTGACTGCTGTTAGGTGAGTCATGCCGGTTGTCTTCATGTCTGCCTCGAGGCTTTCCGGCAGGGCGCTGGTATCGCCCGTGACCATCCCCGGCATCAGACCGGCCGGGTCCGGCGCCAACCACGCCGATGCCGCTACAAATTGCCCTTTCACCTCAGAGGTGAGCTGCCGGACATCAGCGTCCGCCGCCGTCACCACCGGTGCAGAGGACGCGGACAGGATGGCTGCCTGCGTTTGCCCTTGGCGAACAGCCTTCAGCGTTCCTGAGGTCCGGACAGACTCGCCGGGGCGAACATTTTTCCAATCATCCCCTCCAACCACCAGGATGCTGGCCGAACCTCGGGTCACCGAACCTTTCGTCGTGACCCCAATGAGGTCCGCAGTGACGGACCAACGGCTTCCTCCGGAACGGCCGGGCACCGGAACCTCTTCCGGATTCGCTGTGATGTGCAGCTGGATCAGAACCCCGCTTCGGTCATCCACGGCTTCGGCCAGCGGGCCCCCTTCCCTGGTGCTAGCCGTGACAGAACAACCAACAGCCGCTGCTGCGCCCAGGACGCATGCTAAGGCAAGGGTCGCAGAAATCGTCCTCGCCCGCCGCCCTCCCCCTTGGCGATGTCCAACCCCTCCGTGATGTCCAGCCCCTCGGTAACGCACAGCAGCTCGGTAACGCACAGCCCATAACAGCATCAGGACACCCAGCAGCCCCAGGCCCCCTGCCAGCGCTGCTGACAAGGCGGCACTTACCAAGCACCCGGTAAATGCGGCGGCCCAGGTAACCACCACGGCAGGAACCAGCCGGAAGTCGGTGCGTCTGGTTGACGCCACTGCCAGCACTGGATCGCCGAGCTCCGCGTGGCGCCTAGCCCGCACCGGATCAGCCACCCGCACCCGATCAACTGCCCTCGACCGCTCCTGTTCAACTGCCCGCACCGGCTCAGCCATTGTGGGCCGTCACAAGGTCCTTGAGGGACTCCATGAGCTTGGGACCAATGCCATCTACGGCATCGAGTTCGTCAATGGAAGCGAAGGGGCCATGGTCCTTCCGCCAGTCAATGATTGCCTGGGCTGTCACTGGTCCTACCCTGGGCAGGGTGCCCAGTTCTTCCAGCGTGGCAGTGTTGATGTTGATCTTCTCCGCATTAGCCGCAGGTGCCGAGGTTCCAGCGTGGCTGCCGGATCCGCCGCCTTGGCCGGATCCGCTGGCTTGACCGGAACCACTGGCCTGACCGGAGCCGCCAGCCGACAGTGACGGCGCGGACTGTGCCTCGCCCATGACGGGCACGTGGATTTTCCCGCCGTCGCTGAGTTCCTCGGCAAGGTTGAGCCCGTTAAGTTCAGCATTGGAGAGAGCACCCCCGGCTGCATCTATTGCCTGAAATACCCGGCTTCCCTGGGGCAAAGAGACCACGCCCGGCTTCTGCACCGCCCCGGCCACGTGTACCAGCAAGGTCCCTGGGGAACCCGTGGCTTGAGCTTGGGGAGCGTCAGCAGCATCCGGCGACGGGTGGCTGGACGAAAGCGTAGGACTGAGGGGCTCGGAAATCGGTTGTCCACTGGCTGATTGCCAGAGGTGCCACGAGATAATGCCAATTCCTACGATGACCAGGAACGCAGCAACCCGCCAGGGCGTCCGCCATCGGGTACGGGAGTAACGCAACTCCGCTTCGGGGGCAGAGTCCTCAGACCCCTGATCAGGTTCGAGAGGTAACTGCAGCAAAGGAAGCGCTTGGGTATCTGCGCCGAGCCGGGATGTGAAACGCTGCCTTGCTGCGTGCGTGGCGGCGTCTGGGGAGGCATCCCGGTTCCGGCGTGGCATCTTCCGAGCCTATGGCTCCTGCGGCACAAACGAGGCGGACCGGGTGCCCTATGTGGATAAGAGGCGCCGACCTCACTCGGTGGGCGTGCTGCTCTCCCCCACAATGACTGCCAGAACACCCAGTCCAGCATGAGCTGCGAGGACAGCGGGGAGGGCGCTGATTTGAGGTGCCGGGCAATCCGGACATTTTTCGTTCAAGCGGGCGGCTAGGGCCTCGGCTTCCAACTGGTTACCAAAGTGGTGGACCGCCAACCGTTGCTGGCCTACCGGGCGGGATGCCACATCGGCGGCAACGATCTCCTCAAGTCGCGCTATGGCGCGCACAGCGGAACGGACCTTTTCCAGCGGGACGATTTTGCCGCCGTCGACCGCCAGGATGGGCTTGATGGCAAGGACGGTACCGAACAGGGACGCTGCCGCACCGATGCGGCCACCCCGCCTCAACTGTTCGAGGCTGGGAACATAGAAATACACTTTGGTGCGGTCTATGCGTTTTTCCGCAAAGCCGCGTACCTCTGCCGCCCCTTGGCCGTCAGCCGCCGCTACCACGGCACTCTGCACGCCCATCCCCTGAGCCATTCCCACTGTTCGGGAGTCGACAATTTCTACAGGGATGGTGACTCTCGCAGCGGCCAGTCTGGCTGCTTCGGCGGTTCCGGAAAGGTCGGATGAGATGTGGATGGACACCACTGATTCAAAACCATTGCGTTGCGCGGCGAGGTAGGCCTGCTCGAACTGCCCCGGCGATGGCCGTGAGGTCTTGACCGAAGCTCCCGAGGCGAGGGCCAGCGACAGCGTTTGGGTGATGTCGTCTTCGCCTTCACCGTAAATCTCGGTCCCCACCATGACCGGCATGGGAACCACTGCCAGGCGCCCGTCAGCTGTAAATGCCGATACCCAGTCCGGAGGCAGGGCCGCTGCGGAATCGGTAACCACCGCCGTCTTCACGACGGCGGCCAATGGCACGTCTGCGACGACAACCGGGGCGGTTGGTTGACGGAGACGCGCCACTCTTTCCTTGAGCCATAGCCATGCGGGTGGTTCTCGCTCAGGCACGCGACCTCCAAAGATGATGGCCGGCCGCCGGCAGTCTGCCGGCGGCCGCGCAATCCCTGCTAGGCAGGAACGATGTTCACCAGTTTAGGTGCCCGCACGATCACCGTGCGGATGCCACGGCCGTCCAAAGCCCGCTGAACGTTCTCTGAGGCCAGGGCGAGCTCACGCAGCGCCTCCTCCGTGATGTCCGGCGAAACCTCCAAGCGGTCCCGAACCTTACCTTGCACCTGGACTACTGCTGTGACGGTGTCCTGCACCAGCAAAGCGTCATCATGCTGGGGCCATCCTGCATTGGCAACGGACGCTGGGTGGCCGAGGGCGTTCCAGAGGTCTTCAGCCGTGTAAGGGGCAAAGAGGCTCAGGATCACGGCCACGGCTTCCACTGCTTCGCGAACTGCGGGATCGGCTGCACCGGCACCTGAATCGATGGTCTTGCGGGTGGCGTTGACCAACTCCATCAACCGGGCCACCACCACGTTGAACTTGTTGCTGTCCAACAGATCTGCAGCATCAGCGATGGTCTTGTGTGTCACAGTGCGCAGGGCGCGGTCGCCGGTAGCGGGATCGACGCCGGGCTCGCTGCTGACGTCCTGTCCAAGGCGCCAGGCACGGGCCAGGAACTTGGCCGAGCCCGACGGCGAAACGTCCGCCCAGTCGACGTCGTCCTCCGGCGGGGAGGCGAAAACCATGGTGAGGCGGACGGCGTCCACACCAAACTTGTCCAGCTGCTCACCCAGGTCCACACCGTTGCCGAGCGACTTGCTCATGGCCTTGCCGCCATTGAGCACCTGACCCTGGTTGAGCAGTGCGGAGAACGGCTCGTTGGCTTCAATGAGGCCGATGTCTTTGATGACCTTGGTGAAGAAACGTGCGTAGAGCAGGTGCAGGATGGCGTGCTCCACGCCGCCCACGTACTGTCCAACCGGCATCCAGTTGTTGATCTTTTCCGGATCAAACGGGCCTTCGGTGTAGTCCGGCGAGACGAAGCGCAGGAAGTACCAGGACGAGTCCACGAAAGTATCCATGGTGTCAGTGTCCCGCTGGGCAGCCCGGCCACAGTTGGGGCACTCAACGTTGACCCATTCCACGGCGGCGGCCAGTGGAGAGGTTCCCTTGGGTGACAACGCCTCACCGCGCAGGTTGTCCGGCAACCTGACCGGGAGCTGGTCATCGGGGACGGGCACTTCGCCGCATTCACCGCAGTGAATGATGGGGATGGGGGTACCCCAGAACCGCTGGCGGCTCAACAGCCAGTCGCGGAGCCTGAAGTTGACGAACTTCTCGCCTGTTCCCAATTTCTCGAGGATCTGGATCGCTGCGGGAATACCTTCGGACTTGGACAGCCCGTCCAGCTCACCTGAGTTCTTGAGCGTGCCTTCACCAGCAGTGGCGACGCCGGTTTCCTCCGGGTCTTCGGCGCCGGTGTCCAGTACCGCACGGACGGGCAGCCCGAAGGCCTTGGCGAAGTCGAGGTCACGCTGGTCGTGGGCAGGCACGGCCATGATGGCGCCAGTGCCGTAATCGGCCAGGACGTAATCAGCAGCCCATACGGGGAGCTTTTCGCCGTTCAGTGGGTTGATCGCGTAACGGCCGGTGAAGACGCCGGTCTTTTCGCGTTCGGTGGACTGACGTTCGATTTCAGAGAGAGCCTTGACCTTCTCCCGGTATTCCATGAGCTCGTCGTGCTGTTCGGGGGTCACCAGATCCAGCGCCAGGTGGGCATCGGCTGCGACTACGAAGAACGTTGCACCATAGAGGGTGTCCGGCCGGGTGGTGAACACAGTGACTTCGCGCTCTGCACGTTCATCAGTGGCCTCGATAACGAAGCGTACGTGGGCACCCTCGGACCGGCCGATCCAGTTGCGCTGCATTGCCAGGACACGCTCAGGCCAGTGACCCTGCAATTGGTCCATGTCCTCGAGCAGGCGATCTGCGTAGTCGGTGATCTTGAAATACCACTGGTTCAGGGACTTCTTGGTAACCGGCGTGCCACAGCGCTCACAGGCACCATTGACTACCTGCTCGTTCGCGAGGACCGTGAGGTCCTTGGGGCACCAGTTGACGGGAGAGTCCTTGCGGTATGCCAGCCCACGCTCGTAGAAGCGCTTGAACAGCCACTGGGTCCAGCGGTAGTACTCGGGGTCCGAGGTGTGGAGACGGCGTGACCAGTCCGCAGAGATGGCGTAACGCTTGAACGAGGCCGCCTGGGTATCAATGTTGGCGTACGTCCACTCGCTGGGGTGTGCGTTGCGCTTGATGGCAGCGTTCTCCGCGGGAAGTCCAAAGGAGTCCCAGCCAATGGGGTGCAGGACGTCGAAACCCTTCTGGCGCAGGTAACGTGCTACGACGTCGCCCATGGCGAAGGCTTCAGCGTGCCCCATGTGAAGGTCGCCCGAGGGGTACGGGAACATGTCCAGCACGTAGCGGCGTTCCTTGGAGCCGTCATCGGCAGGGGTGAAGACTTTGAGGTCTTCCCAGACCTGCGGCCACTTGGCTTCCATCGCAGCAAAGCTGTAGACGCCTTCTTCCGGCGCTTCGGCTGCGGCTGTTGGTGCTGTTCCGGTCTCTGTCTCCGGCTGAACGCTCACTGCTGCCCTCTTCTGTTCTTCGATGGCGGTTTTGACTCTGCTATGGCTCCGGAATACCCCGGACACACAAAAGCCCCTCAACAATGGAGGGGCAGCCGCACGGCTAGTAAGGCCGGGCGGCTAGCTAAGCAGAAGGATCGCACGCATACAAATACCTTACCCCACCTTCCCGTAAGCGAAGTCGCATGGGTTGGGGTCCGGGGACACGCTTGAGTTGATGGCAGCCGCGCCTCGCCCGAGTGTGGTGGGCACCGCGAAGCGGGCGGGGCAGGCGCGGCTGCCATCAACGACTTAGACGACTACTTCACGTCTTCGTCGACCCAGTCCATGGACTTTGTAACAGCCTTCTTCCAGAGTCGCAGCTGACGCTCCTGCTCTTCTGCCGGCAGCTGCGGTTCCCACCGCTTGTCCTCGTTCCAGTTGGCGCTGAGTTCGCCGAGGTCCTTCCAGAACCCGACAGCCAGGCCGGCTGCGTAGGCTGCGCCGAGGGCCGTGGTCTCCACAACCTTCGGACGGACCACGGGGACGCCCAGGATGTCTGCCTGGAACTGCATGAGTGCCTCGTTGGCGACCATGCCGCCGTCGACCTTCAACTCGGTGAGCGGTACGCCCGAGTCGGCGTTGACGGCGTCGAGTACCTCGCGGGTCTGGAAAGCGGTGGCTTCCAGTGCCGCACGGGCGATGTGGCCCTTGTTGGCGAAGCGGGTGAGCCCAACGATCGCGCCGCGTGCGTCTGCGCGCCAGTAAGGGGCGAAGAGACCGGAGAACGCGGGCACGATGTAAACGCCACCGTTGTCCTTCACCCCTGCCGCCAACGTCTCAACTTCGGGCGCGGAGCTGATCATGCCCAGGTTGTCGCGGAGCCACTGGATCAAGGAACCCGTGACGGCGATGGAGCCCTCGAGGGCGTAGTGCGGCTTGTTGTCGCCCAGCTTGTAGCCAAGCGTGGTGAGCAGGCCGTTCTTGGAGTGGACGATTTCCTCGCCGGTGTTGAAGATCAGGAAGCAACCAGTGCCGTAGGTGTTCTTCGCTTCACCGGGCTGGAAGGCAGCCTGACCGAACGTTGCAGCCTGCTGGTCACCAAGGATGCCGGCCACCGGGGTTTCCCGGAGCAGCTGTGAGGTGTGGACCTGGCCGTAGACCTCGGAGGAGGACTTGATGGTGGGCATCATGGACGCGGGGACGCCGAAGACATCCAGGATTTCCTGGTCCCACTGCAGCGACTCGAGATCCATGAAGAGAGTGCGGGAAGCGTTGGTGACGTCGGTGACGTGCACACCGCCGTCAACGCCGCCGGTGAGGTTCCACAGAACCCATGCATCTGTGTTGCCGAACAGGAGGTCTCCTGCTTCTGCTTTCTCACGGGCGCCGTCCACGTTGTCCAGGATCCATTTGATCTTGGTGCCGGAGAAGTAAGTGGCCAGGGGCAGGCCCACCTTCTGTTTGAAACGCTCCAGCCCACCGTCCTTGGCCAGCTCATCGACGATCGGCTGGGTCCTGGTGTCCTGCCAAACGATCGCATTGTAAACGGCCTCGCCGGTGTTCTTGTCCCAGACCACCGCGGTTTCACGCTGGTTGGTAATACCGACGGCGGCGATATCGTGCCGTGTCAGGTTCGCCTTGGACAGGGCGGAAGCGATGACCTCGCGGGTGTTGTTCCAGATTTCGGCCGGGTTATGTTCAACCCATCCTGCCTGCGGGAAGATCTGCTCGTGTTCCATCTGCCCGGTGGAGACGATGTTGCCCGAGTGGTCAAAGACGATTGCGCGCGAGCTGGTGGTTCCCTGGTCAATGGCGATGACGTATTGATTCATGGTGACGTCCTTGTCTCTTTGTTAGCTGCTCAGTTGTTGTGAGATCTTTGGGGTGCGGTTGGCTTCGCGCTGGATTAGCCTGCGATTGCCGGCATGATGTCCGGAACCCACAGTGCTACGAGACCGGCAAGGGCGCCGCCCACGAGGGGCCCAACCACGGGAATCCAGGCGTAGGCCCAGTCGCTGGAGCCCTTACCCTTGATAGGCAGGACAGCGTGGGCGATGCGGGGACCGAGGTCACGTGCGGGGTTGATGGCGTAGCCGGTAGGACCACCGAGGGATACACCGATACCAACAACCAGCAGCGCTACCGCGAGCGGGCCGAGGCCGGAGGGAGTTCCGCCGAAGGTCAGGATGACGAAAACCAGGACGAAGGTGCCGATGATTTCAGTGATGAGGTTCCACGGGGTGGAACGGATGGCCGGGCCGGTGGAGAAGGTGCCCAGCTTGTTCGCTGCAAGGGGCTCTTCATCGAAGTGCTGCTTGTAGGCCAACCAGCAGACAACCGCACCCAGGAATGCGCCCAACAGCTCGCCGCCAAAGTAGGTAAGGGTTGAACCGAAGGTTACTGCTACGTCTTTCGCGTACTCGTCGCTGCCCTTGACCAGCAGGCCCAAAGTGACAGCGGGGTTCAGGTGCGCGCCGGACTTTGCGGCCACGAAAACGCCCGCGAAGACCGCAATACCCCAGCCCCAGGTCACCATTAAGAATCCACCGTTGTTGCCCTTGGTGCCTTTGAGCGCAACGTTTGCCACGACACCGCAACCCAAAAGGGTCAGCATCATGGTTCCGAATACTTCGGAAAGGAAAACAATTCCAAGAGACATCTTTGACTCCTCATTTTTCTGTTGTCAGCCTCTTCGCGGGTGAAGAGGCTGTTGGGACGGTTCCGTTGTCTCCGGAACTGTCCCGGTGTGGTGGTCCCCTTACGGGGACCACCTACCCCATTTCCGTCCCTGCCGCACAGTGGGACGGTCAAACTAGGTGATGCTGCGTGCTGTCAGGCCACGAGGCTGTGTACGTCTACCTTGTGGAATCTCTGCAGCACTTCCTGGGCATGACGGATCTCAGCTTCACGGGTGGCAGCGTCCCAACCGAGCGGTTCGGCGAGGGCCACCGCGATCTCGTTGAGCAACTCCCCGGTGACCAGGCCACGGAATGCCAGTGAGGTTCGGCGGATGAGGACATCAACCAAGTGCCCGATTTGCTCGTGCTCTGCCATGAAAGCCAGTTCCCGCACGCTCAATTCGCGGGTGGACCGCAGCGGCGCGTCCTCTCCGGCGTTCAGGTAGTTGATGACTGCTTCTGCCCTTGTTCCGTAACGGGTCAGCAGGACAGCCACGCGGTCAGCATCAAGGCCAGGACCCATGTGCTTCTTGATCCACTCCTGCTCTCCCTGGTCAGTGGCAGGGAAGTCCGCGCCGCCGCCGATGGCGAGTTTCGCCGTCGAGACTTTGCGTTCCATGCCAAGCTCACCCAGGACGTCGTTGGTCATGTGCTCAGCCAAGGCGCGGAAGGTAGTCCACTTTCCGCCCACCAAGCTGAGGACGACGGCGGCCTTACCGCCTGGCGTTGCCACTGCGTCCGCACCTGTGCGGACGCTCCGTTCGATGCGGTAGTCGCGGGAGACGAATCCCGGCTGGGTTTCGTCGTGGCGCGGCAGGGGGCGAACACCGGCGAAACTGTAGACGATCTGTTCGCGCTGCACCTTGATGGTGGGGAACACATGGCCCACCAGATCGAAGAAGTAGTCGATTTCCTCTTCGGTGCAGACTGCGTCCTCGGACATATCGGCGTCAACGTCCGTGGTGCCCACCAGCACACGGTCCCCCATCGGGTAGATCAGGACGATGCGGCCATCAGTGTGTTCGAAGAAGATCTCACGGCCATTGCAGGCGGCCAGCAGCTCGGGGTGGTCCAGCACAATGTGCGAGCCCTTGGTGCCGCCCATGAACTTGCTGACGGCTCCCATCGCCTGATTGGTCAGATCCACCCATGCACCGGTGGTGTTGACGATGACGTCGGCCTGGAACTCGAATTCCTTGCCCGTCAGTTCATCGCGGAGGAGGACGCCGTCTGCTCCCATGGAGACCAGGGAGACATAGTTGCTGGCACGGGCGCTTCCACCGGGAAGTCCGCCCCCAAGGCCGGCCTTCTCGCCATCCTGCAGGACATCGAGGGTCAAGCGCTCCGGGTTGTGCACGGAAGCATCGAAGTAGGTTGCCGCGTACTTGATCCCGGAATGCAGCTTGGGCAGTTCGGCCAGGGCCCTGGTACGTCCACGGAACTGGTGCCGTGGCACACTTCCGCCGTCACGGGAAAAGAAGTCGTACATGCTCAGGCCAACTTTGATGAGAAACGCGCCGCGCTCCTTGGGCTTGCCTTGCTTGTGGGTGAGGAAGCGCGTGGGTGCGGACAGGATGCCGGAGAACGTGCTGAAGATCGGGATGGTGGTCTGAAGCGGCTTGACGTAGTGCGGAGCAATCCGCAGGAGGCGGTTGCGCTCCACCACGGATTCCTGAACCAGCCGGAACTCACCGTTTTCCAGGTAACGGATACCACCGTGAATCATGTGGGATGACGCTCCGCTGGCGCCTTGGCAGTAGTCACCGCGTTCAACAAGTGCCACGTCCACGCCTTGGAGGGCGAGGTCGCGGAACGTTCCCACGCCATTGATGCCGCCGCCGATGATGAGTACCTTGGCCGAAGGCCGCTCCTGCAGGGCAACGACGGAGTCGCGCTGAGTGTGCTGTGAGCTACCGGAAATCTTGTTGTGTCCCAAAACTGCTCCCTTGGGCTTGGTTCGTGCGCCGCGCCGCTCGCTGCTGCACCGTTCACCACTAATCTTGCGAAGGTGGAAAATGGAGTCAAGCTATTTGCACAAACGTGCAGTAAGGAAATGAGATGGCACGATCACGTCACTCGGATGCACTCCGGGCTGCACAAATGTATTACCTGCAGGACCTGACCATGGATGCGATTGCCCGCGAGCTCCGCACGTCCCGGTCCACGGTGTCCAGGCTGTTGTCCTCCGCACGGGAAACCGGCCTGGTCCAGGTCCAGATCCGGAGCCCTTTTGACACCGGCCCCGAGCTGGAAAGCCAGATCCGACGCCAATATGGAGTGGACGTTCACGTCGTTCCGGTCCTCGATACCCTCAACGAGGCTGAGACGCTGGACCGCGTAGCCATGCAGGCTGCACGGACAATCGGACCGTTGGTGGACTCAAATGCCATCATCGGCGTGGCCTGGGGTGCGACCCTGAGTGCGGTCAGCCGGCATCTCACCCGCAAAGTGACCCACGACAGCATTGTGGTTCAACTCAACGGCGCGGGAAACATGCAAACCACCGGCATCACCTATGCCAGCGACATCATGCGCCGCTTCGGCAGTGCGTACGGCGCCCGGGTGGAACAGTTCCCCGTTCCGGCCTTTTTTGATCATGCATCCACCAAAACGGCCATGTGGAATGAGCGCAGCGTTCAACGCATCCTGGATTTGCAGGACCGCATGAGCATCGCAATTTTCGGCGTCGGATCGGTCGATTCGGACTACCCGAGCCACGTTTATGCCGGCGGCTACCTCGATGAACACGACCTCAGCATGCTGGCCGCAGATGACGTCGTAGGCGACGTAGCGACCGTCTTTTTCCGGAGTGACGGTTCCTCGGACGGCATTACCCTGAATTCGAGATCCACGGGTCCCAGCCACGAAAAGTTGCGGCAGGTCCGGCGCCGCATCTGCGTGGTCTCCGGAGCATCCAAAATCAATGGCCTCCAGGGCGCCTTGGCTGCCGGACTGGCAACGGACCTCATCCTGGACGAGGCGTCCGCCCGGCGGCTGGTGAGTTTCAACGGCCATTCCTGAAGCAATAGCGCAGGTAATGGGTAGAGTCGTTGCTATGAGATCCCCATCCAAGCTGACATCGCACACGTTGGCGCTCAACAATGGCGTACAGATGGACCGCATGGGATACGGGCTTTATAAAGTCCCCGCTCCTGACGCCGCTGCGCTGGTCTCCACAGCTGTGGGTGAGGGCTACAGGAGATTCGATACCGCCGCGATGTACGGCAATGAAGTGGGCGTAGGCAAGGCGTTGGGGGGCGCAATAGCAGACGCTGCGGAGGCCAACAGGGGCGCGGGTGGCTCCGGAGAAGCCGTACACGCACTGACGCGCGAGGATCTTTTTGTCACCACCAAGCTCTGGAACGAGGACCAAGGCTACGATTCCACCCTGCGGGCCTTTGATGCGTCCATGGCCAACCTTGGACTGGACTACGTGGATCTCTACCTCATCCATTGGCCATGTGCCGGCCGGGGACTGTTCGTTGAGAGCTATAAAGCCATGGAGACCCTGTACAGGGAAGGAAAGGTGCGGGCCATTGGAGTCTCCAACTTCCAGCCCGGACACCTTGAGGAGCTGATGCTCAAAGCAGAGGTAGTTCCCGCGGTCAACCAGATTGAACTGCATCCCTGGCTGCAACAGACCAGGTTGCGGACACTGCATGAGCAATTGGGGATCCGCACCGAAGCCTGGAGCCCCTTGGGCCGCGGGCAGGTCCTGGCGGACCCTGCAATATTTTCGCTGTCCCAAAAGTACGGCCGGACTCCTGCCCAGATCATTCTCAGGTGGCACCTTCAGCTGGGGAACTTGGTGATCCCCAAAGCGAGCACCGCGGAACGGATCAAAGAAAACTACGCTGCCCTGGACTTCTATATTGAGGACACGGACATGGACGGCATGGCAGCACTGGAACGCCACCACCGGACGGGATCACACCCGGACAACGTGAACTAGGGACCCAACGAATGGACAATGTAGACACCGCACACTCACCCCAAGGCGCGCACCCCTCCCCTGCCGAGCAGTCGCCCAACGACTTTTACAGCACGGCCCTTGCCGGGCGCACCAGCTCCTCCGACGTTGAAGTGGACGGCAGCAATGTGGCCTACTGGACGTACCAACCGGTCAGCGTTACTCCTCAGACACGCACCATTCTGGTCATCCACGGCTTCAGGGGAGACCACCACGGGTTGTTGCGCGTAGCTGACCAGCTACCGGAAATGCGCATCATCATGCCGGACTTACCTGGCTTTGGAAGCTCGGAACCATTTGTTGACGGCGAGCACACTGTTGAACGCTATGGAAAGTTCATCACCGGTTTCATGTCCGCGCTGGGCTTGGATCATAAAGGCTCGGATCATAAAGGCTCGGATCATAAAACTGTGCTTTTGGGGCACTCCTTCGGCTCAATTGTGGCCAGCCATTTTGCGGCCGGGAATCCTGGCGCCGTCTACCCGCTAATCCTCATCAACCCGATCGCGGCGCCGGCGCTGGAGGGTCCCAAGGGCATCATGACCAAGCTCGCGGTGCTCTACTACCAAGTTTCCGCCAAACTCCCCCGCCCGCTGGGACTGGCCGTCCTTCGCAATCGGGTGATCGTTCGGGTCATGAGTATCACCATGGCAAAGACCAAAGACAAGGACCTCCGCCGTTTCATCCACGGCCAGCACGACGCCTATTTCAGTGCTTTCGCAGACAGGAAGAGCCTTCTGGAATCCTTCAAGGCATCCGTCTCGGGGAACGTGGCCGACGTCGCCTCGCATCTGGCACTCCCGGTGCTGCTGATAGCCGGCGAAAAAGATGAGATCGCCACCCTTCCCAGCCAGCACAAACTCATGAAACTGCTACCTGATGCACAGCTGGAAGTCATTCCCGGCGTCGGACATCTTATTCATTACGAGACCCCGGTACCGGCCGCAGAATCCATCCGCACCTTCCTGGAGGAACATCCCGCGTGAAAATTGTCATCGACGCCCGCTTTACCCGAACGGACCATCACGATGGCATCAGCCGCTACGGTTCCAGCCTCATAGCGGCAACATCCAAAATCGCCGATGTCACCATGCTGATCAGCGACAAACGCCAGCTGGCCCTTCTGCCCGATGTCCCGTATGTGATGGTCAACAGCCCGCTGTCACCCATGGAATTGTTCGTGGCCCGTAAGGTCAACCCCCTAGGTGCCGACGTGGTGGTCTGCCCCATGCAAACCATGGGCACACTAGGGCGAAAGTACGGGTTGATTCTCACCCTGCACGATCTCATTTATTACGAACACCCGGCTCCCCCTGGTTTCCTGCCCGCCCCGATCCGGCTGCTGTGGCGGCTTTACCACAAGGCGTTCTGGCCGCAGCGGCTCCTGCTGAATCGCGCGGACATTGTGGCAACCATCAGTCGCACCACTGAGGCACTCATGGCCAAGTACGCTCTCACCAAGCGTCCGGTCCGTATTGTGGGAAACGCGCCCCAACCCGGTCAGAAACCACGTGACCCCGAAGCAGGGGCCGACAAGTCGCTCCTGTACATGGGTTCGTTCATGCCGTACAAGAACGTGGAAACCATGATCCGCGGCATGTCGGAACTGCCCGGGTACAGCCTCCACTTGCTCAGCCGGATCACCCCCCAGCGTAAAGCTGAACTGGAGGCGTTGGTACCCGATGGAGCCAAGGTGGTGTTCCACAACGGCGTCAGTGACGCCGAGTATGACGAACTCCTGCTCCGGGCGACGGCGCTGATCAGCCTCTCGCGGGCTGAAGGCTACGGGTTGCCGCTGGTGGAGGCCATGGCCTTGGGCACCCCCGTGATCGCCAGTGACACGCCCATCTTCCGCGAAGTTGGAGGCGACGCAGTCAGCTACGTCCATCCGGAGTCGCCCAGTGAATTCGCGGCCGCCGTGTCAGCACTTGGCGCCCCAGACCTCTGGCGGGAGCGCTCACGAACATCGGTGGAGCGCGCCGCGAAGTTCAACTGGGATGAATCCGCGCGGCAGCTCCTGTCCGCAGCCGAAGAAGTGGTAGCCCAACGCCGGCCGAAGGCCTAGCGGGACGCACTGCTTGGGCCTAGAGGACGTCAACACCGTCCAAACGCAACTGCACCGGGCCCGACGTACGCTTGGCGGCACTGGCCACCTTCACGGCCCGCATGGCGCGAGTGGTCTCTGCTGCACTTGCGTACGGAATGAAGTACAGCGTCCTAACCTCGGTATTTTCCTCGCCCACAGAGGCTGAGGACTGTGTGCCGGAGAACTGCAGGGGCGCAGGTCCTGCAGTGCGCAAGCGTCCTCCGCCCGCGAACCCGGCAGCGGCTTCCAAAGCTTCGCTGAAATGAACGACGTCGGCCCTTGACCCTGTCACGGAAGCCACCCGGACCGCCGGGGGCAGCTGCAGTTCCTTCCGCAGCGCCAGCTCACGGGAGGCAAAGCCCGCAGCGTCCCAGCGCAACAATGCGCCGGTGGCAGTTGTGTCATCGGCAGTAATCACCACAAGTCCGCCCTGGCCGGCCGGTTTGACCAGTGAAGCAGCATTGAACCATCGGCGGACCGTGTCCTCCCCCGCACGCAGGTTTTCCCGACGAAGCAGGGAGTTGCCGTCCAGCAGCAGGGCTGCCGCGTAACCGTCGGGGGCAACAGGCTCGGCACCCACGGTTGCCACCACCAGGGCAGGAGCATCGGCCACACTTGCTTTGATATGTTCGCCCGAGGACGTCACGACAGTTTTACCCGGGAAGGCACGTCCGAGTTCCTCGGCGGTGCGCATGACCCCTGCTGCTCCGCGACGGAGCCGTGTCCCGCTGCAATGAGTGCAGCGCCATTGCGGGGCGGGCGTGGAGCACCAACGGCATGCCGGCATGGCTGAACTGCTGGATACGGCCAGCGGCCCCTGGCACTTATTGCAGCGTGCAAGCTCCCGGCACGTCTCGCAAACCAGGGACGGCGCATAGCCTGCGCGGGCCACCTGGACCAGCACAGGTCCGCGTTCAAGACCCTCCTTGGCAGCCCGCCAAGCTGCACCCGGCAAACGTGCAATTCGTGCCAGGGGGTCACGCTCTTGTTCGAAACTGTCCGCCGTGTTGAGGACCCTGGGAACTGTGGAACGAACAATACTTCGCGGCGCTTCAATGGGTACCGCCCACTGCAATTCCACCAAGCGTTGAAGTTCAGTGCTACGGCTGTGCGAGGCCATGAGGCAGGCAGCATTCTCCTTCTCAGCGCGCAACAGGAGCACTTCCCGGGTGTGCGCATAGGGAGACCGTTGTTCAATATGGAGGTCGTCGCCATCGTCCCAGCACACCACCAAGCCGAGGTTGCGAACGGGAGCATATGCCGCAGAACGGGTGCCGATAGCAACTCCAGCTGCGCCGCTCAGAAGCCGTAAAAAGTTCCTGTAGCGGGGAGTTTGTCCGTCATCTGCCGTGAGCCGGGCAACGTCAGAAGCAGGCAGTACATTGGCCAGCGCCAGCTCCAAACGCTCAAGATCCCGGTAATCCGGCACCACCACCACAGCGCCTCGTCCCGAAGAGCGGACGGTGGCTACCGCCGAAGCTACCAAGGCCGGCCAACCATCCGGACCGAACCCCTGAAGCGCGGTGAGGACAGCTTTGGGGGCACCGCCCTTGGCGAGGTGCTGCAAATAGGACGCGCCATTGGAGTAGGCCGTCCAGGCGTGAGCGTCCGTGAGCGGCAACAGGTCCACCGCATCGGCGTCGAAATCGCCGGCCAGCAGTTCCTTCTCCACTTTGGCCACCCGCGGAGGAATGGCTGTGCGAAGAACATCACTCAAGGTTCCCGCGTATCGGGCAGCTACGGCACCGGCGAGCTCCATTGCGGCCGGCGTCAAAACCGGAACGGGAGAGACGATTTTATGCAAGACGCTCAGGGGTGCAGAAGCATGCGAGTCTGCGCGCCGCTCAATGATATAGCCGTTGAGCTCCTGTCCGTTGAACTTGACCTTCACCCGGACCCCTGGCACCGCCACTTCGGCGAGCTCGGCAGGAACGGTGTAGTCAAAAGGCCGGTCCAGGTGTGGAAGGGAAGACTCCAGCACCACGCGCGCTACCGGGTCCTCATCAGCAAGGGGCGGGCCTTTGACCGGCATGCGATCAGGAAAGCCTTGAAGCAGGGAGAGTTGGAGCAGCGAAGGCTGAACCTCGTGTCCTGCCATACTCTTCACCTCCAACTCATCGCACGGCCTGCCGCGCACCATCAACGCAGGAAGCCCGCAGCGGGATCGACCCGCTGCGGGCTTATCCCTGGCTCCAGCCAATCACGGGCGACTGACAAAACCACATCGGCGGCGCGGACGTGGCCTGAGGCAGGGGAATCAGGCGTTGAAGTATTCCTTCAGGTCCGCAACCCGGTCCAGGCGTTCCCACGTGAAGTCGGGATCGTCGCGGCCGAAATGACCGTGTGCGGCCGTCTTAGCGTAGATAGGCCGTTTGAGGTCCAAGGAATCGATGATGGCCCGGGGGCGAAGGTCGAAGAGCTCATTGATTGCCTCGCTGATGCGGGCCGGATCAACGGTCTCCGTGCCGAAGGTTTCCACGTAGGTCCCTACCGGACGGGCTTGCCCAATAGCGTAAGCAATCTGGATTTCAGCACGCTTGGCTAATCCGGCGGCAACCACGTTCTTGGCCACCCACCGCATGGCGTAGGCGGCCGAACGGTCAACCTTGGAGGGATCCTTGCCGGAGAAGGCGCCGCCGCCGTGACGGGAGAAACCACCGTAAGTGTCCACAATGATCTTGCGCCCGGTGAGCCCGGCATCGCCCACGGGACCGCCGATGACGAAAGCGCCGGCAGGGTTGAGGATGTTGGCTGTGTGTGAGATGTCAAGATTGGACGCCGCCAACACGGGGTCAATCACATAGCTGGCCAGATCGGCGCGGAGCTGCTCAAGGCTGGCTTCCTCGGCGTGTTGGCTGGAGATGACCACGGTTTCCACCGAAACGGGCCGGTCGCCGTCGTATCCCACCGTGACCTGGGTCTTGCCGTCCGGGCGAAGGTAAGCCAGTTCGCCGTTCTTGCGAACTTCGGTGAGGCGTTCGGACAGGCGGTGTGCCAGCCAGATGGGAGTGGGCATGTACGACGCCGTCTCATCGCTGGCATAGCCAAACATGATTCCTTGGTCGCCTGCACCTTGGAGGTCGTAGTCGTCCTCCTGGCGGCCTTCACGGGCCTCAAGTGAGTTGAACACTCCACCGGCGATGTCGTTGGATTGCTGGCCAATGGAGACCGAAACACCGCAACGGGCGCCGTCGAATCCGTTGGCGGAAGAGTCATAGCCAATGCCCAGGATGGTCTCGCGGACAATCTGCGGAATCTCTACGTAGGCGTCGGTAGTCACCTCACCCGCTACGTGGACCAAGCCCGTGGTGGCCATGGTTTCAACAGCCACCCGGGACTCAGGATCAGCAGCCAGCAGCGCATCCAGGATGGAGTCGCTGATTTGGTCACAGATCTTGTCCGGGTGCCCTTCAGTAACCGACTCGGACGTGAAGAGCCGGAGCTTGGACGGGGTGCCATGGTGTTCATGGTGCAGCGGTAAAGTCACTCGACCACCTTACTGGGTTGCGGGACGGCGGCATCTGCCGTGTGTCCCTGTGCTAAGAATTCGGGTGTGGGATCAGTTACATAGCCGGGAACACCCGGGTGAGTTCTGTGCCCACCCGATCGATCACAGCAGCGGCGACGTCTGCCTTGGAGCCGGCGGCCAACTCAGGCTCGGCGCCATGGCCGGAGAGGATAACGACAGAATTTTCATCCTGGCCGAAAACCCGGCCAATGCCCACTTGGTTCACCACCAGGAGATCACAGCCCTTGCGCTTGAGCTTGGCTGTTGCGTGTTCCAGAACATCACCTTGGGCGTCGCCGGTTTCGGCCGCGAATCCCACGATCAGCTGCCGGCCGCCTTCGGCATTTCGCCGTTCCACGAGCTCGTGAAGAATGTCCGGGTTGCGGATCAACCGCACAACTGGCGCGTCCTCGCCGTCGACCTTTTTGATCTTTGTGTCTGAAATCTCAGCCGGGCGGAAGTCCGCCACGGCGGCGGCCATGATGACGACGTCGGAATCCACCGCCGCCTTCAGCGCTGCCTCACGCAGCTCCAACGCTGACTCAACGCGGACAAGCTCGACGCCGGCGGGCGGCTGGACGTCCATATGCGCAGCCAGGAACCGAACGGTTGCTCCCGAGGCCAAGGCGGCTGCCGCCAATGCGGTGCCTTGCTTGCCGGAGGAGCGGTTGCCGAGGAAACGGACAGGATCCAGGGCCTCCCGGGTCCCGCCTGCGGAAATTGTCACGGTGCGGCCAGCCAGAGGCAGTCCTGCCTTAGCGTCGTCGCCGGATTCAACCAATGCCATGGCCGCTGTGAAAATGGCTTCGGGTTCGGGTAAACGGCCGGGGCCGGAGTCAGCACCGGTTAGGCGACCTGAGGCGGGATCGAGCACTGTCACGCCACGGCTGCGCAGTGTTTCAACGTTGGCCTGCGTAGCCGCGTGCAGCCACATCTCGGTGTGCATCGCAGGCGCAAACAATACCGGGCCATGGGCCATCAGGAGTGTATTGGTCAGGAGGTCACCGGCTTGCCCGGTTGCAGCCTTTGCCAAGAGGTCGGCGGTGGCGGGAGCAACAACGATCAGGTCTGCTTCATGCCCCAATCGAACATGATTGACCTTCTCCACGTCATCGAAAACGCTGTTACTTACAGGGTTGCCGGAGAGAGCTTCCCACGTTGCCACTCCAACGAATCGAGTGGCGGCTTCGGTGGGAATGACCGTTACCTTGTGACCGGCTTCAGTAAAAAGCCGGAGGAGCGATGCAACCTTGTAGGCTGCGATCCCTCCCCCGACTCCGAGGACTATGCGCACGTGACCTCCGTCAACAGGCAGTCTTTGTTATTCTGCGGGCTCGATCGGCGTGGAGACCAGGAGGCCTTCGTTGATCTCGCGAAGAGCGATCGAGAGCGACTTTTCGTTCAGCTTGGTGTCAACCAAGGGGCCGACGTACTCGAAAAGGCCCTCGTGCAGCTGAGCGTAGTAAGCGTTGATCTGGCGTGCGCGCTTGGCGCCGAAAATTACCAGGCCGTACTTGGAATCAGCAGCCTCAAGCAGCGAATCGATCGGCGGGTTGATGATGCCTTCAAGGTTCGTGGACACGAATTCTCCAAATTTTAGCGGGCCAACAAATGCAAGCGCTTAGCGCTGGTGCGGGGTAAGCCCCATGAGTGAAACAAGCTCGTCCGCTGCCCGGCGAACGTCGTCATTGATGACGGTGTGGTCAAACTCCGGTTCAGCAGCAAGTTCCAGTTTAGCGGTTTCCAGCCTGCGCTGCTGTTCCTCTGCAGTTTCAGTGCCACGGCCCACCAGCCGGCGAACCATTTCGTCCCAGCTGGGCGGAGCCAGGAAGACGAAATTGGCATCCGGAACAGCGGCTTTGACTTGGCGGGCGCCCTGGAGGTCGATCTCCAGGAGCACCGACTTGCCATCGGCAATCGCTGCATCAACCGTGCTGCGGAGGGTCCCATAGCGGTTGTGTCCGTGGACCACGGCCCACTCAAGAAGTTCACCGTCAGCCACCAGGGAGTCGAACTCCTCCGCGGATTTGAAGAAGTAGTGAACCCCGTCCTTTTCACCCGGACGCGCCGCACGGGTGGTGGCCGAGACTGAGAGCCAAACCTCTGGATAGTTGTCCCTGATGTAGGTGGAAACGGTTCCCTTGCCAACGGCAGTGGGGCCTGCAAGGACAGTCAGTCCGGGTTTCTTGCTCACGGATTCCTTCGGGGAGATGCGTTAAACGCTTTGCTGGGTATCCATAAAATCTACCAGCGCCCGGGCCTGATGAATTCCCAAGCCCCTGATGCGCCGGGATCCAGCAATGCCGATCTCCGCCATGATCCCGGCAGCCCGCACAGGGCCTATGCCTGGAAGGGCCTCCAATAACTCAACAACCCGCATGCGCGCAATCGCGTCGTCACTGGCACCTGAGGAGATCAGCTCTGCAATGCTTACTTCGCCGCGCTTGAGCTTTTCCTTGGCGGCAGCACGCACGGCTCGCGCCTTGGCAGCCTTCGCCAGCGCATCGGAACGTTCCTGCGGTGTCAGCTCTTTAAGGCCCACTGCCAAACCCCTGTCAGATCGCACTTGTGATCCAGATCACGCGGACTGATCCTGAACCTACCGGCAGGGGCCCCGTTGCGCAATGAGTACTACGAACGCGGGGTCACTTACGGCCCAGAAAGACACCCACAATGGGCCGTAAGTGACCCCGCGTTGTGGTTTAGGCGCGAAGGCCTTCCAGCGTTTCCTGCGTTGCGGCCCGAAGAGCCTCAACTGACGGACCCGCCGCAAGAATTCCCCTGCTGGACGTTGCCAGGACGCTCGAATATGCCTCACCGAACGTTGCACGAAGATCCGCGGGAGTAGCACCTTGGGCGCCCAGCCCTGGTGCAAGGATGGCTCCACGGACCGGCCCAAGCTCCACACCTAATTCCTCCAGTGCAGAGCCTATGGTCGCCCCGACCACCAAGCCGACAGAGCCCAGCGATCCGTTGTAACGCTGATTTTCGACGGCGGCGGCAGCAGCAATCCTGCGCGCCACCGAATCGCTCCCGCCAACGTGCTGCACGGACTTACCTTCAGGGTTCGATGTCAGCGCAAGCACGAACACTCCCCTGCCGCACTGCGCAGCAAGATCCAACGCCGGGCGCAGCGACTCGAAACCCAAGTAAGGGCTCAGCGTCACTGAATCCGCGGCCAAGGAAGAACCATCCCGCAGCCAAGCATCGGCGTATGCAGCCATGGTGGAGCCGATGTCACCACGCTTGGCGTCTGCGATGCTGAGCACACCCGCTTCAGAGCAAGCTGCCAACGTGCGTTCCAAAACAGCCATGCCTGCCGAGCCATGACGCTCATAGAGTGCCACCTGCGGCTTCACCGCGGCAGCGAGGGAAGCCACGGCCTCCACCACTGTCAGCGAGAAGCGTTCCAGGCCAGCGACGTCGTCGTTCAATCCCCAGTCGGCCAGCAACTGCGGGTGGGGATCGATTCCGACGCACAGCGGACCGCGGTCCGCCATGGCCGCAGCCAGCCGGGAGCCGAAGGACTCCCGGACCGGCTGCTGCTGCGACGAAACAGACTCAGGCATTGGCTGCTTCCCATGCTGCCGAAAGATTGGCCGCGTGCTCCTGCAGGCTTGTCACCGACCATTCATAGGTGCGCAGGGCCTCAATGGCCTGAACAGCGGCATTGAACTCGGCAACGGTGGTGATGCAGGGAATGCCTATTGACGTTGCCGCTGCACGGAGCTCGTAGCCGTCGCTGCGGGCCTCGCCGCCGGAAGGCGTGTTGAAGACCATATCGATCTCTCCTGCGACCACAAGGTCGGCAATGGTGCCTTCGCCCTCTGCGCTGCTGCCCTCGGCCACCTTGCGGACCGGCGTCGCCTGGATGCCGTTGCGGCGCAGGACGTCCGCAGTACCGCCAGTAGACACGATCTCGAAGCCGAGGTCAGAGAGGCGCTTGACGCCCATGATCACAGAGCGCTTGTCCCGGTTAGCCACGGAGACGAAGATCTTGCCCTCGGTGGGCAGCGCGTTGTTGGCAGCTGCCTGGCTCTTGGCGAAAGCAGTATCGAAGTGCTTATCGATACCCATGACCTCACCGGTGGAGCGCATTTCCGGGCCGAGCAGGGAGTCGACGACCTTGCCCTCCGGAGTGCGGAAGCGGCTGAACGGCAGGACAGCTTCCTTCACGGCAACCGGCGCATCCAGCGGCAAAGTGGAACCGTCGCCGGTCTCCGGCAGCATCTTGTAGGCGCCGCGGAGCTGGTTGATGGTCACACCCGTACCAATGAGCGCTGCGGCCTTGGCCATCTGCACACCCGTTGCCTTGGAAACGAACGGGACCGTGCGGGAGGCCCGCGGGTTGGCTTCAAGGACGTAGAGAACATCGGAGGCCAAGGCGAACTGGATGTTGATCAGGCCACGGACGCCCACTCCTTCTGCGATGGCACGGGTTGCCGTGCGCACGCGCTCGATCACGTTGTTGCCCAAGGTGATCGGAGGAAGCACGCAAGCGGAGTCACCGGAGTGGATACCGGCTTCCTCAATGTGTTCCATGATGCCGCCGAGGTACATATCCGTGCCGTCGTAGAGAGCGTCAACGTCGATTTCGACGGCGTCTTCGAGGAAGCGGTCGATCAGCACCGGGTGGTCCGTGGTGATTTCCGTTGCATTGGCGATGTAGCGGGAGAGGTTCGCTTCGTCATAGACGATTTCCATGCCACGGCCGCCAAGGACGTAGGACGGGCGGACCAGCACAGGGTAGCCAATTTCATCAGCGATCTTCTTGGCGTCCTCGAAGGACACTGCAGTGCCGTTCTTCGGGGACGTCAGGCCGGCCTCATCCAGGACCCGGGCAAAGGCGCCGCGGTGCTCAGCGAGGTCGATCGCTTCGGGCGAAGTGCCCAGGATGGGAACGCCGGCATCCGCGAGCTGCTGTGCGAGCTTCAACGGGGTCTGGCCGCCCAGCTGCACGAACACGCCCATGACTCCACCGGTGCGCTCTTCGGCGGCGATGACCTCGAGGACGTCCTCAAGGGTCAGTGGCTCGAAGTACAGGCGCGTGGACACGTCGTAGTCGGTGGAGACAGTTTCCGGGTTGCAGTTGACCATGACGGTCTCGTAGCCGGCATTGCGCAGTGCCATGGAGGCGTGGACGCAGGAGTAGTCGAACTCGATGCCTTGGCCGATGCGGTTGGGGCCGGAACCGAGGATGATGACCGAGGGCTTTGCGTGCAGGCCCACTTCGTCTTCCTCGTCATACGAGGAGTAGTGGTACGGGGTGTAGGCGGCGAATTCCGCGGCACAAGTATCCACTGTCTTGTAGACAGGGCGAATGCCCAGGGCCTGGCGGACGCCGCGCACCACGGCCTCGTTGTTGTGCGTCAAAGCACCGATCTGCTCGTCGGAGAACCCGTGGCGCTTGGCGTTGCGCAGCATTTCCTCGGTGAGGACGCCTGCCTTGCGGATCTCCTGCGCGGTCTCGTTGAGGAGTTGAAGCTGGTCCAGGAACCAAGGATCGATCTTGGTGGCCTCGAAGAGGTCCTCCACGCTGGCGCCGCCCAGCAGTGCGCGCTGCACCTGGTACAGGCGGTCTGTGGTGGGGCGCTTGGCCTTCTCGATGAGCTCGGCCACCTCATACTCAGGCACGGAGCTGAAGTCCAGCTGCGAGCCCTTCTGCTCCAAGGAGCGCAGGGCCTTCTGCAAGGCCTCGGTGAAGTTGCGGCCCATGGCCATCGCTTCACCCACGGACTTCATGGTGGTGGTCAGCGTGTTGTCCGCTGCCGGGAACTTCTCGAACGCAAAGCGCGGAACCTTGACAACGACGTAGTCGAGGGTGGGCTCGAACGAGGCCGGCGTCTTCTGCGTGATGTCGTTGGGGATCTCGTCCAGCGTGTAGCCCAAGGAGAGCTTGGTGGCGATCTTGGCGATGGCGAAGCCGGTTGCCTTCGAAGCCAGAGCCGAGGAACGGGACACACGCGGGTTCATCTCGATGACCACAACGCGGCCCGTGGCGGGGTCAATGGCGAACTGGATGTTGCAGCCGCCGGTGTCCACGCCAACTTCACGGATGACGGCAATGGAGACGTCGCGGAGCTTCTGGTATTCGCGGTCCGTCAGGGTCAGTGCCGGAGCAACGGTGATGGAGTCACCGGTGTGCACGCCTACGGGATCGAAGTTTTCGATGGAGCAGACAACAACGACGTTGTCGTTCTTGTCGCGCATCATCTCCAGCTCGTATTCCTTCCAGCCGAGGATGCTCTCTTCGAGCAGGACCTCGGTGGTGGGGCTGTACTGGAGGCCCTGGCCCACAATGCGGCGGAGGTCGTCCTCGTTGTAGGCCAGTCCCGAGCCAAGACCACCCATGGTGAAGGAGGGACGGACCACCATGGGGTAACCGAGGTCCTCGGCAGCCTTGAAGGCCTCGTCCATGGTGTGGATGATGTGGCTGCGTGCGGACTCCGCACCGCAGCGTTCCACGACTCCCTTGAACTTCTCGCGGTCTTCACCGAGCTCGATCGCGGCGATGTTGGCACCAATGAGTTCCACGTTGTACTTCTCCAGCACACCGTTCTTGTCCAGTGCAATGGCCGTGTTCAGCGCAGTCTGGCCACCCAGGGTGGGCAGGATGGCATCAGGACGCTCCTTGGCGATGATCTTCTCCACCACCTCGGGAGTGATGGGCTCCACGTAGGTTGCATCAGCGAACTCGGGGTCCGTCATGATGGTGGCCGGGTTGGAGTTCACGAGGATGACCCGCAGGCCTTCCTCCTTGAGGACGCGCAGGGCCTGGGTACCGGAGTAATCGAACTCGGCAGCCTGGCCGATGACGATAGGGCCGGAACCGATGACAAGGACGCTCTTGAGATCTGTACGCTTTGGCATTACTTCTTGTCCTCAGTTTTGGAGTCGTTGGTGTTGGCGCCTGTGGCCTTGGACTTGGTATCGGCCATGAGGTCGATGAAGCGGTCAAAGAGGTACGCAGCATCGTGCGGACCGGCTGCAGCTTCAGGGTGGTACTGGACCGAGAACGCGGGGATGTCGAGGCAGGCGAGGCCTTCAACGACGTCGTCGTTCAAGGAGACGTGGCTGACTTCAACGCGTCCGAAGCGCTCTTCCGGTGCCACGGTGGAACCGTTCAGCGGAGCGTCGACGGCGAAGCCGTGGTTTTGCGAGGTGATTTCCACCTTGCCGGTGCGGCGGTCCATGACCGGCTGGTTGATGCCGCGGTGGCCGTAACGGAGCTTGTACGTGCCGAAGCCCAGTGCCCGGCCAAGGATCTGGTTGCCGAAGCAGATGCCGAAGTACGGCAGTTTTTCATCCAGCACCGAACGCAGGAGGGTGACCTGGTGATCAGCCGTAGCGGGGTCGCCGGGTCCGTTGGACATGAAGAAGCCGTCCGGCTTGACGGCGTTGACGTCCTCCAGGGTGGAAGTGGCGGGCAGGACATGCACGCGAACGCCACGCTCGGCAAAGCGCACAGGGGTCATGGCCTTGATGCCAAGGTCAATGGCTGCGATGGAGAAGCGAGGCTCGCCGTCCCAACCGTGGTCCTTCGGTTCTACGACGTAGGCCTCGTCCACGGAGACTTCCTCAGCCAGTGCTGCGCCTTCCATGGGAGCGCTGGCCAGGACGGTGTCGAGGAGTTCTTTGTCTGTTGCCTGCGCGGCCTCGCCGGAGAAGATACCGGCACGCATGGTCTTGTGCTCGCGGAGGTGGCGGGTGATGGCCCGGGTGTCTACGCCCTGGATACCGATGATGCCCTGCTCCACCAGTTCTTCGTCAAGGCTGCGCTCGGAGCGCCAGTTGGAGGGCCTGCGGGCGGCGTCGCGCACAATGTACCCGGCTACCCAGATGCGGCGGGATTCAGCGTCTTCGCTGTTGACGCCGGTGTTCCCAATGTGCGGGGCCGTCTGGACTACCAGCTGACGGGCATAGGAGGGATCGGTGATGGTTTCCTGGTAGCCGGTCATACCGGTGGCGAAGACTGCCTCGCCCAGGGCTGTTCCCTGCGCTCCGTAGCTGCGGCCGCGGAACATGCGGCCGTCTTCGAGCACGAGTACTGCTGCTGAGGGGGTGGGGGTGGTGGCTGCGTTACTATCCGTCACTTTATTACTTTCCACTATCGGCATCTGCCTGAGGGGCTGCGGAGATCAATTCTTGGAGGGCATCGAGGAGGAGTTGCTTGTCGGTAGCTTGTCTGGAACGGAATCCGGTGTCGAGTTCACGGGAGCCCAGCTTCCAGTTGATGACCAGAAGTCCGTCCTTTTCAACAAACTTTCCGGCCATGCCATTGCTTTCACGGCTGTCCACCAGCGCTGAGCGCGGGATGAACACCGGCGCGGCACCGGAACGGTCGAACAGCACGCCTTCGGCGTGGATGCTCAGTTCCGCGTTGGTCCGGATACCCAGGCCCTGGACCGCGATCCTGTCCAGCCAGTCCCCCGCCGTGGTGGTGGCAACGTACTGGCCATCCGCGACCACGGTGGCTGGCGTGAGCAGTTCGGGCACCTCGGGAAGGCGTTCGACGTCGGCTTGTCGCCTGAGCCGGTTCCGCCACCCCAGCCAGATCATCGCCAAAACGACGACAATCAGCGGCACCGTGATGAGCACGGTCAGTGTCTGGTTGTCCATTAGTTGCTGCTGACTGCCGGGTACCTGTACGGCGTGTTGAGTTGGCCATTGAGGACCGTGGGGTGGCCCTTGAAGAAGGTGGCCACGACGGAACCGGGCAGCTCTTTGCCCTTGAACGGTGAATTGCGGCCCATGGTTGCCATTTTATGGGGGTCCACCGTCCAACGCGCAGCCGGGTCCACCAGGATGACGTTGGCAGGTTCGCCAACCTCCAACGGGCGGCCTTGATCGGCCACTCGGCCGATCACTGCGGGAGTGACGGAAGTAACCCTGGCGAAGTCGGCCCACGTCATGAGTCCGGTTTCGATCATGGTTTCCTGGACCACCGACAGGGCTGTTTCGAGCCCCGTCATGCCCATGGCCGCCTGCGCCCATTCGCATTCTTTGTGCTCACTGGGGTGCGGAGCATGGTCTGTTCCCACGACGTCGATGGTGCCATCGGCGAGACCTTCGCGCAGGGCCTGCACGTCGGCGTCCGTGCGAAGCGGCGGGTTGACCTTGTACACGGGGTCGTAACTGCGGACCAGTTCGTCGGTCAGGAGCAGGTGGTGCGGGGTCACCTCGGCCGTGACGTTGATCCCCCGGGCCTTGGCCCAGCGGACGATCTCCACGGATCCGGCAGTGGAAACGTGGCAGACATGCAGGCGGGAACCAACGTGCTGGGCAAGCAGGACGTCGCGGGCAATGATGCTCTCCTCGGCAACGGCCGGCCATCCGGTCAGCCCGAGCACTGCGGAGACTGTGCCTTCGTTCATCTGTGCACCAGCGGTCAGGCGCGGTTCCTGCGCATGCTGGGCCACCACGCCGTCGAACGCTTTGACGTATTCCAGCGCGCGGCGCATCAGGACGGGATCATGGACGCAGATGCCGTCATCGGAGAACATGCGGACCTGGGCGCGGGAGTCTGCCATGGCACCGAGTTCCGCCAGCTGTTCGCCGGCCAGGCCCACCGTGACGGCGCCAACGGGGCGGACATCCACCCAACCGGACGCGCGGCCGAGGCTATGAACCTGCTCTACGACTCCGGCGGTGTCCGCCACAGGGTTGCTGTTGGCCATGGCGTGGACAGCGGTGAAACCACCCAGGGCCGCGGCGCGGGTGCCGGTCTCCACCGTCTCGGCGTCTTCGCGGCCGGGTTCGCGCAAGTGCGTGTGAACGTCAACCATGCCCGGAAGTGCGACCAAGCCCTGGGCCTCGATTACCGTCGCGTCGTCCGCGGACAGATCCTTGCCGCGTGCTTCAATGATGCCGTCGCGGATCAAGAGGTCTTCAGCTTCGCCGCCGAGGATGGCGGCCCCACGAATCAGGTAGGTGTTCTCGGCCATCAGTTGGTCTCCTTGCTGGACTGGCTTACGTTCGGGGCGGCTTCCCGGGAGTCCCCGGAGAGCAGCAGGTAAAGGGCGGCCATGCGGACCGAAACACCGTTGCGCACCTGGGCAAGTACGGTTGAGCGCGGCGAATCGGCGGCAGCCGACGAAATCTCCAGTCCCCTGTTCATGGGACCGGGGTGCATGATGATGGTGTCCTTCATGCCCAGGTCATCAAGTGCGCGAAGCCGTGCGTCATCGAAACCCCAGCGGCGCGAGTACTCGCGGGTTGAGGGGAAGAATGAGGCGTTCATGCGTTCGCCTTGAACGCGCAGCATCATCATGGCGTCGACGCCCGCTTCGAGCGTCTGGTCGAGGTCGTAACTGACCTTGCAAGGCCAATGCTCGACGCCGATGGGCAGCAGCGTGGGTGGCGCTACGAGGGTGACCTCGGCGCCGAGGGTCTTGAGCAGCCATACGTTGGAACGGGCAACGCGGGAGTGCAAGACGTCGCCGGCAATCGCTACCCGCATGCCCTTCAGGGCCGCGCCCGTGGACTCAATGCCGTTGACCTGCGACCAATGCCGACGCATGGTGAAGGCATCAAGCAGTGCCTGGGTAGGGTGCTCATGGGTGCCGTCGCCGGCGTTGATGACAGCGGCGTCGATCCAGTCCGTGGCAGCCAGGCGGTGCGGCGCGCCCGAAGCCCAGTGGCGGATCACCACTGCGTCGGCGCCCATGGCCGCGAGTGTCTGCGCCGTGTCCTTGAGGGACTCTCCCTTGGAAACGGAGGATCCCTTGGCGGCGAAGTTGATGACATCGGCTGACAGTCGCTTGGCGGCAGCCTCGAAAGAGATGCGAGTACGGGTGGAGTCCTCGAAAAAGAGGTTCACCACTGTCCGGCCGCGCAGTGCCGGCAATTTCTTTACCTCTCGCTCGCCGACGGCGGACATTTCCTCTGCCGTGTCCAGCACGCGGATGGCATCGGAAAGACTGAGGTTTTCCGTTGAAAGAAGATGCTTCACTTGCCTGCCTCGATGACTACCTCGTTGACGGGCACACCGTTCACGGAGTCGATTTCCTCGAGGTGGACCCTGACCTTTTCCGAGGAGGAGGTTGGCAGGTTCTTACCTACATGGTCTGCGCGGATGGGAAGTTCGCGGTGTCCCCTGTCCACCAACACGGCAAGGCGGACAATACGCGGACGGCCCAAATCAACCAAGGCGTCCAAAGCGGCGCGGATGGTCCGTCCCGAGTACAGGACGTCGTCAATGAGGACGACAACTTTGTTATCGATGCCGGACAACGGGAGCCGGGTGTGACGCGGGGGCCGCGTGGGCTGATGTGAGAGGTCGTCACGGAACATGGTGACATCGAGCTGGCCCACTATTGTCTCGGCGTTGACCGTGGGGTCTGCGGCTGCGATCTTCTTGGCAAGCCGAACGGCCAGTGGATAGCCGCGGCTGGGAATGCCCAACAGGACCAGGTCCTTGGAGCCTTTGTTGGCTTCGAGGATCTCGTGGGCGATACGAGTGAGCGCACGATCAATGTCAGCTTGGTTGAGAACAACCCGCGACGGCACGTGCGCTGAAGTGACTTCAGTCATCGCTCGTCTCCCCTTTCCCCGCCTCACGGGACGGAATTAAAAAAGGAATATCTGCTTTTCAAAGCTACCACAGCGGCCCTTTCCGTTCTCATCTGAGTCAGGCGCGACAGATGAGTTTAAGCTCACAGTCCGTGCTGTGGAATAGGCTCTTGCCCATGACCACGAACCACCACGGCCAACCCGGCGGACACCCTTATCCGCGGCCCTACTTGGAGCCTGGCGCCAACCCCACCTGGATCGGTCGTGTTCAGCCGGGGAACTACCAACCCGCCCCGGGCAATCCCACAACACTTCCCAGGCAAACCTGGGCCTTGCCACCTGCGCCGCCGGTACGCCGGTCCTGGGGTACGCTTCCCCTGCTCATTGGGTCCGTAGTGCTGGTTCTCGGCAGCCTTTTCCTGGTGGTGCCCTTCCTTCTGGGGAACACGGGAATCACCGGCTTTATCATCGGTTTTATTGCCTCTTTGGTTCCACTCACCGTGGTGCTCCTGACGGTACGCCTGATCGATAGATGGGAACCCGAGCCACAACGACTACTCTGGTTCGCCTTCACGTGGGGTGCCGCTGTCTCCATTGCCGGGACCCTTCTCATCCAACCGCTCTTCGCACTTGCAGCACCCACCTCAAGCGAAGAGGCATTTACCTATTTCATGGCTACGGTCCAGGCGCCCATCGTGGAGGAGTTCACCAAATCCCTGGGCCTGCTTGTCCTGATCCTGGCAGCACGCAAATACTTTGACGGACCGGTAGATGGCGTCGTCTTTGCGTTCACCATCGCAGCCGGCTTTGCCTTCACCGAGAACATCCTCTATTTCGGCCGCGAAATAGCCTCTTCCGCCGATCCCAGCACGGACCTGATCCGGATTTTCATCCTCCGCGGCGTCATGTCGCCGTTCGCCCACGCTGTCTTTACGGGCACAACGGGACTGATCATGGGATTTGCCGCACGGAAGTGGCACTCCGGCTATGCGGTCCTGGCCTTCTTCATCGGTTTGCTACCCGCGATGTTCCTGCACAATCGATGGAACAGCATGGGCCAGAACTTCCTGGTGGAGTACTTCGTGGTGCAGGTGCCCATCTTCCTGGTTGCAGCGGTGGGCATCATTCTGCTCAGGGTTGCGGAGGGGAAACTCACCCGGCAACGCCTCCTCGAATATGCACGGGCGGGCTGGTTCACTCCGGCCGAAGTCGAAATGCTGGCTACCTCACGGGGCCGCCGCCATGCCCTTCAGTGGGCATCATCGCGGGGGCGTGGCGGTCAGATGAAGTCCTTTATCAAGGAAGCCACTGCTCTGGCCTTTACCCGGCAACGGATTCTCAGCGGCCGTGATGTCCCCGCCCATCAGCACGACGAACGTGAACTCCTGAAGCGCATCCCCTCACTCAGGGCAGCAGTGCTGCAATAAACGCACAAAGGACCCGCCTCCACAGTTTCCTGTGAAGCGGGTCCTTTGATGTGTTCAGCTCAGATGATGCTCTTAGGCCAGCAGCGAGGGCTTAAGCTTCTGCAGGCGGCCAAGGAGGCCATTGATGAAGGCCGGCGACTCGTCCGTGGACATGGTCTTAGCCAAGGCCACGGCTTCGCTGACAGCTACGCCGTCCGGAACTTCGTCGTTGTAGAGAAGTTCCCACGCCCCGATACGGAGAATGATGCGGTCAACGGACGGCATCCGCTCCAGGGTCCAGCCCTGCGCATAGGTCTCCAGGAATTCATCGATGGTTGCCTGCATGGAAACAACACCTTCGACGATTTCCACCGTGTAGGGGTTAATGACAAGATCGGTCTTCTCCCGCCGCGCTGTCATCGCGTCGAAAGCCGAAACGGAACGTTGCTCCGCTTCGAAAAGTACTTCAAGGGCCCTGCTACGGGCTTTACCGCGTGCGCTCACTAGTCGTTGACCCGGCCCAAGTAGCTGCCATCGCGGGTGTCGACCTTAACCTTGGTGCCCTGCTCAACGAACAGCGGAACCTGGATTTCGTAGCCGGTCTCGACCGTTGCCGGCTTGGTGCCTGCCGAGGAGCGGTCGCCTTGAAGGCCCGGCTCCGTGTAGGTGATTTCCAGGACGACGCTCGGGGGCAATTCAATGTAGAGCGGTGTGCCCTCGTGGATGGCGATGTTGACCATCTGGTTTTCGAGCATGAAGTTGGTGGCATCGCCTACAGTGGCACCGGACACGGTGATTTGGTCGTAGTCCTGGGTGTCCATGAAGACGAAGTCTTCGCCGTCCTGGTACAGGTACTGGTAGTCGCGGCGGTCAACCGTGGCGGTTTCGATTTTCAGGCCGGCGTTGAAGGTCTTGTCGACCACCTTGCCGGACATGACGTTGCGCATCTTGGTGCGGACGAAGGCGCCGCCCTTGCCAGGCTTGACGTGCTGGAACTCGATGATGTTCCAGAGCTGGCCCTCGAGCTTCAGTACGGTCCCGTTCTTGATGTCGTTTGTGGTTGCCACTCGTATCCTCTGGTTATCGCACTGGTTCTAGCTGCCAGCTATCTATGCCAAGCAGGCGTGCCATTCGGCCCGCCAGCGCGTATTTATCAAAAATCCAAGAACCATTCTACCGGCAAATGCGCCAAAGCCTTGCGGAGAGTGATGAGCCAGACATCAGGAAGCGAGTTCCAGGACGTTCCGGGCCCTCTGGAGGGCAACAGCAGAGGAGTAGATCAGGGCGGCATCCGCAGCCATTGCTACGCGCAGGTCCAACGCCCTGGCGAATTCCTCGGATGCTGCCAGGGCATTGCCGCTAACGAAGTATGCCCGGCCCAGGTACTGGTGCACGATGGCTTCCTTCGCGCTGCCCTGAACATCCTGAAGCAAATGCTTGAACAACTGAACAGCGCGATCCAAACGGTTGGTTGCCCGGTGGACTTCGGCTTCGAAAATGCGCAACCGGAATGATTCCGGATCCTTATAACGGGCCTCTGCCAGGAGTTCCGCGGCTTCTTTTGGCTGATTGTCCAGCAAGAGGGCCATGATGCGATCCGCGGGGTCATCGGAGGCTGCAAGGGCCGACTCCATAACCTCTTCATTGACCACCACGGGAAGCAACGTATCCGGGTTCATCCGGACTCCCGGGAATCCGGCAGTTGGCCAATCGCTGACGCCTTCACGAAGAGTGACGGTCATGATGCTATTTCCTGGTACGCGGCAAACAGGAGGGAGGTGTCCGGAACATCAAGAATGCCCGGCTTGGCGACGCCGTCAAGGACAACAAAGCGAAGCAGGTCACCTCGCGATTTCTTGTCCCGGCGCATCCCATCCAGGAGGCCCTGCCATCGGTCTTTTCGGTACGTTGTAGGTAAACCGAGGCTTTCCAGAATGGTTCGGTGCCGGTCCGCATCAGCATCTGACAAGCGGCCCACGCTCCGGGACAGCTCGGCAGCAAACATCATCCCAACAGAAACAGCGGCGCCGTGACGCCATGAGTAGCGCTCCACGAGTTCAATGGCGTGACCCAGGGTGTGCCCGTAGTTCAGGATTTCCCGGAGTCCTGATTCCTTGAGGTCCTGCGAGACCACGTCGGCCTTCACGGAAATGGCGCGCTCAATCAACTCCCGGACAACATCGGATTCCGGGTCCATGACGGCATCAGTGTGCTTTTCAACAAGGTCAAGGATTGCTGGATCGGCAATGAAGCCGCACTTGATGACCTCCGCCATTCCGGAAATGAGTTCATTCTTAGGCAGGGTCTGAAGAGTATCCAGATCGGCGAGGACAGCGGCCGGTGGGTGGAAAGAGCCCACAAGGTTCTTGCCTTCGGCGGTGTTGATTCCGGTCTTGCCACCCACGGAAGCATCAACCATTCCCAGGAGGCTGGTGGGCATGTGAATGACTTTGACTCCGCGAAGCCAGGTAGCTGCTACGAAGCCAGCGAGGTCGGTAACGGCACCGCCGCCCACTGCCACGATGGCATCGGAACGCGTGAAGTCGTTTTGGCCCAGCACTTGCCAGCAGAAAGCTGCCACTTGGATGTGCTTGCCTTCTTCAGCGTCCGGGATCTCCGCCGTGAGGGCGGTAAAACCAGCAGCCTCAAGCTCGTCCCGAACAGTGTCGCCGGTCAGGCGCAGAGCCCGCGGGTGGATCACCAGAACGCGCCGGACACGTTCACCAAGCTTCGCCGGCAGGGTGCTCAACAGGCCCCGGCCCACCACGACGTCGTAGTTTTCATTGACGGACTGACCAGTCACCTTGATGACAGTTGCTTCGTTGCTCACTTTTCAACTTCCTCTTTCAAGGCTGCATGCTGGAGCAGCCGCTCCTCCAAATGGAGGCTGATTTCCGCTACGGATCCGGCACGGACGTCCAGGACAATGTCCGCAAGACGCTCATAGACCGGACGCCGGGTGGCAAATAGTGCCTCCCAGCGCGACATGGCGTCACCCTGCAGCAAAGGCCGCCCGGTATTCCGTGCAATTCTGTCCGCGACTGTCTCAGCGTCGCACTCCAGGTAGACCACGGTGCACTCCGCCAGAACCTGCTGGGTCCCTGAGTCCAGCACCGCTCCCCCGCCCAGGGAAATAATGGCAGGCTCCACTTTCGCGGATTCAACGGCTTTGGCAACTGCCCTTGCTTCGATCTCGCGGAAGGCGTGTTCCCCCCTGCCTGCGAAGATGTCGGCGATGCTACCGTGAGCGGCCACAACCATCGCATCAGTGTCCACAAAGGGCACTCGAAGCTGGTGGGCCAGTTGCTGGCCTATTGCCGATTTTCCAACAGCCATGGGGCCAACCAAAACCACCGGCCGGCCATCGGGGATAGCGCGGACCACTACCGGCCAACCGAGTCCAACGTGGCCGGGATGTTGTCCAGGTAGCTCTGCAGGTTTCGCTGGGTTTCAGCAACGGAGTCGCCGCCGAACTTCTCGGCAACGGCCTCTGCAAGGACCAAGGCCACCATCGCTTCGGCTACAACGCCGGCAGCCGGAACCGCACAAACGTCCGAACGCTGGTGGTGTGCCTTAGCAGGCTCTCCTGTGCTGACATCAATAGTGCGAAGGGCGCGCGGCACGGTGGCAATGGGCTTCATGGCTGCCCGTACACGGAGCACCTCACCAATGCTCATGCCACCTTCGATCCCACCGGCGCGGTTGGTTTGGCGGACAATTTTCCCGGAGTCGTCTTTGAGGATCTCGTCATGCGCCGCAGAGCCGCGCCGAGCCGCAGTCAGGAAGCCGTCTCCCACCTCCACGCCCTTGATGGCCTGGATGCCCATGAGTGCAGCCGCCAAACGGGAGTCGAGTCGGCGATCCCAGTGGACGTAGCTGCCAAGTCCCGGCGGAAGGCCATAGGCCAGTACTTCAACAACGCCACCCAAGGTTTCGCCCTCCTTGTGGGCTGCATCCACCTCGGCCACCATGGCATTGGAGGTCTCACGATCGAAGCATCGCAGGGGGTCGACGTCGAGGGCTATGACGTCCCGCGGTAACGGCAAAGGCCGGCCTTCGGGGACAGTCACGCTGGCGATGGACACAGTATGGCTGACCAGTTCGATGCCCAATTGCTTCAGGAAACCGGCGGCAACGGTACCAAGAGCAACGCGCGTGGCCGTTTCGCGTGCACTCGCGCGCTCAAGGACCGGACGCGCTTCGTCGAAACCGTACTTCTGCATGCCCGTGAAATCGGCGTGCCCCGGACGCGGTCGGGTCAAGGGCGCATTGCGGGCCTGATCTGCCAGGACCTCAGGATCCACGGGGTCAGCGGACATGATCTGCTCCCACTTAGGCCACTCGGTATTTCCAACCTGGATGGCCACCGGGCCGCCCTGGGTCAGGCCATGCCGGACGCCACCCATGATGGTGACTTCGTCCTGCTCAAACTTCATGCGGGCACCACGTCCGTAGCCCAGGCGGCGACGCGCCAGCGCATCACGTATCTGCCCACTGGTGAGTTCAACACCAGCAGGAACGCCTTCAATAATTCCGATCAGGGCCGGACCGTGGGATTCACCGGCAGTCAACCAACGCAACATATAACCAATCCTGCCATGTAGGGCGTCTAGAACACTCGCCGGGGAAGCCCGACTGAGTCGCACATCACATCTATGACGGCGGCGTTGACATCACAGCCGCTAAAGCGCCTGATTTGCTCGGCCGCCTGGTACATCAGCATTTCAAGTCCCGGGACCACGGCTCCCCCGTGACCATGCCACACTTCCGCCAGGCGGCTGGGCCAAGGATCATAGGCGACATCCAGCAGGACTCCGGCGCCCGTGCCCGGAAGCGCAGCGAGCTCCTCCGCCACAGCATCCGCTGCTCGCGGCGGGAAGGTGGAAATCACCAGGTCCGTCCCCGCGATTGCAGTGGCTGCCTCCGTGAGCGGCCGGACAGAAAGGGAAATTCCGACGGCGGCCGCTGCTGCCTGCGCATCGCCAGCACGTCCGGCGTCACGGACGAAGACGTCCACGTGGCGGGCTCCAAGCTCCCGTGCCGCGGCGACGGCCGCGGCAGAGGTTCCGCCACCGCCGAGAATCGCCGCATGTGGCGCCTGGGCCACGCCGGCGTAACGGACTGCCTCAACGATGCCCGCTACATCGGTGTTGTACCCCACACGACGCACCTGCCCGGCGTCGTGCTCGAACACCACGGTGTTGATGACGCCAAGGTGCGCCCCGGCGCCCCGGACCTCGTCCACTTCCTTCACCATTGCCGACTTCAACGGCATGGTCACCGAAAGGCCGCACCAGCTGTTGTCCGCACGGATGGAGTCCATGAATGCAGGCAACTGATCCACTGTGACATCGATCGCTGTGTAGTCGATCTCCACACCCAATCGGGCGTACGCAGCAGAGTGCAGTGCCGGAGACTTCGAATGTGAAATCGGATGCCCCAGCACGGCAGCGCGACGACTCACACGCACCGTCCCGCATTGGCCTGGCACCATGCATTGTATTGCTCGACGTAGGTGTTGTGCTCAGCCAGGGTCTTGGAGAACTTGGTTTCCTTGGTGTCCAGGTTAATGGTCACCCAGTAGAGGTAATCGTTCTGCGTGGGCTTGGCTGCGGCATCAATCGCGGTCTTGCCCGGCGATCCGATCGGTCCCACCGGCAACCCTACGTTGGCATAGGTGTTGTAAGGGTTGGACTTATCAGCCTTTTCTTCCTCAGTGAGGTGGAACGACTTCTTGCCCAAGCCATATGTCACTGTGGCGTCTGATTGGATGAGCCCACTGGTTTCTACGTTGTTGGGCTTGAGCCTGTTGTAGATTGCTCCAGCAACATTTCCGTAGTCCGCCTGGCCGCCTTCGGCTTGGACAATACTCGCGATAGTGACGGTGTCGTACTGCTTTGCCGGATCTGTGACTCCCTGGGACTTGAGTTCGTCAAGGGTAGTGGTCACCAGCTTCTGGATAATGTCCTTGGCCGACGTACCGAGCTCGAACCGATACTCACCCGGGGCCAGGAAGCCTTCGAGGTTCTTGGCCTTCGCCGGCACCCCGAACTGTCCCGGGGCCTGGTTCAGGGCATTGAGCTCTTGAATCGAAATCCCCGAGCCCTTGGAGATGGCATCCAGTGATTCATTGATGCGCAGGCCCGCACTGAGTGCAAAGTACATGACCTTGGATGCGTCCTTGTTCACAAGGACCGCCACAGCGTCGGAATTCTTCATCTCGGTGCGGAAAGTGAACGAGCCTGGCGACAATTCCGCGCCTTCGGTGAGGAATTCCTTGACGAAGGAATCCGAATCGGCCACCACGCGATTGGCGACGAGCTCGTTGGCTACGGCTTTGGGACCTGAGCCTTCCGGCACTGTGATGGTCACGGAGCCCGTACCCGGGCCTGGGAAGTCCGTAACCTTGTCCATTCCCAACAGGGGTTTGAGGAACTGCGCACCGATGGCAATTGCGGCAACGAAAACGCCAAGGGTTATCAGCAGAGCCACGAGACGACGACGGCGGCGAGCCTTCTTCGCGGCGGCCTTCGATGCCGGAGTGGCAACAGGAGCTATGAGGTCGTGGGCATGGTCATCATGATGAAGGACGTCATGATGCAGATCGTCATGATGCAGGTCCTCATGCTGCATTTCACCGTGTGCATCGAGCTGGTTGTGGGCATCGACCTGGTTATGGGCATCAAGCTGGTAGTGGGCATCGTGCCCAGCGTGTTCAAGACCGTCCGAATGTTCGTCGTAATGTCCCGCAGGTACGAAGGCGTGTTCGCTCTCATCGTGATGGAGATCATCAGCGTGGGCGAACTCACCAGCGGCTTCGTGGTCAACATCGGCATGTTCAACAGCTTGCCCGTGCCCAGGGACCTCGTGCGGGTTGTCCTCGGGCTGAGGGCGATCCGAGGTGTTGACTTCCGTCTCACCCTGCACTTCGCGGGAACGGGCCGGGGCATCATCGGACTCAACAGCCGATTCCGCAGGCTGCGCCGCGGGCAGGGCAGACGTTGGCGGATCGACGGGTGTTGGGGGTGCCACCGGTGTTGGGGGTGCCACCGGTGTTGGAGGTGCTACCGGTGTTGGAGGTGTCTCGGACGTGGGAGCGGGCGTGACTGCGGGTCGAACAGCCGGGACCGGCCGGGGCACTTCCGGTTCCGCCTTCTCTGAAGAGGCTGCCTCCCCCGGGGTCGCTTCGGGAACGGGCACCACATCGTGGTTCTGCGTAGCGAGGAATCGCTCACGCGCCCGCAGTTCTTTGCGGGTCAGCGGCATACCGCCGCCAGCGGTACCGCTTGAGGGGTCGTTGTTGACCGGGCTCACAATGGCAGTCCCCTCTGAGAAGAATCGGTTTCACTGCCGGAGGCAGCCTGCAGCGTTGGGGCACTGCTGGGCTTTTCGGACTGCGCCGGCGCCTGCACTCGGCGGCCTACGTCCGTTCCTCTGGCTTTTTGCATGTCGATTGCGTGCTGCAGTATTCCAGCAGCGGCAACCTGATCAACTACTTTACGGTGGTTCTTGCTGCTCACGCCAGCTTCATGCAGGTTGCGGTGTGCCGTAACGGTAGTCAGGCGCTCATCGATAAGGTTCACGGGAATGTCCAATCCCGCGCGGAGGAGCTCTGCGGTAAGCAGGTCCGCGTAGTCGATTGCCATGTGCGCGGAGGCCCGTTCCTCGCCCTTCATGGTGCGGGGAAGACCTACGAAGATCTGCACCGCTGCCAGGTTTAGGACGTGCTTTACCACTGCCCGAACATCGGCGTTTTTCTTACCGTCCCGGCTCACAGTCTTAAAGGGTGTGGCCAGGATTCCGTCGGGATCGCAGATGGCCAGACCCACCCGGACGGTACCGACATCTACCCCCACCTTGACTCCGTGGGGGTAGACGTCACTGCCAGTACTGGAATCCACCGTCAGCGCTTGGCTATCGCATCCACCACCGCTGTGAGGGCCTCAGAGACCTTGCCAGCGTCGGTGCCACCGCCTTGGGCAACGTCATCCTTGCCGCCACCGCCGCCGCCCAGGATTCCCGCAGCCAAGCGAACCAGCATTCCAGCCTTGACGCCTGCTTCACGGGCGGCCTCGTTGGTGGCGATGAGGATGACGGGACGATCGTTGCTGACACCGGCCACCGCTACGGTGGCAGCTTCCGAGCCCAAACGCTGACGCAGATCCAGCGCAAGGTTGCGAAGGTCATCAGCGCCACCCACCTGGCCCGCATCATGGGCTACGACCCGAACACCGGCAGCGTCCTTGGCCGTGCCCACGAGGTTCGCAGCCGCCGCGGCGAGCTGTTCCTTGCGGAGGCGGTCCAGTTCCTTTTCCGTAGCTTTGAGCTTGTTCAGGGTGCTGGAGATACGGTCTGCGAGTTGGCCGGACGGGATTTTCAAAAGATCCGTGAGTTCGGACACCAAAGCACGCTCAGCAGCAAGGTGGCGGAACGCATCCAAACCAACAAAAGCTTCCACACGCCGGTTTCCTGAGCCGACAGACTGCTCGCCCAGCAGGGAAAGACTGCCGATCAAGGACGTGTTGGCAACGTGCGTGCCACCGCACAATTCACGGGACCACGCGCCGTCGATCTCCACAACACGCACTTCACTGCCGTAGTTTTCACCAAAGAGTGCCATGGCGCCCAGCGCCTTGGCCTCGGCAAGCCCCATGACTTTGGTGTCCACCCGGAAGTTATTCCTGATGGCGATGTTTGATACTTCTTCGATTTCGGAGCGTGTAGCCGTGCTGAGGCCCTCACCCCAGGCAAAGTCAAAGCGCAGGTAGCCTGCTTTGTTGTAGGAACCGCGCTGGGTAGCTTCCGGGCCCAGGATCTGGTGCAACGCAGCATGCACAATGTGCGTGCCGGTGTGAGCCTGTTCGGCAGCATGCCGGCGTTCACGGTCGACGGCGGCGCGCACCAAAGCGTCGGAACCGATCTCACCTTCGCGGACAATCGCTTTGTGAACGCTCAGGCCCTTGATGGGCCGCTGGACGTCCACGACCTCCACCACGAAGCCGTCGCCTGTGATGAGGCCGGTGTCAGCGGACTGGCCGCCTGCCTCTGCATAGAAGGGCGTCTCGTTGAGGACAAGCTCAATTTCCTCGCCCGTGGAAGCATGAGCTACCGGGCGGCCTCCGCTGACGATGCCCCGGACCTTTGCTTCACCTTCAAGTTCGGTGTAGCCAGTGAAGACAGTCTCACCCTTGCCTAGCAGCTCCTGGTAGGCGCTGAGGTCCGCGTGGCCACCCTTTTTGCCCTTGGCATCAGCCTGGGCACGCTGGCGCTGCTCGAGCATGAGGGACCGGAACCCTGCCTCGTCCACCTTGAGGCCGGCTTCCTCAGCCATCTCAAGGGTCAGGTCGATCGGGAAACCGTAGGTGTCGTGCAGGGCAAAAGCGTCTGCTCCGGAAAGGGGAACCCCGGCAGCCTTGGATTCGGCTACGGCATCTTCCAGGCGGGCGGTACCGGAAGCGATAGTGCGCAGGAAGGCTTTTTCTTCTGCGTAGGCTATGCGGCTGATTCGTGCGAAGTCGGTCTCCACCACAGGGTAGACACCCTTCATGGCGTCCCGGGAAGCGGGGAGAAGGTCAGGCAGGCATGCCTTTTCCACGCCAAGCAAGCGCATGGCGCGGACAGCGCGCCGGATGAGGCGGCGCAGAACATAGCCCCGGCCTTCGTTGGACGGTGCAACGCCATCTGCAATGAGCATGAGCGCAGAGCGAATGTGGTCGGCAACAACACGCATGCGGACATCGTCAGTGTGGTGCGGATCTTCCGGAGACTCGGCCGAGGTGTACTCGCGGCCGGATAGTTCAGCGGCTTTATCGATCACAGGACGGACCTGATCGGTCTCATACATGTTTTCAACACCCTGGAGGATCATGGCTAGACGCTCCATACCCAAACCGGTGTCGATGTTCTTGTTCGGGAGTTCCCCCACGATGTCGAAGTCCACCTTGGAACGGACATTTTCAATCTGGTACTGCATGAACACGAGGTTCCAGATTTCGATGTACCGGGTTTCATCGGCCAGCGGGCCGCCCTCGATGCCGTAGGCGGGGCCACGGTCATAGTAGATCTCAGAGCAAGGACCAGCAGGGCCGGGCTGTCCGGTGTGCCAGTAGTTGTCCGACTTACCCATCCGCTGGATGCGCTCAGCCGGGATTCCGGTGTTCTTGAGCCACAGTTCCTTGGCTTCGTCGTCCTCTTCGTAAACCGTTACCCAGAGGCGCTCAGCAGGCAGTCCATAACCGCCGTCGTCGACGCTGCTGGTCAGCAGCTCGAAAGCGAACTTGATGGCATCTTCCTTGAAGTAATCGCCAAAGGAAAAGTTGCCGCACATCTGGAAGAACGTGCCGTGGCGGGCGGTCTTACCTACTTCCTCAATATCTCCGGTGCGAATGCACTTCTGCACACTCGTCGCACGGCTGTAGGGAGGCTCTTCGCGCGCGGTCAGGTAGGGAATGAACGGCACCATTCCGGCCACAGTGAAGAGAAGTGACGGGTCGCTGGAAACGAGCGACGCGGAGGGAACGGCGGTGTGGCCCTTGTTGACAAAAAAGTCCACCCAGCGCTTGGTGATCTCCTGCGACTTCATTAGCTGATTACTTACCCTTCTCAATTCACTGCACACTATGTGCGCGGAACCGGCTGGTGCCGTTCCGCAGCTTTCCATTCTGCCCTGTTGAGGGCGTGGGGGCGAACCGATCCCGCTAGCGCTTGGTGGCTACGGAGTCCTCGATCCCCAATGCCGCCCGTAAATCGTCCTCGCGTTGGTGCATACCAGTACGCACAGCGTCGGCGAAGTCGAACAGCCCATCTGCCATCCGGCCGACAGCCCGGTTCAGGCCCTCCGGCCCAAGGTTTGCCTGGGCTTCGGTGATCTTACGGAACGCAATGACGCCGATGGCGACGCCAAGGCCCATCCACACAATTCTCTTCATGGGTATTCTTTCCGGTCTGTTCAGCGGCTACGACGGCCGGACGAGGGTGTGCGGCGTCCAGCGAACGCCGAACGGACGCCGTAGCTGAATGCGGCCACCTTGATCAACGGCGAACCCACTGTAGCCGCTACGAGCGAGGACAGCGCGGAGATGTTGGCCGAGGCATCGGAGACGTTGGAGGCAATGCCGTCAACCTTCTTCAGCTGTTGGTTGGTGGTGGTGACCGTGGCGGTCACTTCATCCATCAAGGGCGTTGCGCCGTCGCTGATGGAACGGATGGAAGTCCGCACTTCGTCAAAAACGCCGCCGAGCTTCAAAATTGGCACGGCCAGAAGCAGGACCAGGAGCGCAAACACTCCTGCTGCGATGAGGCCGGCGATGTCGCCACCAGACATAGAACTCTTCTCCTTGGATCGTTTCGCTGCCTCGCACCAGCCGTAGTGGCTATGGGCGAAGCCTCCCCCAAGTACCTTACCTATAGTGGCCCGGTACCTTATATACAAAGAAGCCCGCGGCTTGTGCCACGGGCTTCTTTGTATTCGCTGCTGAAATTTAGCGAGCGTAGAATTCGACGACGAGCTGCTCTTCGCAGATCACGGGGACCTCAGAGCGCTTCGGGCGACGAACCAGGCGGGCCTGGAGGGCGTCAATCTTGACGTCCAGGTATGCCGGCACGTTGTTGAGCACGTGTGCACCAGCAGCTGCCACCTGGAACGGGGGCATAACCTCGGAGCGGCTGTGAACGTGGATGAGCTGACCTTCGCCAACGCGGAAGGACGGGCGGTCCACGCGGATGCCGTCAACCATGATGTGGCGGTGCACAACCAGCTGGCGGGCCTGGGCGATGGTGCGGGCGAAGCCTGCACGGAGAACGAGGGCGTCCAGACGCATTTCGAGGAGCTCAACCAGGTTTTCACCGGTCAGGCCCTTGGTGCGGCGTGCTTCTTCGAAGGCACGGGTCATCTGGGCTTCGCGGATGCCGTACTGGGCGCGCAGACGCTGCTTTTCGCGCAGACGTACGGCGTAGTCGGAGTCCTGCTTCTTGCGGGCACGGCCATGCTCGCCGGGGCCGTACGGACGGCGCTCCATGTACTTGGCGGCCTTGGGGGTCAGAGCAATGCCGAGTGCACGCGAGAGGCGTGCGGTACGGCGAGCACGAGTGTTGTTAGCCACTTGTGTCCTTCCAATTACTGCGGTGTGTCAGTGTTACTGGCCTCCATCAGGGAGAGCATCGGCCAACCGCTACCTCTTGCTACTAGCCCGGGCGCACAGCACTATTGAAGAAAATCTTCAGTGGGATTGTGCGTCAGGCCATGCCAGACAAGGATCAATCCTAGCATGGGCGTGGCGGCCATCCGTAGCCAGCCTGATCTGCAGCCACTCTCCCATATCTCCGGGCTTACTCGCCCCGGACGATCTTTCGGAGCCGTTCCAATCTGGCGGCAATATCGCGTTCAGCACCGTTGTTGGTGGGCTGATAGTAGTCCTTACCTATCAGGTCATCCGGCGGATATTGCTGGGTAGCCACGCCGTGTGGTTCATCATGGGCGTACTTGTAGCTTTTTCCATGGCCCAGCTGCTTTGCCCCGGGATAGTGTGCGTCACGCAGGTGCATGGGAATTCCCCCGCCGTAGCCTGCCCGGACATCGGCCACGGCTTTGTTCAAGCCCATGTAGGCGGCGTTTGACTTCGGCGCTGTGGCTAAATGAACCACTGCTTCGGCCAGAACAATCCGCCCCTCAGGCATGCCGATCAATTGGACCGCCTGTGCTGCAGCCACCGCTGTTTGCAAAGCCGTGGGATCGGCCATTCCGATGTCCTCGGCGGCAGAGATCACAATCCTCCTGGCCACAAACCGGGGGTCTTCTCCGGCCTCAAGCATGCGTGCCAAATAGTGCAGGGCAGCATCAACATCGGAGCCTCGAATGGACTTGATGAACGCGCTGGCTACGTCGTAGTGCTGGTCCCCTGCCCGGTCATAGCGAACCGCTGCGGCGTCCAACGCACGTTCAGTGTGGCGGAGTTCCACAAGTACGGGAGGGAGGGCAGCGTCGAGGTTGGTGCCGCTGCCTTCGTCCGCGTCGGACTCATCAGTGCCAACGGTCTCGACGGCGGTGGAGTCACCGAAAGCGACTCCGGCCGCGGCTTCCAGCGCTGTCAGCGCCCGCCGGGCATCGCCTCCGGAGAGCCGAACCAGATGATCCAGCGCCTCAGGGCTCAACTCCACCCGGTTGGCGAGACCACGGGCATCGGCGACAGCGCGCTGGAGCAGGCCGGAAATGTCGTCATCGGTCAATGGCTTCAAAGTGAGCAGGAGCGATCGGGACAACAAGGGAGAAACCACCGAGAAGGACGGATTCTCAGTGGTGGCAGCCACCAGCACTACCCAGCGGTTCTCCACACCGGGGAGGAGCGCATCCTGCTGGGCCTTATTGAAACGATGAATCTCATCGAGGAAGAGAACGGTGGTCTTCTTGTACAAGTCGCGGGCAGTCAGAGCCTCGTCCATGACGCGGCGAACGTCCTTGACGCCCGCGGTGATGGCGGACAATTCCACGAACTTCCGGCCCGGCCCCTTGGCGATCACGTGGGCCAACGTGGTTTTACCGGTGCCGGGAGGGCCCCAAAGGATCACCGAACTGGGGCCGGCTGGTCCGGCGGCCTCGGCACCCGCCGCCAGCTGCCGTAATGGCGACCCCTGCCCCAACAGATGCTGCTGGCCCACCACTTCGTCCAAGGACCGTGGGCGCATTCTTACGGCAAGCGGACTCCGCTGGGAAGCCATCCAATGGGCATCGGAGGGACCCCCTGACGCAGGCAGATCCCCGGACTCGTCGTCATCAACCGCACCGGCACCAAAGAGATCTTCCACATGGATAGGCTACTCATAGTTCCAGTAAAGGAGACATCGACGTGGATCGCCTCGCAGCTGCCCCTCAGCAAAGACCCGGCAGCCGAACCGCTTTGATACCTGCTGACAGGTTGCAGGGTTGGGTTGACCGCTTTGCCTCCAGCCATGGACCCGTAGGTGTTGATCTCGACGACGACGGGCTGCTCCTGCGGGCAGCCGATGGTGCCATAGCCCGCATGAAAGCTCCTTGGCCGGCCGACGGGCGTCCAGGCCGGGGAAAGACTGACATTGAACGGATGGCGGCCCTTGCCCATCAAGAACGTGGCCTCGGACTGCTGCTTGTCCGGAGGGGTGGTTACTCCATAGCAGCTACCAGCGGGGCTATTGTCCTGTCCTCAAAGAGTGGAAACCGCTTCCTGGACGCCAAGTCCACGGCCGAACATGCTGTCAGGATTTTCGGCGAACACCACATTGAGTACATTGTGCCGGGAGGAGACCGCGCACTCGTGGATCAGGTACTGGCCCAACAGTCGCTGAGGAACGTCTCAGCGCGGACCCGCCTGGCTTTCCTGGACGTTCAGGCTCCCAAGGCGGCTGCGCTGGCCAAGGCGGCCGCCGATGCCTGCGCCGTGCGCGTCACAGTGGCTGATCCGCCCCGCTAGCAGCCGCTGGACGCGCGCCTCAGGGGTGCCTGCCGGTACAGGTAACTGCCGTGATCGGCGAACCCTGCCCGCGAGTACAGTGCCTGCGCGCCGTGGTTGGCTTCAGTGACCAGGAGCCAATATCCTTCAACATCCCGCTCCGCCCCGGCGTTCAACAACGCGGCCAGAACCTCGGTGCCGTATCCGCGCCGTCGATGCTCCGCCGACGTCGCCATGCTGTAAATTCCGCCCCAGCCCTCCACCATGGCAAGACGCCCGACGGCGGCGGGTACGCCGTCGTCGTCCCTGACCAATGCATACAGCGACGGGCAGGCGGTGAGGATCTTTTGGGCGACCGAGAGTTCAACGTCACCGCCGCGGCCATCAACCGACCACCACACCCGAAGCCACTCACCGGAGGGTTCCTCAGCTATTTCAGCAGTCCGCCCGGAAGGGTTCAGCGGCGGCTCTCCCGGGCCACGGACCATGATCCTCGTTGCCGATTGCCGCGTGAAGCGCTGCTCATCCAGGACCGCATTGAGGGTTGCCGTGCGGGGGTCATCGAAGACTTGGAAAATCAAAGGGAGCCGACGCAGCCGATACCAGTCCCCCGCTGCACGAAGGGCCTGGGTTATTCGGGAGTTGCCTCCCTCCACCGATGGATTACGGATCCACACGGAGTTGGCCCGCTGGGTCACCCCATCCGAAGCACGCAGGACCCACTCACCTGTATCTTCACACTCCAGTGCCGGCCAGGCCTTGTCCATGAGGGACTCCAGCAACGCTTGTTCCAACACCGTGCAGCACCTTTCATTGACGGGAGAGTTGTGGGCGGGGACACCAAAGGCCCTCCACCGTAGCGGAGGGCCTTTGACGGCAGCTTATTCGGACTTCGGCTCAGCCTTGGCCGCAGGTTTGGACTCCGGCTTGAAGTCGACGCCGGCCTCCTTGCGCTGCTGGGGAGTAATGGGCGCCGGGGCAGCTGTCAGGGGGTCGTAACCGTTGCCTGACTTGGGGAAGGCGATAACATCGCGGATGGACTCCACGCCTGCGAGCAAGGCAACCACGCGGTCCCACCCCAGGGCCATACCGCCATGCGGAGGGGCGCCGTACTTGAAGCCTTCCAGAAGGAACCCGAACTTGGTTTCGGCGTCTTCCTTGTCCAGGCCCATGAGCTGGAAGACACGTTCCTGGACTTCACGCTCATGGATACGAATGGAGCCGCCGCCGATTTCGTTACCGTTGCAGACGATGTCATAGGCATAAGACAGCGCCGACTCGGGATCCTGGTCGAAGGTGTCCATGAACTCAGGCTTGGGAGAAGTGAAGGCGTGGTGAACGGCCGTCCACTGGCCCGCACCCACTGCGACGTCCCCCGAGGCCACCGCTGCAGCAGCGGGCTCGAACATCGGGGCATCCACAATCCAGACGAAGGCCCAGTCGTTCGGGTCGATTAGACCGGTACGGTGGCCGATTTCCACGCGGGCAGCACCCAGGAGGGCACGGGCGGCAGACTTCTCACCTGCAGCAAAGAAGATGCAGTCGCCGGGCTTCGCGCCAACGGCGTCAGCCAGGCCATCGCGCTCAGCCTCCGTCAGGTTCTTGGCAACCGGGCCAGCCAGCTCGCCGTCTTCCTTGAAGAGGACATAAGCCAGGCCCTTGTGTCCGCGCTGCTTGGCGAACTCCTGCCAGCCATCCAGAGTACGGCGCGGCTGGGAAGCTCCGCCCGGCATGACCACGGCACCAACATAGGGTGCCTTGAACACGCCGAAGTTGGTGTCCTTGAAGAACTCCGTGAGCTCGGTCAGTTCAACACCGAAACGCAGGTCCGGCTTGTCCGAGCCGTACTTGGCCATGGCGTCCAGGTAGGTCATGCGGCGGATCGGGGTGGGGATCTCCACGTCGATCAGCTGCCACAGGGCCTTGACGATTGCTTCGCCGAGCTCAATGACATCGTCCTGGTCAACGAAGCTGGCTTCGATATCGAGCTGGGTGAACTCGGGCTGGCGGTCCGCGCGGAAGTCCTCATCGCGGTAGCAACGGGCAATCTGGTAGTACTTCTCAAAGCCACCAACCTGCAGGAGCTGCTTGAAAAGCTGCGGCGACTGCGGAAGGGCGTACCAGGAACCCGGCGCCAGACGTGCCGGAACCACGAAGTCACGGGCGCCCTCCGGCGTCGAACGCGTAAGTGTGGGGGTTTCAATTTCGACGTAACCACGCTGGTGCAGGAGTTCGCGGGCAACCCGGTTAGCCTCGGAGCGCAAACGCATGTTGCGGGCGGGGCCGGGACGGCGGAGATCCAGGTAGCGGTGCTTGAGCCGGGCTTCCTCGCCGACTTCAACATGCTCGTCGATCTGGAAGGGCAAGGGATCTGAGGTGTTGAGGACAACCACCTTGTCCGCAATGACCTCGATTTCACCGGTGGCCAGCGCGGGGTTTTCATTGCCTTCGGGGCGCTTGTTGACGGTTCCCGTCACCTGCAGCACGTACTCATTCCGCAGGCCGTGGAAGACCTCTTCCTCACGGACAACAACCTGGGCTACACCGGACGCATCACGCAGGTCAACGAATGCAACGCCACCGTGATCACGGCGACGCCCCACCCAGCCAGCCAGGGTAACGGTTTGTCCAATGTGCTCGGAGCGAAGAGATCCGAGGTCATGTGTGCGCAGCACAGCATTCCTTTCAGCATGAAATATAAGGGGACCGTTGCAAAGACGATCCCGTTCGAGTTTACCCGCCCCGGCCCCGGCTCCCGCCACGAAGCGGATCAACCGTGGGCGTTGGGGCAGAAGGATCAGCCCGCGGTGGTGATCCTTACGTGCAAATCTTCCTCGGGCGGCATCCAGGTAGCGGGATCGGCATCAATCTGCTCACCGGAACGGATGTCCTTCACCTGGTGTTTGCCATCGTCATCGGTGAACCACACAAACGGAATGCCCCGGCGGTCAGCAAACTTGATCTGCTTCCCAAACTTTTCGGCCTTGGCTGCCACTTCCGTGGCAATCCCCCTGCCCCGAAGTTGAGCGGCAATATCCTGGGCGGCGGACCAGCTGTCGTCCGAATTCAAGGCGATCAACACCGCGGTCGGTACCGAACGAGTCGGGGCAGCCAGTTCCTGGCTGAGAATGCGGGAGACGAGCCTGGTGACGCCAATGGAAAGGCCGACGCCGGGGAACTTGCGGTTGCCCTTACTCGCCAAGGCGTCATACCGGCCGCCTGAACAAATGGAGCCCAGCTGCTCATGTCCCACCAGTACCGTCTCAACAACGGTCCCTGTGTAGTAGTCCAGGCCACGCGCGATGCTCAAATCAGCGATCACCTTGCCCGGAGCACGCAGAACTGCGGCCTCGATGACCTGCTCAAGTTCGTTCAGGCCTTCTTCCAGGAGCTCGTCTTTTACGCCCAGTCCACGGACCCGGTCCACGAAGGAAACATCCTCAGTCCGGATCGATGCCAACTCAAGGGCAAGGGCTGCCTGCTCGTCCGTGGCTCCGAGCTCGCTCTTAAGCAATTCGGCCACCTTCGCAGCCCCGATTTTTTCAAGTTTGTCGATGCTCCGCAGCACCCCTGCAGTGTCGGTGAGTCCAATGCCCCGGTAAAAGCCTTCGGCCAGCTTCCGGTTGTTGATCCTCAGCCGGAAGTCAGGGATGGGTAGGGCGCTGAGCGCCTCGGCGATGACCAGCGCAATTTCGACGTCGTACCGGAACGGCAGGTCCCCGTCACCCACAACATCGATGTCCGCCTGGGTGAATTCGCGCGCACGGCCTTCCTGTGGCCGCTCACCCCGCCAGACCTTCTGGATCTGGTACCGCCGGAACGGGAAGGCCAAATACCCGGCGTTCTCCACCACGTAGCGGGCAAAAGGAACAGTCAGATCGAAGTGAAGGGCAAGGGCGTTGGGGTCGGATTTGTCAGACTTGGCATCCTCACCGTCGTCGTCCTGAAGCCTGCTCAAGCCATAGACCTCTTTGTCGATCTCACCTTTGCGCAGCAACTGGCCGACGGTTTCAACAGCGCGGGTCTCAATGGATGAGAAGCCGTGAAGTTCGAACGTCTTCCGGAGTGTATCCAGCACATGGAGCTCCACCAACCGCTCCTGGGGAAGCCACTCGGGGAATCCGGACAGGGAGGCGGTACGTGCCATGGTGGGAAGTCTCCTCAAAGAAAGCCGGCGCTGGCTTGGCACCGCAGCTTTAAACGCCCTTTCGGCGTTTACACCGCGGGCGTCCAGCCGGTCATGCATAAACTATGTGCGGCAGCCAGTTTATGCTTTCCGCGCGTGCACATCTAATGCAGCATGCCCGGATCCTGTAGGCCGCCACCGAATGTGGACACAATCAGGAGGACTCTTGGCAACAAGGTCGCGGGATGACCGCGAAGCGAAACGCCGCATCAGGCAGATGGAAGCCAAGCGCGCCCTGCGGCAGGAACAGGGCAAACGACGCAAACGGGACAACACCATCGCCGTTGGTGTAGCCGGTGTGGCAGTGGTGCTGGCCGTCGTCCTGCAGCTGACTGCCTTCAATTCCAACCCCACCGAGGCTGAGTTCGCTGCAGCCGAAGCCGGACTGAGTTCGCCGTCCGCTTCTCCTGCTGCCTCGAACAGCGCGGACGTCCCCAGCCCCGACACTGCCGCGGGAAAGACTTTCACCGGCGAACTCGCTCTTAACAGCGGGGTCCTGGGCGTGGAACTGAACGGAACCGCGGCGCCTCAGGCCGCCGCAGTGTTCAAGTCCCTCAGCGACTCCGGCTATTACAACGGAGCGTCCTGCCACCGCCTGACCACCTCCGAGACGTTCGGACTGCTCCAGTGTGGGGCGAAGTCCGAAGACGGAGCCGATGACCCGAATTACCGGTGGGGTCCACTGGAAAATACTCCGGCCGACAACAAGTACCCGGCAGGGACAATTGCCGTAGCCCGCACCGGGAACAACGCATTTGGCAACGGCCACCAATTTTTCATCGTCTATAAGGACACCACCATTCCCGCTGATACGGCCGGCGGATACACCGTGGTGGGTAAAGTGACCAGCGGGCTTGACGTGGTTGCCAACATCGCCGCTGCAGGCCTGAAACCCGGTGGAAATGCCGGCGACGGCGCCCCTGTGGCACCTGTCACGATAGACTCGTTTTCTCTGAAGTAACCAGCCCCAGGCCCGGCCAGGGGTGCATTACCTGAGCAGTTCCCTCCAAGCGAAAGACTTTTAGCGGTGACAGACAGTCAGAAATCCGACGAAACAGCAGTAGTGGCCAACGAAGAAGCGGCCGCGGCAACCGGCAACAACGGTGCCGTGGATCCTGCCCCGGCAGAGAATGCCCCAGCGGACCACGCCGCTTCCGCCCACGAAGGTTCCGCCCACGACGCGGCTCCAGCGAACGAGGCCGCTCCCTCTACAGACACACCTCAGGGAGCTGAGCCTCAGGCGGAGGAAACCCCGGCAGTGGAGGAGTCCGTGACGGAGGAGGCACCCCTGGCAGGAGAGACTGCACCGGTAGCTCCGCGGCCCACGCCCTCCGCAGCACCTTCCCCGGCAGCCTTCGCGGCCCGCCCAAAGGCTCCTGCCGCCGTCGTTCCTGCCGCCCCAGCTGTTTCTGCAGCGTCGCTCGCCGAGGCAGCCAAGTGGGGTCGCGCAGAAGGTGATGGCCATGTCTTCCTCACGCTCGATGGCGAAGAGATCCCTGTAGGTCAGTACCCGGGGGTCAGCACAGACGAAGCGTTGGGTTACTTTGCCCGCAAGTTTGATGACGTCATTGCACAGATTGTCCTGCTGGAACACCGCGTGGAGTCCAAGGCTCCTGCCACGGATATGCAGAAGACGGTCACTCACCTCCGCGAGCAACTCGCGGAGCGCAACATGGTCGGTGACATCCGCGCTGCCGAATCACGCCTGGATGCGCTGTCTACCCAGATCGTGGAGCTGGAGAAGTCCGAGAAAGCCGCGCATGAGGCGGTTCGTGCCAATGAACTCGCGGCGCGCGAAGCCATTGTTGCCGAAGCCGAAACCATCGCCGGCCAGGACCCTGCCCAGATCCAGTGGAAAACCTCCAGTGCACGCATGAACGAGCTGTTTGAGACTTGGAAGGCTGCGCAAAAGAGCGGGGTCAGGCTCGGACGAAGCAACGAAGACGCGCTGTGGAAGCGTTTCCGGTCGGCTCGGACGGTGTTCGATCGTCACCGCCGCGCCTACTTCTCACAGTTGGACAGCAACAACTCCGCTGCGAAGTCCGCCAAGGAAGCCCTGATCGCAGAGGCCGAGGCACTCTCCACCTCTACGGACTGGGGATTCGCTGCGGGCGAGTACCGCAGGCTGATGGATCAGTGGAAGACCACACCGCGGGCCAGCCGCAAGGACGACGACGCACTCTGGGGCCGGTTCCGCGCCGCGCAGGACGTCTTCTTCAGCAACCGCCAGGCGGCCAACGAGCAGATCGACCAGGAATACACGGCGAACCTTGTGGTCAAGGAGCAGTTGATTGCTGAGGCGCAGGCGCTTTTGCCCATCAACGATCTCAACGCAGCCAAGAAGGCTCTTCAGTCCATCAGGGACCGTTGGGAAGATGCCGGCAAGGTACCCCGCGCCGATATGGGCAGGATCGAGGCCGGACTCCGCAAGGTCGAAGACGCGGTTCGTGACGCCGAGGAAGAGAAATGGCGCCGGAGCAACCCGGAAACCAAGGCCCGCACCAACAGCGCCTTGTCGCAGCTGGAGTCCGCCATCGCGGGACTCAAGGAAGACCTTGAGAAGGCTGAGAAGGCGGGCGACCAGCGCCGCATCAAGGCCGCCCGTGAAGCTCTGGAAGCACGTGAGGCCTGGCTGGACCAGATTCAGCGCTCTGCGAGTGACCTCACCTAGGGATTCGAACTAAACACTGTTCCTACAGGCTCCGTCCGGGTTATCCACATAACCCGGACGGAGCCTGTACTCGTAGGGCAGCCACACGGAATGATCGATGAATGGTCCCCGTTGTAACAGCCCCTCACCTCCAGGAGCCGGTCATCTCCGAGCTCTACTCCCCCAGCCGTATTTTTTCGTGGAACGAACTGCAAGGAATGGCTTTCGACGGCGTCCTGCTTCCCCTGTACGGGACGAGCTACGCCGCCCCCGGTGTGGCTATCACCCACCGATTGAGGGCCCGTGCAGCGGCCCTCACCGTACCGGAACGCATAAGGACCAAGGTTGTCGCAGGGCGGCTCACTGCTGCGTGGATCTATGGCTGCGCCAAACCACCCGAACACCTGTCACTGCTGGTTGATGCTAAACACCGCATCTCCAGCCTGCGCGGAAGCACAGCTTGCAGCCTTCACGAGGTCAGGTTGGGGCAAATGGATGTTGTCAGCCTCGGTGGAATGCTGGTCAGCAGCCCATTGCGTACAGCAGCCGACATCGCCCTTCATGTGGAAACTGAACGGGCTTTACCGGCGCTGAAGCGCCTGCTGGCACGCGAAGAGCTGGGCATCAGGCTCCGGCTTCTGGTTCTGGCCGTTGAAGCAACCCCTCGGGTACCCCACAAACGACGCGCCTTGGCGACCCTGGCCAGGCTGTCCCAAAGCAATCCAACCCAGGGCAATCCACTCTAGCTTCGTCGGCGGTTACCCGTGGTCCGGTAAACGTCGAAAACACCGTCGATCCTGCGGACAGCGTTCAGGACGTGATGCAGATACTTGGGATCACCCATCTCGAAGGCAAACTTCGAGATCGCCACCCTGTCACTCGAGGTGTGCACCGAAGCGGCCAGAATGTTGACGTGGTTTTCCGACAGTATGCGGGTCACGTCAGACAACAGAGACTTCCGGTCCAGTGCCTCCACCTGAATTTCCACCAAGAACACACTGGACTGGGTGGGCGCCCACTCGACCTCAACTATCCGGTCCGGCTGGTCACGCAGGCCCGAGACGTTGGTGCAGTCTGTTCGGTGGACGGAAACTCCCGAGCCACGGGTCACGAAGCCAAGAATGGGGTCCGGAGGAACCGGTGTGCAGCACCGTGCAAGCTTGACCCAAACATCCCCTACGCCGCGAACAATGACGCCGGAATCTGAGAACTTGGACTTCGCAACCTGGGTAGGGATGCTGACCTCATCAAGGTCCTCATCCGGCGTTTCATGGCCACCCAAGTGCTCAACGAGCTTCTCCATCACTGATTGGGCTGAGGTGTGTCCGTCGCCCACTCCGGCGTAGAGCCCGGAGATGTCCACGTAATGGAAGTCCTCTGCGACGGCAGACAAAGCATCGTGGGTCATCAGGCGCTGCAGAGGCAGGTTCTGCTTGCGCATGGCCCTGGTCAGCATGTCCTTACCGCGCTCAATCGCTTCTTCGCGCCGTTCCTTGGTGAACCACTGGCGAATCTTATTGCGCGCCCTCGCGGACTTGACGAAATGTTGCCAGTCCTGGCTAGGTCCCGCTCCCTCGGCCTTGGAGGTGAAGATCTCAACCCAGTCGCCATGATTAAGCTCGCTGTTGAGCGGAACCAGCTTGCCGTTGACGCGTGCACCGATGGTTCGGTGGCCCACTTCCGTGTGTACCGCGTAGGCGAAGTCCACCGGTGTAGACCCGGCCGGCAAGGCCATGACCTCACCCTTGGGGGTGAAAACAAATACCTCACGGGCATTGATCTCATAGCGCAGCGAATCCAGGAACTCGCCGGGATCGGAGGTTTCCTGTTGCCAGTCAACCAGGGAACGCAACCAACCCATGTCGCCATCACGCGGGCTGCCGGGGCCCTGTGCTGTGCGGTTGGGCTGGTCTTTGTACTTCCAGTGGGCTGCAACGCCGTACTCCGCACGACGGTGCATCTCATGGGTTCGGATCTGGATCTCCACTGGCTTGCCGCCGGGACCGATCACCGTAGTATGCAACGACTGGTACATGTTGAACTTGGGCATGGCAATGTAATCCTTGAACCTGCCCGGGAGCGGGTTCCACCGCGAATGCAAGGTCCCCAACGCGGCATAACAGTCACGCACCGAATCCACCAGGACCCGGACGCCCATGAGGTCGTTGATGTCGTCAAAGTCTTTGTCGCGGACGATCATCTTCTGGTAGATCGAGTAATAATGCTTGGGCCGGCCCGTAATGGTTGCCTTGATACGGGCCGTCCGGAGGTCATCTGCGATCTGGTTGCGGATGACACTGAGGCTCTTTTCCCGCTCAGGCGTCCGATCTCCCACCATGCGCACGATTTCCTCGTACACCTTGGGGTAGAGCGCTGCGAAGGAGAGGTCTTCGAGTTCCCACTTGATGGTATTCATACCCAGGCGATGAGCCAGGGGCGCGAAGATTTCCAGCGTCTCACGGGCCTTGCGGGATGAAGACTCCGCGGAGACGAATCTCCATGTACGCGCGTTGTGGAGGCGGTCCGCCAGTTTGATCATGAGTACGCGGATGTCTTTGGCCATAGCGACCACCATCTTGCGCACGGTCTCAGATTGGGCGGCCTCACCAAAGCTGACTTTGTCCAGTTTGGTAACGCCATCAACCAGCATGGCCACTTCAGGGCCGAAGTCCCGCGTGAGGTCCGCCAGGGTGTAGGGAGTGTCCTCCACGGTGTCGTGCAACAACGCCGCAGCCAGGGTGGTCCCGGTCATGCCGAGTTCAGCCAGGATGGTAGCCACCGCCACCGGGTGCGTGATGTAGGGATCTCCGCTCTTGCGCTTTTGTCCTTGGTGGCTTTGCTCGGCCACCGCAAAAGCGCGCTGGATCAGGTCGAAATCCTCTTTCGGGTTGTTCGCCCTGACCGTACGCAAGAGAGGTTCCAGAATGGGTGAGTACGGAGCGATCCCGCGGCCCGTCAGTCGGGCCAGCCTGGAGCGGGTGCGTTCCCGCCGTCCCGGGAACGTGGGACGCACGCCGGGAGCATCAACCGGAACCGCAGCCGCAGTCCGCCCGGGCACACTCGTTGCCGGAACTGCCACAGCCTTGTGGCCGTCATCCCCGCCCGCCGGTGGTGCCGACGTCGCACGTTCTTCCACAGAAGTACCCCTCACAACCGATTTAATTCTCCCAGTCTATTCCCGCAGGTGAATGCTTCTGCAACCGGGCAGCACATGACGATGACGCAGGCAAGTCAAAGAGCCGGCCTCCGCACTGATGCGGAGGCCGGCTCGGAGCAAAACAAAGGCACAGTCGGGCGGCGTGTTCAGCCCTGGACTGCGGCCTCACTCCTGCGGTGAGCAACCTTCTTGGCTTGCTTGACCAGGTCAGGCTCGCTCTGGCGCAACCAGGCATACAGCGGTGCAGCAATGAAAATCGTTGCCGCCGTGCCGATCAGAATGCCTACGAACAATGCCAGCGAAAGGTCACGCAGCGTGCCGGCGCCCAGAAGCCCTGCACCAATGAAGAGGATCGCCGCTACTGGCAAGATGGCCACCATCATGGTGTTGATGGAGCGGACCAGGGTTTGGTTGACCGCAAGGTTGACCTCTTCGCCGAAGGTGCGTCGCGTGGACGTGCCGATGTCAGAAGTGTTTTCACGGATCTTGTCGAAGACCACCACCGTGTCATACAGGGAGTAGCTAAGAACTGTCAGGAAGCCAATGATTGCCGACGGCGTGACTTCAAAATCGCTCAATGCGTAGACGCCCGCAGTGGTGAACATGGTGACGAGCATGCCAACAAGGGCCGACAACGACATCTTCCAGGTCCGGAAGTACAGCGCCATGAGGACAGCTGCCAAGCCGACGAACACCAGCAGGCCAATGAGGGCCTGACGTGTCACGTCCTGTCCCCAGGTTGGACCCACAAAGTTGGACGTCACCTCATTTTCCGTCACCCCGTAGGCGCTGGTGAGGCCGTCCTTGATGCGGTTCGTCTCATCATCAGTCAACTGGTCAGTTTGAATGCGCATGGTGTTGCCTGCCACGTTTGCGACACGCGGAATGGCTCCCGGCACCACATCATGGACGGCCTTCTCGCCGAGGGCGGCATCCGTGCTGGTGACGTTGGAGACCGTGAATTCCGAACCGCCACGGAATTCGATGCCAAGGTTGAATCCGCCCTTGGCAACGGGGACAAGGATGGAAAGCGCCACGGCGACGGCAGCAATGATGAACCAGATCTTTTTCGACTTGACGAAGTTATACGAGCGCTTGCCCGTGTAGAGCTCGTGGCCGAAGGTTGCGAAGCTCGTAGTCATTACTTCTCCTCCTTGGTGCCGTTGGAAGGACCAGTGAGCTGGCCCTTCTCGGCAAGGCGCCTCTCGGCGATAGTCATGCGACGCTCGGCTTCGGCTGCCGCGCCGGTGTTGCGTGCGCGGACCACTGCCGGTTTCTCGGCAGGGGTGCGAAGCCGACCGGCCCCACGGTAAAGGGGAACAGCGCCGAGGCGGTCAGGAGAAAGCCCGGAGAACCGGTGTCCTTCGCCGAAGAATTTGGTGCGGGCCAGAACCTGAAGCATGGGGTGCGTAAACATGAACACCACCAAGAGGTCAGCCAAGGCGGTCAGGCCAAGAGTGAATGCGAACCCTCGAACGTTTCCAACGGCCACGAAGTACAGCACCAGAGCTGCCAGGAGGTTGACGGCCTTGGAAGCCAGCACTGTGCGCTTTGCACGCTTCCAGCCATTCTCCACGGCGGATACCAACCCACGTCCCTCGCGCAACTCATCCCTGATGCGTTCGAAGTACACAATGAACGAGTCAGCTGTTTGACCGATGGCCACGATCAGACCTGCTACACCGGCCAAGGAGAGGCGGTAGTTTTCCGTCCAACCAAGGATGGCGATGGCCAGGTAGGTCAGCACGCCCGCAACCACCAGCGATGCGATGGTCACAAACCCTAGGGCCCGGTATTGGAAGAGCGAGTAGACAACAACGAGCAACAGGCCGATCATGCCTGCCAAGAGCCCGAGCCGAAGCTGATCGCCACCAAGCGTGGCCGAAATCTGCTCCTGGGATTGGATCTCAAAGCTGATGGGCAGTGCGCCATAGCGGAGCTGATCGGAGAGGGCTTTCGCGGAGGCCTGCGTGAAGTTACCCGTGATCTGGGGCTTACCGTCAGTGATGACAGCCAAGGCGCGCGGGGCAGAGAGCACTTTGTCGTCCAGGACAATCGCGAACTGGGACTTGGGGTCCTCAGTACCTTGGGCCTGTGCCGCAGCATAGAACTGGTTGAGGCGTTCGGTTACCGCCTTGAACTTTGCGGTTGCATCCGCGTTGAAAACAATGTTCACGCCCCAGCTGTTAGTAACAGAACCCTGGGCACCCTGAACCTGGGTGAAGGTGGAATCGCTGATGTCCTGGCCTTTGACCTCAACGGGTCCAAGGATGTACTTGATGGCCGGAGTATTGGCGGTGGCCGCCTCGCAGGTAACCAAAGGCTTGGCGGGATCGGAACGGTCGCGCTTCTCCGCCGAAGGATTCACGCAGTCCAGCGCTTCGAATTCCTTGACGATATCCGCGGTGACCCAATTGATGTCGCTGGCGTTGGCAGGCTCGGCGGTGGGCTTGGGCAGCTGGTCCTCAGGGGTGCGCTGCTCGGCAGGTACGGCCGCGGGGTCACCGTAGGTGATGACCGGGCGGAAGTTCATGTCAGCCGAGGCCTGGATGAGGTCGCGGGTCTCCTTGGAGGGCGTCCCCGGAAGGCTGACTACCACGTTGCGGCCCGACTGGGTGCTGATTTCCGCTTCAGCAACACCGGAGCCATCCACACGCTGGCGAATGATGGCAACTGCCTGGTTGAGCTGCTCCTCATTGATCTCGCTTGAACCCTCCACCCGGGGGGCCAGGATCATCTGGGTTCCGCCTTCAAGGTCCAGGGCGAGCTTGGGAGCCCAACTGGCATGGCCAGTGACTACTCCGCCAGCCAGGACTGCGGTCAATACAACGAAAATTGCTCCAAGCCAGGTCAGCACCCTGCGGGCTGAGTTTTTGGGGCCGGTCCGTGCCATTATCGATCTTCCTGTTATCGCCGGACAGCCGCCGGCGGACGCTGGTGAGCGTCTGCCGGCGGCTCTCCGCTGCCGTAGAAGTTGCCTTGCGCGGTGTCGCCGCGACTGACGGTGCTAGTTGTCCTTCTTGTCCTCTTTGTTGAGGCGCGCGATGGTCTCTTCCGGGGTTTCGACGGCGGCAGGAGAATCAGTCTGCGCGGGCGTCAGAGAAGAAGCGTCATCCGGTACAACGGGAGCTTCCTCGGGGGTCGCCTCGACCACCTTGGTGACTGCCTGGCGGTGAACGGTGGCCAGGTTACCCGGCGAGAGTTCGATCACCACTTTGTTATCAGCCTCGTCAATGGACACGATGCGGCCAAAAAGACCGAAGCTGGTCATGACATCGACGCCCGGCGCAAACTTTGACTGCATTTCAGCCTGCTGCTGCTGGGTCTTCTTGTTGCGGCGGAACATCATGAAGACAAAGAGTCCAAGCATGACGAACAGCAATATGGTCATTGGATCCACAGGGAAGTTCCGTTCTGTACTTACGTTTTGGTTCACGGCAACGTCCCTGGCAGATCCGCATAGCGGGCATCGAACAAGGACTCGAACGTGCCGAGCGTCATACCAGTCTAGAGGGAAAAGCTGAACACGGGGTGTTAACCGACGGTATCTACGCTTTCGGCGTGGTTTTCGTCGTCGCCGAACAGCGCCAATGTCTCCTGGCCGAACACGCCGGCCGGGACAGCGTAGCCCAGGTGGGTCCACGCGGACGCCATAGCAATTCTGCCCCGCGGAGTACGGCCAAGGAGTCCCTCGCGAACTAGGAACGGTTCCGCTACCGTCTCCACAGTTTCGGGTTCTTCTCCTACGGCAATGGCCAACGTGGACAAACCCACGGGTCCCCCATTGAACTTAGTGATGAGGGCTTCGAGAACCGAGCGGTCAAGTCGGTCCAAGCCGCGCTCGTCCACCTCGTACATGTCCAGTGCTGCTGAGGCCGAACGGGCGTCGATCTGGTCAATGCCATGAACCAACGCCCAGTCACGGACCCGGCGCAGGAGCCTGTTGGCAATACGGGGCGTCCCCCGGGACCGGCCGGCTATCTCGGTGAAACCTGCGGAGTTCACCTTCAGGTCCAGCAGTCCAGCGGAACGCCGGAGTACAAGTTCCAGTTCTGCCACTGAGTAGAACTCTAGATGTCCGGTGAACCCGAACCGGTCCCTCAACGGACCGGGAAGAAGTCCTGCCCGGGTGGTTGCACCCACCAGTGTGAAGGGCGGTAGTTCCAAAGGAATAGCAGTTGCCCCAGCGCCCTTGCCCACCACGATGTCAACACGGAAGTCCTCCATGGCCATGTACAGCATTTCCTCGGCCGGCCTGGACATGCGGTGAATTTCGTCCAGGAAGAGAACCTCACCTTCAGAGAGGGAGGAGAGAATGGCAGCGAGATCTCCCGCGTGCTGAATGGCAGGCCCGCTACTGATCCGCAGCGGTGCGTTCATCTCGGCTGCGATGATCATGGCGAGGGTGGTCTTGCCAAGTCCTGGAGGCCCGGACATCAGCACGTGGTCAGCGCTGCGACCCCGCATTTTTGAGGCCTCCAGCACCAATGCCAGTTGCTTGCGGACCCGATGTTGCCCTACGAAGTCATGGAGATTCTTGGGCCGGAGGGCGGCTTCAATAACCCGCTCTTCAGGTTCCTCTCCCCCACTAACGAGTGATTGCTCAGCCACGGCTGCCTACGCGATTGCCTGCCCGTGCGCCGTCCTGGCCGAGCCAGCGGAGCGTTGCGCGAAGAATTTGGGCCACGTTTCCTGCGTCCACCAATTCCGGGGAATCCGCCATGGCTTTGTCAATGCTGCCGTTGGCATCCTTCTCGGACCATCCAAGGCTGGTCATTGCTGCGACAACCTGCGGCTTCCATTCCGCATTGGGGGCTGCGGCGGGTGCAGTACCGCTACTGGTGCCGTGGGGAACCAGCTTTCCTGCCAACTCAAGGACGATCCGGCCAGCTACCTTCGGACCGATGCCGGGAACCTTGGTGAACGTCTTGCTATCACCGGTGTGCGCCGCCACGCGGATGGTCTCCGGCTCGTGCACGGCCAGAACCGCCAAGGCCAGGCGAGGCCCCACCCCGCTGACGCTGAGCAGGACGTCGAAGACTTCGCGTTCGTCGTCATCAGCGAAACCGAACAGTGTCAGGGAGTCCTCGCGGACGATCATGGAAGTGAAGAGCTTGGCTTCAGCGCCCGTTTTCAACTGACTTAGGGTCTGCGGCGTAGCGAACACGCTCATGCCCGCACCGTTGAGGTCGATGACAGCGGTGGACAAACCAACGTGGGCTACGGTTCCACGGAGAAAACTGATCAAGACCCGGCTCCTGAAATACCGCCCGCTCGGTGCCTCATACTGCAATGAGCATGGCAACCAAAGCGGACTATCCGAACATATCTACGAATACCCTAGCAAGGGGAGCTGACAATCACCGCTTGCGGCGCGCTTTTGCTTCAGCGTCGGCCCAAGCTTTCTGGGCGGGTGTGAAGCCACTATTACCGTTAGCGCCGTTGGCTGCGCCCATTCCGCTCCCAGCTCGCCAAGCGTGCGTCAGAGCCAGCGCGAGTGCGTCGGCGGCATCAGCGGGTTTCGGAGGAGCATCCAGGCGCAGAATCTTAGTTACCAACTTGGTCACGGCGTCCTTGTTCGCGGTGCCGCTGCCGGTCACAGCAGCCTTGACTTCCGAGGGCGTATGCATCGCCACGGGGATTCCGCGACGGGCCGCCGCTACGATCACCACTCCGGACGCCTGGGCTACACCCATTACCGTACTGACGTTCATCTGAGAAAAGACACGTTCGACGGCCACCACGTCCGGCTTGTGGAGGTCCAGCCATTCATCAATGGCTTGCGCAATGACCAAAAGCCGCTTGTCCAGGGTCAATTCCGCGGAGGTGCCCACCACGCCCACGGCCACCATGGTGGCTCGCCGGTTTCTCTCAATGTCCACAACACCAATGCCGCAACGGGTAAGGCCCGGATCGACTCCCAATACGCGAAGAGTCAAGTCCGGGCCTTTCCTGGTTGCTGTAACGCTGGTTGCTGTAAAGCTGGTTGCTGTAAAGCTGGTTGCTGTAAAGCTGCTGGGTCTCAGAGTGACGCGCTGCGCCCTGGCCGGCTATTCGGCGTCGAGAGCTGCCTGGACTTCCTCACTGAGGTCCGCGTTGCTGTAGACGTTCTGGACGTCGTCCAGTTCTTCAAGGGCGTCTACTAGCTTCATGAACTTCTTGGCACCGTCAACGTCCAGGTCCACCTGCATGGACGGAACGAATTCGGCTTCATCGGTGTCGTATTCAATGCCGGCTTCCTTCAGTGCGTCACGGATGGCCTGAAGGTCCGAGGGCTCGGAATGGATCTCCCAGTTCTCGCCGCTGTCCTTGACTTCCTCAGCTCCGGCGTCAAGGACTGCCATCAGGATGTCATCTTCGCTGAGGCCGTTCTTAGGCAAGACAACAACACCCTTGCGGGCGAACAAGTAACTGACGGAGCCCGGATCGGCAATGGTTCCGCCATTACGGGAAATGGCCAAGCGCACTTCGGAGGCAGCGCGGTTCTTGTTGTCGGTAAGACATTCGATCAACAGCGCTGAACCCTGGGGACCGCGGGCCTCGTACATGATCTCGGTGTAGTCAACCACTTCACCGGTGAGCCCAGCTCCACGTTTGATGGCTCGGTCGATGTTGTCATTGGGAACCGAGGTCTTCTTCGCCTTTGTGACGGCAAGTTCGAGCCCGGGGTTCCCTGCAAGGTCCGGTCCACCCATGCGGGCCGCAACTTCGATGTTCTTGATCAGTTTTGCGAACGACTTAGCACGCCTGCCGTCGATGATGGCTTTCTTGTGCTTGGTGGTCGCCCATTTGGAGTGGCCTGACATGCTTTACGCTTCTCCTCTGATCATTCGAATAAAGAGTTCATGCACGCGTTTCTCTCCCGTCACTTCCGGATGGAAGGAGGTGGCCAGCAACTGGCCGGAACGCACTGCAACAATTCTAGCCACTCCGTGCAAAGTAGCCGTGTGGCTGGCGTGATCGGGGTCAACCTGGGCGAGGACTTCCACGCCCGGACCTACCCGCTCCACCCAAGGGCCCCTGATGAATACGGCGTGAACGGGTTCCACGCCGGACTCTCCTGCGCTGAAATCAAGGCCCCGGAAGTCGAGGTCGGTTTCGAAGGACTCGCGTTGGCGTCCGAACGCATTCCGGCGGACAGTGATGTCCAGCCCGCCAAAAGTCCGCTGGGGATTTCCGTCCAGATCCGTAGCGGGGTCTGCAATTTCATCAGCCAAGAGGATCATGCCGGCGCAGGAGCCATAGACAGGGAGGCCGTCGGCAATGCGCTTTTGCAGGGGGTCGCGAACTTCGAAGATCCTGGACAGCTTGTCAATAGTGGTGGATTCACCACCGGGGATAATCAGGCCGTCAATATCATCAAGCTCGGCAGGACGGCGAATACCCACGCCGGTGGCACCAGCGGCCTCCACAGCGTGGATATGCTCGCGGAAGTCGCCCTGAAGAGCCAGCACGCCGATCCGGAGTCCTGAACCCACGCGTGACGAAGCGTCGGAAAGGGGGTTGGTCATGGGTCCATCATAGTAGCCACAGACCTTCGTGACGCTGCCGCAGCCACTGCACGGACACCCCGGCAAGGGTTCCATGCCCTGACTGGGATATATTACAGAGCATGCTTTCCTTCAGCGTTCCCCTCGGCAAGCTGGTCCGCACACTGTCCCGGCTACGGGGCGGAGGTTCAGCTTTTCCCGGCCTGGTGGTCGAGAAAATCGATCCCGGCTTCATGCAGCGAACGCTGGCATCGCTCCCCCTTGGCGTGGCCGTGGTCAGCGGCACCAACGGCAAGACCACAACAACCAAAATGGTGGTTGAGCTCCTTGAAAGCCAGGGCTTGAAAGTTTTCACCAATCGCAGCGGCAGCAATTTCACCCGCGGCGTTGCCGCATCCCTTCTGGGCGAGGTGGATTGGCGCGGACGTCTCCACGCGGACATTGCCATTTTGGAGCTCGATGAAGCCCACGCCGTGCACTTCGTCAACAAGGTTGAACCCCGCTACAGCCTCCTGTTGAACGTCTTGCGCGACCAACTGGACCGATTCGGTGAAATCGACAAGACCGCCCGGCTCCTGGAGCACATTGCCTCCAAGACCACCCAGACTGTTGTCCTCAACCGCGAAGATCCCCGGGTAGCCCGGATTGCCACCGCTATCAACACCCTGGACGCCGTTCACCACCCCGAGATCCGATACTTCGGGCTGGACGAGTCCTTGCGGAGCACGTTCCCCAACGACGACGAGATGCGCACCACGGGCATCGGCCCGTCACCGTCAGGGACCTCCGTTGCCGCAGAGACAGGCGAGGACGTAACCCTGCCGGCTGCCGACGTCGTACTCCGACGCGTCGGTGCCCAAGACGCCGACTTTGAGTTTGACGGCGAAACCGTCACCACAACAATGAAGCTGCGCGGCGTTTACAACATCTTTAATGCAGCAGCGGCTTTGTCCCTTGCACGGTCCGTTCTGGGAACCGGGCCGGTGGATACCCCCAAGCTCGTGAAGGCTTTGGGAGAAGTTGCTCCAGCCTTCGGCCGTGGCGAAAGCCTCACGGTGGATGGACAGCCGTTGGAGCTTGTCCTCGTGAAGAACCCGAGCGGTTTCCGGCTCGGCCTGAAATCCTTCCCGGCCGGCGGCTATGCCACCATGATCGCCATCAATGACAACTATGCTGACGGCAGGGACATGTCCTGGCTGTGGGACGTTGAGTTTGATTCCCTGCGCGAAGACGGCGTGGAGGTTCTCACCGGCGTACGCGCCTACGACATGGCACTGCGCCTCCAATACGATGACGTCCCCTTCGGCACCGTGGAGCCGGACATCACCGCGGCGCTCCGGACCTTCATAGACGGCTCGCGGGGCAAGCCCAAGCGTGTTTTCTGCACCTACACCTCCATGCTCGCCATCCGCCGCGAACTGGCCAAAATCACCATAGTTGAGGTGGTCTCATGACCTCGGAAGCACAACCCAACGCTGAATCACAGCCCACTCGGGACACCCACGCCAGCAAGGGAACCATCCGCGTTCTCCAGCTCTACCCCCGCGAAATGAACATCTACGGCGACTGGGGCAACGCCCTGGTCCTCAAGCAGCGGATCACTTGGCATGGTTACACCCCTGAGTTGCTCGAGTACAACGTCGGTGACGAATTCCCGGACAACGTCGACATCATTGTTGGTGGCGGCGGGCAGGACAGTGGGCAGCTCGTCATCCAGGATGACCTCCAGGCGCGTGGGCAACAGTTGAAGCAGCTCGCAGATGAAGGTGCCCCCATGCTGGTCATCTGTGGGCTGTACCAGCTTTTCGGGAAGTTCTTCAAAACCAGCACCGGTCCGGTCATTCCCGGCATCGGCATCCTTGATGTCGAAACGCACGGAACTGATGAGCGCCTGATTGGCAATGTGACCATGAAGTCCGCCGAGTTTGGCGACATCCTCGGATATGAGAACCACAGCGGACAGACTACTTTGGGTCCCGGCGTCGAGCCTCTTGGCACTGTGACAAAGGGCGCAGGCAACAACAGCAAGGACGGGCACGAGGGCGCCCGCTACAACAATGTTGTAGCAAGCTACCTGCACGGTTCGCTGCTGCCCAAGAATCCGGCCATTGCGGACTTTTTGATCCGCACGGCCGCCGAACGCAAATTCGGGAGTTTCGTGCCGGGAACGCCCGACGACGATTATGCCCGCCTCGCGCGCGAACATGCCGCCCGCCGGCCGCGGTAGGGGCTACTTCTCCTTGGTGATGAGCAGTTCATGGGCGCCTGCGGTGGCTGCGCCCATGGACTCAACCACGGCTTTGGTTCGCTGATACGTCTGCGCATCCGCCGCTGGGCTCTCGCAGACTCCTTGCGGTGCATCGCTGGCAACGGAGCACCAGCGGTATGGATCCCGAACGATCACTGACGGAGCCCACGCGAGGTCCGAGGCAGTCCACACCCCTGCGGTGTTCTGGCTGAACTGGGCTCTCACCAGCAAGCCTTCGTTGTTGACCACGTACCAAGGCGACAATTCCGTGATTCCGTTGCCCAGTCCGTAGACGATCCACGTGCCCTTGTAGTTCTCGATGGGAAGCACCGAATGGGTGTGGTGGCCGTAGATCATGGTGAACTGGCCGCTGTCCACCAAGGCATGCGCCACGTCTTGCTGTTGGGCGTTGGCCTCACTGGCGTACTCATCGCCGGCATGCATGACACCCAGCACAATATCGGCTCCAAGCGCCTTTGCCTGTGTTGCCTTCGCGATCATGGCCACTGGATCCAACTCGTCCACCAGCCAGGGATATTCAGGGATCTGGCCATTGTGGCCATACGTTCCGATGATGACGGCCACCTTGGCAGCGTCCGTTGGGAGCATGAGTATTTCTTTGGATGCTGCTTCCGTACGGTACGAACCAGTGTGTTTCAGGCCCGCTGCGTCCAGGGCATCCAGTGTCCGGAGCAAACCCTCCGTTCCACGGTCAATAGTGTGATTGCTGGCCGTCGTGCAGGCTTCATAGCCGACATCCTTGGAGGCTGTGATAATTTGCGGCGGCACGTTGAAGGAGGGGTAGGCAGAGAAGGGCCCCTCCGGAGTAGAAACCGGTGTTTCCTGATGGCAGATGGCCACATCGCTGTTGCGGATGTAGCGGCGCTGCCCTTCAAGCAGGGGAATAAAAGTGTAACCAGGCTGCCCCGCGGCCGCAGCGTCAGCTCTCGCCTGTTGCCAGAGCTGGGTATGGACCAGCATGTCCCCTGTCACCGTAATAGAGGTGCAACGTAGTTCAGGACAGGCGGGCCCCTTGCCTGGAGTGGGGTTTGGCGCTGGAGTACGGGCCGGGACTGGCTCCTCTGTTGCCGGAGCAGAGGCAGGGTTGCTGCGGTCTGCTTCGCTGCCTTCAGCGATAACGCCGCAAGCACCCAACAGCAGGGCCAAGGCCACACCGATCACCGCGCCTGCCGCCTTGTGAGGACGATCCCGCCTAACGGAAAATGTGATGTTGCCCATGAATTTCATCCTACGGCGAGAGCCCTTGGGATCTGGGCGTGCCGCTCTTGAGGACACGATTCTTACGTGAAAGAGTCATTTCATGACCAATCCACTCATGAGCCCGAGCAACCTGCCTTATGGACTTCCTCCCTTCGCCGGCATCACGGTCAGGCACTATTCCGAGGCAATCGAGGAAGGGTTGGCCTCCCACCTCAAGGAAATATCTGAAATCGTCGGCAACACTGAACCCGCCACTTTTGAAAACACCGCTGTGGCCATGGAGCGGTCGGGCCTTCTCCTCAACAGGGCTGCGGCAGCGTTCTTCACACTGGTTTCAGCTGACGCGACCGATACCATCAAGGCGCTGGAAACCGAATTGACTCCCAAGTTCTCGGCCCACCAGGACGCTATCTACATGAACCGCGGACTCTATGAGCGTTTTGCCGCTATCGATACCGGCGGCGTGGACGGAGAGTCGGCCCGCTTGGTGCAGGAGTATTTGAAGGAGTTCCGGCAGTCCGGCATTCAGCTCGATGTCGTCGGGCAGCAACGCCTCCGGGACATCAACACGGAACTGTCCCGTTTAGGCACCGAATTTGGGCAGCGGGTCAAGGAAGGCATGAAATCCCGCGCCCTTCTTCTTAGCGACGCCGATCAGCTCGCCGGCCTTCAACCGGAATTGATTACCGGTGCTGCAGAGGCAGCGAAGACTGCCGGAAATGATGGTAAGTATCTCCTGAACCTGATCCAACCCAGCAACCAACCCGCTCTCGCCGTTCTGGAGAACAGGGACCTCCGCCGCCGCCTCTACGAGACGTCGCTGGCGCGCGGAACCGATGGGAGCGCCCTGGACGTTCGTGACCTGGTGAAAGCAACCGCCCGTTTGCGTGCGGAAAAGGCAGCTCTCCTCGGTTTTGCCAATTTCGCGGAGCTGGTAGTGGACCAGCAGACTGCACCCGGCTTCGGCGAGGTTCAGGCGATGCTGGGCCGGCTGGCTCCGGCGGCCCTGCGAAGTGCCAGGTCCGAGGAAGCAGTGTTGGCGGAAGTGGCCGGCCACCAGCTTGAGCCGTGGGACTGGGCGTACTACTCTTCCCGGGTCCGGAAGGAAAAGTTCCAGGTGGACGAGCAGGCGCTCCGCCCCTATTTCAGCCTTGAGACCGTCCTACGGGATGGCGTATTCCATGCTGCGACGCAGCTTTTCGGCGTAACTTTCCATGAACGGGACGACCTGGAAGGTTATCACCCTGATGTCCGCGTCTGGGAGGTCCGCAACGAAGACGGCAGAGGCCTGGGCCTGTTCCTCGGCGATTACTACACCCGGGAAACAAAGCGCGGAGGTGCCTGGATGAACTCCCTCGTGGAACAGTCCGCCCTGCTCGGCACACAGTCGGTGGTGATCAATAACCTCAACATCACCAAACCGGCTCCGGGTGAACCAACGTTGTTGTCACTGGACGAAGTACGCACGGTTTTCCATGAGTTCGGCCACGCACTGCACGGCCTTTTTTCTCATGTCACCTATCCGAGGTTCTCCGGGACATCGGTTCCGCGGGACTTCGTGGAATACCCGTCCCAGGTTAATGAGATGTGGATCATGTGGCCTGAAGTTCTGGCCAACTATGCCCGCCATCACGCCACCGGGGAAGCCCTTCCGCAGGACACCGTGGACAAGCTCCACGAATCAGAGTTGTGGGGAGAAGGATTTGCCACCACGGAATATCTGGGAGCCGCGCTTCTTGACCTTTCCTGGCACGTGCTCGCACAATCAGATGTCCCGGAAGACGTCCTCGCTTTCGAGGCGAAAGCCCTTGCGGATGCGGGCGTAGCCCACCCACTGATTCCGCCGCGGTACAGGACAGGATACTTCCAGCACATCTTTGCAGGTGCTGGCTACGCGGCCGGCTACTATTCCTACATTTGGAGCGAGGTCCTGGACGCCGACACCGTGGAGTGGTTCAAGGAAAACGGCGGCCTCACCCGGGCAAACGGGGAACACTTCAGAACGGAACTGCTGTCCCGCGGAAACAGCCGAGACCCCCTGGATTCGTTCCGTACCTTCCGGGGCCGCAACGCCGAACTGAAGCCCCTCCTAAAACGCCGGGGCCTTAATTAAATAAACGACGCCGGGTGGTCACCTTCCAAGATGACCATCCGGGGTCGTTCATGATGCCAAGCACCTCAAGCTGAGGGTAACGGCAATCCGGCAGCGTGCGTAAAGGGCCCCCGCCCCAACCACCGCGATAACCGCGGCAGCGAGGGCGGGGATAGCACGCAGAGGATTTCCGCTAACCTACCCCTAGGTGAGACCTACCAGCCACGTTCTGCGAGGCGGTGGGGCTGGGGGATGTCGTCGACGTTGATGCCCACCATGGCTTCGCCCAGGCCGCGGGAGACCTTGGCGATAACATCGGGGTCGTCGTGGAACGTGGTGGCCTTCACGACGGCGGCGGCGCGCTCTGCCGGGTTGCCGGACTTGAAGATACCGGAACCGACGAACACACCGTCAGCGCCGAGCTGCATCATCATG